>Ga0207966_1001410_pt1 | contig 13135 bp, 14 predicted proteins | sample Knorr_S23_td_NAD_FD_185611 | JGI IMG/M metagenome (GOLD analysis project Ga0207966, IMG submission 185611) | Marine microbial communities from Southern Atlantic Ocean transect - Knorr_S23_td_NADW_ad_2500m_LV_B (SPAdes) (version 2) | ecosystem: Environmental > Aquatic > Marine > Oceanic | place... | reverse complement strand
AACGACCGGGCGGGGTTGCCATCTTTTTCGGATTTCACCGGCGATGGCGGTGCCGGCGGCCTCCATGAGGTCGAGCGACGCCACTCCGCCGGCGACGGCGTCGGCGTCGGCGCGGTACATTTCCTCGACGCGCAACAGGACGTTGTCGGCCATGGCGGTTCCGATCTTAATTAAACCCCGCTCCGCTCCTATTATAGAGCGGCGCTTATAGAGCGCCACTTATGGAACGCCGGTGGGCTGAACTCCCTTCGCCATTAAATCCTGGGTCCTCGGGATTAGAAGTTGAACAAGGCGCCGGTGGAAACGATGAAGATATAGTCGAAGTCGTCGTTGCCGGAATCCCCCGTCCCGCGAGTACGCGATGCCGTCGGATGGCAGGTCTCCTGGCTTGCAGGTCTTGGTTTTCGGCAGCCTTCCCGGTTTCCCAGTGGCATTCGTGCCGCGGAAACTCGCCGCCTACAGTTGCGGGGACAGCCACGGTTGAAGGCCCCCTCCGGGGTCGGCCCCTCCGTGTTCCCATTTAATCCCCGGGCTTTTTTGCCCTTTGGGGAACCATCAAGGATCATTATAGAGTTATCCGTTATTTTCCCCTATCCCTCTATTTGACCGGCAACGTCCGGCCGCAAGCTAGGATATCGCCAGTGAACTGGATATCCTGATTGGCCAGCTCCATCATGCCGACGCCGGGCTGGACAAACGTCGGCACATGGCCGACAAGGTTGACCAGGACCGGCCCCGAAAACGCGAGAACCACCATGACATCCTCTCCGACCCTGATCAGAGACGACGTCGAAGTCGTCGAAAAAACAACTCCCTACGATGGTTATTTCAAGCTCGATATTTATCGCTTGAAACACAAGCTTTTCGAGGGCGGTTGGAGCGGCGAGATGACCCGCGAGATCTTCGAACGCGGACACGCCGTCTCCGTATTGCCTTATGACCCAGTTCTCGACCACGTGGTGTTGATCGAGCAGTTTCGGCCCGGCGCCTATGCGGCGCTGGCTTCCGACTGGTTCGACGGAGATGCTTCGCCGTGGCTTATCGAATGCGTCGCCGGCATCATCGAAAAAGGCGAAGACCCCGAAGACGTCGCCCGGCGCGAAACGGTCGAGGAAACCGGGTGCCGGCTCGGGGAAATCATACCCGTCTGCCACTACCTGTCATCGCCCGGCGGCACCTCGGAATCGGTGTTCGTTTTTTGCGGACAGGTCGACGCCTCGAATGCCGGCGGTATATACGGGCTCACGGAGGAGCACGAAAACATCCGGGTTTACTCCACCCCCACCGAGGAAGCCTTTCAGTTGCTGAACGACGGGCGGATCATCAACGCCATGACCCTTATCGCCCTTCAGTGGCTCACCGCCAACCACGATCGTGTCCGCGCCCTTTGGCGGGGCTTAGGTGCTTGATCGCCTCCCGGACGGTCTTTACCTTCAAGGGTCAACCTAGGGAGGGGTACCCATGAAAGTCCTGGACGGTTTTGCCGAAACCGTCGGCAATACGCCGTTGATTCGCCTGCGCGAGGTTTCCGAGGAGACAGGCTGCGAAATCCTCGGCAAGGCCGAATTCCTTAATCCCGGCAGCTCGGTGAAGGACCGCGCGGCGCTGTTCATCATCAAGGATGCCGAGGAAAGGGGCGCCCTTGAACCCGGCGGCCTGATCGTCGAGGGAACCGCCGGCAACACCGGGATCGGATTAGCCCTTTGCGGCAACGCCCGGGGTTATAGGACCCTGATCGTGATCCCGGAAACCCAAAGCCAGGAAAAGAAAGACATGCTCAGGCTTTGCGGGGTCGAACTGAAGGAGGTCCCCGCCGTTCCCTACAAGGACTCCAACAACTACGTCCATGTCGCCGAACGGCTGGCCCAGGAAATGGCCAAAACCGAAACCAACGGCGTGCTTTACGCCAACCAATGGGACAATACGGCCAACCGCCGCGCCCACCTGGAAGGCACCGGGCCGGAAATTTGGCAACAGACCGATGGCAAGCTCGACGGCTTTATCTGCTCCATCGGCACCGGCGGCACGGTGGCCGGGGTGTCCATGTTCTTGAAGGAGAAAAATCCCGATGTCCAGATCGCCATCGCCGACCCCTTGGGCGCTTCCATGTTTAGTTACTATTCGACCGGCGAGTTGAAGGGCGAAGGTGATTCCATCGCCGAAGGCATCGGCCAGGGGCGGATCACCGGCAACCTTGAAGGCGCCGTCGTCGATATGCCGTTCCAGATTCCCGATGCTGAAGCGCTGCCGTACATCTTCGACCTGCTGAAACATGAAGGGCTTTGCCTCGGCGGCTCGAGCGCCATCAATATCGCCGGCGCCGTCCGGATGGCCAGGGAAATGGGTCCCGGGCACACCATCGTCACCATCCTCTGCGATTACGGCGACCGTTATCAAAGCAAGCTTTTCAATCCGTCGTTTCTCAAAGAGAAAGGCCTGCCGGTTCCGGACTGGCTGGAATAAGGGGTTTCGGGCGCCATGGATTACGCCAACCCGGAGGCACTGGTCGGTACCGAGTGGATGGCCGAAAACCTCGACGTGCCGGGGGTGCGCGTCATCGACGCCACCTATTTCCTGCCCGCTGCCGAACGCGGCGCCGAGGCCGAATTTGCCGCCCGCCATATCCCGGGCGCGGTTTTTTTCGATATCGACGACATCGCGGACAGTTCCACTGACCTGCCCCATATGCTCCCCAGTGCGGATAAGTTTTCGGCCAAGGTAGGTGCGCTCGGCATCGCCAACGGCGATTATGTCGTCGCCTACGATGCCAACGGCGGTGCCTTGGCAGCGGTCCGGGCATGGTGGATGTTCCGGGTCTTCGGCCACGATAAAGTGGCGGTGCTGAACGGCGGCCTGCCCAAATGGCTTGCCGATGGGCGGCCGATGGAGTCCGAAACTACCGCCCCGGCCGAGGCCGTCTTCACGGCTATTAAGGACCCGTCGCTGGTGCGCAGCGCCGAGCAGCTATTGGCCAACATCGAAACCGGCGCCGAGCAGGTGGCCGACGCCCGCAGCCCGGAACGGTTCGAGGGCACGGCGCCGGAGCCCCGCCCGGGCGCCAGGGCCGGCCACATCCCGGGAAGCGTAAGCCTTCCCTATACCGGGTTGATGGATCAGGACCGGGACTTTGTCATCCGCCCTGCCGGCGAGATCGCCGTCGCCATCGCCGAGGCGGGCCTCGATAGGGACCGGCCCGTCGTCGCCAGTTGCGGCTCCGGTGTCACCGCCGGCGTCTTGGCGCTTGGTTTTTACCTGTTGGGAAAGGATGATGTGGCGGTCTACGACGGCTCGTGGTCGGAATGGGGGTGCCGCGAGGACACCCCGGTCGAAACCTAGCCCCCGCCCCCTTTATCAGAGGTGCCGGACGATGACCCGCAAGGCGGGTAAGGACCCATCGGTCATTAAGTACTTGGAAATGACCGAGCAGCCCACGTCCCCGCCGCCGGTGCCGGCGGCGAAGCTAGCGCTGCTAAGGGCTGAACGGCCGCCGGTCCCCTTTTACCGCTTTCTCTATGAACAGATTGGCCGGCGGTGGCAGTGGACCGAACGGGTCCAAATGGACGATGAGGCCTTGGCCGCCGTCATCCATGACGAGAACGTGGAAATCTATGTGCTATACGCCGGAGGCGCGCCGGCCGGCTTCAGCGAATTGGATCGGCGCCAGAGCCCTGACATCGAGCTTGCCTATTTCGGCCTGATGGCGGAATTCACCGGGCGGGCTTTCGGCGCCCATTTTCTCCGCTGGACAGTCGATCAGGCATGGACCCATCAGCCCGAAAGGCTTTGGGTGCAGGCATCGAGCGAGGACGACCCCCACACCCTATCCCTTTACCAACAAAGCGGCTTCGTCGTTTACGACCAGAAGACGGTCGAGTCAGGGGCCTAGAGGGCCATTCACGTCCTGGATCGCTTCGATCCAGGACGTGAATGGCCCTAGTGCGACAGGATTTGACTTAGGAATAGCTTGGTGCGTTCGTGTTGCGGGTTGTTGAAGAATTCGTGCGGCTCGTTCTGTTCGATGATCTCGCCCTCATCCATGAAGATCACCCGGTCGGCAACTGTCTTGGCGAAACCCATCTCATGAGACACCACGATCATAGTCACGCCGGTCCCGGCGAGCTCGATCATCACGTCCAGAACCTCCTTTATCATCTCCGGATCCAATGCCGAGGTTGGCTCGTCGAAAAGCATGATCTTCGGCGACATGCAGAGAGAGCGGGCAATGGCCACCCGCTGCTGCTGGCCGCCGGAGAGCTGGCCCGGGTACTTTGCGGCCTGCTCAGGAATCCTGACCCGCTCGAGATGCTTCATTGCAATTTCCTCCGCCTCGGCCTTGCGCATCTTGCGTACCCAGATCAATGCCAATGAGCAGTTTTCCAGGACGGTGAGGTGGGGAAACAGGTTGAACTGCTGAAACACTATGCCAACCTCGGAGCGAATGATTTCGATGTTATTCAAATCGCCGGTCAGCTCGACGCCATCGACGAAGATTTCCCCTTTCTGATGTTCCTCGAGCCGGTTTATGCAGCGGATCAGGGTGGACTTCCCAGACCCCGACGGCCCGCAGATGACGATGCGCTCACCCTTTTTTACGGTCAGGTTGATGTCCTTGAGCACATGGAAAGCACCAAACCATTTATGAACACCCGTCATCTCGATCATGACGTCCTCGGAGACGGTCATGGTCTTGGTTGGGTGTTTGAGCTTGTCTTCCGATAAACCGGCTTTGTCAGACATAATTATTTTTCCAATACTTACGCATCATTACCCACCCAGGTCTAATGACCGGTATCGAGTTTTCGCTCAAGGTAAAGCGAATACCTCGACATACTGAAGCAACAAATGAAGAAGAACAGCGCGACAAAAAGGTAGACCTCGCGAGCCAATCCCAACCAGGCAGGATCAGACAATGACGCCCGGCCGACGCCCAGCGGATCGAGCATTCCTATGATCAGCACCAGAGTGGTGTCCTTGTAAAGCCCGATAAATGTATTGACGATTCCGGGGATCGAGATCTTCAGCGCCTGCGGCAGGATAATCAACCAGTGAGCCTTCACGTAGGTTAGGCCAAGCGATTCGGCGGCTTCATACTGGCCGCTGGGAATTCCCTGCAACCCACCACGAACGACCTCGGCAATATAACCCGCTGAAAACAGCGTCACCATGATCAGCACCCGCACAAGCAGGTCGAAGTCTGTGCCAGGCGGCAGAAAGTAATTGAGCATCGTTGAAGCGATGAACAAAAGGGCGATCAGGGGCACTCCGCGGATAAACTCGACGAACAAGGTGCACATAATTCTCAGAATCGGCATTTTCGACCGGCGTCCGAGGGCGAGGAGAACACCGATCGGAAGTGAGAACGATATGCCAGTGACGCCGATGATCAGCGTCAGCAGGATGCCACCGAATTGGTCGGTTTCAACTGGGCTCAAGCCGAAGCCCCCGACCAGGAGCCAGCCGGTGATGAACGGGAACGCCACCGCATATAAAAGTCCGAATTTTCGGCCCGGCATCTTATCGTAAAGCACTGGCACAATCGCCATTATCAGGAGCACGAACGACAGGTTCACCCGCCAGCGCAAGGGTGCGGGATAGAACCCATAAACAAAAAGTCCCAGCCGATTTTTGATGAAGGCCCAGCAGGCGGCGCTTTCCGGCACCTCCATTTTATCCCAGCATTCCTTGCGTGACTCCGCCGTCCAAATCGAATCCCAGAAGATCCACTCAAATAGCGGCGGTATCACCGACCAAAGGAACCAGATGGCCAGGAGGGTTGTCACTACGTTGAGCGGCGTAGATAGGAGGTTGTGTTTGACCCATCCGAGAACACCAACTTCGGTGCGCGGCGGCAGCAGTTCCGGATGCTGGCCGGTCTCGTAGGTTTGCACAGCGTCAGCCATGGCTTATCTCTCCACCAGAGCCAACTTCTTGTTGTACCAATTCATAAAACCCGAGATCAGCAAAGAGATCATGAGATAGGCCAGGAGGACGATAATCATTGTCTCCATCTCCTTGCCTGTCTGCATCAGGGTGATGCCGCCGATCGTGGCGACGATATCCATGTAGCCGATGGCGATCGCCAGCGACGAGTTCTTGGTCAGGTTCAGATACTGGCTGGTCAGCGGCGGAACTATCACACGAAGCGCCTGCGGGATAATGATAAGCTGCAACGTCCTGTTGGGGCGAAGCCCGAGCGCATAAGCGGCCTCGGTCTGCCCATGGCTGACCGCGAGGATCCCCGAACGGACGATCTCCGCGATAAAGCAGGATGTGTAATAGGAAAGCGCCAGCCACAGCGCGATGAACTCGGGTTTGATCGCCAGCCCGCCCCTGAAATTAAACCCCTTCAGCTCCGGAATGCCCCAAGAAAGCGGCATGCCCGTGGAAAGGAAAGCGGCCACCGTCATCACCACGATCACTCCGGTCGATATCCAGAAAACGGGGTAAGCCCGGCCCGTCTCATCCTGGAACTTTTTCGCCCAACGTCTGAAGAAGAAAACGAAAGCAATTGAGATCACGAATGCCGCCAGGACGACCCAGGCGCCTGGTTCCCAAACGGGTTGGGGAATGAAGAATCCCCTGTTCGTGAGAAAGAAGGTATCAGCAAAATTTACTGCCTTCTTTGGCACCGGCAAATGGATGACGACCAGCCCGTGGATGAACAGGATGTGCAGAAGGACAGGAACATTGCGCGTGAATTCCAGGAAGCAATAAACGATACGGTTTACCAGCCAGTTCGTGGAGAGCCTGAGGATCCCCATTATGAAACCCATCACTGTCGCGAGAACGATACCGCACGCTGCAACCAGCAGTGTGTTGAGAATTCCTACGACGGCAGCCCGTAGATGAGTGGACCTTGAGCTGTATTCGATAAATGGAGAAAACGTTATGTCGTAACCAGCCGGGTAAAAGAGGAAGCCGAAACCAAACTCTTTTCCTACCACTTCTAGGTTGATTAAGACGTTGCGGAAGATAAGGGCGAGGGCAGCGAATATTACCGTCAGCGTCACGACCTGGATGATGACGGACCGGGCTTCCTGGTTTCTCCAAAGGCGCGCGATCAGGTTGCGGGTGTCAGGACCGGTCTCGGCAATTGTGGCCATGGCGAACAACCTTCTCCTTCACGGGCTCATCAAGATCAAAGGAACACAATATTGATATAATTCACGGAGGCGATCTTTGCTGCTGATCAGGAGTGAACTGCACCGTAGTGAGGGTCATTTCAAATAACCAGTGACGCCACCCGTGACAAAAAGTTCCCAGCCTCCGGTGGGGCAGATAGGCCCGTTGAGTTTCTTAGGCACAAGCAAATAAGAACAAACATGGAATTTCAAGGGTCAAGAGATAAAGAAGCGTGCCGGGTCCCGAGAGGTCGCCGGCACGCTTTTAGATTGATCGACAATCAGTCGGTCTTTTAACGGAACGGCGGCGAATACTGAAGGCCGCCCTTCGTCCACAGGGCATTTAGGCCGCGCGGGAGACCGATAGGTGTGTTGACGCCAATATTGCGCTCAAAGATCTCGCCGTAGTTACCGACGGATTTGATGATATTGTACGCCCAGTCATTGCTAAGGCCCAACTCCTTGCCCTGGCTACCCTCAACGCCCAAGAGACGCAAGACCTCCGGGTCCTTGGAGCTTTTCATCTTATCGACATTAGCCTGCGTGATGCCCTTTTCCTCAGCCGTAATTGTCGCGTTGAGAACCCAGGTTACAATATCAGACCACTGGTCGTCACCTTGACGGGTGGCGGGACCCAGGGGCTCTTTCGAGATGATCTCGGGCAGGACGATGTGATTCTGCGGATCAGAGAACGTCGAACGGGTGGCGGCTAGGCCCGAGGCATCCGTGGTGTAAACGTCGCACCGCCCAGAAGTGTAGTTCTGCCGCGCCTCGTCGTTGGTCTCGATGGTCACGGCCTCATACTTCATGCCATTGGCGTGGAAGTAATCGGCCAAGTTGAGCTCAGTCGTCGTGCCGGTTTGGATGCAGACCGAAGCGCCGTTAAGTTCCTTAGCGCTCTTGATGCCGAGCGCCTTCTTTACCAAGAAGCCTTGGCCGTCATAGTAGTTGACGCCGTGGAACCGCAACTTCACGCCGACGTCGCGCGAGAAGGTGATGGTGGTGTTCCGCCACAGTACGTCGCCTTCACCTGCGTTGAGCTTGGTGAACCGAGTCTTGCCGGTCGAGGTTACCGCCTTGATCTTGCTTGCATCTCCCAGTACTGCCGCAGCAGTCGCCCGACAGAAATCGATGTCGAAGCCTTTCCAAGCGCCGCTCGCGTCCGGATAAGCAAAGCCGGGGACGCCGGTGCTTACGACGCAACGCAACACACCGCGGGACTTGACGTCGTCCAACGTCCCGGCTGTCGCGACCTGCGGTCCGATTGTCAGCGCCGCCGCGATCACGGCAAGCGCAATAGCTGTTTTTTTCATGAGAATCTACTCCCTAGTGAATCGTGTCTTTAGTAATTTTTGGTTTCCCGCCTTCGGAAAGTATCAAAAATTGGGTCACGGAGAACCATTGCATATTTTGTGAAACGGGCTCAAGGACAAAGAATGTCAAGTTTTAAAGGGTTTCAAGGCCGCCACAGGGGCATCTCTATCGCCTTCGCTCTCTCGGCATAGTATCTTTCCGAAGCAGGAGCTTTTTTTCCTTTAATTCCCTTTAATAGGGTCAACCGGAAGCGACCAGGCCTATGAAGAAAGACACCCTGCTTGTCCATCGTGGGCGCCATCCCGAGGACCATCACGGCATCGTCAATCCACCGGTTTACCATGCCTCCACGGTCATCTCGCCCACCCTGGCGGCATTCGAAGCCTCGGAGAAAAAACCGTTCGAAGGGGTCCATTACGGCCGCACCGGCACACCGACGGCCTTCGCCCTGGAGGAAGCGGTGACCGCCCTTCACGGCGGCCATCGCACCATCGCGACGTCATCGGGCCTCGCCGCCATCTCCGTGACCATGCTGGCCCTCTTGAAAGCCGGCGATCACGCGCTGGTGGCCGACAATATCTATGGCCCGACCCGGGTTAGGGTATCCGAAGGGCTTCTCGCCCGCTCCGGCGTCGAGGTTACCTATTTCGATCCCTTGGAAAGCATTACCGGCCTCATCAGGCCGGAAACCAAGGTGGTCATTTTCGAGTCACCCGGCTCGCTGACATTCGAAATGCTGGATGTAGCCAGGATTTCCGCCGAGGCTAAGGCCGCCGGGGCGATGGTGGTCATGGACAACACATGGGCTACCCCCCTTTTCTTCCAACCGCTCGAACATGGCGTCGATATCGTCATCGAGGCGGCGACCAAATACATCGGCGGCCATGCCGACGTCATGCTGGGCACCATCACCGTGTCCACGGCCGAGCAGTTTCAGACAGTCAAATGGACCGCCAACGCCCTCGGCAACTGCCCGGGTCCGGACGACTGTTATTTAGCGCTTCGCGGCCTTCGGACACTCTCGGTCAGGCTCGAACGCCATCAACGGAACGCCAACGTCCTGGCGCGCTGGCTTCGGGAGCGGGACGAGGTCGGTAGGGTGCTTTATCCGGCGCTTCCCGACGACCCCGGGCATGAATTGTGGAAACGCGACTTCAAGGGCGCATCGGGATTGTTCGGCGTGGTGCTCAATGCCTACCCCAAAAAGGCAGTCGCCAAAATGCTGGACGGCATGGAACTGTTTGCCATGGGCGCCAGCTGGGGCGGGTACGAGAGCCTCATGATCCCCACCCATCCGGGCAAAAACCGCACCGCCACCAAGTGGCGTGGCCCTGGTCCTAGCCTACGCATCCATATCGGGCTCGAAGACCCGGAGGATTTGATCGACGATCTGGACAAGGGCCTGGCGCGGCTCAATGGATCCGCCTGAAGGGCGGCATCAGGGCTGAAAACACGAACAGCACGAAGGCGGCAACCACGATTGACGGCCCCGACGGCGTGTCGAAGGCCATCGACCCCGCCAGCCCCCCGGCCACGGCAAGGCACCCGATGACGGCGGCGAGGACGGCCATGGCTTCGGGGGTCGCCGAAAAACGCCTGGCCGTGGCCGCCGGAATGATGATCAGCGACGTTACCAGCAGGATGCCGACGATCTTCATGGCCAACGCCACCACCATCGCCAGCAGCAGCATGAAGCCAAGATTGACGGCCGTCACCGGCACGCCCTCGACAGCCGCCAGTTCCTCGTGAACGGTAGCCGATAAAAGCGGCCGCCACAAAAACACCAGCACTCCGATGACCACGGCGCCGCCGCCGTATATCAACGCGATATCGCCTATTGTCGCCGCCAGGACGTCGCCGAACAGATAAGCCATCAGATCGACGCGCCGGGCCTCCATGGAGGCCAGCACGATCAGCCCTAGGGCCAGGCTGGCATGGGCCAGTATGCCCAGCAAGGTATCGTCCGACAGGTGGGCGCGGCGTCCCAGCGCGACTAGGGAAACGGCGACGACGGCGGTGACGGCGAAGATGCCGACGTTGAGGTTGATGCCGAGAAGAAACCCCAACGCCACCCCCAGCAGCGCCGAATGGGACAGGGTGCCGCCGAAAAAAGCCATCCGGCGCCAGACCACGAAGGCCCCCAGCGGCCCGGCCACGGCGGCAACGCCCGAGCCGCCGATCAGGGCCCGGATTATAAAATCATCCACGGCTGGCCCTTTCATCCTCTTCGCCGGGGAAATCCCCGGTCGGCCCGTCGAGCGGCACCATGCGGCCGTCGGCATCGTGGGCGTGGTCGTGATGGTGGTGATAGACGGCGAGCGAGTCGGCCACCTGTTTGCCGAACAATTCGATGTAGCTGGGGTCGTTGGCGACCGTTTCAGGATGCCCGGCGCAACAGACATGATGGTTGAGGCAGATCACCTCGTCGGTCTGCGCCATCACCAGATGCAAATCGTGCGACACCATCAAAACGCCGCAGCCCCGTTGATCGCGGATGCGCGAGATCAGCCCGAAAAGATCCGCCTGCCCGGTGACGTCAATGCCCTGCGAGGGTTCGTCGAGGACTAAAAGGTCCGGGTCCCTGAGCAGCGCCCGGGCCAGCAGGACGCGCTGGAATTCGCCGCCCGAAACGGCCTCCAGGGGGGTGTCCATGATGGTTCCGGCGCCGACTTCCTCCAGCACCCGGTTGGTCCGGTCCAGGGTCCGGGGGCGGCCCCTTTTGGCCCCCAGGGTCAGGAACCGCCCGACCGTCAACGGCAGGGTCGGGTCAATGTGCAGCCGCTGCGGCATATAGCCGACCACCAGTCCCGGGCGGCGAAAGACTTCTCCCCGGTCCGGCTTCATCAACCCGAGAACGATCCTGACAACCGTTGTCTTGCCAGCGCCGTTGGGGCCGATCAGGGTGACGATTTCGCCAGCGCGGACCCGAACCCCGGCGTTGGACAGGATTTCCTTGCCGCGGCGGGTGACCGAGAGGCTTTCGGCCTCGATCAGGATTTCGGCGGTGGGGAAACGATCTGGAATCCGGGCGGTCATCCGGGGGACCCTTCGCCCGCGTCCCGGCAATGGGGGCACAAACCTTCGATTTCGATCATCGGCCTGCCGACCGCGAAACCGGCCTGGTTGGCACTGTTGCGGATCGCCTGGTCGATGCGGTGGTCGTTCAATTCGGCCGTCAGGCCGCAGGACCGGCAAATCAGGAACTGCCCGCCGTGGGGTTTCAACGGGTCCGGGCAGCCGACGAAGGAATTGAGGCTTTCGATCCGGTGCACCAGCCCGTGTTGCAATAGAAAGTCCAGGGCCCGGTAAACCGTCGGCGGCGCCGCGCCCCGGCGCTCGGCTTTCAGGGTGTCGAGGATTTCATAGGCGCCGAGGGGCTTGTGGCCGACCCAAACCAGTTCCAGCACCCGGCGCCGCAGCGGCGTCAGGCGGACGCCGCGTTCACCGCATAACGCCGACGCCCTGTCGAGGGCGGATTCCATGCAATTGGCGTGGTCGTGGCCGGTGTCCATAAAGGCGGTGGAGAGGGTCATGAGTTCCATTCGGGTGCGCTTTGGTTCCGCTAAAAATGTTATAATATAACATTATAGACCCGCTCCCCTTAGGCGTCTAGCCCGGTTGACAGATCGCCCGCAAAGGCAGATGTAGGGCCTTGCAGAACCGCAAAGGACCCCCCCCATGAGCGACGACATGGGCAGCAAGGACAAGCTCGAAGCCGCCGGACAGGTTGCCGACGCCATCGCCTTCAACGACGATGGCCTGGTGCCGGCGATCGCCCAGCAATTCGACACGGGCGAGGTGCTGATGATGGCGTGGATGAACCGCGACGCGGTCATCGAAACCTTGAAATCCGGGCAGGTTTGTTACTGGTCACGGTCCCGGGGCAAGCTGTGGCGCAAGGGCGAAACCTCCAGCCAGACCCAGGCGTTGAAGGATTTTCGCTGGGATTGCGACAACGATACGGTCCTCGTCCAAGTCGACCAAACCGGCGTCGCCTGCCACACCGGGCGACGGAACTGTTTCTTCAATGCCATCAGGGATGGCGAGGTTACGGTCATCACCGACGTCGAAATCGACCCCAAAGACCTTTACGATTGATCGTCGGGCGCTTGGGGGTCCGGGGGAGCCTGTGCCTCGGGGGCCTCTAACCCCTCGACCCGGTTCGCCATATGATCCTGAAGGATGCCGTAAGCCCGTTCATCCAGGTCCAGAAACGTCAACGCCAGTTCACTGGGCCCAGGGCCGGCACGATTGACCCGGGCGCGGATATTGACCTCCGTCATCTTGGCCCCGGAAGACCCGATTCCGGTCACCGACAGCAAGGAACCGGCCGACAACGGGTTGTCATAACCGGTGATCAGGGTGCAGCCGATGCTCAGGTCGTGAGTGTCGAGGGACTGGCCCTTGAAAGCGACGGCCAGGACTTTCGTATTCGACCGCTTGTGCTGGCGGCGTTCCTTCGCTGGTTTTCCATTCACCTTGATTTGGGTCAGGACCCGGACCGAATCTTCAGTTTTTCAAGATATTTTTTTCGCCGCATCATTAACGCTTCGAGGAGGTCGTAGGCGTCGGAGCTTAGTGCGAGAAAACCCACCCCCAGTTGCCGGCCGAGCCGCCGGACAACCCGGCAATCGATGCGGACCGCGAAAACGTCCCCATCGACCATGCCGAGGCCATCGATGGTGAATTCATCGTCGGGC
>Ga0207966_1001409_pt1 | contig 13137 bp, 12 predicted proteins | sample Knorr_S23_td_NAD_FD_185611 | JGI IMG/M metagenome (GOLD analysis project Ga0207966, IMG submission 185611) | Marine microbial communities from Southern Atlantic Ocean transect - Knorr_S23_td_NADW_ad_2500m_LV_B (SPAdes) (version 2) | ecosystem: Environmental > Aquatic > Marine > Oceanic | place... | reverse complement strand
CAGAAACCGGAGACACCTCCCTCGACCTTGCCGAACTCGACAGTGTCCCTGCTGTCGATCTCCTTCCGTCCGCACCTGTCTCGGGCGCGCCCGCGCCCACTCACGCGAGCATGCGCACATACCATTTCACCGACGAGGACCTTGCCTCACGGGCGGCAGACGCTGTTGGAGAAGAACTGGCGCGCAACCTCTCGCAGGCGGTGTCAACGGGGAACGTCACGGTGATCGCCCCTGAGTTGTACGAGTTGGCGGAGAAGCAGAAGAAGCGGGCGAAGCGGTCGGGGGCATCGGGCACGCACGACCTGATGTTCGGGGACATCCATCATCGGCCGGTGGTGGTGATGACGTTCATCGCCGGCGTGCTGTTGTTCGCCGCTTGGAACGCCTACGCGGCTGGAGCGGCTGCGTCAGGTATCTTGGCGCTGGCGAGCGTCATCTGTCTGTTGCTCATCTTCATCTCCCGCTGGCGAGCATCCTCCAATGAGTTGACTCTGCCGGACATCATGGGCATGGAGACTCCGTTCGCCCTGACCATGGTCGGCTTGAGCGTCGTCCACTTCGTCGGTCGTCAGGCTCCCGGTTCGAGATTGGTGGTACAACTCGACCTGATGGTGCTCATCGCCGTTCTCGTGCTGCTCGCCGGCATCTCGCTCATCGGCCGCCGGGATCTCGCCATGCGCATCCCGTCGGCGCTCGAATGGATCGTCTACTGCTTGCTGGCCTCGCGCATCGGAGGGGCCATCCTCGCAGGCAGCATGCCGATGCCGCTGCTCACCAATCCGTTCGCGTTCGACAGTGAACTCACTTGGACCGGCGCCTGGCTTCTTCTCGAAGGGGTGCTGTTCGGCATCGTCGTCCTGTGGGACTGGATCGAGGGTATGCGCGCCAGCCGTGGCCTGCCCGACGCTCGCGGCGCTGCGGGAAGAGGTGGCTGGGTGGTGATGATCACGCTGTTGTCGTTCGGTCCGGCTGCGTTGCTGGCGATCGCCCTCGGCCTGCGCCGTGCCTTCCAGTGGAATCAGCCGGCCGCCGCTGCCCTCGACGTGCTCGCCATCGCCGGTGCCTGGGTGGCGTTGATCGCATGGGTTGAGCCGCTCGCCGACACGCTCCCGTGGGCGCTGATCGGACTCGGACTGTTGATGCTCGCCGCCACCGCTGTCACCATCCCCATGCGCGCACAGCGCTGGACCGCCGCCTGGTCGTGGAACGCGCACGGCCTGCTGCTGCTGGGCCTGCTGATTCTGTTCAAATGGGTCACGCCGTTCATGTCCGTCGCGCTGCTCGCCCTCTCTCTCACCATCTGGGTGGCAGGGATCCTGCAATTGCGCCGCTCGCTGCGCATCTGGGGTGCGGTGGACCTCGTGCTCGCCATCGTCGCAGGCCTGCTTTCGATCCAGACCGTGGTCGACCCCATCGGGCTGCTGCTGATGCTCATCGCACTCGGCATCGTCCTCGGCATCGTCGCCTGGCTCGGTCAGCGCTACGAGGGTCAACTCGCCGTGGATTGAAGTCCATCCACACGTCGACGAGTCAGCCCTCCGGGACGCCGTGCGTGATGGAGAATCGGAAGCCCAACTTTGATGAGAGACGGGCACCCGAACCAAACCGATGGGCGGCCCTTGGATAAGCGACGAGCGCGAGGACCCGCCGATTCCGCTCGGTCTCAACGAGATGACCATCCCGCGCGCTGCCATCCTCGCCTCGATAGGCACCATCGCCATACTGCTGCTATCCATCATCTGGGTCGGCTGGGGAGCGTACGTGTTCGTCGGCCAACTCGACAAGGCATTCGCCACCGTCGATGAGGACTCGCTCAAGCAGGGGGATCGCTGGTCGTGGGAGGTGATGCTGCTGTTCGAGACCTGTGAGCCGCGCGACGACGCTTGGGCGTGGCCTGAGAACCTCTCGGCACAGGACGAGCCGTTCTGGCTGCCCGGGGAATTGAGTTGCGAGTGGGAGCACCAGGGATCGCAGGACAGGGCGGTGTTCGCGATCAACAATGCCGGCAACGAGACGCTCGACCTGCAGGTGTCGTTGAGCACCGAGAACGTCGTCGTCACTCATCCTTCGGGCGGCGTGGTGACCGTGGAGCCCGATACAGCGGAACTGGTGGCCTTGCAGTTGACGGGTGACATAGAGGAGGAGACGTTCGTCATTACCGTCGCCCACGCCACTGTCAGTGAAGCGCGGGTGGAACTCGAGGTGCACCTGCTCGCCGACTCGGCCTCGATGAACCTGCACTCATCCCCTGGACAGCGGATGACGGTGCACTACCAGGTGTGGATCTACGACACCGGTGAGGACCTCGACGAGGGGGACCTTCCGGCGACCGCGGGGGAGGACCCGATGTGTGACACCGGAGCACCGTGGCTCTGCTACATCAAGGGGTTCGGATGGGGCCTCGTCGGCCTCGACTGCGAGATCGATCGATGCGGGTTATTCGATGGCTCAACGCATCGCGTGTTGCTGCCCCCTGAACTCGCCTACAAGGACCGTCCAGACCGAGAACCGGCGAACAACCAGTGGCTGCTGTTCGAGTTGAGCATCAACGAACTCTATCTTTGAGTCAGGTCACCTGAGCGAAAAGTGCAAATCACCCACCGCCATCCTGTAGAGGTCGCACCATGTTGGCAAGCCCCACCCCCATCGCACTGTCGCCTGACCTCTACGGTCATGCCGAGGTGGTCGCCCCGCTCGACAGTCCCCCGGTGGATGGCCTCCGCGCCATGTCTGCCAGCGATCCGCCCCCGCTGCACCTCACCGCTCACATGCGCCGTATGTCGACACCGTGGCCGATCTGCCTGATGCGGGCTGAGCAGCTTGCGGAGCGCCGGCTCGCCGATGGCAAGGTGCTCGACCCGGCGTGTGGGTCCGGAATGCAGTTGTTCGCCTATTGTGCCCGCCTGCGTCGGTCGGGCATCGGCATCGAGATGGATTCCGATGCTGCCCTGCTGGCTGCGGCCAACGGGCAGCGCATCGCCGATGTGCACGGCGACATCTGGGTGGAGGGCAGCAACGTCCTCGTCGGGGACGGGCTGGATGCTGCCGGAGCAATGAACTCTGTACGTGCAAACGGGCGCAGCATCGCCGTGCTGCACGTCGACCCAGCACGTCCGCGGGATGCACAGCGACATTCCTTGGATGAGATGCAGCCTCCCCTCTCCAAATTGTTGTCCGCCTGGGCGCCATACCTGGCCGAGGGTCCGGCCGGACCGGGGTTGATCATCGACCTCTCGCCTCGGCTATCCGACGAGCAAATGTTGGAGGTGGAGCAGTTGCTGCACTCAAACTGGCCAGACGCTCCGCTCACCTGGGAATGGGTTTCCACCGGCCACGGTCGCATCGACCGGCTGACCGCCTGGTTCGGCTCCGCCGCCGACCCGCGTTGCGATGCGCGCATCCTTCGTCTGCTCTCCAACGGCGAGGTCTACTGCCTCGGTGGGTCGAGTGACTTCCCTGTGGCAGAGGTCGGCGAGCCGCCCAAGGAGGGTGAATGGCTCACCATCGTCGACACCGCGCTGGTGGCCGCCGGCCTGCACGACGAGTGGATCGTGCGCGCCCTGCCCCGCAAGTCCGAGCACCGCTGGCTGCGCTCAGAAGGCCGTCGTCCACTACTGCTCTCCTCTGCCGAGCCGCGCATGCATGATCCCGAGGTGGACGCGTTCGTAGCCAGCACGGGCAAGGTGGCCGGTCGTGTGAAGCGACCTCCAACCGTAGCGAACATCGATTCACTGCTAGTGACCATCCGCTCGGCGTACCTGTCGAAGTTGACCTTGCGCTGTGCGCTCGACCCTGACGAGCAGCCGAACATCCAGCGGGAACTCGACCGGGCGATGCGCATCTATCCGCGCGGCCGGCACGGATTCCTCGTCGACCTGCCCACAGACGATGGCATCAACTGGTTCGTATGCGTCGAACCTGACGACAGCACTTCGCAGTGAATCGGCTCAAGCACAGGGAGCACTCTCGAGAACCGGAGTGGACGATAATCCCGCCTACGGCGGGCTTCAGATATTCATCATGCGAGTTAAATAGGGAGGTCAGGTCCGAGGGCCGCTGGCCCAGTCAGCCACCGGGAAACCGGTGAACTCGGGGGAACCGAACATGGCACGAGCAGACGATGCGGAACTCGGTGAGGATTTCAAGCACAAGCTGCGACTCGCCAACTCAGACGTCGACGGATTGCGCCAGATAGCGATGGGTCTTACCGGCATCAAGGGCGTCGGCATCCGGACCGCCATCTCACTGTGTGACAACGCTAACATCCCGCGAGACAAACTCGGTGGTCACCTGACCGATGAGGAGGTGGAGGTGCTCGAGGAAGCGCTCGAGGCCCATCCTGAGGCGGCTCCGAATTGGATGCTCAACCGTCAGCGGGACTTCGCCACAGGCTCCGAATTGCATCTGTTCGCTCAGGAGGTCACAATGACCCAGAAAGAAGACATCGATCGTATGCGCGCTGCCAAGAGTTACCGCGGCGTAAGGCACGCCAGCGGTGCACGAGTGCGAGGCCAGCGAACCAGATCCAACGGACGCACGGGCCTCACTCTCGGTGTCGAGAAGAAGAAGAAGGAAATTTGAGGTGAGCTAGATGGGACATCCGAGATTCTCCAAGCGTCGCTGGCAGGGGCCCAAGCATCCCTGGAGATCCGAGCGCATCGCCGAGGAGAAGCAATTGATTCTCAACTATGGTCTGGGCAACGGAAACGGCATCGGTGGCCACCGTGAGATCTGGAAGGCGCGCAGCAGGTTGCGTCGCTGGCGCCGGAACGCCATGAAGTTGATCGGCAGGGTTGATTCCACCGAGGGCCACTTCGCCCGTGAGAAGGAGGACCTGATCCACTCCCTGCAGCGACGCGGGCTGCTTGGTGACGGGGCGCAGATAGACGACGTGCTGCGGCTGTCGGTCGACCACGTCCTCGCTCGCCGCCTGCAATCGCAGGTCTACTTCAAGGGCCTCGCCTCGAGCATGTCGCAGGCTCGCCAACTGTTGGTGCACAACCATATCTCCATCGGTGATCAGGTGACGACCGTGCCCGGTTACATCATCTCCCGCACTGATGAGGAGCAACTCAACTACCATTCGAACTCGCCGCTCGCGAATGCCAGCCATCCGCTCCGCGAGGAGATCGAGATGCTGCGGGCAGCCGCCACCTACGGTGAAGAGCCCGAGACGCCGTCAGGACCGGGAGAACCCGAGCAGGATGACTTGGTCGAGCTCGCCGAAGCGGCCGCCGCCGCACCCTCGGCGGAGGATACAGTCGCTGGAGGTGAAGCCTGATGACCGACCGCACATGCATCATTCACATCTACAGTTCGTACAACAACGTCCTGATGAACGCTACAGACCTGACTGGGGCCGAGATGATCGCCAAGTGCACCGGCGGCCAAGTCGTGAAGAAGGGTTCCGACAAGGGGAGCCAGTTCGCCGCCACCCGAGCGGCTGAGCGCATCGCCGAGGCGATCAACGACCGTGGCTTCACGCAGGCGATAGTTCGCTATCGCGGTCCGGGCGGCAACCGCAGCCCGAACACCGGTCCAGGGGCGATGCAGGCAGTGCGCAGCCTGCAGCGTGCGGGAGTGCAGGTGACGCGCATCGAGGACTGCACACCCCGCCCGCACGACGGAACCAAGAAAAAGGGTGGCCGGCGCGGCCGCAGAGTATGATTCGAGGTGAACACGATGGTTGAGATAAAGATCCTGCACGAAGATGACAAGTCAATGCAATTGCTGCTCAAGAAGACGGACAGGGCGCTGGCCAACGCGCTGCGCCGGACCATGATAGCAGATGTCCCCAAGTTCGCCATCCACCGCATGCGCATGGACATCGGCATGATCGTCGATGAAGCGGATGGCGAGACATACGAGTCGCTCGGTGCGATGTCTGACGAGATGCTCGGTCATCGTTGTGCCATGGTTCCCGTACCCACCTTCTTCGAGAAAGAAGAACATATACCGCGCTACTTCCAAGATGAGTGCCCCGACTGCAAGGATCTCGTACCCGAACAGCGTGGCTGCCCGCAGTGTTCGGTCATCTACGCCATCGAACAGAAGGGAACCGAGGAAGGACACACCGTCACCGCAGAGCATCTGGTTGTGATGGGCGACATGAAACTGCAGATTCCCGAGGAGTATCGAACGATTCCGCTCACCAAGCTCTACAAGGGCCAGTATCTGAAGGCGGTCCTGTGGGCGGTAAAGGGACGCGGCCGCGACCACGCGAAGTTCTCTCCGGTATCCGGAGTGACCTTCCGTCCGCGCCAGAAAGGTGTGATTGCCAAGCCGCGGAAGGCGAAATTGCTGTTCGACCTGGACCTGACCATCACCCGCAAGGACTTCACCAAGGGCGTGCTCGAAGACACCGACAAGGTGGACTTGCTGCGCTCCGACCTGAATCATGTGGGGGAAGGAACGGCCAGAGAGGTGGAGTTCGACGGGGCGATCGTGCTCGAGGATGTCGAGGGTGAGTTCGTGTTCAGCTTCGAGACCGACGGTTCGATGACCGCCCGCATCTGCTTCGAGCAGGCGTGCATCGAACTCAATAGGCGCTTCACCGACCTGTCAAAGGACATTGTCGACGCTCTGTGATCCGGGTCACGGTTCATCTACGGCGACGCACCTGAGGTCGCTCGATGAATCCTGTCAGCGTGCACTGTCCGGCGCACATCACCCTCCTGTTCAGCATCCACGATGCTGACAGTCGCCCCAGTCATCAGGGGAGCCGCGGAGCCGGATTCTGCGTCGAGTCCGGTGTGCGCGTCGAGGCGCGCATCTCCGAGCGGTCATTCATCGATGATCATCGTGGCGAAGTCGCAGGGCGGGTGCGCATCTGGGATTCAGACGGCGTACTGTTGCACATCGAGGAGGAGTTAGCGAGTTACAGGATGTACTCCGACATCGCCTCGCTCTTCCGCCAGTCAGTCAGCATTGATGAGTCTGAGTCAGTCGACCTCGACATCTGGCTTGAACTCCCACGCAGCCAGGGCTTCGGCATGTCCGCAGCCGGACTCATAGCAGCCATAGACGCACATGCTGAGATAATGAAAACCGACGAAGTTGACATCGCATGGAGGCTCTCTCACGATTACGAGAGAGCGAAATCCACCGGTCTGGGCGACGTATTGGCGCTGTCTGCCGGGGGTGTCGAACTGAGGCTGGAACCGGGAGCCCCTCCCAGTCCCGGGAGCGTGGTCGCATTCGCAGCGGAGGCGCCCGTGTTGCTCGTCTGGAGTCCCGACGAGGGCCGTCACACGAGCGGCTACATCGATTCACCTGACTGGAGGGACCGCATCAGTGGGGCAGGGGAAGCGGCTGTGGCACGTCTGCGTGAAGGGGAATGGAACGCTGCTCGTTGGTCGGAACTCCTGGTTGAATCGCGCCGTTTCGCCGAGGCATCAGGGCTGTTGGCTGAACCAGAGCGCAAGGCACTGCTGCAGGAGGTCGATTCGGTGATTGGAGCGTCAGACGATTCAGATTCCCTGTGCGCATGCCTGTGCATGCTGGGCGTGAGCGCGGCAGTACTGCCCCGCTCGCTCGAACGACCGGTGGATGAGGCGGTGCTGGACGAGGTCGGCGAGAGTCTGCGATCTCTGGGCATGTGTGCGAAGGTGACGCGCATCGCAGCGCTTCAGTCCTGAATGAGCTTCGAGAGGTCGAGTGGAGAGGAGTCGAGCAGCAGCGCGCCTCCAACTTTCAATCCGGCACAGAAGCCGTGGCGATAGACAACCGCGCCGGTACCCCATTCGTCGACGTAACGTCCTACCTGTTTCTTCGTCTTCTTACGCGGGAATGATAGGTTGGCACCGTAGAAGTGCTTGGCATCGATCCAGGAGATCGGTACACCGTTGATCTCCACGAGGTCAATCATCAGCAGATCGGGTGTGCTGATCGGTCGTCCATGCTCCTTCTGCTGCTCTGCGAGCAACTCCTCCTGTCTGCGGAAGCGCACACCTTCTTTCTCAAAATAGTCGCACAGGATGTCCTCGAAGGTGTTCGCCCGTACATGGGTTTCCGCCTGGTCGACGTTGGTCACCCGGTCGTGCTCCTCAGCCTCCTTGAACTCCGCGCAGTCACGCTCACTCAGCCGCTTCGCAGGGGCCCGTAGTGAATCGCGAATTCGTACCTTGGACCAGCCGCGCGAGGTCAGAATTGCCCGGAAAAGGCCTACAGGGGGGTACTGGAAGCGGCGTGACAACGCCAACACCCCCTCGCCGTTTTCGTAGCGTCGACGTAGCATGTGCGAGCGCCCCATCATCTCCCTATGGCTGTACACCGCCCGCTCCTGCATCAGCGCCCCGCGCAGTGACAGACACTGGTCGAGGCCGATATCGTGCGGTTCGATGCGTTGCGCCAGTTCGTCGACCTGCTCGTCGGAGAGCCATCCGAATTCACCCGGGAAGACGACAAGATCACTCACTTTCCGTTCCACCTTTTGTTCAACTGGATTGTTTTCCCAGTTAATCGAGATTTTTCGAGGTGGTGGGTCGATTGATTTTGGCAGTCCCATCAGTGGCGGGCTGACATCGAAGCGTGTACGCGCCCGTTCGTTGGGACTGAGGTTGTCTACTCGCCTAGCGGGTCGTGTCAACTTCGCCCGCTTGTCTCTGGGATTTCGCTTGCCGCGTCCACCCTTGCCGGATTTTCTCGAACCGCTGCGCTGGGAGCCTCCACCATCCGGTTCCTGTGACTTCTTCCGTCCACGCCCTCCAGTCCCAGCCTGGTCCACATGACCAGATTCGGTCGACTCAGATTGTGGCGGCTTCTGCCGCCTTCCCCTGCGCCTACTTCCTCTTCTGTTCCTGTTCTTGCGTTGGCGAGTGCGATTGTCGTCGTCCTTGTCGTTCTGATTCACTTAGACCGGCCGACCCGCTGCCCCCTTTTGAACCCGGCCCTGTCAGTGGCCCCGGTGGCGATGACGGGCGACGATGATGTATCCGAGGTCGCGCAGCGGGAACGGCACCAGCCAGAGCAGCCCGCCGATTGCTGGCCATGCCTTCGGCAGACCGAGCAGAATGCGAACTATCGCGCCTGAACGGCTGTGCCAGCGCCCCTGTGAGTCGAGCAGGAACAGCGAGTCACGCTGCTTGAGCCTCTCCGGTCGCGCTTTGAGCAGCTTCTCACCTAACTTCGACTCCTGGCCGGCGAGCGTGAACCGTTCATTGGTGTCGCGAACTTTGATCCACCCAGCGCCGCGGCTGCACATCGAGCATGCTTCGTCGAACAGCACGACCGGCCCGGACTCACTCATCGCATTCCCGGTGCCACACGACGGAGACTCCGCCATGAACCATCCGCGTCAAATAGAACACTTCGCGCTCTTGGAACGACGTTAAAGATACAATATACCAAAACATTTATAAAGTCCGACATCCTCTGCCTTTTCGTAGCGGGAGAAATGGAAGCGATGTATTGGCTTACCCACAACATATGGTGGGATTGCTTTCGCGGTCAGCATCCCTGACGTGCAACATCCAACACCCGTTATTAACACCGGCTCACCATCGAGCGTGGGCCATGTCAACCTTTGCCCCGCACAGGAAGTGTGCGAAGGTCTCAGAGTCCACATGATTTCAAACAATAATTGCGTTCTCGACACCCCTTGCAGGGTGTCAGCATTCTACAGGCCGTGCGGTGCGATGGGGAGCACACTGAGGTTGATAGCCTCGGGGTTCGGAGGTTCGATTCCTCCCGCGGCCATCTCCATCTCACCATATTATTGGGCGTGTGGTGTAATGGATAGCATCGTGGGCTTCGGTTCCGCTGATCCGGGTTCGACTCCCGGCACGTCCTCCACTCAAACAGATACAGAGGTGAACAGATGACCGAGAACACCCCCAACGAGGACATCTTCGAACTGCTGAAGGCATTCCTTGTCGAGGCCATCGAATACCTGAGAATTGCGTCGGAGGCCGGCAAGAAAGAGCTTGGTCAACAGGATGAGCCTGACGATGACTGGTCCGATGATGAAGACCCGTGGGGCCTTGGTTCGTTCTGCTTCTTCGAAGAAGAGGACTTTGGAATCATGTTCGGAGGGGTGGTGTTCAATGCCGAAAACGAAGATTCCTTCGACGAAGAGTTCCAGGATGAATGGGAGTGAGGTTGATCAGATGAATGAAGAAGATGAGAACATGAACGAGCACGGATTCGACAGTGAGAACGAGGCCGACAGGCTGCTGGCCATCGCTCGAATGGAACAACTCGGCTACAATCACGGCTGGGCGAGTCACCCTGACTGGGGGCCGGGCGGTGAGTACATCGCCCTGCTGCTCGAGGTGGCTGCGGGGGACCCCTCCCCACTTGTGCGGGCGGCAGCGGTTCGAGCAATGTTTCACGAAGGCGGTGAGGACTGGTGCTTCGCTTGGGGTGACCGGGAGGGTCCTCTTCTCCTTGAGGAAGTGCGGCGAATGACCGAAGACTGGCCATGGGAGCGAATCGACGGTCGGGTGGCCATCGAACTGCTCAGGCGGGGCTCACCGATGGAATGGTGATACAAGGATCCAGATCGCCACCGGGGATGAGATCCCAGTTCTTGGTGGGAGCGCGTTTATACAGGGTAAACAAAGTGGTCAGATTGGTGCTGAAATAGAGGAGATAGACGATATCCTTCCGAAATTTCGGATGGTCGATGTTCCCGCTGAACCGAAGGACTACCTGCACATCAATCCTGAGAGCATTGCGGACGCTGCTATCATCATACGCAGAGCATTCGCGCCCAAGCCCCAAGCCCGTTCTCCCAATTTCGTCCTCGATGACCTCGATGAATGGTTTGGCGGGGAGTGGCACACGGAGACCCACTGGATCACGCCCTGGGGGCTGTACAAGATATTCTGCTGGGACATGGAGCGCTACCTTGAGAAGAACGACTGGCGGTTGGAGAAATCCATCCATTACCCGAATTCGCAGACGCGGATTCCTCCCAGCCGCTCCAATTTTCGCAAGGACGGTGATCCCCACGAATACTGGGCTGATGTCTACCTGTTCGCGGAGAGAGACGGCATGCGCATTGTCATCAGGTTAGATCCCCCTCCAGAGTGCGATATCGACCTGTACGCCTCGAAAGAGGAAGATTCATTCTTGAAGGAGTTCTGGGAGAGTTTCAGGAAATATCATCGCTCTGAAGGCATCCTCAAGCGATCAAAATTCAACTTCAATTTCAACTTCATCCAACCGCGTGGGCGCACCTGGGATGATGTCAAGATATCCGATGAGAAGAAGGACATCTTCACCACCAATGTGGTCAACGTGATGGCTAGGACGGAGGAATTCAACAAGCAGGGCCTGAAGACCAACCGGGGTCTGATGCTGTGTGGCCCACCCGGTTGTGGCAAGACCCTCACCACTGATGCGCTGGTGAATGATGTGGATGAGACGGTCATCTACGTGACCACGGACACCGTCACCGATACCGGCGAGATCAAGCAGATCTACAGCCTGGCACGTAGCCTTTCCCCCACTCTCGTCGTATTCGAGGACATCGACGCCCTCGGCGGTATATCCCGCCAGTTAGGATTTCACCCGTTGCTGGCCGAGTTCCTCGACGCTCTCGACGGCATCGAGGAGAACTCCGCTGTGGTGACCATCGCCTCCACCAACCATCCAGAGATGCTCGACTGGGCCCTGGTTGATCGACCCGGTAGGTTCGACATCCGCATCGACTTTGATTATCCCGAACCGGAGTTTGTTGTTGCGATCCTACGGAAGTACCTCTCTCGGACAACGCATGAAAAGGGCATCGACCTCAAGAAACTGGGCAGAAGTTGTACAGGCCTCTCTGGAGCGCATCTGCAGGAGATTGTCTCACAAGCGGGACTGATCGCATTTGAGGAGAATAACCAGGAGATGGACTTCAGCATCAGTCAGGCGAATATTGAAGATGCTCTGAACCGAACCTTGTACAACCGCCGGCGCTACCAGGATGAGAGGCAACTACGGTCCAAGGATGATCACGACGGCGGCATGATCGGCTGATGCAACATTCGAGTTGAGTTCAGAGGTAGGCGATACCCGGTTCGAGCGGGAAGGCGAAGCGTGCCTTGTCACCGATATCGTCACCTTCGCCGGCCGTCCACACCTGCACAGAATCGACTCCTAGTTCACTCGCCAGGAAATCTGTGGCTGCGGTGATCGTCGCCACCTCGTCGACCTCGGCGCGCAGGATCCCCTTCTCGTCGGGCGACCACTTGAACAACTGCTTCTGCACTCGCTTCCACACACCGGGAATCTGCTTGCGCACCTCCGCATCGTGAGCGAATTCGCGGGTCATGATGACCTTGAGAGCCGACTTCATATCGAAGTCCTCTTCCCGCAGATCCATGCCCATGCGGCATAGTTCACCCTTCCATGATTCCGCGCACTGGAAGGTGACTTCTCTCGGCTCACCCTCGAGGTGACGGGCTGCCAGTCCCCTCATCTTCCGTGCCTGTTCGAGCAGGCTTCGCAGATACTGTTCCGAAGCCAGCTCGGACGCATCACCCTCCTGTTCTGCACCCATCTCCCCGATCAGGTGTGCGGCGAGCAAGCCCTCACCACCAGTCTCTCCCCACAGCTCCTCGGCGATGTGCGGGGTGGCTGGGTGCAGCATTGGCGCCAGTTCACGCAGCATGCCCGTCACCAACTCCTTGTTGCTGCCGCCGCGACGCCTGTACCACTGTAGGTCAGTGTTGAATTCGTAATGGCTGATGCGCACCGCTACGCGCAGCTCGACATCCTCCATCGCCGCCATCCACTCGCGTTGGCGCTGGCGGAAGCGGGCCGCCAGCCAATCGTCCACCGGTGAGGCGACATCATCCCATCCTGCGACCTGCGCGGGCAGCGCCCAGATCGTGTTCAGTTGCCGGAAGTTGGATTCGACCGCGGCATCCGACCAGTCCATCCCGGCGATCGGGTTGGCGGCGAACAGCATGAACAGGCGCACCGTGTCAGCGCCGTATTTTTCCACCATCGGCGTCGGATTGATCGTGTTGCCCTCCGACTTCGACATCTTTGCGGAGCGCTCGCCCAGCGGTCCACCGCAGTGTGGGCAGACCCCGGTTTCGCGGTGCTCGACGTGCAGGGTGGTGTTGCACGCTTCGCAGAAGGGAGTGGGAGCATTGACCATCCCCTGGCAGAGCAGTCTCTGGAACGGTTCGTCATGCGAGT
>Ga0207966_1001408_pt1 | contig 13153 bp, 7 predicted proteins | sample Knorr_S23_td_NAD_FD_185611 | JGI IMG/M metagenome (GOLD analysis project Ga0207966, IMG submission 185611) | Marine microbial communities from Southern Atlantic Ocean transect - Knorr_S23_td_NADW_ad_2500m_LV_B (SPAdes) (version 2) | ecosystem: Environmental > Aquatic > Marine > Oceanic | place... | reverse complement strand
ATTGCGGTCGGGATAAAACAGCAGGTGCGGCGTGTGCATCACCCAGACCCCGTCGCGGCCGGGCAGCGCCGCGTTGGCCAAGCCGAGTTTGTCGGCGAAAACCTTGTGCGTGTCGTAAGCGCCATCGCCGTCGGTGTCCTCGTGCACGGTGACACGGCTGCGGCCGGGCGTGTGATGCGGCGGCGGCCTGGGTTGGCGGTCGTACTTGGCTCGGTAATACTTGTCGCGACTGATTTGCCGCAGCCCGGCCGGGTACGGGTACTGCACGTAATGCGAAACCCACAGCCGCCCGCGCGCATCGAAACTGACGTGCGTCGGCTGCGCCACCAACGGCTCGTGCAACACGGTCTCGATGGCCAAGCCGTCTGCCAACTCGAATCGCGCAAGGCTCTCGCTTGGGCTGAGCCGCTCGCCGTGCACCAGCGTCTGCGCCTCGAAAAGCACGCGACTGGCCTCGTGAAATTGGTCGTAGGCGGCACGGGGCGGCTTGGCCTCGAGCGCTTGGCCAAGCGGCGGCAGCTCTGTGCCTGGTCGATATTCCCACTCGCCGCTGAACAGGCACTCGAGAAAGTAGCCCTGTATCGACGGGCCGTTGCCCCGGAATTGGCCGAGGCCTGCGGGGTTGAAAACCTTGATGGCGAGTTCGTTCCACTTGCCCTTGGCCAAGCCGCCGGGCGGCACCTTGTAGCGCTTGGGCTTTCCGTCGCTTGGCTTGGCCCCCGGCGGAAAGCTGCCCGCGCCACCGAGGCGTTTGCCGTTGAGGAACGCCTCGTGCGCGGCGTGGCTCGAGTCAATTGTCAGCGTGACCGACTCGACCCAAAGATCGCGTCCGCCGAGCGTCGCCCAATTGTCCGGCACCTTCACCCAGCATCGGTACCAACCGATACCGACTGGCCGCGCGCTGCCGGCCTCCCCCGGCACGGTGACCGGCTGCCATTCCAACGCCCAAGCACCCGGCCAAGCGGCAAGGAGGCCAAGCAACAAAACTGATCGTAAAGTGTTCACGGAGAAATCAACCGGGGGAGTGGCCAGACATGGCAAAGAGGCTCCACTGACCGCTTCCATTTTCCGTTGGAGGGAGGATTGCCATCATGGGAGTAAATCGTTTGGGCTTGGTTGGCGCGCGTCCATTCGTGGAGCGGCAGGAGATAATCCCTGCCAAGCGCGGCGGGATCGGCGGCGGCGTGGAAGAGGGCATCGGCGGCCTTGGCCAAGCGCACGAGGCGGCCGGTTTTTTCGTCCGAACCGATCGGGACCGTCCCTTCGGCCGGCTTGGGCAGGGCGAAGAAGCGGGGGGCAGCGTTGCCGTGACGCACTGTCGACCAGGTTGATCCGGCATCGCCCGGCCGCTCGTAAACCGGAACCGGCAGATTCAGCCGAGGATCGTCGAGTTGCAGGCGGTACATGATTTGGTTGTAGTCGTACAGTGGCGTCGGGTGTTTGTTGCCCGAGAAGGTGGACGTGTAGGTGGCCTCAAAAAAAAGGGTGCGTCCGCCGTCCTTGGCGAAGTAGGGATGCTGCTTGGGATTGTAGAAACTGTAATCATCGTGGGTGACGATCTTCCGGGCGTAGACCCAGGGGCCTTCCGGGCGAGAGGCCTCGGCAAACCAGATCTCGCCAAGCATCGACGAGCCGAACGACTGCGATATAATCATGACCCAGCGTTGTCGATGATCGTTCCAATAAACCGAGCCGTGCTGGGTCAGCACCGGTTTGCCCGTTTCGATGTCGATCAAGTGGACGGGGGACTCGCCGGCGCGGATTCTCTTTTCGGCGATCAGTTTGTTCACCTGCTTGAGATCCAGCTTGGGCTGACCTCCACGCCATTCGAATTTTAAACTGCCGTCGGGATTTCGCTGCACATCGCTCCCGGAGCCGGCCGGAAGAAAGGTATAGGTCTCATACTGGGAGGGGTCGAGGTAGCTGGCAAGGCTCGCACGGACACGCACCAACGGCATCCCGCCGGCAAAGTAAACGTACTCCCGGCCATCGGCGGCACGGTGCAAAAATGGATGGCCGTGGGGGTAGAGCGGCACGGCTTTCGAGAACGTCGCTCGGTGGCCGAACTGTTGCCGCTCGTCGTTAAACTGCACCACGCCGCGCTCATAAACCGTCAAGGGTGCCTTGATTTTCACGTACTGTGCCAGCAACCGAGGCCGCTGGTTTTTGTCCGGTAACACCACCAGCCCGTCGATCCAGGTCGGCCCCTTGCCCGGCATTTTGGCGGCTTCCTTGGCAAAGCCGTTTTTGCCGACAGCGTAGGTGAGATTAACACCGAGGCCGGGATCGAGTCCGCCCCGGCCGGGGAGCAGCGAGGTGGCAAATGGCACGTGGAAGTTGCCCAGTGGATACGAAGGCCGATTGGTGTCTCCCCAAAACCAGTGGAGCTTTCCCCGGTAAACCGCAGTCACCACACTGTCTGAACCGAACACCATACCGTTGAGCAGCGGCTGTTCAATCGGCGCGCTCCGGCCCAGCAAGCGGTTGTCGCGATAAATGCCGGCGCCGGTTACGCGGTACAACCGCTCGGCGATGTTGAGGCGCTTAAGCTTCAGCACCGCCTCGGTGCCAGGCGTGGTTTTCAACCGCACACCGCGATAGCCGAAGCCGTCCTTGGGATACTCGTAGCCGTGGCTTCGGACGTGGAAGAAAATCTCCCGACCCATGAGGCCCGGCTCGCGAAACGCCACGGTGCCGTTGCTGTCGGTGTAAAAGCGCAGGTGGTTGACGGTCTCGAGCTCGACCATCGGGACGCCTCGGCCGGTCTCGGCGTCCACCACGCGGATGGCGAACCAACCGGACGACGACGACTGCGTCGTCTGGCCAAGCGCGCACAGTTGCAGGCCAAGCAACAGGGCGGAAAGGATTGAGAGTCTCGATGGCATTGCGACCGGGTTGAAGTCGGAGACTAGCCCCCGCTTCCGGCGAGTCCAATTCCGAAATGCGAAGCCGCTTGACCAAGCGGGAAGGTCAACCTTCGGGAACCGGCTCCGGGGCGGGGCCTTCGACCGGCTGCTGCGGATCGGGGAACGGCTCGAGGTTTTTGCCGTAGTCCTCCGGCAGCTTGAGCACGAGGCGAAGCTGCTCGAGCAGCACCGGATGCATCATGTAGCTGTTGGGCCGAAACAGGTCCTCGAGAACTTGGCGCTCGAGCTCCTTAAATGGTGGCAGGCCGACACGATTGGTGCTGATGCCTATCTCCCTCTCGAAGCGATTGTGGAACTTTATGGCGAGCGACTTGTGACCGACAAACTGGTCATCCTCGCCGTTCGCGGCGTACTGGAATGCCTGCAGCAGCAGTCCACCGATGACGGCCTTGGTCTGGTTGTGGTCGGTCTCGCCGGCATCCTCCTGCACGCGGGAGACACAGTACTCGTCAAGGCTCAGGCCCGGGACCGGGATGGACTGGGGATACAGGTCGACCATGTACTTGTACCACTTGGCTGCGTCGTCCATGCGATTGTGCAGGTATAGGTAATAGACGGCGCTGCGCAGGAAGTTCTTGTGACCGGTGCTCATGTGTTCGGCCAGGCCAGTGTCGGTGTCGGAGGCGGCGTCCTCATCTCGCTTGGCCTGCATTTGCGTCTCGTACGCTTGATTCACGCGATCGACCAGGTCGCCATTATAACCGTAATTGAACCTCGGCGGTGCAGAGACCAGTCGACCCTGCATGTATGCCTGTTGAAATGCCTGGTAAATAATCCGGCGCAGCTTGAGGAAGTCGCCTCCGGCGGCTTTTTCCTCGTCAAGGTTGAGGACGCCGTCGGCGTCCAAGTCGAACCGCCCGGTGACATCCTCGATGCCCTGCTGCGCCCAGTAGATGGCGTGAGCATCAGGCAGCCGCCACTCAAGCGGCCCCCACAAGTCGTCAACGGCCTTCATTTTCTCAGGCGTCATTTTGAACTCTTCAACGAGACGCTTGAGACGTCGCCGGTCCTGATCGGTCTGTGGATCGAGCAAATCAAGATAGCCGTCGCGCCGCGTGCCGATGACGCCGCCGTCGAATATGTCGTCCTCGGTGCCACGGCGACCGTCGGGGCCGGGGTCGTGCATCATCTCCATGCACCACGCGCTTTTGTAGTACCGGTGCGCATCGTCGAGATTGTGGCCGACCTTGTGCTGAAAGTGCCACGCCAGCTCGTGGTAAAGGTGGGCGCTGTGCGGATTGTATTTCAACCCCCCGTCACGGATCAGCTCGATTCCGCGCTTGACCCAGTGCCAGCGCACGTGCGGCGTCTTGATACCGTCGAACTTCACCGAGATGTTGTATGACATGTTCCACGCCGTGACGCGCCAGACATGGTCGGCGTGCGGCTGCAGCTTGGTGATCCAGTCGCCCAGCTGCGCCATCTCAAAAAACTTGCCGTCCTCCTGCATCTGCATCGCGCGCACCCAGAGGACGTTGGCGATCAGCCCACGAAAGCCGCCCAACACCACGGTGGTGAAGGCCAGCGTCGGCGGCAGATTCTCGATCTGCTCGGTGTGCGTCAGTTTTTTTTCCGCACGGAACTGGTTCATCCTGCTCTGGCTGAGGTTGACAGCAAACAGGAAGGCCAGGGCCAGGAGGGCCATGACGAACTTGAACGCTTTGCCGTGGAGTCTCATGCCGTGTCAGTTCATCGAGGCTGTGGGATTCGGGAGCGCCAACTCCTTGCGATGGAACATGTACGCACCGAGTGCCATGACCAGCCCGCCCATGACCACGATGATCGCAAAGAAGGCCCAGAACAGCGTGGCCCACGTGATCGTGCGCCCGTCGCTGAGGCTGTCCACCGGCGAGTAGCCCCAAATCGATTTGGTGATTTTCACCGCTACTCCGGCAAAAAAGATGGCCGTTCCGTCGATTATTGACGACTCGTCCTTCCTGCCGGTCTCGTGGTTGATCCCGGTGATGCCGCCCTCGTCGATGATCTGCTCGAGCGTCCCGGTCGAGGCCGAGATCAGCAAAATGCCGAGCGACATGAAGGTGGCCACGGGGAAGGAAAGAAAACTCGACGCCATCAGGCCGATGGCCGAGATGAGACCCAGCCAGAAAAAAATGATCAGCAGGCCGCGGAACAGGTTCATGCCGAAGCCGCCATCGTGATAAAGGATCATCGGGCCGTCATCCATGAGGAATAAGATTGGCTTGTCGTTGAAATTGGCAAAACTGACATTGAGCAAACCACGGTTTTCGCCCTTGTCCGGTATAATGCCGCCCTCCAATTCCAGTTTGAGTTCGTGAAAGACGCTTGAGCCGATCGTCATTTCATTGAATTCACGATCCGGGGGCCACCGCTTACCGGTTCCAGCACCAACGCTCCACATGCAAAGGTGCGACTTGGGATCGTACTCGTCGTCGGCATTGAATTTGAACCGCAGGTAAATTGGGTTTTCATTGATGCGATCCACCTTGCTCGAATCAATCTGGAACTCCCAGCTTCTCACCTGGCCCGGCAGGACAATCTCCCGGCTGCCCTTGGAGACCTGCAATGCCTGGTGTTCGAGTTCCTCGATTTGCTGTATCAACTCGTAGGAGGGCGCATTTTCATTTTGCTCGATCAGCCGGGTGTAGTCCGGCCGCAGGGAAAGCACGTGTTCTGGCTGGGTGACGCTAATGCGCAATGCCTGCTCCGCCGGCGTGTACTGGTTGTCGGCCTTGCCCTGTTCCACCAGCTTCGAGTAGTCGTATGCCCTCTGGCGTAAAAGGGTGAAATCCGGCTTGGGCTCGCGCACACTGCTGCGCGACACCAGCACCTCGTTTTGCAGCTTGGCCTTTTCGAAATCGTCCAGCTCGTCCGAGTCGGCCCGGGCGTTGATGAGGAAGAAAATGGCCAGGCCGGTCGGCACCATCAACAAAGCGTTGAGCAGCATGATGCCCAGCCACTTGCCGAGCCACACCCGCCAGCGGGCGATCGGCTTGACGGCGACCATCTGCATCACGTTGTCCTCGATCTCGCGGGCCAGCGTGCCGCACCCCATCCAGAGCGAGGCGATGCCCAGCAGTGCGGTGGTGGAGCCGAGCGTGTAGGTGAGCACGATCTGCACCGTGCCCTTGGCCGTGCCGTCGCTCTTCACCAGCAGCGGGATGCCAAACACGATGACCAACAGCGCAACCGCCATCGCCACGACAAAGCGATACCGGATGGCGGCTTTCAAAGTCTGCTTGGCAATGGGCCACATAACGCTTGGTTTGCGGTGGAGATGTTAGTCGCCGAGCAGGCCGCCCAGCTTCTCGTTGGCCTTGTCGAGGTTCTCCCCCTTCTTCGGGGCGACATCGGCTTGCGGTGCGGGCTCGGCCTTGGCCAAGCCGGCCAGCTTGTCGACGTCCACTGTCTCCGTCGGCTTGGTCACCTCCGGCGCCTGGCCAAGCGCCGGCTCGTCGGTCGCTCGGGTGAGGTGATCGAGCACGCGGTCGGCCCGATCGCCCGCCGCGTCGCCGCGCAAATACTCCGCCACGCGATGGCCGGAAGTCACCCCGGACGTTTCCGATTCCTTCTGGCGCGCCTGCTCGACGATGTTGAGAAACAGGCTCTCGAGATTCTGCGTGGGGTTGTCCACGCGCACCTCATCCGAGCCGGTGTCTTCGCGGATCAGTGTCAGCACCTTGTCCATCGTCTCGCGCGAGAGGGTCGGCGCGGTGATGCGCGTGGCGTCTTGGTTGGCCAGCAGCTCGCTCATGGTACCCATGGCATGCACGCGGCCACCGTACAAAATCATCGCCCGGTCGCAGACATCCTCCACGTCCGCCAACAGGTGGCTCGACAGGATGACCGTCTTGCCGCGCTCGGCGAGCGTGAGGATCAAATCCTTGATTTCGCGGCAGCCGATCGGGTCGAGCCCGGAGGTCGGCTCGTCGAGGATGATCAAGTCGGGGTCGTTGATGAGCGCCTGCGCCAGGCCGATGCGGCGCTGCATGCCCTTCGAGAATTCGCCGACGTGACGATGCCGGGCGTTTTCCAGCCCGACCATCTCGATCAACTGCTCGGCGCGCTCGCGGCGTTCCTTCGAGTCGATGTGAAAGAGGCTGCCAAAAAAATCGATCGTCTCGTCGGAGTTGAGGTAGCGGTAAAGGTACGATTCCTCCGGCAGATAACCGATGCGCGCCTTGGTCTGCACGTGGCGCGGCGAGTGGTCGAACACCGTGATGCGGCCGCGTGTCGGGTACAGCAGGCCAAGCAGCATCTTCACCGTGGTGGACTTGCCGGAGCCGTTCGGGCCCAGCAGGCCGAACACCTCACCGCGCTTGACCTCGAAGTCGATGCCCTCGACGGCGCGCGCCTTGGATCGGCCCCAGAAATCCTTGAACACCTTGGTCAGGCCCTGCGCTGAAATGACCGTTTCATTTGAATTCATTGTTGTGTTGTCGCTGCGCTTGGGCGAGCGCTGCTCATGAGAAATCCGCTCAAGCAGGCTGAGGGGCCATGCCGGCCGTATCATCGGTGCCGGCTGGCGCTGACTCCGGCTCGAATGACCCCAGTTCCTCGCCCTGGCGAACCAGCCGCGCGCTGTTGAACACCACGATCAGCGAGCCGGCGTTGTGCAGCATCGCCGCGACGATCGGGTTGATCACGCCGTAGCTGGCACCGATCATGCCGCCGATAATGAACAGGATGCCAAACATGAAATTCTGGTTGATCACCTTGCGCGTCTGCCGTGAAAGGCGCACGAGGAACGGCAGCCGCCTCAGATCACTGTTCATCAGCGCGATGGTGGCGCTCTGGATCGCCACCTCGCTGCCGGCCGCGCCCATGGCCACACCCATGTCGCCGGCGGCCAGTGCCGGGGCGTCGTTCACGCCGTCGCCGATCACAGCCACACGGTAACCGCGCTTCTTCAGGTCATTCACAAAATCCACCTTGTCCTGCGGCAAACACTCGGCAACGACTTCGCTGCAGCCGATCTCGGCGGCCACGCGGGCGGCCACCGGCTGGCGGTCGCCGGACACCATCGCCACGCGGCGCACGCCGGACTCGAGCAAATCAGCCAGCGCCTCCTTGGCCTCACTGCGGGTGGCATCCTGCAGCCCGACCCAGCCGATGCATTCGCCCGCGCGCGCGACAAACAATAGGCTGTAGCCCTCGGCCTCCTTCAGATCCACCTTCGACTCAAAATCATCGGTAACACCATTGTCTCGGAGCCACTGCGCGCGGCCGATCACGATGCTCTCGCCGTCCACGCTGGCCTGTACGCCCCGGCCGGCGGTCTCCTTGAAATCGGCGGGGTCGGCCAAGGTCACCCCGGCCTCTTCGGCCAGATTGACCAGCGCCTTGGCCGTCGGGTGGTTGCTGAATTTTTCCGCCGTGGCGGCGATCTTGAGCAGTTCGGCCGGCTTGAGGTCGCCTTGCGGGGCCAGGCGGCTGACCGCCAGTTCGCCGGTGGTCAGCGTGCCAGTCTTGTCGAACACAAAGGCGTTGATGCGCGCCGCGATCTCGATGTCGCCGACATTCTTGATGAGAATGCCCAAGCGGGCGGCCGAGGCCAGCGCGGCGACCATCGCCGTGGGCGAGGCGAGGATGAATGCGCACGGGCAGGAGATCACCAGCACCGAGACAACGCGCTCGATGTCATTCGTGAAAAACCAGACGATGCCCGCGATCACCAGCACGAGCGGCGTGTAGTAGCCCATGTACTGGTCGATGATCCGCATGATCGGCAGCTTGGTCTGCTCGGCGGAAAGGATGAGGTCGCGCACGCGGCCAAAGGTGGTGTCCTCACCGGCGCGGGTGATCTTGACTTCAAGCACTCCGTTCAAGTTGGTCGTGCCGGCAAAAACCTCCTCGCCAGTTGCCTTGTCCACCGGGAGCGACTCGCCTGTGATGTTGGCCTGATTGATGGAGCCCTGGCCCTTGATGATTATGCCATCAGCCGCGACGTTGTCGCCGGGGCGAATCCGGATCACGTCGCCCACATTCAGTTCGGACGCGGTCACTTCCTGCTCGCCGGCCCCGACGATGCGGCGGGCCTTGGTCGGAGTCATCTTGACGAGCGACGCGATGGAGGCACGCGCGCCGGCGGCGGTGCGGGTCTCGATCAGTTCACCCAGCAACATGAAAAACGCGACGATGCCGGCGGTCTGGTAGCCGCCAATTTGCGACTCGCCGGAGGCAATCGCTGCGAGAAAGGCGATGGCGACCAACTCGTTGATGGTGAGCATGCCGCGCAGGATGCTCTTGACCGCCAGCTTGAGGATCGGGTAGCCAAGGATGATCGCGCCGATGAACGCGCTGATGCCCGCGATCCGGTCGTCCGTGCCGCCGAACCACTCCATTAAAAAGGAGTTGGCGATGAACACCACGCCGGCGATCATGGTGATGAGCGTGAACTGGGTGTGATCGTGGTCGTGACCGCAATTGCCGCCGTCGTCCTCGTGATCGTGGTGGTGCTCGTGGATTTCTTTCCGGCTTAAAAGTGATGATACCTGCATGATTGTTCCTGTTATTATTGTTGCGCTTGGCCAAACGCGGTGTGTCTCGTTGTCGTCATGGCGCCCCGCCTTCCTCCAGTTTCCGTTTTTCCGGCGTGCGGTTGAGCCAAATGCGCGGCGTGCGGCCGGAGAGATAAAACACATCGACTGCGTTGGTAAGCACCCGCTGCATGGTCTCTGCCACCAAACGCTGCTCAAAGAGCAAGGGGTTTTCCTCGTAATAAGATCGCTGCGCGCTGAACGCCTTGGCCTCTGCCTGCACCGAGGTGAGCAGGGTGTTGGCCGCCGTTTGGCCGGCGCCCTCAATGACCTTGGCTTGACCAAGCGCGTTCAGCTTGGTGCTTTCCGCATCGGCCTTGGCCGTCGCGAGTTTTTGCTCGTTCTCCTGCTGAACCTTGAGGAATGCGTCGAAGGCCGGCTTGACATCTTCCGGCACTTTAACTTTGGGCGTCGTCAAGTTGATTTTTAACTGTAAGTCTTTGGAGTTCTTTCTGATCGTTTTTTCCACGCGACGCTCGATGGCGTCTCCGAGCTCGTCCGGATTGGTGAACGCGTCGATCGCGCTGCGACTGGCGGAGGCATGGTAAACGGCGTTGTCCAAAATAGACTTGAGAAACAGGTCAATATCGGAGAAACCGAACTTATACTCCTTGATTGCGCCACCCTTGGTTTCATCGAGGCTGAAGGTCATCTCCGCCTTGATGTGGAGAACGTTGCCGTCGCCGGATAGGGTGTAGCCATCGTAGGTCGGCTGGAAAGACATGCTGGCCTGCGGTTCATCCTCATCAGCGGTGCGGTAGCCAACGTCGGAGATGATGTTCGTCGACAACGACGTCGTTTGGATTTCCACGATCTTATCGATGGGATTAGGCCACGCCCAAACCAGGCCTGGCTCGAGGGTCTCTTGATATTTGCCGAACTGGAGATGAAGCGCCTTCGTGTTGTTTTCGACCCTGGTGATGCCGGAGCCGAGAAATACCACGGCCAAAATTACCATGATCACGCGAACCACCTTGAAGCTGCTCTGCAGCGCCTCGGTCAACGCCCGGGTGCGGGCGTCATCCATGACCTCCACCCTAGCCGTTGGGACTTTCTCACTTGGCGTTGGTCCCTTCTCGACTGACGGCTCGACTGACGGCTCGACTGACGGGGTTTGTTTTTCTTCGTCGCTCATGGCTTGGCTGCCTTGGTCGCGTCCGGCTGCGTCAGCAGGTTGAACGGGGGCGTATTGGGATCGAGAATCAACGTGGAGTTTTCCTTGAGCAATCCCTCCAGTGCCTTGCGTTGGAACAGGAAGTTGGCCAGCTCGGGGTTCTGCTTGAACACCTCGTAGTACTTGGCCGCCTGGGCTTCGGCTTCGCCGCTAATCTGGATCGCCTCCGCGCGGGCCTGGGCCAGGATCTTGTTGGCCTCAAGGTCGGCCTTGGCCTTGATCTCCGTGGCCTGGCGCTCGCCCTCGGCCTCGATCTTCTGGATCTCCGCCTGGCGCTCGGCCTTCATGCGCTCGAACACGGCACCGGTAACGGACTCAGGGATGCCAAGCCGCTTGATACCAACCATGATGATCTCGATGCCGTTGTCCTTCGAGTCGTCAGCGACCCTGGTTTTCATTTTTTCCTCGATTTCGTCGAGCTTCAGTTCCTCCTTATTGGTGCTCACCAGGTTGTTGAAAGCGTACTCGCCAATCACGGAATTTTGGGCGCTGCGCACCTTACCCTCTAGCACAGCATCGGCCTTGGCCTTATCACCACTGAATTTGTCGAAAAACTTGAGCGCGTCGCTGATTTTCCACGTGACGAACACCTTGATGAGGATTGGTTGGGCATTGCTCGTACCGGTCTGCTCGAAGGCCCACTCAGAGCTCTGGATTCGTTTGTCGAATATGTGTACATCGTGCACAGGCCAGGGCAGGCGTAAGTGTAAACCGGGGGCAATGTCAGCCTTGAGTTTTACGTCACCAACCGCCTTGCCATCTGGCAATGTATCGCCTTCAACGTATAAATCATCGTACAGGACGGCCTTGCCAAAGCGGGTCTTGATGGCCACTTCCCCCTCACGCACCTGAAAGGTGAACAGCATGAAACCGAAAACGATCACCAAAAAGGCGCCTATTATCAGTGAAGTGTTGATATGATTTTTTTTCATCTTTCCTAAAATATATTGAGGGTTAATTTCCTGGGTCGACCGTCACGTCCAGCAGGTCGCTCCGCAGCTTGTCCTGTAGTTCCAAATTGATGATGTCGCGGTTGTCCGTGTTGGACAGAATGTATTTGCGGGCGCCCTGCGTGGTGTTCACGAATGTCTCCAGTTTTGAGCGTGTCATGTAAACGCTGGGGGCGGCGTTGAAGGCGGAAATCTGGTGGCTGAACCGCCCGGCCTCGGCCTTGGCCAAGGCCACCTTGTTCGTGCTTTCGCTGCGTGCGTTGGCCACAAGCTCGGCTGCGAGTCCGCGCGCCTGGGGAACCCTCCCAGCCTTGTACTGCAGCGCGCCGAGCCGGTTGGTCTCGCTGTGCAGCCAGGCCACGTTCACTTTTTCGTAGTTCTCAGCCACACCGCCGGTCGCCTTGGACTGCTCGTTTTGGCCCACGGGAGGATGAATGTCCTGCAAGCCGACAAATACGATCTCACCCCCGAGCTTCCTGTCATTAGCCTCTTGTTGGATGGCCTTCTTCAATTCATCCTGCGCCGTCGTGCGGCCGGGGCCCATCAGTTCCTTGATGTCCACCCCGATCAGGTAGCGCGTCACTGCGCGCATGGAAAGTTTCCGCAACATCGAGACGGCATTGCCGGTCTTGACCCAGTTGGTCAGGTTGTTGATGCGGTACTGCACCGGTATGCTGACGGTCAGCAGGTTTACCGGCACGGAAGCGGAAGCAGCCGAGTCCAGCAGCCCGTCGCTGCTGGCAACGATCATGTCGTTGGAGGAACCGTGATTGTGCTGCGTGGTCCAGAGCAACACTTCCGGCTCGGCCTCATCGTTTTGCTCCAGCACACCGAGGATAAATTCCTGTATCTCATCGGTCGGATAACGATAAACCTTGTCGATTGGCCACGGCAACTTTAAGTGAAACCCGGGGTCAAGAAGTGTGGCGGTTTGTTCGCCAAACCGTTCCTTAACCGCCTCCTCGTTGGCCTGAATGACCACAAAACTGCTGCTCAGGAACAGCACCACGACCTGAATGGCGATGATCAGCGCCAGTTTCTGCTCAAGGTACTTGTAAAACCACGTCTCGGAAACCTTGAAGCCAAACTGGTAGTCCAGCGTATGGGCGGCGGTGGAGATCAGCCCGCCCGGTTGGCCAAGCAGTCCGATCAGCCGGCTATCGTAGAGCAGCCGCGTCTTTTTATCGTCAAGCCGCGGCCGGAAAATCTCCAGAACCAGCGTGCCGAGGTTCTCCAGCGCGGAAAGCGCGATCACAACAAACACCACCCACGTGAACACCTCTTCCCAAACCGGATATTCCTTGGAGGCCGTCTCGGCAATGACCACCGCCGTGCACACCACCGAGCCGAGCAGCATGTAGTTCGCACCCGGACGCAGCAGCTCCTGGCCATCCATCCGGGCGAGTCCGGCGGAGTATTTGCCCATCATGAACAGCACAACCATGAACAATGCGAAGAACATGATCGACATCGCGCTGTCCGAGGTCTGGGTAGAGGAAGAGAGAGTCCAAACGTCGAGTTGACTGTAAACCAACAACAGGCCAAGCGCTTGGCCAATCAGCACCAGCACCGAGAAGCCCGGCA
>Ga0207966_1001404_pt1 | contig 13180 bp, 7 predicted proteins | sample Knorr_S23_td_NAD_FD_185611 | JGI IMG/M metagenome (GOLD analysis project Ga0207966, IMG submission 185611) | Marine microbial communities from Southern Atlantic Ocean transect - Knorr_S23_td_NADW_ad_2500m_LV_B (SPAdes) (version 2) | ecosystem: Environmental > Aquatic > Marine > Oceanic | place... | reverse complement strand
GTTCGTGCCCGACTCTACGCCCGAGCCACCGCAACCTGCAAGTGTATATGCGCCTACTACGAGTAACGCAGCGCGCACTACTCTTTTTTTAGTAAACATAGAATTCTCCTGAATTTTTTCGCTACTTTTGGCAACCGAATATTCCTTCGTGTTGCTAAATAAATTACCTAAGATGCTGTTTTTCATAGTTGATATGTCATCCCTAGGTAATATTGCGTACCAAAGTATTGGATAGTGCCGGTTTGCTCTTCTGATGAGAAATAGCTCTTCGTTGGCTCGTCTGTTAGGTTGTTAACTTGAAATAGTACGCTCCAATTGTCGTTAATCTCGTACGACGCTTGGTAATCAATAACCAATTCTTCATCAAAATTAACCACCTGATCGTTTACCGCTACTTGCTGCGAAACAAATGCGTCGCGATATCGGCTAGACAAGCGAGTTTCAAAACCTTCGTATTCCCAAAACACGGTTAGCGTAGCAACGTTTTCAGAAAGACCTGGTAAGTTAGCGGCATACACGTCATCACCTAGCGTGCGTTGAATTTCACTTTCGGTGTAAGAATAACTTGCGCTAACGCCTAAGCCTGACCACATGCCAGGCAGCATGCTATAAATTTGCGTATAGGCGATTTCTAAACCGCGAATATAGCCACCTTCGGCATTGTTTACGGCTGTGCTGTAGCTACCATTTTCAGTAGGGACGGTAATAAAGATGGGGTCGCCATTTTCATCAAGCGCTAGTTCGGCTTCCTGTCCTGCAAACTCTGGCGTCAAGTAAACCGGCACACTTACGTTATCAGGAATTACAATGCCGTTTGCTTCAAAATCATAAGGCTCTATTTCAATGTCTTCTACGAACGATTCAATGTCTTTATAAAAGCCAGCGACAACTAATGCACCTTCCGTATCTGAGAAATAATACTCCCACGAAACGTCGTATTGAGTTGCATAGAACGGCTCTAGATAGGGGCTGTTGCGGGCGTTACCGCTAACCCTCGCCGTAGGGTTTGAAAGCGTAATTTCGCCCGAATCTCTGTCTTGGAAAGCAGTAACCGGTTCAATAGTCGTTGACGCATTCGCGGCAAAACGGTTTATCGGCGCTCTACCCATCACCTTTGCGGCGGCTACACGAAGTTGTGTGTCGTCTGTAAGTTTAAAGTTGAGGTTAATTGAAGGCAAAACGTCAGAATATTCGTGACTTATCAAGGCTGGGCGATAAAAGTTATTGATTAACCCTACGTCGTCGGTAATATTTTGTGCACCAGCCGTAGGATCACTAACTTCAACCGATGTTTCGGTTTCAAGGTCTTCAATAAACCGAGTAGCACGCTGTAGCGTCGTTGAACTCTGTTTACTTTTAACGTAACGAACACCAACATTACCTGTAACGGGAATACTGCCAATTTCTGTATTAATGTTTGCCATCAAGTAAGCAGAATTCACGGTTTCAAATACATCACCACTTTCTTGTAACGTCCATGCTGTTGAAGCAGTACCAGTATCTGGCGCGTTAATTACGCCTGCAGCGCCTGGCCCCCAAGTCTGAACAGGCTGTGGCCTACCGCCCGGGAACCAAGCATTGAGCGCACTCTCAAGATCAACAGAAAGATAACTTGGGAAATAACCAAAATCGCCGCTCCAATTTACCTGTTCCACCATGTCGGACGTTAATCTAAGCGGTGGCTCGCTTACTGAAAACGCACTGTCGTTTCCGTATTCAAATACAGAGCGGTCGTTGCTATATTCCCGGTCTGAGTAACGATAGCCAAATTCAAAGCCAGAAATGATTGGCACATCGACATAATATTGGAAGTCTACGCGATAGGCGTCTAACTCATCTTTGTTTTCATACGGATAAATACCGTATTTACTTACCATTACACGGTCTAAATCTGTAAAAGCATCACTTTGATTAAAACCGATATCAGGTAAGTTTAAACCGTTGAGCAGATAAGATATTTGGACGTTTTCGTCGAACACGGGGTTTGCTGTTGTCGCGTCTTCGCCAACAAGCGACCACTGTAAACCGTTTCTGAAGTCGCTTTCAGCACTTGAACGGGAGACGTCAAACTGAACCGCTAAATCTGGCGATATCTCCCAATTAGCATTCACGCCTAAGTTGGTAACACTGTCGAAATCTTGATTGTCGTCGTTTACCAACTCAACACGGGTAAAGCTATTGTCTGTACGAGAAAATGTGCCGCCAATTACGCTCCTGTTAACTACTACAGGGTTAGTTATACCGGCATTTATTCCGCCTAGCTTAACGCGAAAGCCACGGGCAAAGGCTTCGGAATCAAATTTAGAAATGAAAGCATCAGCTTTAAGTGTAAATGTATCGATAGGAGCCCATTCAAACGCGGCAACGTAACCATCACGCGTCTCTTCCCCGCCTTTGTGCTGCATTTCAAAACCCTCTGAAATGAGTTCACAGTTAGGCGCTATTTCCTCTTCGGTACACTCAGAATTTGTGTAAATCCCGTCTACGTCCGTTACACCATTGTAGGCGAGCCCAATGAATTGAGTAGAAACACTCGGTTGGAATAAACGAGCATAACCTAGTGATACACCTAGTGTATCGTCAAGGAACTTACCTTGATATGAAAAACTCAGTCTATGTCCATACTCTGTAGCATCACTCACCTCTGAAGCTCTATCGTTGTACATGCCACGCATGTTGGCGCTGAATTTATGCTGTTCTTCAATGGCAAGTGGTGATGCAGTTTTAAGTTCTACCGTACCCGCTATACCCCCCTCGATTAGCGATGCCTTGGGTGATTTGTAAACCGCCGCCTCACTAATAAGCTCTGAAGGATACTGGTCAAACTCAATTGCCCGGCTTCCGCTGGTCGATACCTGCTCTCTACCGTTTAATGTAGAAAACACAAAGTCACCGGATAGACCACGAATGTTTATCTGCGCGGCTTGCCCCCCGGTTCTTACCGCAGAGATACCTGGCAAGCGGGTCAGTGCATCCGCCATCGACACATCGGGAAGTCCGCCCAAATCGTCTGCAGATATTTGTTCAGAAACCGTATCGGAGAAGCGTTTCTGGTTTAGTGATTGGATCAAGCTGGTACTAAAACCACGTACTTCAATACGCTCTAGGGTATCTTCTTGTGGTCGTTCAACTTCGTCTATTGAGGTGTCTGGTGACTCTTGGGCATAAAGAGGAGCTGCGCTAAACGCGACCCCACTACTTATCAAGGCCGCCATGATAGTGCTGGGTTTGAATGTTTTCATTGGTGTCCCATTCCTTGTTTATTATCGACACTTTTAGGACTACCACCCCCAAAAATGCCTCTTATGGTTCAACACCAAATACTACTGTTTTGTATAAAAAGGGAGCAATGCTATGCATACGTATTCATTTACATCAGAGCAACATATTTTTAATCTACCAGTAAAAAGACAGCATGATTGTAACAATTCATCCTTAAAAACGAATAAAGCAGCCATGTGGCTGCTTTATTCTTTACCTGTTTAGTTAGCTAATGCGTTCGTTCGCAGTACTTCTAACCATATGAAATTATTCAACTCATTGTGCGCTTATACTTTGCAACCATCCCATTTATATACTCGTCATGTGTCGGCAACTTAGCAATGGGCTCTTTTTTAATTTCCAACAACCTTGTTAACATTTGATTTAACTGAACTTCAGGCACACTGTTTACCAGACCGTGATAATCCTTAGGAGTAATCCCCTGACCGTACAAGACCTGTAGCCATGAGCTTTCAAGGAATAGATCATTTTGTTCTCGTAGCAGATTTCCGCTTTCTTTAAACAACGTAATTTTATGTGCTAGGGAATCTGGCAAAGTAATATTTCGCATATCATTGAAAAAGGCGCTATCGGTTCGCTCATTTACGGTGTAATGCAAAACAAGAAAATCTCTGATTTGTTCAAACTCTAATTCAGACTGCTTGTTATATTCCGTTTCCAAGCTCGGTGCAAAGCCGTTGTGGGGAAACAACTGAATTAAGCGAACAATTGCAGATTGAATGAGGTGAATACTAGTAGATTCAAGTGGCTCTAAGAATCCACTTGATAGACCTACTGCTACTACGTTTTTGTACCACTGCTTACGTCGTCTGCCCGTCGTAAACTTTATCAGTTTAGGGTCGCCCAATGGTTTGGTATCTAAGTTTGACAACAAGGTGTCACAGGCCTGATCATCACTGATATAGCGTGAACTATATACGTGGCCATTACCATTCCTGTGTTGCAATGGTATCCTCCATTGCCAACCCGCATCGTGGGCAATAGAGCGCGTGTAAGGCGCGGTTTTTTCATGTCGCTCAGACGGTATAGCAATCGCACTATCACAAGGAAGTAAGTGAGACCAATCGTCGTAACCAGCGCCCAGCGCTTCCTCTATCAATAGCCCCTTAAAGCCCGTGCAATCAACAAATAAGTCCCCTTCAACCACGTCCCCACTTTCTAAGTGAAGTGCTTGAATAAAACCACTGTTGGTAAAACGTTGAACACGTGAAATTTTACCTTCTTTGCGTACTACCCCAATATTTTCACTGAGCTTTCGTAAATACTGAGCGTATAAACTGGCGTCAAAATGATAGGCGAAAGGTAATTCAACGACTGGGTCTTTGGCATTTATCTGCGCAAATCGTCCCGCTTCAGCGGCATGGTAATTTAGGTCAAAATCCCACAGGTCGTCTTTTAGGCCTTGCTGGCGCGCCTTTACCCAATAATGATAAAAATGACAAAACGCCATGCTTTTACCCGGCGCACCAAAGGTGTGATAGTAGCTTTCACCCTTCGTTTTCCAATTTTCGAACCGTATAGCAAGTTTTATCGTTGCTTTAGTATCATGAAGAAACTGTGCTTCGTCGATACCTAACACTTGGTTTACTAGGCGTATTGGGGGGATGGTAGCTTCGCCAACGCCCACCGTACCAATCGCTTCAGATTCAACCAGAGTAATATCAACTGCTTTACCCAACACCTTTTTCATTAATGATGCAGCTAGCCAACCTGCCGTTCCACCGCCGGCAATCACTACACGCTTTATCGGTTTATTATGAGGATTTTGCATAAACTTCTCGCAATTCGTACCAAAAATTTTGAAGGGTTCCTTTCATACAAAAAGAAAAGCCACCATTTGCTATCTCTTTTAGCACAAGCTAAAACAAAAAGCAGCAGGTGGCTTTACACACACGAAGAAATTAGAACTTGTAGTTAAATCCTAGCAAGTAGTTCGTTCCATAAGTTTGGAACTGGGTGATTTGACGGCCGTCAGCCGCTGACGCTTGAATATCATCTTCATCGGTCAGGTTCTGTGCTTGTAAGGTAACACGTAGGCCTTCTAGATATTCGATACCAGACTCGCTGAAGTCATAGCCAATTTGCGCATCAACAAGCGTACCGCCTTGCTTAGTTGCATCAACAAGCGCAAGACTTGTACCTCTTTCCTCAGTCAGGAACTGATCGCGTTTTGTTGCAGCCAAACGGAACTCAAAGCCAGCATTTTCATAAAAGAAAGTCATACTGTACGACTCTTCAGACAAGCCAGGAATACGAGTTTCAGTTTGGCCAGGTGCCGCGTCAACTTCACCATCCATGAAGGTTGCACTCGCGTACAAGCCAAAACCTTCGAGTGAATTGTGGATCATGTCAAAGGGTAGTGAACCCTGAAGTTCATAACCACGCACAAAACCTTCGAAACCGTCAAGAACACTACTTACCTGACCCTCAAGCAACACAGGTGCTTGCCCCTCAGAACCTTGGTGAAGATCTGGAATATAAAACTCTGTGAAGTCTGCTACGATCGAAGTGCTACGATGCCAATTTTTGATGTCTTTATAGAAGAACGATACAGCAACATAGCCAGTATCTGCGAAATAGTTTTCGTACGCCAAATCAAATTGGTTTGCTTCAAGCGGTCGAAGTTCTGGGTTACCAGCGCTACCACTCCATGGGCCGTTTTGTATATTGTCACTTATGATTTGGCCATCATTGAAGGCAAAAGTAACTTGTGTGTTTGGACGCATATCATCCATACGTGGACGAGAAATAACTTTACTCAAGCCCAAGCGCACAAACTGGCCCTCAGCCACTTCTGCTGAAAGGTTAAGTGTTGGAAGAACATCTGTGTAGTCTGCGCCACCTGTTACAGGGCTAGCAATGGTGTAACCTTCGCGATCAGACGTTGCAGAGAAACCTGTTGATTCTTGATCTGCACTTACTACTTGCAGGCCTACGTTACCGCGCACCCAAATATCACCAAATTCCATTTCCAAATCTAGTTTGGTGTAAAGGGTAAGTAGCTCTTCATCAACGGTGTAAGTATCACCTAAGCGATCGTTTTGAACGCGGCTTGCATCGCTTTCAATGTAATAACCACTTTCGACAAGTCCTAGGGAGTCGTACGCTAACACGCCGTCAATTCCAATAAAGTTAAGGTTCGTTACGCCTAGCACTTCAGGAATAGCAGCATCTCCAGGATATGAAGGCGCTGTTAGGTAAGCACCGTTATTGTCTTTAGATTTAGAGCGGTCAGAATATACAACACCAGCAGATAGGCCAGTTACCACACCCCAATCTACATAGCCTTTAACGTCGAAACGAAGGGTATCAAGCTCTTCTTCGAAAAGCGGCTGGTTTACGAAACCATCCTGTGCATTAGACTCAAGTAACGGACGTGCGCCCCATGCTTGCGGGCCTGCAAGGCTAATAAGTGTTGGGTCGGTAAGGTCAACCGGTGCAATAGTTGGGTGGTCAGAGAACATTACACCAGAAGATGTCATTTCCCAGCTACGCGCAGTCAATGGTCTGCCATCGACACCGGCACGACCGACACCAGAATAGCTCTCTACCTCTATGATCTCTTTCTCTACTTTACCAGTGGAGTAGTCTAGCTCTACTGTCCATGAGTCATTAATTTGATACTCGACATTAACACCAACCGTTGTTAAGTCAGCATCTTGTTGACGCGCATCATTTCGAACGACACTATAAAAGCCATTTGTATAGCCACTCGTTACAAGCCCATTTTCAACACCGGTAATTACATACGGATTAGGGCCCCACTCAGGGCCACCTTCTTCAACGCCTCGACGCACATCATTTTCAACAAAGTCGATGTAAAGAGCATCTAGCTGAATATTCAATTTATCAGTTGGTGCCCATTCAACTACTGCCGCTATTGAATCACGTTCAAGCATCGCTGAGCGCTGGAATGAGTCATGTCCACCAAGGACTACAGTTCCAGCAGGTACTTCCACTGAATCCAAATCACGTAGTTCACTATCAAAACCGACATCTGCATAACCCCAACCGCGGAAGTGTTGCTCCTGGCGCGGCGACTCCATGCTCGCAACAGTTAACGCTAAACCAATCGTATCGTCGGCAAATTGATCGACAAAGTTTACAGAAATGCGGTGACCGTCGTTGTCAAAATCTGGGTTTGGAGAGTCTTCAGCATTCTTTTCGAACGTGCCGTTTACGGTAAACGTACTTTCTGCCGTTAGCGGCTTAACCGTTTGAAGGTCAATTGAACCACCGATATTTTGGGTAGTCATGCCCGCTTCTGGTGTTTTGTATACCAGAATGTTTGAAATGATTTCCGTTGGATAAAGGTCAAACTCAACCCCACGGTTATCACCCATACCTAGAAGTTCACGACCGTTTAGTGACGTACCAACGTAGTTCTCGTTAAAACCACGAACAGAGATACCACTTGTACGACCGTTACGACGTTCACCAGTTACACCAGGAAGACGTGCGATTGATTCTGCAATACTGGTATCTGGTAACTTACCAATATCTTCTGCTGATAACGCTTCAACAATTGAGGTGTTATCCATTTTGATTGCTTGAGCACGCTGTAAGCTGCCGCGAATACCGCTAACCTGAATAACTTCAAGGTTTGCTTCGTCAACAGCATCAGTGTTTGCATCTTGTGCAAATGCTGGTGCACTACCAAACGCCATACCGCCTGAAATAAGCGCAGCTTTAACTAGGTTGGGTTTAAATTGTTTCATAAAACGGGTGTCCCATACGGTTATAGTTGTTGTCTTTTTGTTGTTCTTATGACAATTAAATGACAATACATCTCGTCCACATAATGCTATAGAGGACCTAGGGTTTGCACAATTGCCTGCATACGTATTCAATAAAATTTGTGCAACACGCCATTAACAATGGACATGCAGGCTTTTATGTAATTTAACAACATATAACGGATTATACGGGGCTTTTACGGCAGATAGTTGTAATTTTGTTACATGTATTTCTGGATAATTGTTAATAGACGCGTACAAAAAAGCCCGCTTAAAGCGGGCTTTTATCACAAAATTGTTAAGCGTTAGCTTACCAACCTGTAGTCTCACGAAGCGCCTTGCCGATTTCAGCAAGTGAACGTACAGTTTTAACGCCAGCGTCTTCTAGTGCTTTGAATTTCTCATCAGCAGTACCTTTACCGCCTGCGATGATTGCACCAGCGTGACCCATACGCTTACCTGGAGGAGCAGTAACACCAGCAATGTAAGAAACAACAGGCTTGGTTACATTAGCTTTAATGAACGCTGCTGCTTCTTCTTCAGCTGTACCACCGATCTCACCGATCATTACGATAGCTTCAGTTTGTGGATCGTCTTGGAACATCTGAAGGATGTCGATGAAGTTTGAACCAGGAATTGGGTCGCCACCGATACCAACACAAGTAGACTGGCCAAAACCTTCGTCAGTGGTTTGCTTAACCGCTTCGTACGTAAGTGTACCAGAGCGAGAAACAATGCCTACTTTACCAGGCTTGTGGATGTGACCAGGCATGATACCAATTTTACACTCTCCAGGAGTGATTACACCTGGGCAGTTTGGACCGATCATGCGAACGCCTTTCGCTTCTACGTATTCTTTAACGTAAAGCATATCTAGCGTTGGGATACCTTCAGTGATACATACGATTAGCTCGATACCCGCATCTGCAGCTTCAACAATTGAATCTTTACAGAAAGGTGCTGGTACATAGATAACTGTTGCAGTTGCGCCAGTTGCTTCTACCGCTTCACGTACAGTATTGAATACTGGAAGACCTAGGTGCTCAGTACCGCCTTTACCTGGTGTTACACCACCAACCATTTGCGTACCGTAAGCAATTGCTTGCTCAGAGTGGAAAGTACCCTGACCGCCAGTGAAACCCTGACAAATTACTTTAGTATCTTTATTGATTAATACAGACATTATTTGCCCTCCGCTGCAGCAACAACTTTCTGCGCTGCATCAGTTAGCGATTCAGCAGCAATGATATCTAGACCAGAGTTCGCTAGAACTTCACGGCCAAGCTCTGCATTGGTACCTTCAAGACGTACAACTACAGGTACTTCTACGCCAACTTCTTTAACCGCACCAATGATACCTTCTGCAATCATGTCACAGCGAACGATACCACCGAAGATGTTAACCAATACCGCTTTAACATTGTCATCAGAAAGGATGATTTTGAATGCTTCAGCTACACGCTCTTTCGTTGCGCCGCCACCAACGTCTAGGAAGTTAGCTGGCTTGCCACCGTGTAGGTTTACGATGTCCATAGTACCCATTGCTAGGCCTGCACCGTTAACCATACAACCTACATTACCGTCTAGCGCAACATAGTTTAGTTCCCACTGAGCAGCATGAGCTTCACGCGCATCTTCTTGTGAAGGATCTTGCATATCTTTCAGCTTAGGCTGACGATACAGCGCGTTACCATCGATACCTACTTTCGCGTCTAGGCAGTGTAGGTTACCGTCAGTTTTGATAACTAGCGGGTTGATTTCGATAAGCGCAACGTCAAGCTCTTCAAACATCTTAGCTAGGCCAAGGAAGATTTGAGTGAATTGCTTGATTTGTACGCCAGAAAGACCTAGAGCAAACGCCATTTCGCGCGCTTGATAAGGCTGAGGACCTACAATTGGGTCGATTTCAGCTTTAAGGATTTTCTCTGGAGTTTCTTCTGCAACAGTTTCAATCTCAACGCCACCTTCAGTAGATGCCATGAATACAACGCGACGGGTTGTACGGTCAACTACTGCACCAAGGTAAAGCTCGTTAGCGATATCTGTGCAAGATTCAACTAGGATTTTGCTCACAGGCTGACCGTTTTCGTCAGTCTGGAAAGTCACCAAATTTTTGCCAAGCCAGTTTTCAGCGAAAGCGCGAATGTCGTCTTTGTTTTTAACTAGCTTTACACCGCCAGCTTTACCGCGACCGCCCGCGTGTACCTGACACTTAACTACCCACTCGTTTCCGCCAATTCGGTCAGCGGCTTCTACAGCACCTTGAGCAGTGTCTGCTGCGTATCCTTCAGAAACAGGCAAACCGTATTCTTTGAATAGCTGCTTACCTTGGTATTCATGCAAATTCATGGTGTTTCTATCCGATTTTTAGTAAGACAAAAGCCGCAAATGCGACTTGATTAGTTTGACTGATATTATAGGGCAAATATCAGCGTTGCGTTAGGCGCAAAGCAAGCACACACAAGCTAAACGCCTAACCACAATTCCGTGAGACGAAAATCTTATACGTCTAGAAGTAGACGTGTTGGATCTTCTAGCATCTCTTTAACGGTTACCAAGAAACCTACTGATTCTTTACCATCGATAATACGGTGGTCATAAGAAAGCGCTAGGTACATCATTGGTAGAATTTCTACTTTGCCATTAACAGCCATTGGGCGATCTTGGATTTTATGCATACCCAAAATAGCGCTCTGTGGCGGGTTAATGATTGGTGTAGACATTAGTGAACCAAACACACCACCGTTGGTGATTGTGAAATTACCACCTTGTAGTTCAGCCAATGACAGCTTACCGTCACGGCCTTTAAGTGCTAGTTCCTTAATTCCTTTTTCAACACCTGCCATGCCTAGTGTGTCAGTATCTTTAAGTACTGGTGTTACAAGGCCACGTGGTGTAGAAACAGCAATCGATACATCGAAGTAGTTGTGATAAACAATGTCATCACCGTCGATAGACGCGTTAACTTCAGGGAAACGTTTAAGGGCTTCGGTTACCGCTTTCACGTAGAAAGACATGAAACCAAGGCGAATACCGTGACGCTTCTCAAAGCTGTCTTGGTACTGCTTACGAAGATCCATGATTGGCTTCATGTTTACTTCGTTAAACGTTGTTAGCATCGCCGTTGAGTTCTTCGCTTCAAGAAGACGGTTAGCAATTGTCTTGCGAAGACGCGTCATAGGAACACGCTTCTCGGTACGATTACCCGTTGGTAAGTCAGCTGAAACAGATTCAGACGCAGCAGGCGCTGCCTTCGCTGAGCTGTCGCCGCCTTTAAGGTATTTCTCTACGTCTTCTTTAGTGATACGGCCATTTTTGCCAGTGCCTTTCACTTTAGCTGCGTCAACACCTTTTTCTGCAAGTAAACGACGAACAGAAGGACTAAGCGCATCGCTGCTCTCGTCACTGTCATCGCTTTCGCTTGACGCTGCTGGAGCAGAAGCGCCGCTTGCTGCACCTTCTACAAATTTAGCAATCACTTCTTCAGCTGTTACGGTGGCGCCCTCTTCTGCGATAATTTCAGCAAGAGAACCGTCTGCAGGAGCAACAACTTCTAGTACTACTTTATCAGTTTCGATATCAACCAAGTTTTGGTCGCGAGAAACTGCTTCACCTACAGCTACGTGCCACGTAGCGATTGTCGCGTCAGCTACAGATTCAGGAAGTACTGGTACTTTAACATCAGATGTTTTTCCAGAAGCCGCTGGAGCCGCATCTGATTTAGAATCGTCTTTCGCTTTGCTTTCTGTTTTAGCTTCAGCTGGTGCAGCAGCACCACCCTTTTCTAGTTTAGCAATAACTTGCTCGCCTAAAACAGTTGCACCCTCTTCGTTTAGGATCTCACCAATTGTACCGTCCGCTGGCGCCACAACTTCTAAAACCACTTTATCAGTTTCAATATCAACCAGGTTCTGGTCTCGTTTAACTGCGTCACCGGCCTTTACGTGCCAGGTTGCAATGGTGGCATCGGCAACTGACTCAGGTAGAACCGGAACTTTTATCTCAATTGTCATTACTGTTCCTTATTTAATTGTGAGTGCGTTTTCAACCAGGGCTTTCTGTTGCTGGTTGTGAACGGATACATAACCTACTGCAGGTGACGAGGATGCATCACGGCCTGCATATGTTAATTTTGCACCATCTGGAATTGCTTGCCAGAAATGGTGTTGGCTACAGTACCAAGCGCCTTGGTTTTGAGGCTCTTCTTGACACCAAACCCAATCTTTTACGTGGCTGTATTGTGCCACAACTTTAGCGCATTCTTCTTGTGGGAATGGATAAAGTTGCTCTAAACGGATGATTGCAACGTCTGTTTGCTCATTTTTACGGCGTTGGTCTAACAAATCGTAGTAAACCTTGCCTGAACACATAACAACACGCTTCACATTCTTCGGATCGATATCATCAATTTCGCCAATTACGTTATGGAATTTGCCTTCTGCAAGTTCCTCTAACGAAGATACAGCCATTGGATGACGTAATAATGACTTAGGTGACATCACGATAAGTGGTTTACGCATTGGACGAACCACTTGGCGTCTAAGCATGTTGTAAACCTGAGCGGGTGTTGAAGGTACACACACTTGCCAGTTGTGGTCAGCACACATTTGCAAGAATCGCTCAAGACGCGCAGAACTATGCTCTGGTCCTTGGCCTTCATAACCATGTGGAAGTAAAACGGTTAGACCACACAAACGGCCCCACTTCGCTTCACCTGAGCTCAAGAACTGATCAAATACAACCTGAGCGCCGTTAGCGAAGTCACCAAACTGGGCTTCCCAAATAGTCAGACACGTAGGCTCCGCTGTCGCATAACCATACTCAAATGCCATAACAGCTTCTTCTGAAAGCACAGAGTCGTAAATTTCGATCTCGCCCTGTCCTTCACGAATATGCTGTAGTGGCATATATGTCGACGCATCTTTTTGATTGTGTAACACCGCGTGACGGTGGAAGAAAGTACCACGGCCAGAATCCTGACCGGTAATACGAATATCTTCGCCGGCATCAACGATAGTTGCATAGGCCAAGTTTTCAGCCATGCCCCAATCAAGCATTTTCTCGCCAGCAACCATCGCTTTACGATCTTGGTACAGCTTGTTAACGCGAGACTGAAGTTTGTGCTCTTCAGGAATAGTAGTGATTGACTCACCTAGCTCTTT
>Ga0207966_1001401_pt1 | contig 13191 bp, 12 predicted proteins | sample Knorr_S23_td_NAD_FD_185611 | JGI IMG/M metagenome (GOLD analysis project Ga0207966, IMG submission 185611) | Marine microbial communities from Southern Atlantic Ocean transect - Knorr_S23_td_NADW_ad_2500m_LV_B (SPAdes) (version 2) | ecosystem: Environmental > Aquatic > Marine > Oceanic | place... | reverse complement strand
CAGCATTAGAAGCAGCAGCAGCAGCAGTACCAGCTATTGACGCAGCAGATTATATCAGTGCTAGTGGCGCTTCTATCACAAGCATCACTGCAAACGCTGATGATGACTCTGTAATTATTGTCATTGATGCGGTTGATGATGGTGAACTGAACGTCATATTGAGCGATAAAGTGATCAAAGCATTTGATGATGGAAGCTACTTTGTTCTAGTAAACAACGAGGAGGTTGAGTTTACCCAAACTGGAAACAATCTAACAATTCCATATGAAGCTGGAAATGATACGATTGAAATCGTTGGAAGCTATGCAATTCCAGAGTTTGGAACAATCGCCATGATTGTATTGGCTGTAGCTATAGTCAGCATAATTGTAATAACTACTAAGACAAGAACATCTCTAATTCCTAAACTTTAGGAAATTCTTTTTTCCTTTTTTATTTTCGTTTAACCATTGCAATAATAGCTAGGATAACTCCAGCAGCTCCAAGAGATAGACCGAACACAGCAAAGTTGTATGTTGTTCCACCGTCAGAGTCCGTACTGGTTACGCTGCCTTGTGCTTTTATTAACGAAATATCTTTTTGAAGGGATGTTATCGCATTTTTGAGAGCAGCAACCTCTTGTCCTGAAGATGAACTAGATGTTGGTGGAAAGTCAAGAACAGATGTACTTTCAACGTCTTCTATTGGAATTACTGTATCTATTTGAACACCGTTAATCTCCCCTTTCAGTTTTAGTTGCAGCGAACCTGTCTTTGTCGGAATTATCTTTGCATAGTAGTGTCCTGGCCGAGGATCAGTGTTTACGTCAAGCACTTTAGAAGCTCCTCCTGAAACAACAGATACCTCCAATTTTTTAAATGCATTAGTTATGCCAGCAGATACACCTTCAACACTGCCAGGCTCTCTAACATCTATGGTAATAGCATTCAAGATACCCACAACCGGAGGCTCATCTTGCCAACCAACTTCAATCTCATAAGGATCCACTTGAATGGTTGTATGTGCATACGCAAAAGTAAAACTAAATCCTAAAACAATCAAACCCATAATTGTAAAAAGTGCATATTTCACGATTTGCAAAACAAGTGCATGTGTTATTATCTTTACTAAAATGGTACAACTTTAGAATTGGCAATTCTTTAAATTGTGAACATAGTGGTTTTATGTAAAATGAACAAGTTGCTTTTTTTACCATTTTTGATTTTGATTATTGGAATACCATCAGCTTATGCCCATCCGTTTTTGGTAGATTCAGAACCAGGACAGGGACAAAATGCAGCGGTTGGAACAACGCAAATCATTGTTTTTTATTCTGAAGCAATTGAGATTGATTTTTCTGAACTCAAGGTGTTTGACAGTAACGGAAACAAAATCGATAACATGGATACCGCCTATTATGAGGGAGAAAGTTCTCTAGTAATTACAACGCCATCACTAGAGGATGGCGTCTATACTGTGACAAGTAAGGTGCTTTCAAAGATAGACGGCCATTTGGTACAAGCTGCTATCATCTTCGGTGTTGGGGAGACACAAGTTGATCTCTCACTTCTAGAAGCGCAAGAAGAATCGGAAATAACATTTCTGCCTGAAGCGGCAGCCAGATTTCCAGGAATAATAGGTCAGACGGTTGTTTTAGGATCTGTTATCTCTGGTATTGTAATTTGGGGTACACAGCGAAAGCGTTTTGGAAAAGAAAGTCGTGACTTGGTAAACCAGGCATATCGTTTCAAGTTTGCAAAGCTAACTGGAATCAGTCTTGTTGCAGTGTTTGCATCTAATTTTATCATCCTAGCTGTTCAGACTCTTCGGCTTGAAACATCACCTATTGATGTAATAGATACTGCCTTTGGAACTACGTGGCTAATTCGGATGATCATTACCATCATTCTTCTTGGTATCTGGTTTTGGATGGAGAGAAAACCACACCTTTCACCTAAAAAACACATACCAATGCTTGCCGCATCGTTGGTACTAATATTTACAACAACTATGATGGGGCATGGAGCAGCAACTGAGCTTACAGCACCGATCATACTTGATTATGTACACAATTTATTGGCATCAGTGTGGATTGGAGGCGTAATTTTCTTTGGTTTTGTATTATTGCCTACACTTGCCAGCTTAGACGGAATACAAAAAGCGAAGGTGACACTCGCAATGCTGCCTCGTTATTCTGGAATGATTACAATTGCATTAGGCATACTAATAATCACAGGACCAACACTATTGTGGTTCTTGGAGAGTGATGTTGCATCTCTGACAAATTCAACCTATGGTTCCTTGATAATCGCAAAAATTATGCTGGCTATAGTGTTGATTGGTTTTGGCGCATTTTACCAATTTAAAATTCAAAGACAAGCGGAAAGAAATCTAAAGTCAGGCAAAACATTCACATTTAACAAACTTTCAAAGCCTCTCAAGGCTGAAGCCATGGTTGGCATTGCGCTTCTTGGTGTTGTAGCTCTTCTTGTTAATTCTTCTCTGCCAGCTGGGGAGATTCAGACAGTAGATGCACAGGGTATAACGTTAGGATTTTCATCTACCTTATTTTCGGAACAAGCAAAGTTTGATGTTTCTGTTATACCTTTAGGCGTAGGCCCAAATACAATCAGTGTTCTAGTTTCAAATGTTTCTGGTGAACCATTACCAGATATTTCTGGTTTGAAGATCAAAGTTTCTAATCCACAAAGAAACATTGCACCAATTGAAATTTCAATAACTGAGCTAAAATCAAACGATGGAACAACACGATATGAGGGAGATGCCACATTTGGATTTGCTGGAACATGGGAAATAGAAGTTGAAGCACAAAGGACTCAAACTGTAAATGAAAGCGTGATATTCACTGTCTTAGTCAAACCAACGCTTTCAGAGATTCGTACTGAAATTACGGAATATGATTTTCCAGATCCTGACACTGCTCCACTTTATCCTAGATTTGATGGTGATAACACAATTTGGATCAGTGATGCAGCAAAGCCAAGGATTTGGGAATTTAGTATAGATGATCAACAATTTAGATCACATGAATTTAACGGACTCACTACAATATTTCTCGACATAGATCAAAATGGTAAGATTTGGTTTACTGATACGCCGAATTCTATGATTGGAAGCTTTGATCCAAAGACAAAAAAATTTGAAACGATAAAGATCCCACTACTGGATGCAATTTCTGAGCAATCAATACCAATAGCGGTCAAGGCTGATTTTCAAAATAGAATCTGGGTTGCACTAGTAGACAAACACAGATTGCTAGTATACAACCAAAATACCAACGAGTTTGAAAAATTCCTTCAGATTCAAACAGAAGAGGCTGGTCCATCTGCTCTTGTAATTGATGACAGTGGCAATGTATGGTTTGCAGAAGCATTATCAGGTAAGATTGGAATGGTAGATTCCAAGACTTATCAGATTACTGAATTTGCGCCAGATCCTTTACTGGATGAACCGTTTGCTTTACTGTTCGACAAATCTGGTTCGTTATGGATAGCCGAACATATTGGACCAGGGATAACAAAATTTGATCCAATTCTAGAAACATTTGAACGTGTTAAGGCTCCCAATCCAGAATCTCTTCCTTTTGGTATGGCTATTGACAAGTATGACAATATTTGGTTTGGGCAACACATTACTGATGAACTAGCGGTATATGATCCCTATAATGATCAATTAATTGAGGTTCCTATTCCAACTCCGGAAAGCTTTACACAGTTTATAACAGCCGATAATGATGGCAACATTTGGTTTGTAGAGCAAAGAGGAAAAAAGCTAGGCATGGTCTCAATTTCTAGCGTTCCTGGTCAGGCAAAAGTTGTAATTGATGGTAGTGACGAGTTTGATTTCAACTATGCGGAAATTGTATCACCATTAATTGCAGGCGGTATTGTAATTTCATCACTTTTCTTTGTCAAAAGTGTTCATGACAAAAGAAGAATCGACGAATTACTACAAAACGACATTACGAAATCGTCATGATTCCGTTTGATATGAGCCACTGAAGTCCAGAAACAAACGAACTATCGTCAATCTGTCCGTCAGCCCACCATCCTGCATTGTTTTTGATCCAGCCGGGAATGACATTGTCAGATCCCGCTCCCTGTTCAGTTGGCGGTATAGTCATGATTTTATTTGATATGAGCCACTGAAGTCCAGAAACAAACGAACTATCGTCAATCTGTCCGTCAGCCCACCAGCCTGCATTGTTTTTGATCCAGCCGGGAATGGAAGTTTGTGCTTGTCCGATATTCATTGTGAACGAAGCAGTTTCAAGAGGTATAGGCATAAACAGAATTCCTTCAACTTGAATGTCTATCTGATGTAAACCATTTTCAGAAAATTGCACTGGAATAGTTACGTGACCTGGAGATGTATGTGTCAAACGAATGGGTCCAAAAACATAATCTCCATCCTTTGTAACAGTTACTCTATAGTCTATATGCTCTTGAATCCTGTCAGTGCCTGGTTTTAGAAAGCTAATCTTTAGTTTTGTAGGTTCAACAGTATTTGGAATTTCAGGTATAGTGTAAATTCCTACATCAAGTGTTTCATCACTAGTTGAAACGATCTGATCGTATTCAACTGCAAATGCTGGATAAACCATTAAAGGAAACAAAAGCAATACAAAAAGTAATTTCAATATATCACATTTTTTCTACTGATTAAAAATTGTATGTGTTTTAATCACTAAATTTTCTTCATGATAATTATTCACAGCTTTAAATAATCAAAACCACACATTATGATAGTTGTACAACAAAGTCATCATACTGAGTGTGTTGGTTGCTCTTACTTGTATTCCACTGTTTAATGATGATGTGTTTGGACATGGACTGGGTGCAGATCAGGCACCACCAATCAGCTTTGCTGGAATGCAGGTTACAGTTTCTACAATGATGAGTCCATCAGATTTCACTGTAGGTAAAGTTGACAGAGCTAATTTGCAGATACGATTCTTTGATCAAAGTACGGATACAAACCTTGAATCTGTTACATACAGAGTTGAGGTATATCAAGCTGGTGAACTTTTAGCAAGAGAATATTTCTATGATAAAGATGGAGAGCTAAATGTACAGATCAGACCAAAGGGAGGATGCTTTGAACCAGACCCTTGGAGATGTACCATCTATTATGGAGATAGAGAACCTATCAGTGGGGGTCTACAAAGTCGTGGAACATCAGTTCCTGTAATTCAAGGTCCGATCTTTACAAAGGGTGGGCTTTACAACATTCAAGTAATCATTGAAGGTGCAACCAGTCCCAAAACCTTAGTAGCTGAACCATTAGAGTTTAGCACATTTGTAAGTGTGGCACAGGACCAGTTCTTTTCAATCCCTGAAGCAAGTGCTGACGTTCCTATAACCATAAAGACGTATTATGATGATATTTCAGAGTTCAAATTCAATGTATCTGACAAATCGATTTCATTTAAAATGCCGTTTGACTGGTCACCAGATTACATTGATCTAGTAGCTGTCGTTCATGAAGAGATACGTTTTCCAAAAAGTTACGAGCCATATAGCTCTGAGAAAGACTTTGTTGGATATGTAGATGGCGTGCAAGTTGACAACCGTGCTCTTCTAGTTGATCCATATTCATCGGAGACTGAAAATATAATACATTTTTTAGTTACTGGGAACGAGCTCAAAAGAATCAACGAGGAATTGGGTTCTGATCATTATAGCAAAAACGAAATGTTCTTTGAACTTGTACCTAAAGGTCAAACAACAGAAAATGGGTTTTCCACTACATTTGAAAATGGATACAAGGCTACTGTAGCGTGGAAACGGACTTACGGAGCAGGTACTGATGTGCCATTTGAGATTACATTTTTTGATGCCGATGGAGAATTGGTAAAAGACATCAACTACGCAATCTCGGTCTCTGATCCTAATGGAGAAACAATCTATCAAAATCTAGGAGACGAAGCAAAACCATACTTAGGCATAAAGGCGTCAGAGGGTATTGATACTCAAGAGATCCACATAGCGTCAGAAGGAATTCACAGTATGACTTTGGCAATAACCGGAACTGGTATTTCAAACTGGGAAAGTTTTGTTATAGCTAAAACAGCGTTTGAGATTGGAAAAGCTGGAGAACTTTCTGCCCCAGTTCCCACACCAACTGCACAAACTTCCATTCCCGGCTGGATCAAAAATAACGCAGGCTGGTGGGCTGATGGACAGATTGACGACAGTTCGTTTGTTTCTGGACTTCAGTGGCTCATATCAAATAAAATCATGACGATACCGCCAACTGAACAGGGAGCGGGATCTGACAATGTAATTCCCGGCTGGATCAAAAATAACGCAGGCTGGTGGGCTGACGGACAGATTGACGATAGTTCGTTTGTTTCTGGACTTCAGTGGCTCATATCAAACGGAATCATGACGATTTCGTAATGTCGTTTGATGAAATATTATTATTCATATGACTGCGTGAGATAATCAGATATGTTACCAATAGGGGATGAAAATCCCCATCCACCAGGATTCAAGCCCAAGCTTACCTATGCGTTTATTGCGATAAATGTAATTGTCTTCTTCTTCGAGGTATATGTTACCGGTGAGTTTTTTGAATTTACAAATCCCAATGCCGCAATGCTGTTCTATGAATGGGGTGCAGTACCTGCTTGTATCGTTGGAGAAAGCTATATAGCTGCAGGTCCTTACACTATACCATGTCCTGCCACTCCATACATAACTTTGCTAAGCTCAACGTTCTTGCACGGTGGTCTTATGCATCTTGGAGGGAATATGTTATTTTTATGGATATTTGGGGACAACATTGAAGCAAAGTTTGGAAGAGTAAAATATTTTGTCATTTACTTAGGGTGGGGAATCGGTGCTGGGCTTATCCATATACTTGGAGACCCGTTAAGTTCTATTCCCGCTGTTGGTGCATCAGGTGCAATATCCGGTGTGCTAGGAGCCTATCTAGTAATATTTCCACATGCAAAAGTTAAGACATTTTTGATGCTTGGATTTTTCTGGAGAATGCTTCGCATCAAGGCCATGTATTTTCTTCCATTTTGGCTTATTTTTCAAAATTTGTTACCATTTTTCATCGGCGGGTTTGGTGTGGCAGGAGGAGGAGTTGCATATCTTGCACATATTGGAGGGTTCGCGTTAGGGCTAGCAGTTGGATATATTTACAAAAAATCTCATGGTTCCCAGTTTACCTATGGGACACGTTATGGCTACAGAGGAGACTACAGATAATAACCACTAAATTATCCATTACAAAAATATCTTCATGCCACTGATAACAGTATCAATGTATCCAGGCAGATCTCAACAGCAAAAAGATGATTTTGCAAAGACAGTAACAAAGTCTGCTGTTGAGATTCTAAAGGTCGCCAAAGAGCAGGATGTAATTGTGGTCTTTAATGAAAACCCAAAGGGAAACTGGTTTTTAGCTGGAGAACAGCTGTAACCTTTTTTCATTTATTTTTAGCCTATCTTTTTATTTTCATCTTATTTACAGATGTTATGACAAAAATTGCAGTAGTTCAACTAAAAGCATCTACTGATAAAAACAGGAATTTAAAAAAAATTCTTCATTATATTTCCAAGGCTGCAAAACACGGAGCTGATATATGTGCATTTCCAGAATTCATGATGTTTTATACCAAATCATCTCAGACGCCTAGGCAGCTGGCTAATGCAGCTGAAAATATCAATGGGAACTTTGTCACTGAGATTGCCAATGCAGCTAAACAAAACTCTATCATGGTTGTCGGAACGCTTTACGAAAAAAGTACAAAAAAAAATCGGGTATACGATACCTGCTTTCTAGTTAACCAAAATGGAAAAATAACTAGAACTTACAGAAAGATTCATCTGTTTGACGCGTTGGGATTCAAAGAATCAGATAAGATGGTAGCAGGTTCAAAGATTGCACTTCCTTTAAGGACTAAAATTGGTACTCTAGGAATGCTTATTTGCTATGACCTGAGGTTTCCAGAAATGTCGAGGAATTTGGCATTGGCTGGTTCAGAAATATTATTTGTGCCATCTGCGTGGATAAAAGGTCCTTTCAAAGAAGAGCACTGGTTAACATTCAACAAGACACGTGCAATTGAAAATGGCTGTTATCTAATTGCACCTGATCAGGTAGGCAATATTTACTGTGGAAGAAGTCTAGTAGTTAATCCATATGGTAAAATCTTACTTGATATGAAAAGGAAGGAAGGTATTGGTTTTGTAGATATTTCACTTCAAGATGTGTACCAAACACGTAAAAAATTACCACTTCTCAAAAACCGTAGACCAAAAATTTATTCCAAATTCAAGTCATAATCTTTCGAGTTTTGCACTGTATGTTGGTACATTGCTCTGTCCATTTTTGTTTTCTAGAATATCTGTATAGAATTATAGGCCAACAACAGATCTCACACACTTTCTTTGTACGACGAAGCCTAGCCTTTTGTGGAAGAGGAGAAGATGCAGTACAACCATTACTATAGTTTGAACAACCAATAAACCTCTTTTTGGTTGCCGGTGAGCGGATTATGATTAACTGCCCAATACTACATTGAGGACACTGCGTAAGAGCATTTTTTGGCGAATTTGTTCCCAGAATTAAATATTTTTTCATTTTTGTAGAATATGACAGATAACCATTTGAATCCAGATACTGCTTTAACTCATTTTTCAAAATCTCTATTTTCTTCTTTGTTGCTCTTATTGTTCTGCTAGGTTTCTCTTTGTTTTTTATACGTACATCTTTAGATTTTTTTTGCAAGACTATCATTTTCTAAAAACTTTTTCCTTAATCAAAATTTATGAAGTATTTTTATAAGGAACTGGTAGAAGTTTTTTGTGGAAAAAGTCTGTGTTTTAGGTGTTGGAAGTACAAAGTATGGTAAATTAGAGGATAGTATTAGTGATATTGCTATTCAGGCATCAGTTGGTGCAATTGAAAGTGCAGGAATAGAATCAAAAGAGATCGAAGCTGGCTACATCTCAAATGTTTTCGGTGTGGCAGACAAGCAGGTACATCTAGGACCTGTAGTGATGAGTAACCTTGGTATCTCAGACAAACCGTCACTTTCAATAGAATCAGCATGTGGCAGCGGATCTGTATCATTTAGAGAGGCTTTTGCAAATATTGCGGCAGGATTCTATGATGCAGTATTGGTAACAGGAGTTGAAAAAGTAACACATACTGGCACAGAATGGACTACAACATATTTTTCCTACTGTTCCGATTTCTTTTATGAAGGTCAAGCTGGGGTATCCTTCCCCGGACTATTTGCATCAATGGCTAGAGCCTACATTAATGAATTCAATGCTACTGAGGAAGATTTTGCACGAGTAGCTGTTAAGAATCATGATAATGGACTGTTAAACCCAAAAGCACATCTAAGAAAAAAGATCACGATTGACGATGTAATGAATTCTGATATCGTAGCGAGTCCACTAAAACTTTATGACTGCTGCCCATTCTCTGATGGTGCTAGCGCAGTAATACTATGCAATCAAAGGTTTGCAAAGGAACACGGTGGTAACTATATCGATGTCATAGGTTCAGGTAGAGGTGGATCCCCTGCTGCATTGCAAGCAAGGGAGCATCTTACTACTATACCCAGTACGAACATAGCTGCAGCATCTGCTTACAAGATGGCTGGTATTACTGCAAAGGATGTAGACTTTGCTGAAGTTCACGATTGTTTTACCATCGCTGAGATTATTGATACTGAGGATCTTGGTTTCTTTGAAAAGGGTAAAGGAGTAGAAGCGGTTAGAGATGATCAAACTAGCTTGAATGGTAAAATCCCAATCAATCCGTCAGGCGGTCTTAAATCAAAGGGACATCCAATTGGAGCAACCGGTGTGGGTCAAGTTGTAGAAGTTTATGACCAGTTAACTGGAAATGCGGGAGAAAGAACTGTAAAAAATGCAAAGATTGGATTAACACATAACTTTGGTGCTACTGGAGCAAGTTGCGCCGTTCATATTTTTCAAAGAGTGTAAATCTATGGAAAAGCAAAAATTCATAGCTCATGCTAAAGAGGGAAAAATCCTAGCTCGTAAATGCATAAACTGTGGAAATCTACATCTGGTCACTGTTTATTTTTGTGAAAAATGCGGGAAGAAAGCATTTGATGATGTTATATTAGATGGTCAAGGAAGCGTAGAGACATACACAATTATGACAGTTCCACCCACAGGTTTTGAAAAATATGCACCATATGCTTGGGTAGTGATGAGTATCGATAACGTTGATTTGCGGATATCAGGGTTTTTACCAAATATAGCAAAGCCAGAAGATCTTCCAATTGGTACAAAAGTCAAAATATCTGGTTTTGATAACCGTGGAATAATTTTGGAAAAACCATAAATCAATTTTAGCGTTACTGTAATTTTTTTTTTAACAAAAATTTAATATGATTTAATAATATTTATTTGATGATGCCTGTTGATGTAAAGTGTGGAAAATGCGGAGAAAAAATTTCTACAATGAAGATGCTAAAGTCAATCAAAGATACACTAAAGCATTATAATAATAAATGTCCTTCTTGCGGACAAAAACTATCAATAACTGATTTTTCTTTAGATGCAGAAAAAAAATAACTATTTTTCACATTCTGAGATTTTGAAAAAATTCAAAACTTGATCATGCGATAAGTCTTAATTACTCCGTTTATTTACTAACGATGTTGGGGAGCAGTAAAAAATTAGAGCTTGAAGGAGAGCTCGATCATGAATTAAATATGGACATGGATGACAATTTTGACTTAGATGATCAACTTGATCTTGACTTAGATGAAAAATCAGGAGGGACGATTATTCAATCTACCTCGAAACGTGTAAGAATGATCTTTTCTGTGATGGCTAGCCCAAACCGAATTGACATTTTGAGAATCTTGAATTCCAAGGGGCCTCTTACATATTCTGAACTGAAATCTCTTGCAGGTTTTAAGTCAAAAAAAGAGAGTGGTAAATTTGCATATCATTTAAGAAAATTACTAAGGCAATCTCTTGTAGCGTTAAACAAGTCAGAGCGGAGATACACCATTACGAATCTGGGCAAACTTGTCTTAAGCCTAGCACGGCAGATTGAAGAAAGATCAATTATTGAAAGCGGCAAAATGTATGTAAGAACCTCGCATGATTCTATTGAGGAATTTAATTCTCAAAAAATAATCCAGTCACTAGTTCGTGAGGGAGGCTTACCACTTGAGCTTGCGCAAAAAATAACAGAAGAGGTTGAAAACCGCATTTACAAATATCAGACAACATATTTGACAGGCTCACTTATTCGTGAACTGGTTAACTCTGTACTCTTAGAAAACGGTCTTGAAGATTACAGAAACAAACTTGCGCGAGTTGGGCTTCCTGTATTTGAAGTGAAAGAAATGATCTCAAACGCGGAAAAGCTAGATAATGGTGTAGAGGGGCTATTATATAAGACAGGTCAAACTGTGTTTGCCGAACACCTTCTCACAAACACACTTCCAAAAGATGTAGCAGACTCGCACCTCTCAGGCGATCTACATATAACATATCCTGGCTTATGGTCACTTTTACCCGATATTATTTTCATAAATGTAAAAGAACTGATAGAAGATGGTATCAATCCACGAGGAAAATCCCTTAACGTCAGTAGAATTCCATCAGTTAAGACACTGGATAACCTATCTTCTGCACTATCCATGATAATCTCTCTCATCTCGAAGGAGGCTTCTCAGGAAGTAGTGATGGACGGTTTGATCTCTTTATTATCAAAACATTCAAAAAAACTGCCTGAACTAGAGCAAAAAATTGTTGAAGCCTTTGTAAAATCTTCTACAACCCTGAAATACAACAAGGCACCAACGATAGTTTCATTTGTAATCCATCTCGGAACGGAACAAAAGATTGTCAACGCTGTACTTTCTGCATACAGAACATATACACAGCTTACACCAATTCCAATGATCGGGCTTATTATCAATTATGAGAAGGGGGCTGTCTCTCACGTGTCAGAGATATTATCTGAAATTATTACTCTTGGCGGTAAGATAATGTTTTCAAAACATCATGTATCACAAAAAGGAATTATACATTCAAAAAATACAAACGTTACCTCACTTCATCTGTGTTCATTATCTATTAATCTGCCACGTTTGGCATTTGAATCAAACAAAGACGAAACTTATTTTAGAGCAAGACTTGCCTTGTTAATGAAACCTGCTTTATCTTCTATGGCTTTACGCAAAAAAAGTATTTCTGATCTTGTAAGACTTGGTATTAATCCAGTACTTGGTGATAGCACACAATATATGCAGCGTAGCTCTGTCTCTTTGATAGTCAACCTAATCGGTTTACATAATGCAGTATACGGTATACTGGGATTTAAGAATGATAAACAAGGAAAAGAAATCTTACACAAAGTAATTGAAACTGCAGTAGATGTTGCCTCAAAAAAAGCCAAGGAACTTTCTGTAAACGTTATGATATGCATTACCGAAAGTGACGGATCTGACAGGTTTGTTTCTCTTGATGAAGAAAAGTACGGAAAAGATACTATCCTCAAAATTATTGATGGTGAAACTTACTCGCAAGGAATTACACTTGATGGTGGCACAATGACAGAACTTACTGCAAAAAGCGCTGAAATTGTTGAATGCAATAAAATTACCAAAATTCTGAATGGAGGTTTGTTGGTGCCATTAAAGATACCAGGAGGCACTAAAGTAACACAGATCAAAAAACTCATTGAGAAAGCATGCAGTTTTATTGACTCATTCAAGCCGGTTATTAAAATACCAGTTTGTGGAAATTGTGGATTCAAAGGTGAAAAATTGGTAGATAAATGTCCTACCTGCAAATCCTCATTCATTATCTAAACACATCCCAAGTTTTTATCCTGTATTTCTTAGATCGATCACGATCCAATTATATTAGGATTCGAAAATTGTCAGAAAAGTTTAGCTACAATAGATCTTAACTCTAAATCTTTTTTGCCATAGAAGTTATATTCTATATGAATTATTAGTTGAATGGGGAGACTTATGGAAGAGGCAAAATCACAAATAGAGAATTCTATCGCTCAAGTTCGCAAGAGAGATGGATCAATTTCAAACTTTAACACAGATAAAATACTGACTGCTATATACAAGGCATTTTCAGCATCTAACAAACCAGATAAGGAACTTGCGATTGAACTTTCTGATGGTGTTTTAACTAAACTAGTTGAGCATGG
>Ga0207966_1001392_pt1 | contig 13250 bp, 11 predicted proteins | sample Knorr_S23_td_NAD_FD_185611 | JGI IMG/M metagenome (GOLD analysis project Ga0207966, IMG submission 185611) | Marine microbial communities from Southern Atlantic Ocean transect - Knorr_S23_td_NADW_ad_2500m_LV_B (SPAdes) (version 2) | ecosystem: Environmental > Aquatic > Marine > Oceanic | place... | reverse complement strand
CTGCGACAACCAGACTGCCCCCTAACAATGTCCACCGCGAAGGGATCTCGTTCACGAACAACCACACCCAGACCGGTCCGAGGGCAAATTCCAACAGCATAAACAGTGTCAACTCTGCCGCTGCCAGGTGGCGAGATGCAACGATGAAACAGACACTGGTAAACCCAGACAGTACGCCACCCCAGAGGACACACAACACCAGGTCACCGGTGGAGATCGTGAGACTGCCGTAACTACTCACACCGGCAACCAGTATGATCAATACCGTCGAGACCAGCAGGGCCGGCAGCATATTAACGTGACGGTTGCGCCGCACGAGTACCGTATAAATAGAAAAACAGATCGCCGTGACCATTGCCATGAGATTTCCGTAGGCTGACCCCGAGCCGAATCCCTCACCCAGCATGACCGTGATGCCGGAAAAGGCGATCACCATTGCCCACAGCGTCGCCCGTGCGGGCCGCTCTCTCAGGAAAATCCAGGCCAGCACAGCAGTAAAAAAAGGAATAGCCCCCAGAATAAACAGCGTGTTGGCAACAGTGGTATGCGTCATCGACTGGAGGAACGAGATTGCTGCCACGGTCAGCATCACCCCACCAACAATTCCGGGCCAGCCAATCCGGATCACATGGGTAATGGCCATACGGCGATACTGAATGGCCAGAATAAGCGTAACCGCGACCATGAGTGACAAGGCACGATAGAAATTCATGACCATGGGGTCAGCGTCCACATGACGAACAATCAAGCCGGTAAAACTGATCACCACCGAACTCGCAATCATCAATCCAATAGCATATCCGCGGCGCCCGACTGAGTCGGTGTGCTCAGAACCTGAAGTCCTATAGGGTTCAGACAAAGTTGTCGCGGTCACCTACTTCATGCGACATCAGCAAGATTTGGGACAGTTGACGAGAAAACCATTTCTTTCTATGAATGCTGTAATCTGTCAGCCATGGTACTGAATCAGGAGCAATTGTGAAGAACATCGTCTATCCAGACGCCAGTGAGGGCATTGAAGAAATACTCGCTGGTCATCGCCGGGAAAGTCTTGAGAAACTGGGTGACCTGATGATTTTCTACGATGCGCCGGTAGATCACCAGGAATTTCTGCGACGGGTCGATGGTGCACATGCGCTGCTGGTCGGCTGGGCACTGCCGGTAGACGTGATGACCCAGACCCCCACACTTGAAATTCTTTCGTTTACGGGTATCGGTGCCAGTAATTTTATCGACCTGCCAGCTGCCGCCGCCCAGGGCATCACCGTCTGTAACTGCCCAGGTTATGCCGACAACACGGTCGCTGAGCACACCCTAGCGCTACTCCTCGCTGCAGCCCGGCACCTACCGCAACTCGATGCCGAACTGCGCGGCGGTCGCTGGAATCAGTCGCTTGATGGGATGGAACTACGAGGAAAACAACTGGGTTTGGTCGGATTTGGCGGTATCGGTCGCCGGGTCTTTAAGCTGGCCCGCGCGTTCGGCATGACTGTGAAGGTCTGGACCCGAAACCCCAGCGAAGCCCGCGCCCGCGAACACGATGTCGAATTCGTATCCCTCGACAAACTGCTGCAAACCTCTGATGTGATTTCTCTACATGTCGCGCTTACCGATGACACGATAGACTTGATTGATGCTGGCAGGATCAAACAGATGAAACCGGGCTCCATTCTCATCAACACTGCCCGTGGCGAGGTTGTTGAGGAAACAGCACTCGTCGATGCACTACGCGATGGTCACCTCAAAGCAGCGGGGCTCGATGTTTACCAGCAAGATCCTTTGCCGGTCGAACACCCATTGCTCAAACTTGACAATGTGGTGCTGAGTCCGCATGTGGCCTACAACACACCCGAAGCCGGTGATGCGATTTGTGAGATCGCAGTGGAGAACATTGTTAAATTTTATGAGGGAAACCCAATTAATGTGGTTGCCAGTCCCTGTCAGGAATAAAGCGCCGGAACTGTCGGCTTTTACTCGACCCCGGATGGTCGCACGTTGCCGGCGCAGTCACGCACACGAATAAGGAGTAATCGAGGTATATCTCAGCCGAATCAGATCATCCTCTTCGCCAGTTTACCGCCGGTGTGCGCAGAGATGTCGTCGACGATCATGTTGATCGAGATGGTCAGCGTGGCAACCTCGTCCATGTTAATTGAGCAGCCACTGATTCGTCAGACGATCAGCAGCGACGTTGCTAAATCACATGAGGGAAATCCGATTGACGTATTTGCAGACCCGTGTAGAAACGGGCCACTCAATAGTTGGCAACAACGTTTTATAAATCCAAGCCTACACCAAATTCAGGTCAAGTTCAGTGCACAAACTCTTCCATACTGCGATGGCATTCGATCAGGTGACCATCGCCAAGATCCCGGATGGGGGCAGTCTCACGATCGCAGGTATCCTTGATGGCCAGTGGACATCGATCAAAGAATGGACAGCCGATTTCGGTCAACTGCACGACCCGGTCGATACCAGCCTGTGCTTCTTGCGTCTGCATCGTCTCTTCCAACCAGCCGACACGAAGTTCTGGTACAGAACTGATCAGCAGACGGGTGTAGGGATGATAGGGAGGTGACAGCACCTGGTCCGCCGGCCCCTGTTCAACCACCCGGCCAGCGTAGAGCACCACAATCTCATCCGCAAAGGAAGCAACCGTCGAAAGATCATGACTGATAAACACAAACGATACGCCGGTTTGTTTGCGCAACCGTTTTAATAGTTCAATGACATTGGCGCCCACGATCGAATCCAGGGACGAGATCACCTCGTCACAGAGCAACACCTCGGGAGACGCAGCCAGCGCCCTGGCAAGATTAACGCGCTGCTTCTGCCCACCCGAGAGTTCCTCGGGATACCGGCCGGCAAAGTCCTGAGGCAGTTCGACCATGTCGAGCAGCTCCATGACCCGCTTGCGCTTCTCCTTGCCTTTTAGGCCCAGGTAAAACTCTAGGGGCCGACCCAGAATATGATCGATCCGTTGACGCGGATTAAGCGCAGTATCGGCCATCTGAAAAACAAACTGAATTTTCTGTAATTCACTGCGGTCGCGCTTTTGAAGCGCCGGTTGCAAGTCGTCTCCGTCCAGCAACACCTGCCCATGTACGGCAGGCAATAATCCGGCCATCACCCGCGCCAGGGTCGATTTCCCGCAACCGGATTCCCCTATCACGCCCACGGTATGGCCGCGTTCAATGGAGACATTGACGTCCCGCAAGACTGTAATCTCAGGTACGCCATTGCGTTTCCTGCCATAACCCGCGGTAATGTCTTTCACCTTTAACGCCGGTACCTCTCGCTTGTGCTCACCCAATGTTTCATCACCCTGACCGGCTGCAGGTGGTGGCCGTACCGCACGCATCAAGCGTCGGGTGTAATCGTGGGTCGGTTGATTTACCACTTGTTCGGCGCTGCCATGCTCCTGGACCTCACCCGCATAGAGCACCACGATATGATCTGCAATCTGCGCCACTACAGCCAGATCGTGCGTCACATAAATGGCGGCAGAGCCTTCTTGCTTAATTACCGATTTGAATGCCTTAAGCACTTCTATCTGGGTGGTTACATCGAGGGCAGTAGTTGGCTCGTCGAGCACGAGAAGATCCGGCTTGCCGCACAGTGCCATTGCAGCCATTAGCCGTTGCAACTGACCCCCTGACACCTGGTGTGGATATCGTTTGCCTAATCGATCAGGATCTGGCAATTCCAGGGCACGGTAGAGTGTCTCAGCACGTTCATTGGCCTGTTTTTGGTTGAGTATGCCGTGTAATACACAAGACTCTGTCACTTGTTCACCGATCGTCAGCGCCGGGTTGAACGTTGCCGCTGCGCTCTGGGCCAGGTAAGCGACCCGCTGGCCACGCAGGGCTCGCAGCTGATTTGGCTCCATGGTAATAACATCTTCACTTTCCAGGCGGACCTCACCGCCGGCAAATTCCAGGCCCGGCTTGGTATACCCCAGAGCCGACAACGCTATGGTGGTCTTGCCCGACCCAGACTCGCCGATCAGCGCCACCACCTCACCGCGGGACACGTTGAAACTGACCCCTTTAACAATCGGCAGCAGGCTGTCATCGTCCCTGCGGGCACTGATTTTGAGATCGTCAACCTCGAGCAGGACACTCATGCAATCATCCTCTTGGACAGCTTGCCGCCGGTAAATGCAGAGATATCATCCACAATCATGTTCACCGATATCGTGAGGGTTGCGATACAAAGCGATGGCAATATCGGTGCCATCGACCCATAGATCAGGCCTGGAAGATTTTCCTTCACCATACTGCCCCAATCCGACATTGGTGGCTGCACACCTAGTCCCAGAAAACTCAATGCGGAGATGAACAGGATGATCCAAACGAAACGCAATCCAAAGTCAGTCGCCAACGGCATCGCGATGTTGGGTAGTATTTCTCGGGTGATAATCCACCATAAACCCTCACCTCGTACTCGAGCCGCTTCAACAAAATCACTGACCATGACCTCCTGCCCCAGAGAACGCGCAATGCGAAACACACTGGCCGCGTAAATTATTCCCGTCAGCAGGATCAGCAAAGGAATCGTGCTGCCCAAAGCAGCAATCATAACAAGCGCCATCATTAATGAGGGTAAAGAAAGCAGTGCGTCGTTTAGCCGGCTCAGAATCGTGTCTAGCACTTTGCTGCCGACGGCCGCTGCAATGCCCAGTGTGACCCCGATGAGATACGCCAACAGGGTTGCAATAAACGAAATTCCGATGGTTGTTCTTGCGCCGTAAAGTAGACGAGATAGAGTGTCCCGACCCAAATAGTCCGACCCAAGCAACACGATTTTACTGGGTGGCAGAAAATCTGTATCCGGATACTCGTCTCCGCCTGGCACAACAAAAAGTGCCTCTTCAAGAATGTCTGCCTCGTGATAAGGAGAGATCGTTGGTCCGATGGCCACTATGATCGCCCAGAAAATGAGGACTACAACACCGGCTTTACCTGCCCAACTGAGTTTTATTTTTCGCTTGGGCGGTGCATCAGGCAGTTCTTCGAACTGCGTTGTCGGACTAGCGTTTTGAGTTATCTCTGACATTGCCAGCTCTCTTACTTGGGATGGCGCAGGCGCGGATTGGACAGTATTGAAGCCATGTCGGCCAAAAAAATTAGGACGACATAAGTGCTACAGAAAATCATTGCACAAGCCTGAACCAGCGGTAAGTCCCTCAGAAGAACGGCTTCGACCATCAATTTAGCCAATCCGGGATAGGCAAAAATTATCTCGACCACCACGACCCCACCGACAAGCCACGCAAGATTCAGCACAATCACATTAACGATCGGACCGATCGCATTTAACAATGCATGCCGCAAGATAATTTTCTTGCGTGGCACACCTTTCAGTATGGCCATTTCAATGTATGGGGAACTCATCACATTCAGAACTGTTGCCCGCGTCATTCGGATAATCTGCGACGAGGCAACTATAATCAAAGTCAAGGTTGGCATTGCTAAGGTCTTAATTAGCACCCAGCCAGTTTCGTTACCTCTCAGAAAAACGATAGAGGGTAACCATCCTAAATAAACTGCAAAAATTAATACTAAAAATGTCGCCACGAGAAAGTCGGGCACTGATATGAGACTCAGCGTCGAGAACGTCACCGTGCGGTCAAGTTGGGTTCCCGGATGCATCGCGGCGATCAATCCGATAAATAATGAAAGTGGAATTGCAATAACTGCCACTAGTGCAGTAAGACGGAGGGTGTTAGTCACTCGAGGCCCCAACACCTCGACGATTGGGGTGCCCAGCCCAGCACCTAAGCCCGCCTTGGAAATTCCTAAGTCCCCCATCGCGACGTTACCCAGCCAGACCAGATACTGCATGTGGGCGGGTTTATCCAGACCGAGTTTTACACGCAGCGCGGCGGTGTTTTCAGGGGTTGCAGTCTGCCCCAGTAGAATCTGTGCAATATCCCCAGGCAACAAGTTGGTGCCGATAAAAATCAGCACCGAGACCAGCCACAAGGTGACTATACTGAGGCCCAGCCGGCCGACAATCGCGCGCCAAAGCATGATGAGTTAATCAAATAACATGAGTTTAGGGTAGCCCAAATAAAGAAGCCCGCACGCGAACGTGCGGGCTTCTTTTCGTAACATCACAGCTATTAACTTAAGCTTCTTTCCAGGCAAACTCGGCCCAGCCGTTCCCGCCAAACTGACCCAGAGGCACGTTGGAGAATCCTTTGACCTTTGGATTGTGGGCATCCAAAATGTTGGTGTGATAAGGAATAATGATCCCGCTTTGAGTACTGACCAGCTTTTGCATCTCACAGTGCATCTCATGGCGCTTGGCTGCATCGGTCTCGGCCAAGGAGTCTTTCAACAATTCTCCCATGCGGTCACTATTCCAGTAAGTGTCGTTCCAGTTGCCATTGGGACCAAACTGAATACCCATCATCGAGTTCGCAGTCGGGCGCATGTTCCATGACACCACGTTCAGTGGCTCTTTCATCCACACCGCACCCCAGTAACCGTCGGTCGGTACCTTTTTCAGTTTCAGATCAAATCCGATCTTCTTGAGGTTCGCCTGCATCAGGAGACACGTATCCTCGATAGCACCAGAAACGGGTGCAACGAACAATTCAGCCGTCGTGTAGCCCGACTTGTTCAGATGCCACTTGGCCTTGTCCGGATCATACGGAATTTGCGGCAGTTCATGACAATGATCGGCGCCATAAGAAATGTTGATCGGATGGTCGTTACCCAGTGTCCCGTGACCTTTTAGGAACTTCCGGACAATCCGCTCACGATCCTGGATGTACCGCAGTCCCTGAACCAGATCATCATTATCACCCGGGGCTGTGTTCTTCAGGCAGCAGATACCACCATACACACCCGCCGGCACTGACAAGACATTCAGTCCTGAGCTCTCGAGCTTCTTGATCATCTTGGCACTGATCGCGCCAATCATGTCGACACTGCCCGCGAGCAACGCGTTTAGACGCGCATTCGGGTCGGTGATCGCTGTGATCTCTATGCTATCGAGGTGTTGGCCAGTGTCGCGCCAATAGTTTGGATTACGCACATGGGTCGACTTCACACCGGCCTGAAATTCGTCAACCAGATAGGGCCCGGTACCACACTTCCACCAGTTCGTCGTGTGTTTCTTGACGATCTTGGCTTGTGGCTGTGTGAGCTTGTACGGCATATCCGCATCGGGTGACGACAGGCTCAGTTTCACGGTGTGCTTGTCGACAGCTTTCCACTCCGTCACTTGGGCGAAAAAGGACTTTATCGAAGACGGCGATCCATCTTCAATGTGACGGTTCATGCTCCACACAACATCGGCGGCCTCCAGAGGATGACCATCGTGGAAGGTAACGCCTTTACGGATTTTGAAGATGTATTCCGTCGCATTACCGTTCACCGACCACTCTTCAGCCAACTCACCATGTAGACTCATGTCGGTCCAAACCTGGATCAAGCCATTGCACCCCGCATTTGCCCGGGTGTAGTCGATGGTTGATGTGCCTAGAATCGGGTCCAAGGTATCGTCTGGACCATGCAGGTTCGACGCAAAGATGACGGAACCGCCCCGAGTGGGTGTTGATGCCAGTGCACTGGCTGAGGTCAGAAAACTGCCAGCGGTCGCTGCAGTCACACCGAGCGCACCCATCGCTGCTAAAAACTCACGACGGTTAACGTGCCCATCGCGGTACATCTGTTGAAAAGTCTTGATTTCTTTCATTTCTCTCGAATCCTCGTGGGGAAAATTGCATTCTTCATATCAACACGAGTAGGGTAAATCTCTACAACCGCCCAACGTGCCAAATACAAACGTGCTAATTACAAGGGAAACAGTGAAACATAGCTACCATTTGGAGTCAACCAACAGACCACGCTCCATCTTTAAACACTTAATTTTAGGTCGTTTGTTGCTAATATCTAGGTTAATGAGCGTGTTGTTTCACGGATTTGGTTACCATTTAGATTAATCATGAGCATTTGCGACTATGTGGATAGATAGATAAACCTCCGGGCCATCGGGATATAGGTGATATCCACGGCCCAGACCTGATTGGGCCGATCTATGCGCATAGGGCGCAGCAGATAGGGATAGATCCGGTGACCGGGGTGCCTGGCCTGTTTAAGCTGCCCTGGTTGGTGAGCGCACCTTCTAAAAAATCATTCTCCAGGGTCAGCTCACCGAGCTTGGCATGCAGGGTCTTGTTATCGATCGGCTGGGCTGATACCTGCCTGTTCTGGTCAAAAGCCTGCGGGATACGCTCGAGTAACTGGGTTTTCCATTGGCTGATCTGGTTGGCGTGTACGTCAAATCTCTGGGTCAGCCCCGCCAGGGTGTATTCCCCTGTGGCAGCCTCTAATGCCACTTTGGCCTTGAATGCCGGTAAGTGATTCCGGCGTGGTCGCTTGCTCATTTTCTCTCTCCTGATCACTGGGGTTATGATGCCAGTACCAGGCAGAGAATTCACTTAACAGGGTGTTCAGATTTGCGGGGCTACTTCTAATTTCTACCGCTTTCGACGTTACGACGCGTTAGTCCGACAGACACCAATAAATATCGCGCTTTAGTGGGGATTGCTGGGCTCTTGCAGCTTATGGCCAGCACAGCTGTTGTCGCAGCCTGCCCGTGTACCTACACCCCGGCAACTTGGGTCGAAGTACTTGACGGCAACACCAGGATCCTCAAGATAAAAGGTGAGCCAAAAACGGTACACCTCGCTGGTATCGACACACCCGAACTTTCTGATTGATCTCATAGGACAGCTGTGTGATGCCTGAAGAGATTCCAGTTCCACTTATGGTGAGAAGTTCAGATCCCGCCTTCAAGGCCAGGGCGAACTGCATCAGCGACCAGTTCCTGAAACCGCCGCACGCTCACTTCCCAGTGAGGGGAGAGTACACCGCCACCTTCGGCGACGCTGCTGTGGCGCCCTGCCTGAAGCCGTTCGCACATGTGGTGATCCTCACGGTGTACGCTGTCCCACAGCTGCCGCGCATGTTCGACCGCAGCTTGACTGTGATCTGAATCACGATGCAGATAAATCACCCGACTTTGCTGAGTTGTATCCGCCGACACCGGACGGTTCAAGTGCACACCGATCTGATCCGGGTAATACAACCCCAATACAAAATTGGGGAACAGCGTTAAATAGCGCGAACTGACACCTAGCGTACCGGCTGCGGCATCGGCCTGTTGTTCGGCCGTCAGTTCAATAGCACTGCCCAGGCAGTGTTCGTCTGCCACCACGTAATGATCCTCAAGCGGCTGACTGGTTGTCGTTTTGTGCACATACTGAACGTGGTAGGGTTCAATGAAGTTTTCCATCAACAACTTCCAGTTGGCCGGCACCTCGCCAAAATCCAAAGTGGCGACAGGTTCAAACTTTTCGGGTTCAAACCCAATCAGCTGGCGTTTGAGTGGCTCGATAAAAACATCGAAATATTCGGCCTGGCCATCCAGGTTGATAAATACCCAGTCATGAAATGTATGGCACCGAATCTCATAAAGTCCGTGATCTGCAAGGTCAAATCCATCGGGCAGACCTGTTTTTTCACCACCAAAGTATGGGGCGAGGCGGAGCTTCCCGCTGAAATCATAGGACCAGCGGTGATAAGGACAGGTAATCAGGACATCGCAATGCCCAGCCCGATCAATCAACTTAAGGTTTCGATGCCGGCAAACGTTATGGAATGCGCGAATTTTGTCTGATTTACTTCGCACCAGGAATACCGGCTTACCCGCCACAGTCAATGGTTGCACATCACCCACCTTAGCCAACTGATGCGCAAACCCGACAAATGACCAGGAAGCAGCAAACAATGAGTCTGCTTCGAGTTTAAAAAACTTACTGCTCGTATAAGCTGTCCCCGGCAGTCCGTGGCGGACAGGATGAACTTCATCAAAGGCTTCAAAGAATGGATCGTTGGTTACTGTAGACATAATTTCACCTACATTTTGCTTCTGGTGTCGCGCCACCAAGGCTCAATGGATTGACGTCAGATACCACGCCTTTCCCCGCGTTGGATGCAATTACCCCTACATTGAGAAGTTCGGCAAGCTGGGTAACTTCCATGCTTGCCTGTTGGCAACCACCCCCAACAACCATCACCGCGTGTTTCGAGAAGGCCAATAAATCCGCTGCACGGTTGATCGAATCACCGGTGGGCACAGGCAAGTCCGGCACGGCTTGTGGTAACCAGTCTTCGGTCACCGGCATTTCCATAACATCAATCGGTATAGCGATATGCACTGGTCGTGGACGCTGTGCAGCAAAATAGCAAACGCTTTAGCGATATAGCCTGGCACCTCAGATGGGTCATGGACCATGACACTAAAGGCGGTGATTGGCCGTGTAATTGCACACAGATCCGTAGTTTCATGCAGACGCCCCCAGCCTTTGCCCAGGGAGCGGCTGTCATTCGCGCTAGATATAACCAACATCGGAATCGAATCGGCGAAGGCCTGTCCAATACCCGTAGCAGCATTGGTTACGCCGGGACCCGTGATAATCGTACAGACCCCAGGTTTGCCGGTCACCCGTGCATAACCGTCGGCCATAAAGCTTGCACCCGGCTCATTGCGTGGGGTGACCGCCTTTACGCCACTTTGTTCTATGCCACGATACAGTTCCAGTGTGTGTTCGCCAGGAATTCCAAAAACCGTGTTTACACCGTAGGCAGCCAGAAGATGCATTAATGCTTCACCGCAGGATCTTGTCAACGAGTGCTTCTCCTAGGACTATTTTGAGTTGTATACCAGCAACTATTGGAGCGAAGGGGCAAGTTTGTCCTGACTGTCTGTGATCACAGATATACTAAATGAAAATTTTCATATGTAAAATGGAATAGGTATCAAAATGACAATTTCTGCGAAAACCGGACTGGCCGACATCGGCTAACTTTATTCGTCTATGGACTGCAACAATGATGGTCTAGACGACAAGCACAGGACGCATTTATTGGCACGTCGGCCCGTGCCTTTGCGAGATTGAGACGTACTCGCATTTGCCGAGCCTCTTCAATATGATCCTGCCGCTCTAGGCATTCGACCAAACCGTGGAGGCTCCACAGGTTGTCCGGATGGCACGATGTATTTGGCAATACATCTGTTAATCCAAGATCATCCATATAAACCTGCTTAGCTTCTTCCACATGGCCCTGTTCAAGCAAAAGCGCCCCCAAAGCATGTCGTGCAGGTTGCATCCAGCCCCAGGGTTCATCGTATATCAGATTGTCATCTAGAAAAACGGCCCGACGCAGATGCTGATAGGCCAATTCATAGTTACCCCTCCGATACTCGATTTCCCCATTCACCATCTGCTCTGCAATCTTCAACACGTCAAGACAGGTGTTGTTGAACATATAACGTGTTTCAGGCACCGTCTCTACGGCATCATAAAACAGGCCTCGTTGTGTTTCAGCTGAATTCATGTCGCCGGTGGCTGCATAGGCAATCGACTTAGCATACCGCCACAACGCCGTTGTCATGGCATAGAGTGTCTGATCGGCCGGCAAGTCTTCATCGATGATTTCTTGCCATTTACCAAAACGAATAAATACATGGGCCTTAATGCCGATATAGGCTTCCATCCAATCCGCCATAGCCGGATTTTCTATTCGCAACAGTTCTTCTGGTGTCGATTCAATAAGTTCCTCTACTGCATTCATCGCGGTAGAAAATTGGCCGAGAAACATCGCGGCGTAAATCTTCAAGTGAAAATTGTGGATGCGAGACAATGTGTGGTAATTCATTGGGCCTTCATTAGCAAGATATACCCTGTCTGCAACAATGGCCTGGTCGTTAGCAACGATTGCTTGGTAATAATGTCCACAACGGACATCAATATGAGACGGCATATGACACAAATGACCAGACCCTGGTACGAGTTGCCGAAGTTGATCGCAAGCACGTAGCGCCCGCTCCGGAAAGGGCGACATCTCCATCACATGGATATACATGTGTAGGACCCCAGGATGCAGGCTGTGCTTTGCTTGATCAGCACTTGCCAGAGCTCGCTCCAACACCTCTACCGACTCGAGAGTTGATGCGCCTTCAGCGGGCCGACCGGATTCTAGATCCCACAATGCCCATGGTGTGCGCGTCATCATTGCCTCAGCGAATAGTGCAGCAACATCTGGATCATCAGAATGCGCTTGATATACACGACGCATACCATCGGCATATTCATTATTCCATTGGTTGTAGCACTCCCCTTCGACCGGCTCAGGTGATTGGTAACGTAGCACTATAGCCTCAATCATCATTTTCTCTACTTCAGACACTGAAGCTATGCGTGCCTTGGCTTCCCTCGAAATGTCGTAGGTAAGTTTTAGTTTTTGAACGAGTTCATCCCGTTGCATTCTGTACCATGGCTTGTTGTAGTAAATGCCGGATGCGTAGGCCAACCCCCAATACGCCATTGCACAATTTTTGTCCAATGCAATAGCTTCCTTGAAGCATCGACCTGCCATTTCGAGATCAAACCCATAGATCCATGACAAACCCCGATCGAACCACTCTTGCGCTTCTATACTCGAAGTCGTGATAGGTCGATGATATCCGCCAAGATCGTATGGATGCCTCATGGTTACTCCAAGATTCTTAACAAAGTTGCTAGTTTGTTGAACATGGCATGACAATTTTATTCAACCCTAACATGGGCCAGGGTCGAAAAAACAATTTCAAGTCAATCGACTGATTGCTAGAACAGGTGCAATCATCCACAAGCAGAACCACGATTAGGAACTGTAAATGCTTGCTACTTATATCGCATTTGAGCATGTTTACATGCATGACTCTGCAGTTTATGTTGAGAATTGAATTAAGGAATTTATACAAATCAGAATTTACACCCTTAGATCAGATGGCCTCCTATACTCTTACAGTAGCCAGTATCCGCATACTCTTTGTGCGAATCTCATATGAATGACTCTACAACTCAAAGGCAAACCAATGAACGACCAGAATCCTGACTTCAGACTTGATCACACCATGATTCGTGTTTTTGACCAGGAAAAACACTAGATTTTTATACCAGAATTCTGGGTATGAAACTATTGAGACAGAATGAATATCCCGAAGGTCGATTTACCAACACCTTTGTGGGCTACCAGGGAGAAGATGAAGGAACTACGATAGAAATGACCTATAACTGGGACCAACAAGAACCCTACGACCAAGGCAATGCGTGGGGACATTTCGCATTAAAAGGTATCAGACGTTTATGCAACCGCAGATTACCTTAAGTCACAAGGGGTCGAATT
>Ga0207966_1001391_pt1 | contig 13268 bp, 10 predicted proteins | sample Knorr_S23_td_NAD_FD_185611 | JGI IMG/M metagenome (GOLD analysis project Ga0207966, IMG submission 185611) | Marine microbial communities from Southern Atlantic Ocean transect - Knorr_S23_td_NADW_ad_2500m_LV_B (SPAdes) (version 2) | ecosystem: Environmental > Aquatic > Marine > Oceanic | place... | reverse complement strand
CTGGGTAGCGAAGTCTGACGGCAAATGGGGCCTGAGATGGGATATGCCCCGGCCATCACGGTCCAGGATGATGTCCTCTATGGTCATTGGATGCTCCTGTCAGGCGGTCTGATCCGACGTGAATTATTTTGGTGCTAAAGGACGGCCAGGTCTTCGTCCATCTCGTCTGTGATGAACATGTAGCCGGGGGAGTGGGTGATCATCAGAGGCGGCTTCGAGTTCATGGCGACAGCCTGTGGCGTCACGCCGCAGGCCCAGAACACGGGAACCTCGTCCTCTTTGAACTCCACTGGGTCTCCGAGATCAGGCTGGGTTACGTCCTTGATGCCTATGGCCTCCGGGTCTCCGATATGCACGGGCGCGCCGTGGACCGCCGGGAATCGGGACGTCACTTGGACGGCTCGCACAACCTTGTCTCGGTGGATGGGCCTCATGGAAACGACCATCGGGCCTGAGAACTGTCCTGCTTCGGTGGTGGGGATGTTAGTTATGAACATGGACACGTTCGAGCTGTTTTCGATGTGCCTGAGCGGGATGCCCACCTTCATCAAGGCGTTCTCGAAAGAGAAACTGCACCCCAGAAGGAATGTCACCAGATCATCGCGCCAGAACTCGGAGATGTCACTAACCTCAGCCACCATGTTTCCGTGTTCATAAACCCGGTACTTGGCGATGTCGGTGCGTATGTCCGCGCCTGGAGCGAAGATCCGAGGCTCGACGTCGCCGTTTTCAATTACCTCTAGCAATGGGCAGGGCCGTGGATTTCGCTGGCAGAACAAAAGGAAGTCGAATGCTTGCTCTTTGGGGAGTATCGCCAGATTCGCCTGGACGTGGCCCGGAGCGAATCCTCCGGTGGGTTGGACCAGTCGATTATCGCGGATTAGCCCTCGAAGCTCTGAAGGGCTGGTTGGAAGTGATGAAACCTGCATCTGCGTCCCTCCCGACGTTGGTATGGCATCGGTGGGATGCCACATCTGGAGTTTATTTTCATAGGCAAGCCTAGAATAGTACGGCGTCGATGCTCAGTCAAGCGGGAGGCGAATAGTTGTCAGCTCTCAGTCTTCAGTATTTGGTGTCGTGATTGCTGATTGCTGATTGCTGAAAGCTAGCAGCTACGTCAATCTGAGGCGAAGGCTAATGATTGGCCGGGGACGGAGTTTCCAGCAGCCCACGCCTCAGATGGTCGAACCATCTCCATGAAATTCTCCTGAAACGAAGTCATCTTGCGATTTTTCAGATTTATTCGGTGAAGCTCCAAGGAGCTACGCAAGTCAGGCGCGTTCAGCGTCACCTAGGCATCCAACTTTTCGCTGGAGTCAAGAATCGACAGCGGGACGATTCCGACACCCGCGCCCTCCAGAACCGACGCCTTGATGGCCTGATAGCTGGCCGCCTCCATTGCGATGGATTCGGTCAGACCGCACTCTTGCAGCATACGGTCGGTCTCCTGGCGAGTGGTCGAGCCTTCCCCACGGAAGAACAGCATCTCGTTTCTGAGCTCTTCGGAATTTACTTTGCCGCGCCTTGCCAAGCGGTGATTGCTGGCGGCGATCGGCACAAGTTCGTCCATTACGGCGCAGTCGGACTCCAGTTCGTCGCGATCGGACGGTTTGGATATGAAGCCAACATCAATCGAGCGGTCCAGCACCATTTTCCCCACTTCAGAACAGTGGCGGACTGTGAGGATGAGAGCCGAGACGACCCATCGCTTGAACCTCACGGGAGATAGACCATCTTATTTCCGCCTTCGCCAAGGAATTTCTCCATCTAATAGCGCCCATCTGCGATTGAAGTAGGGATATCGCCCGAAGGTTTGCCTGGACTGGGCACATGAGAGGCTGATTGAGGCTCATCACTGGCGCCAGCGTCATGGTAGGCTGCACGCAAGGAACTGAGAGCGTCGACGTTGGCAGGGTCGAATCGAAGAACGGCCTCGCCGCATTGGCCACAGCACCCCAGTCGAAACGAGCCAGGGCTTCGTCGGCATCGTTGAGCAGGCGGTCGATATGTCGCTGTATGTGTTCACTAACTATGATTGACTCCAAATGTGATGGAGGCGGTTTACCACGGCGCGACACTGGTCGAGCAGTTTAGGAAAGATATTTCGGTATCCGATGCGGTGGCCAGTCGAAAGGCGGTTCAAGCAAATGAACGCCAGCCCCATGTACATTCGGGCACATGGGGCTGGCGTTTGATCTTGCCTTGATTGACCCCCACTCCTAAGCTAGGGCGGGCCTGGGCTGACGGGCGTAGTTTTTAGGTGCCTCGGAGTCTGGGATCCAAGACGTCCCGGACTGCGTCGCCGAAGAGGTTGAAGCCGTACACTGCCAGGGATAGTCCGACGCCGGGCCAGATGGCCATCCACGGCGCTAAGACGAAGTAGTCTCTGGCCGATCCCGAAAGCATCCCGCCCCAGGACGGTTCTGGTTGCTGGACTCCAAGTCCTAAGAAGCTGAGTTGCGCCTCTGTGAGTATGGCGATTCCCAACGCGCTTGTTGCTATTATCAACCAGGGAGCGACGCACTGAGGGGTGATGTGTGATGCCATGATACGTAGGTTGCTAGCGCCAATGGCTCTGGCTCCCTCCACGTACTGCGACTCCTTCACGGCCAGCACCTGGGAACGCACCACTCGGTTCGCTCGCGGAATCTGGACGATGCCGACTGCCAAAATGATATTGAACAACGACTGACCCAGCGAAGCCGTTATGGCCAGCGCTAAGATAATTCCGGGTATGGACATCAGAGCGTCCATTATCCGTTGCACAACCTGGTCAAGCTTGCCTCCGTACCAGCCGCTGGCTATGCCCAAAATTCCGCCAAAGGTGGAACCGAAGGCCACGGACGCAAATCCTATCAAAAGGGAGACTCTGGCGCCCATCAAAATGCGACTCCACAGATCCCTGCCCATCTCGTCGGTGCCTAGCCAATGAGTCAGACTCGGGGCTTGCAACTTGTCCTTGAGATTCCACTCGACTGGATCATGGGAGGTAATTAACGGGGTGGCGACAGCCATAATGATCATCGTAAAGATGATCACAACCCCTGCGGCTCCAAGAGGCTTGCGAGTGATGAATCCGGAGGCCGCCTTCCATACTGTTTGACCTGGGTGGGATCGGACGGACGATACTCGGTCACTCTGTTCGATTGTCATTCTTTCACCTTACGCGGAATTTTTATTGAAATCGTACCCTCGGGTCCAACCAGCCGTAGGACAGGTCAACTAACAGGTTGACCATAATCACTGCTGTAGCCAACACGAGGACAAGTGACTGCACTACGGGGAAGTCTCGTCGCAACATACCGTCCAGAATATAGTTGCCTATTCCTGGCAGTGTGAAGATTCGCTCCATGACAACTGAACCTCCGAGGGCCAACGCCGTGGTGATTCCAATTACGGTTACCACCGGGATGAAGGCGTTCTTCAACGCGTGGCGAGCGGTGACCACAAAGGCTGCCAGCCCTTTGGCGTGGGCAGTCCTGATGTAGTCCTGGCGCAATACCTCAAGCATGGTCGACCGCATCATTCTGGCCTTGGTGGCCGCGCTGATGTAGCCAAGCATAAGGGCCGGCCAAATGAACTGGCCCAGGTTTTCTATTGGGTTATCGAAGAATGAAACATACCCTAAGCGCGGGTTCCACCCGAGGAAGTAAGCGCCACCGACAAGCAGCAAAGTTGCGCTCCAGAAGGAAGGCACAGAAAGGCCCGCCAAGGAAAGAATACGCACAATGTAATCTAGCCGGGAGTCTTGCTTGAGGGCCATTATGATCCCTGCAGGTATCCCCAGGGTCACAGCCAATATCTGGGATAAGATAACTAACTCCAGAGTCACAGGGAATTTCGTCTTGAATTCGCTAAACACAGACCGTCCCGTGAAGAACGATTCTCCCCAGTTGCCAGTGGCGAAATCCCTTACCCACTTGATGTACTGAATATGGAGAGCGTCGTCCAACCCTAAGGATTCTCGTATCTGTTGCAACGTCTCTTCGGTGATTGACGACGCCTCGCCTCCCGACGCATCGAGAGCAATCATCTGAGCCACGTCGCCTGGGGCAATTCTCATGAGGGCGAATACCATCAACGACACTAGCACAGCCGTCAACAGCCCAAACAAGAGCCTCCGCGCTATGTACTGCTGCATACTTTCACCTTTTATGGCCTGACAGTCTGCCTAAACACGAGTATCAACGACGAAAGCGTTGATACTGAATACCACCTCAGTTTTTACAATGTTTTCATTTTGCACTGAGGCGATGGAACACCATTTGATATCGTGACGTAGTTGTCGCCGCGAATTCTTAACGACGGACGCCGGGCGTTCCTGGAATATATTCCAGGAACGCCCATTATTCAAACTCTGCTAGAAGAAGAGTCTACCTAGAGAGCCAGGTCCTCTCGAACTGTGCCCACTTGATCTGGGACGGGAATGGACCGAGGGTCCAGCCTCGAACCTCCTTCGACCATGCGGGGAAAATAAAGGTCCAAGGGTACGGAATCTGGAAGAACGCCTCTGTGGCTAGCTTGCGTTCGATCTCCCATACCATATCCCTGCGCTTGGCGACATCCAGCTCTTTAGACTGAGCTCGCACCATTGCTTCTATCTCAACAGCCAGATCATTGCTGGAATTGAATGCGCCGGTGTTCTTGTAGTACCAACTCTCGAACTCTGGGACTGCCGAGAGCATGTAATAGTCATCCGGGTCACCGACGTTGGTTGTTACCTTGGAGCCGTAGTGCACATCGTACTGCTCAGCCCTGCCTCTTTCACCTTGAACTGCTGATTCCACAAAGTCAGAGGTGACCTCAACGTTCACGTTCTTCTCCATCTGGTCTTTGAAGAACAGGCAGCCGTCGATGTACATCTGAGAAGCCTGGGCCATGCAAGCGATGCTAAATCGGACGTCTTTGCCCAACGCCTCATCAAGCAGGCGGTTGGCTTCGACGATGTCCTCTGCCTTACCGTCTCCTCGGCGCCAGCCAGGCAATGCCATCAACTCTTCGTCGGGCAACGCCCAGATCGTTCCAGGGGGCATCCAGTTTGTGGGCCGCTTGGCAGCGACCTGGGTGCCGGCCTGGGTGAAGTCAATCCACTCGTCTCGATCTATGGCTAGGTGCAAAGCCTTCCTAACGCGCACATCATCAAACGGCGGGCGGTTTTGGTTGACCTGAATGCCCTTGCCCCAAGAGTGGAGCGCCGGGTTGATGTGTATCGTGTCGCTGAAGCTCTTCTGGACCTGCTCGACCTGTCCGGCCAGCAGAGAAGCGCTTCCCTCACCGAAGTAGTCGATCTGGCCCGTTAGCAGGGCGGTGAACCGGGTCGTGCCATCGGTAATGATGAACTGGTCCATGCCATCTAAAAGCGGCAAACCTTCTCGCCAGTAAGTGGGGTTGCGCCTAACCTTGGTCTCGATGTCAACCTGGAACTCCACTGGGACGAACGCGCCGGTTCCAGTGCCGTACAAGTATGTCTCGGGGGTAGTCGTATGCAAGCAGTCGGTGCACTCGGCAGCGAGCCAATCAAGGTAGTCCTTATCCATGTTGTGAGGCATTCCTCTGGCGCCGGCGAACATCGTGACCGTCCGCGCAAGGGGCTCACTAAAGTCTGCCTTGAATGTGTACCCCAGGGGTCCATCTGGGCAGGACGTGGCGCTCAGATGGCCAAGTCCCGACCGCGGGCCGGTGTGGGCAAAGCCGCCAACATCGAAAAACTGCTCTGCTGGGTTGATGGCAAACTCAAGGCTTGCCAAGGCGTCTTCACAAGTGAATTCGTCACCAGAGACTTTAGCGGCTACCGACGCAGGCAGGTTTGGATTGTCTTGGAACTTGACCCCTTCCCTCAGAGAGAAGGTCACAGATAGACCGTCAGCAGAGAGGCTCCACGTTTCGGCCAAGTCGCCTTCAATCGGGCCTGCTAGCCCCTGCCACGTGTCGAAACGCAACAGAGCGTTGTAAGTGGGCAGGAACTGAGGTCCTTCGAAGCTATGTCCATAGTTAGGGTCGTGGCCGGTGAAGACGTGGGAAGCGCCGTATCGCAGAATCCCGCCTGTTTGGGGTTGTCCCCATTCAGGTTTGTAGCCCGCGCTCTTCACATACTGTTCTATCGGAGTCAGGCTTGACGCTATCAACTCAGGCGGGGGAACCGCCGTGGGGCGAGCAAGCGTAGTGGTATGCACAGGCGGCGCGGTCGCCGGACGTTGCGTGGCCTGCTGTGCCGCTGCTGCAGGGGCGGCTTGTTGTGGCGCCGCTGGCGCTTGAGGAGCTTGTGCCGCTACCTGAGCCGGCGCGACGAGCGCAGGCGCGGGCGCGGGCGCTGCCGCGGGCGCTGCTGCAGGCGCTGCTGCAGGCGCTGCCGCAGGCGAAGCCGCCTCGTCAGCCGCACACGCCACGGCTACTATCGCCAAAATGGTCATCGCTAATGCGAGACCAAATAACTTGGAAGTTCTCATATTGTTAGCTCCCTCCGGTTTATCTTGATTTACGACAATTATTCTACAATGCCATATTGCTCATTGGGGCCCGTAATAAGCTAGGTAGATTATTCATAAAATTGTCGTTCCGGTCAAGTACTTATAGCATCCACGAAAGGGGTTTCTGCAAACAAATCTACATCACCATCCGATTTGATTTGCCCTATCCACGTGGCGGTGTGACATGAATAGGGCGCCAATAATAATATGCGCACGCGGACGTAACGCAATGTCCTACAAACCTTCTCGATAATCATCGGCTAATGATTTCTAGTAACTCCATTTCGTCTCGAGCCGGCAGCCCTGCCTGGATAGACACTTCCCTGGTGTTTGCGTGAATCCAACTATAAAGCTCAAAGTCCAAGTACCTCATAACGCTCGACGCCAGGATGAATCTGACGTCACCTGATTGGATCAATTCATTCAGAGCGGATATTTCGTTGACGCGAGTCTTGTTGTATTCAGAGTAGAGCGTCAGAATAGGCTCACCGGTGAGGAAGGAGACTCTGGCGCTGGTGTTGTAAGTGTCGGCGGCAAGAAGGTATCGACTGTCGCCTCTGTTTTGGCGAACGAAGTTCAGAGCGGCGTCCAGGTCGTCGATTTCCGTCCGGACGATTGATGTAATCAGGCCTCCCTGGCGCTGGGCCTGTGATTGTTGAGGCTGGGGAACCCGGTTGTTTCTAGACCCCGCGGACAACGGCGGCGCCACCTGGTCGAAGCCGATTCTGCCCAGAGTGTCGTCGCGTGGTTTGAGGATATTGTGGAGGCCCACTGTTGTGTTGAGGAAGATGATTCCGGCTGCCGCGACTCCCACCACGGAAATTGCGAGGGCGCCTTTCGATTTGCCCCATGAGTTTGGCGTAATCGCCCAAATTGCCGAGCCAGCCGCCAACAGGAGGCTCGCGTAGGCACAATACTTGAAATAGTCGCCAGCGTCGCGCACGATCCAAAAAGTGTCCGCGCAGTATAGGAAGCCCGCAGCCGCTATCCACCAGATCATGCCCGGCCCCTTGAATCGACCGATTAATGCAGCGATGCCGATTCCCGATAACGCGGCGACTGCCGGCATTGCCGACGTCCAGTAGCTGGTCAGTCTGACCGAAGCGCCGCCGAAACCGACCATGGCTACGGCCATCCACACCAGCCACAGCACGCCGAGGCCGGATGTCCGCCGCCACAAGGCCAACACAAGGGCGACCGCTCCGATCAGGGCAGCAGGAAACAGCGAGATGCCCAGTATAAGGCTCAAAGGCCCGGTGACGAACCAGAGGAAGTCCTCTCTATGCCTGGAGCCGTATTCCAAACCTCCGAATCTTTCTCGAAGGTTCCATCCAAATATCATGTCCCAAACGTTGTCCGCGTGCATCACGCTATCGTACGCGCCGGAGGTCAACGATATCAGCGTCGGCCACCAGAAGGCCGACGCCAGAAAGACCACAGCGGATATTCCCGTGATTCTGGCCATCCGGGGCCAAGTGGTCCAACGGTGGGTCATGGCGAGGACCGCGAACGCAGGGGCAGGCAACAGTCCTTGCCAGAGCTTGACCATGAAAGCCACGCCCAACACCGCGGCGGCAATGTAGTAGTATCGCTCGTCTTTCTCCTGAACCGCTCGAACAACAAAATATGTGGAAATCAGGATTGTCAGGCTCGTCACGGGTTCAAGAAATACGCCGCGTGAGAAGTTCACGTCCAAAGGCATCACGGCCAGCAAGAGGGCGGCTATCAGGGCAGATGTTGTGCCATGACAACGTTTCACTATCACGTACAGCAAAACGACCGACGCAATGCCCGACAGGGCGGCGGGCAGACGCAGAGCGAGGTTCGTTGGGCCAAGCAGCGCTATGAAAGCCCCTTGAAGCCAGAAAAACACTGGAGGTTTGTCCGCGAGGATCGAACCGTCTACGTATATGCTCGGGTACAGCCAGTTATGGAAGGAAGAAGTGGTGTTCTTGGAGATGGCCGAATATATCGCGAGCCCAGGGTGTCCCTGGCCCAGGTTCCACAAACGAAGCGTGGACGCCACCAGCACGATGACAACCAGAGCGCCGCGTGACCCGTACAAGGACAAGGGGACTAACCGTGATATGTTGGTCAAGCCTTCATGCCGGCAAATCCCAAGCCCGAGCGCTTTCATTCGATCGTGTGCATCAGTTTATGCGCGTTGGATGATATTATCATCGCTTGTTCTGGTCAACGGTCGCCCAATATGTGGGCCGTGGCGTGGAGTCGCGTTCAATTCCCATACTGATTGGATCGGAAACCAATCGGCATTGAATCTTTTCCGTGAGCTGCGTGTTATTGCTGCAACAGAGCGAGCATCTGGAGCAATTGCCGCTTCCATTATTTCCCTACACAACGGGGACTTCGTGATGGTAAAATTATATACATGAATATGATTTTGATGTGCCCCGCTTGCGGGCGCCAAAATGCTCTCGATGCTACGTACTGTGAGGGTTGCAGATCAGGCCTTGGACGAAGCCACCAGGTTACCAGCGAAGAAGCCGATGACATAATGCTGAAACGCCGGTCTGCGGATCGGAGACGGCGAATTGTTCGCTGGGGCACGGTTGCGGTGGTTTTGGTTGTTGTGTTCGGCTGGATAGGTTGGCAGACGCTGGGGGGCGCCAATCGTTTGATCTCGCCGGTCTCAGTTATCAGCGCCAACCCCATCACGGGCGACTGGCCCATGACTCAGCGAAGTCCGTCCCACGCAGGTTTTGTCTCGGACACCGTCCCTCTCCCTGAAGGGCGGGTGAGGTGGCAGTTTCAAACCGAAGCCCCAATCCTGTCGTCTCCGGCGGTGGTTCAAGGGATAGTGTACCTGAGCACGGGCGACGAGCGGGTCGTGGCATTGAAGGGCGACACTGGAGATATATTGTGGGAGCGCCAGGTCACCGGCCCGGTGGACTCGTCTCCAGCTGTCGCTGGCGACCTCGTGTTCGTCGGCCTTAAAGACGGGAGACTGTTGGCCCTGTCCAAGGCGGACGGGACGACTCGGTGGGAATTCTCCACCGGAGACCTGGTTTACTCCTCCCCGTCGGTTTATCAAGGAGTAGTCTACATCGGGTCCAGCAACAACAAGCTCTACGCGCTAGATGCTCAGACAGGAAAGAAACGCTGGAGCTATGAAACCGATGGCAGAATTCTATCTGATCCCGCCGTGCGTGAAGAAGTGGTTGCTATCAACTCCCAAGATAGACATATGTACATCGTGGATGCTGACACCGGAAAACACCGACTTGGGATGCTGACCGCCGATGCGAGAGGATCGCCTGCCCTGGATGATGAATTGGCTTATGTTGCCGACAGCCGAGGTCTGTTGATGGCTGTAGACTGGACCAAGCGCGAGTTGCCGTTTGAATTGACGGCGCGATGGGTGCGCACACAGCTATTCGTGTGGCAACTGGTGGGCACTTTGCCGCCTCCGAAGGGGTTTGTGTGGCGTTTCTGGAATCCGCGCGAGAGCTTTGTCGGCACTCCGGCGTTAGGCTCCGGCATGGTTTACGTGGCCGCTCAGTCGGGCGCGGTTTACGCTTTGGACCGTTCCGACGGCCAATTGGTATGGAAGTTTAAGGCAGACGCCGTTTTGAAAGAATCCCCATCGGTCGCGGGCCAGACGCTTTACGTGGGAGATGTGAACGGCGTCATATATGGCGTGAACGCCCTTACGGGTGAAGGCATCTGGAAATTCCAGGTTGACGGTCGCATTTCATCCACGCCTGTGGTTGGCAACGGTATGCTTTACGTCGCCTCAGACAATGGGACTCTTTACGCGATTGAGTAGGCGCCGGGCAATCTTCGCCCTCTAAAATATGTCAATGCGGCTGGGTTGATTATGAGGCGATGCCGGCTCAAAACTTGGGTTGACGAATCTCCGATTCAATCACTCAGCATCAGGCATACAGATTGTCATTATTTTATTGATGTGACAAATATCCACAAATGATATGGCAGCAATGTCCACCACCAGGGAATCCGAAGAGTGGGACGGCAAAGCGCCCTGGAACCCCCAATGGTTCTGGCCGCAAGCAATTCTGTTTGGATTTGGTGCCGCTGGGATCGTGGCCGGGCTGGACTACCGCCGATTGGGCAGATCCCGATTGATCTGGCCCACGATAGTGATATCCAGCGTCGTCTTCATCGGAGTCCTGGCCGGCCTCGCGTTCGTTGACAGGGCTACGTTGTCGTGACGGCAATAATTATCAATGCGTTCGCTGCTCTTACTTCTGTTTCCCTTACAGCGAGCCGATTACAATAGCTTCAAGGAGCGGATGCCTAACGGCGTCAATGGCGGTCTGGACCTCCCCGTGATGATCGGATTGCCCTGGCTTGTGGTTTTGTTGGCGTCCGTTGTCGCTGTTCCGCCGGGAAAAACGACTGAAAAAATTTCACAGGCTGAGGAACAAATCACGCAGGGCATGGACTGGACTCGCAAAGGTGACGCTCAGCTTGCTATTTCCAGTTTTGATGAGGCCATTAAACTCGCGCCTGAGATGGCTCAGGCCTACCATCAGCGAGGCAAGGCTTACAGCATATTGGATCAGCGCGAACAGGCTATTCAAGACTTCGATGAGGCTATCAGGCTCGATCTTCAAAACGCGCAGGCCTTCTTTTCTCGGGGGATGTCGTTGGATGTTCTGGGCGAGTATCAACGTGCCAAGTCAGACTATGATGAGGCCATCAAGCTCGGCCCTGACGATGGGGTGGCTTACTACAACCGCGCGATCGTTCACACCCGTTTGGGCATGGATAGAGAGGCCCAAGCGGTCGCCGATCGAGCGGATGGACTGGGATTTGATCCTTCGCTCCTTGAAAATGCCATGAACGCGGCGAGAGCAGAACGCTAACCAGTCTAATCACTGACTCTGCGTAATGATCTAAACAGCGACGTCAGCTTGATGGTCTTTGACCGGTGATGATGTCGGCGTTCGCGTATGCTGTGCGTCTCAATCACTGCTCGATTATTAAGGTGTTAATGCAGACATCTGCAATTGCTACATGGCGTCTAGAAATTGCACGTTGCCGACAGACTCGCCCCCTAATATAATTCCGCATATCACACGAACAGCACGAACGGTTGGGAGAAAAGGCTAGGGTTCAAATGCCTTTCATTCAAAATTCAAGTTTCAGGTAGCGTGATTTGCGACTAACATTGGCCGTCCACTCGATCTCCCAGATGGATTTCGGATCCAAGACTCAACTGGAAGGAACGCGCCTCCAGATTGATGTGGAAGAGTTGCGCCGTTGCATTCTCCAAGACCGCAGGCTTCAGAGTGTTGACCTGGAAATTGCGCGCCCTGGCGAGTCATGCCGCGCAGGTTACGTGTTCGACATCATAGAACCGAGGGCGAAAGAGCCAGGATCAGGCGCCGACTTCCCTGGAATCCTGGGGCCGGTGACTCCAGTGGGACAGGGTGTCACTCATGTTCTGCGAGGAGCCGCTGTGACGGTTGTTGACGGCGGACAACCGGGAGGAGAGCTTGGATACGAGTCTCGCAGGGGCGGCGTCTCGAAGATACTTGAAATGAGCGGCGAGGCGGCCAAGCGCTCGTCATACGGCGATCTTCAGCATCTAGTGATGGTTCCCCGCGCCCACCCGGATATCAAACGTCATGCCGTGCTAAACGCTCTGCGAGTGGCGTCGTGCAGAGCGGCGGTCTTTTTGGCTCAGACCGCGCTGAGCCAACTCCCGGACAGCACGCTTGATTTTGAGTTGGAAGGCCCGAAATCGGAAAACGGAAACCTGCCTCGGATCGCGTACATCGGCCAGATTCACGGCCACCAGCACGGGACCGAATCAGACGAACACATACTCTATGGGGCCAACACTCGCGGGATGATGCCGACTCCTCTACATCCCAACGAGTGGATGGACGGCGCGGTTGTGATCTCGTATTCCTGGGGCGCCAGAGGGCTGGAGACATACTACTACCAGAACCACCCGATCATCGGCGAACTGTATCGCCTGCATCAGTCAGGGCAGGCGAACTTCGTCGGAGCCATCGCCACAATCTCGTCGGACCAGGAAAGCGAGATGAAGCGAAACAGCATGATGGCGGCGCAGATTGCTAAATGGAACCTGGGAGCCGACGGGGTGGTCCTGACAAAGTATGCCGGAGGGGCTCCCCACACCGACATGTTCGAAACGGCGCGGCAGTGCGAAGCTTTGGGCGTTAAGACGGTGGCGCTGACCAGCGACACGGCGTCTGACAGTCGAGCAGAGTCAGCCTTGCTCATCAACACTAAAGAAGTGAACGCGATCGTGAGTCACAGCGAAGGCTCTGATGTGCGCTTCCAGCTTCCGACGGTGGACCGGATAATCGCCGGAAACTCGGAGGTTGCGGATATCATGTCAGGTTTGTCAGAACTCACCCCTGATGCCTTGTGCGGGATCGCCAACAATCAGGGCGCGTCCAGACTTCAACCCATCATCTATTAGCCAACGAAAGAGAATTCAATGAAGGTTGTGCATTATCTCAACCAATTTTTCGGCGGTGTTGGCGGTGAGGAATTCGCCGACACTCCACCGAATTTCTTAGAAGGGCCGGTTGGCCCCGGAAATCTGCTCAATCAGATATTGCCCGAAGGCTCTCAGATTGTCGGCACAATAGTGTGCGGCGACAACTATGCTGTGGAAAATCAACAAGATATCGTCTCTTTTGTCAACGCAAAGGTAAAAGAGGCGCGGGCAGACTTATTTGTCGCCGGCCCGTGCTTCAATGCTGGCCGGTATGGCATGTCGGCTGGAGCGGTATGCGAGGCGGTCAAATCGGAATCGGATATCCCAGTCGTCACAGC
>Ga0207966_1001387_pt1 | contig 13295 bp, 9 predicted proteins | sample Knorr_S23_td_NAD_FD_185611 | JGI IMG/M metagenome (GOLD analysis project Ga0207966, IMG submission 185611) | Marine microbial communities from Southern Atlantic Ocean transect - Knorr_S23_td_NADW_ad_2500m_LV_B (SPAdes) (version 2) | ecosystem: Environmental > Aquatic > Marine > Oceanic | place... | reverse complement strand
AGGTGGTCCTGACGGAACCGCGAGTTGCACTCTTTGCACTCGACCAAGGGGTCTGAAAAATTCTCGACGTGGCCGCTGGCGACCCATACCTGAGGGTGCATCAAGATGGCGGCGTCCAGGCCCACCATGTCGTCGCGCTCGGTGACCACCGAGCGCCACCAGGCTTCTTTGACGTTGCGCTTAAGCTCTACGCCCAAGGGGCCGTAGTCCCAAGTGGAACCCAGTCCTCCGTAGATCTCTGAACTTTGAAACATGAAACCCCGGCGCTTAGACAAGGACATCATCTTGTCCATGTCGGCATAGGGCATATAGCGGACCAAAGGGTTACCTCCTGGGGCGCGGCAAAAGGGTTGTGTGCCCTGTTAACAGGTCACGATCGAGGTTACCAAGTACAGTGAGTGATGTAAACGGCGGACCGCCTTGAAAGCCGGGCTAAAGGCCTTTTGCATCTCCTCATGCCAAATAACTGTCACCCCGAGAGACGCGAGGGGTCTCATTGCTTTGGATCAGCCCAGCTTCAGCACTCAACGGGATTCCTTGTCGGCCTTCGGCACTCCTCGGAATGACATTTGTACTGCGCGCGATGTTATCCAGAGAGGCGGTAGAGCCGCTTAATCCACGTGGGGCGGAGCCTCTCCGATGATTGGAATCTGCATGCGCACGGCCTCGGCCAGGCTATCAGCACGCAGGTCTTCGAGCTTTAGGTACTGGGCGCCCATAGCCTCGGCCACTGGTTGGACCATGCCAAGTCTGATGAAACCGGACTCGGTGTCGACCACCACGGATGGAACCTTGTCGTCGCCAATGATTCCCGCGGCTGCGTAGGCTTCGTCCAGGGGCGAGTCCTGTCCCAGGGCAACATTGCCTCGGCCATCGGACAGGAGGACTAGGAGGGGCAGCACGTCACGGTCTTTGATCCGCTCGGTCTCTATGACTTCCAGGGCCTTGAACAGCCCGGCGCTCAGGGGCGTGCGCCCCCCGGTGGGCATCTCTTGTAGGTGGACCTGGGCCAGGTCGACACTGTTAGTCGGCGGCAGGACCAGACTGGCGCTGGTACCCCGGAACGAGATCATCCCGACCCGGTCGCGGCGTTGGTAGGCGTCCAGCAGCAGCGACATGATGGCCCCTTTCACCGCCACCATCCGTCGCTGCGCCCCCATAGAGCCGCTGGCGTCCACCACGAACAACACCAGGCTTCCGGACTTGCTCTCGCGGACCTTGTCGCGAATGTCCCAGGGCTCAATCAGCACCGCGATTTGGGAATCGCTGGCGGCGCGGCGTTCCACCTGGTGAGGGGCGGCGGCGCGTAGGGTGGCGTCTAATGCCAGGCCAGACGCTTTGCCTTCAGGCATGCGTGAGCGCACATAGCGTCCTGCTGTCGAGTCGGTGATTGTGACGTTACGGCGGCCCAAGGCGCGGCGGGAACGCTGGTCGGGCGGTTTCAGGTTGAGAGGCCGGACCGAAAATGGGTCGCCGACTTCAAACTGCTGTTCCCCGCCTAAAGAACTGGGGCCTGGGTTATCAGGCTCCGAGTCGGGCTCAGTGTCCGGCTCTCCAGGTTCTAATTCTGGAGTCGATAAATCCGAGGGCTCAGAGTCGCCCTCTCCTTGATCATTTTGAGATGAGTCTTGGGGCTCCCGCTGGCGGTCCTGGCTTTGGAAGTCGTCCACCATTGAGTCCAGTTGGTCGGTGGCCAGGTTGGGCTGCTGGAAGGGTTGGCGGCGTTGGCGGTGCAGCAGCGCCAGGTTGGCGGCCTCCCGCACGTCTTCGGCGTTGACCTCGGTCCGGTTCTCGTAAGCGGCGATGGTCGCGGCGGTCTTATACATCACGATGTCGCCGCGCATCCCGTCCACGTCGTACTCTGCGCAGATGGAAGTTATCAGCTCAAGAATGTCGTCGCTGACTACTACATTGGGCAAGAGATTCTGACTGCGCAGGACTCTGGCCCGCTCTTCTTCCTCGGAACCTTGCCACAGGGACATGAACGCCTGGGGATCGGCCTCATAGGCGATGCGGCGTTTGACCACTTCCTGTCGTTCTTCGAGGGAGAACCGTCCATCCACCTCCACGGCCAGGCCAAAGCGGTCCAGCAATTGGGGCCGCAGGTCACCTTCCTCTGGGTTCATCGTGCCCACCAAGATGAATTCTGAACGATGGGTGATCGAGATTCCTTCCCGCTCAACGTAGTTTCGGCCCATGGCGGCGGCATCTAATAGGATGTCCACCAGATGGTCGTTGAGCAGGTTTACTTCATCAATATATAGGATGCCCCGGTGGGTGGCCGCGATCAATCCGGGTTCGAAGACCCGGTTGCCGGTTTTGATGGCCTCTTCGATGTCTAGAGAACCCACCAGCCGGTCCTCAGTGGCGCCCACTGGCAGGTCAACTATGGGTATCTGCCGGACAACCGTCTGAGCGCTATCGTTCGCTGGCTCGCAGCGGGAGCAGAGCCCCTGGCGTTCATCCGGGCTGCAGTTGTACGGGCAGCCTTGGACCACGGTGACCTCGGGCAGCAGCGACGCCAGAGAACGGACCGCCGTGGACTTGGCAGTGCCCTTCTTGCCGCGCACCAACACGCCACCGATCTTGGGGTTGACGGCGTTCAGCAGCAGCGCCCTTTTCATTGCGACCTGTCCGACGATCGCCGTAAACGGGAACCGGGCTTCTATATTGCCGGCTTGGGTCAAGGAGTTTTGTTCAGTCATATTTGGACGGTTTATCTAAAATCCGGTTTCGATTAGGTTGGCCGTCATCGGGCTTAGGAAAACAACGAAAGTGGTTCGATCACCGCCTAAGAAATTTCCGATGGCTACCAAATCATACCCGTGCCGAATGATAGTCCTTTTAAATAATTATGGTCAATCGGAATCATAGCTTCGAGCGTCATGCTCCCGCCGGGTGAGTCAGATCAGCGATAGGTAGTGGGGTCCAATAAATCCCTTATACCGTCTCCTAGCAGGTTGAACCCCAATACCAGGAGGAAGATAGCGACGCCTGGGGCAAGTAATAGTAGGGGCGATGTTTGCATGTAGGAACGCGAGGTGTTGAGCATGGCCCCCCATTCAGGAGTTGGTGGTTGCGCTCCCAGCCCCAGGAAGCTCAACCCGGCGATCCCTAGGATGATCCAACCCATGTCCAGGGTCGCCAGTACCACGAAAGGCCCGACAATATTGCGAGAGATGTGAAAGACCACGATCCTGGTGTCGCTCGCACCGATAGCCCGGGCTGCCTCAACATACTCCCGCCGCCTTGCCGACAAAACCATTCCGCGAATAACGCGTGCGTGGCTAGCCCACCAGACCACCGATACTGCGATCATCACATTGATCAGACTGGGCCCTAAAATGCCAGCTACGGCCACCCCCAGAATCAGCGCAGGGAAAGCCAGCAACAGGTCAACCACTAGCATCATGCCCGAGTCCACCCAACCTCCGTAGTAGCCGGACAGCCCGCCTACGACCGAGGCCATGGTCATGATGATCACCAACGACGCGGCTGACATCAGTAACGTGGTCCGTGCGCCAAACACGAGACGGCTCAGTTCGTCACGGCCCAGATGGTCGGTGCCTAATAGGTGTTCCGTAGACGGAGAAAGTAATTTTCTCTTAAGGTCCAACTCCGTTGGGTCGTCCAGCGGGAGCAACGGGGCCAGCAACGCCGCCAGAATAACCACAGCCACGATGGCAAATCCTAGAAAGCTGCCCGGGTCCCGGCGCATGGCCCGTAAAGTGTTCAGGGTCACTGAACGCAGTTGCAGGATTCCTACCTCCGGTTTTTTGATCGATTTTCTCCGTTCAGTTGAACGTTCCGCCAAAGTGAATTTTTGGGTCCAGCCACCTATAGGTGAAGTCGACCGCCAGATTCACCAGCGAAAATAGTATAGCGACATATAGCACGAATCCCTGGACGACGGGGTAGTCCCGCTGGGAGATTCCAGTTACAACAAATTGACCGATACCGGGCCACCCAAAGATCGTTTCTATGATAACTGCGCCGCCTAGAAGGTAACCCATACTGGTCCCCAGCACCGTCACCACCGGCAAAAGTGCGTTCTTGAGGCCGTGCCGCCAGACAACAACACTGTCCGACAACCCCTTGGCCCGGGCAGTTCGCATGTAATCGTGGCCTAACACCTCTAATAAACTGGCCCTGGTCAGCCGCATCAGTTGGGCCATCGTCCCGAAAGACAAGGCCACCGCCGGCAGAATCAGCGTTTTGGGAGAGCCGTAGCCGATGGCGGGCAGCCAGTCCAGATATACGGCGAATAGAAGCATCAGGGCCGGGGCCAGCACGTAGCTGGGAACCGCGGCTCCAACCAGGGCCAGCAACCGGCAGGCGGTATCAACCCAGGTCCCGCGCTTTACTGCGGCCATGACGCCAAGAGGGATACCCGTCGCTACCGCTAAGGCTAGGGCAGTGGCTGCTAATAAAAGCGTGGCGGGCAACCGGCGGAAAAGTTCTGTGGCGATTGAGCCTCCAGAGCGGTAGGACTCGCCCAGGTCTCCGCGTACGGCGTTGGAAACCCATCTGCCATAGCGCACCGGCAGTGAGTCGTTCAGCCCCAATTCCTGGCGCAGCTCGGCGACTGCCTCGCGGGAAGGAGTGATACCCCCGTTCTGCCGGCGAAGTGTGATCTCAGCCGCGTCTCCGGGGGCAAAATTCAATAGCATAAAGGTGATGATTGAGATGGCCAGCAGGAGCAGCGGCAGGGTCATGAGCCGTCGCGCCAGGTAACTTTGCACGTTATTTAAGGCCGATCAGATAATCGATGAAATATATTTGCGCAGCGTGCGGGCCCGACGCCCATTCCACCGAGTCCGAGATTCCATATAGCCGATTCGGGAACATCACCGGTATCAAGGCGACCTCATCTTGTCCTGCCTGCAATGCGTCACAGGCGATCTGTTGCCGTTGGGCCGGGTCCGAAGCTCTGGACAGCCGACCGATGATTTCGTCTACCGCGAGGCTGCTGAAATTCCCACGGTTCTCGTCTCCACCGGTCAGGAACTGACGGTTCAGTGCCCAGCCTGGGTCCCCGGTGGTGGTTGTGCCGTTGCTATATCCGAACAGGTCGTACCCGCCCTGGCTGGCAAGGGTCCATTCCACGATCTGGACCTTGGCGCCCACTCCGATGTCTTTCAGCATCGATTGGAATACCTCCAGCATTGGAGGAAGAAGTGGCTGTTCGGGGTAGGTCTGCAGGACCAATTCCAGGTTATTCCCGTCTTTTTCTACGATGCCGTCGCCGTCTTCGTCCTTGTAACCGGCTTCAGCCAGCAGCTCCCGCGCCGCTTCCGGGTCGTAGGAATATCCGGCCGTGCTCTGGCATGAAAGGAATCCGGGCGGGAACATGGTTTCAGCCGGTACGGCATGGCCATCCGCCACGCCGGTTGACATCGCTTCCCGGTCCACCGCGATGGCCACGGCCCGGCGCACCAACGGGTCTCGCATCGCCGGGCTCTCATGGTTCACAAACATGAACAGCATCCCCGAAGGCGGGGCCGTTTTGATGTCGAGGGACGAATCATTGCCGACAACCACGGCGCCCTGAGGAGAGAGGTTGATCGAGATATCGACGTCGCCGCTCTGAAGGGCGATCAGCCGGGTCTCGGCTTGGTTGAAGGCCACGTATTCGACCCGGTCCAAGGCGGGGGTACCCTGCCAATATTCAGTGTGGGCGACCACTTTCATCTCCTGGTCAGCGGTGAAAGACACCAGTTTGTAAGGGCCGGTCATCGCCGACCGTTCCGCGGATTCGTCCAACGAGACCGGCACGGTGTCCGGGTCGGCTATGCTGGTGTTCTGGTTGGTCAGCAGTCCAGGCAACACGGGATTTGGCGAATTGGTGTGGATAACGACCGTCAACGGGTCCTTCACCTCAATCCGGTCTAAATCCAGCAACATTTTCGTTCCCGGCCGGCGCAACAACGCTAAGTCGAGGGACCCCTTCACCTTGGCGGCGTCCATCAAAACGCCGTTGTGGAACTTGATTCCCTCCCGTAGGGTCACTTCCCAGGTCGTGGGCTCAACTTGGACCGCGCCGGACGCAAGCCAAGGCTCCGGATTAAGGTTGTTGCTCAATCTGAATAACGTCTCGGCGAGGCCGGTAGGAACGGCCAGCCAGCCGGCCTGATAAGGGTCTGGGGCCTCATCCAAGAACGTCATAGCAACTTTCAGTACGCGCTCTTCTGCTGGATCAGTGGATGCATTCGACTCAGTGGGCGCGTTCGATGTGCTGGATGTAACCGGCGTAGCCGTAGCCGATCCACCGCATGCGATGGCAGCTAAGGCCAATATTGCAAATGTCAGTCCCAAGAACCGTGTGTGCCAGGTCATGTTTAAAGTTCCTATTCGTTTTAATCTGGGCAATAAAAAACCCGACTTCAGAAGTCAGGTTGTTACAGAGACATAGCGACTCACACCCTCTTTTGCGAAGTGCATCAAGTCATGTCCAAGGCAGGTCTCCTGGCTCCTGGTTCCGGTCCGTACCCCCGCCTTCCCATCCCGGCTAGCCGGGACCGTGGCGATTTTTCTTGGGGTGGACCACACCAGTTACAGTGGCGCGACCGCGCCGGTATCTCACCGGCTTCCCTTTTCAGTCCCAATTTCTCGGGACCACCTATGGACGTAATTAGATTGTTAACCGGTTGATAGCCCTGAATGGCACCAACAGCCACGATGTTATCTCGTGGCTTACATAGGGTCAAGAGGATTTTGATACGTTTTATGAAGCAGAAGGCCAAAAAGGGTCAACTGGTTTGCTGGGGCCTCTCGACAAACACGATTCCCTCGCGACCGACGTAACGGTCCCGGAATTCTTCGAATGCCTTCACTTTTTCGGGCTGGAAATCGACGCGTTTTTCGTTGTCATCCAGGCTCGGGTTGGGAAAGTAAGTACGAACCAAAGTGTCTTCAAATTCCGGACCGGAGAACCGGACATAGTAGGAGTGCATGTCGCCGTGACTTTCGGCGACGACGAATTGGATGCCGGTGACAAGGTCGAGATCTAGGTGACAATGCCAGTTGTCCGCTTCAATGGTGACGTATTTGCCGGATACTTCAGGTTCCTTGATGCCCTTTGAGCTATTCTCGCTGGAGACCTTGCTGCCGCCGATCACCCACATCTTTTTGTCGTCTTGCGTCAGTTCACGAAGTAGTTCCATCGTTATTTCCACGGGTGGCCTCCTGCGTTTGTTGTTTATCCTTTCTTCGGGGCCAAGTTTGGCTGAAGAGGAATTATATCCGGAACCGCGGAATTGAAATGTCACCTTGAGTGAAGCGAAGGGTCTGCCGAGGTTATGATTGGAAGATTCTTCGTCGGCCTACGGCCTCCTCAGAGTGACAGGGTCAATTGTGGAGAATGGCTCTTTCACCTAACTTTGTGGCCCTTCTTGGCGGGCTTCTAGGTCTGCTTCCAGGTCTAGGAACATCTTTTGGAGTCTCTCTTTCATATCGGGCGGCGGTTTCTCCCACATGCCCCGTTCGATTGCTTCCAGCAACCGCTCAACTATATCCCGGAGAGCCCAAGGGTTACTCTGCTGAAAGAACTCCTGGGTGTCCGGGTCGAACACGTAGGACTCGGTGACATTCTCGTACATCCAGTCTTCGATCACCTGGGCCGTAGCATCATAGCCGAACATATAATCGACGGTGGCCGAAAGCTCGAAGGCGCCTTTATAGCCGTGGCGCTTCATGGAGTCGATCCATTTAGGGTTGACCACCCTGGTCCGAAAGACCCGTCGGGCCTCGTCTTCCAGCTTTCGCACCCTGGCTCGGGTCGGGTCTGAGCTGTCTCCGAAGAACTGCTGGGGGTTCTTGCCGGTTAGCGCCCGCACGGTGGCGATCATGCCGCCGTGGTACTGCATGTAGTCGTCGCTGTCGAAGATGTCGTGTTCCCGGTTGTCCTGGTTTTTGGCCGCCACCACGATCTGGCCGAACCGGCGCCGGAACTGGTCCCGGGCGTGTACTCCGAAGTCCTGGCGGGTGTATGCATAGCCGCCCCAGGCCGTGTAAACCTCTGCTAAGTCCTGGACATTCTCCCAATTCCGCTCGTCGATCGCGGCTAGGATTCCGGCCCCGTAGGTGCCCGGCTTGCTGCCGAATATCCGGTATAGAGAGGGGTTGTTTGCTGGATCCGAATCATTCTCGGCCGACGAATCAGAGGACGGACCGGCAGAGTCTTTTTCGGCCTGATCGTTTGCCCGGTCTTCCAAGACGTGCTTTAGAACCATGTTTTCTTCGGGGGATTCGTCGAGCGACGCCACCAATTGCACTGCCTGGTCGATCAAATCGATCAGGTTAGGGAATGCGTCCCGGAAGAACCCGCTGATCCGCACCGTAACATCGATGCGGGGGCGCCCCAGTTCCGACAGCGGTATAACCTCGAGACCGGTGACTCTGCGGCTTTCCGGTTGCCACACGGGTTTCACGCCTAAGAGGCTGAACACCTGGGCGATGTCGTCACCGTGGGTGCGCATGGCTGAAGTCCCCCAAATCACAAGCCCCACCATCTCCGGGTAGCCGCCTTCCTCTTCCAGATAGACCTGGAGCAGAGCGTCGGCCAGGCCGACTCCCATGTCCCAGGCGGTCGGCGAAGGAATCGTCTTGGGGTCCACCGAGTAGAAATTTCGGCCGGTTGGCAGGATGTTGGACATTCCCCTGGTGGGCGCGCCACTGGGTCCGGCGGGGACGAACTGGCCGTTCAGCCCACGCAGCAAATTGTCGATCTCGTCGGTGGTCTTGAGTAACGCCGGGTGAAGGGTGTCGGCGACATAGGTCAAAACAGCAGTGGTCTGGGCGTCATTGCTGCCGAGCAACTTTTCAACTGTGCCGGCAACACTTTCGCTTTTGAACCCGCTTTCGCTAAGTAGCGAATAGGCCGAGCGGGAAAGGTCTTCCAGACGCTCCAGTAGGTCGCCCTGCGTGCGGATGGGTGTTTCGTTTCCGTTGATTAAGCGGGCTGGCACAGGATCAGGTGCGGGTAACGCAGGTTCGTTCAAGATGCTGGAATAATCGAGGCCCATAGCTTCGGCTAGGGACCGGCGAAGACTGGGTATCCCTCCGGTATCCAACCGAGTCAACACCGATAACAAGCTGGCCATCAGATCGTCCGGCGGGACCTCGCCTAGAGTGTGCAGTCCGTCTCTGATCTGGGCGTCTTTCAACTCACAGAGATACCCATCTATATGGAGGATGAACTCGCCGAAATCCTTGGGCAGTTCGTCCACGCCAAGGTCGCGGTCCAGGTCCGCCTGACGCACCATATCCCATATCTGGCCCTCTAAAAGCGGCAGCTTGGCCGGGTCCAGGGTCTGGCACTGGTAGTGCTCGTCCATGAGTTGTTCCAGCTTGGCGATGTCACCGTAGCTGTCGGCAGTGGTCATGGGCGGAATCATGTGATCGACGATAGTCGCGTGGGCGCGGCGCTTGGCCTGCGCGCCCTCGCCGGGGTTGTTGATGATGAACGGGTAGAACAGAGGCACGTCTTCGAGCGTCACCTCCGGGTAGCAGGCGTTGGAGAGCCCGATGCCCTTGCCGGGCAGCCACTCCATGGTGCCGTGTTTGCCAACGTGGACCATGGCGTCGGCCTTGAAAACGTCCCTGATCCACCTGTAATAGGCCACGTAATGATGTGTCGGCGCCAGATCAGGGCTGTGATAGATCGCGATTGGATTTTCCCCGAAGCCACGGGGTGGCTGAAGGCCCACAAAAACGTTGCCCAAGTCGATTCCGGCGATGGCCAGGTCATCTCCGGTTCGGTAGACCTGTCCGGGCGGCTCTCCCCACGCCTCGGTCAGCTCGTTTTTGACCTTTAGAGGAAAGGTGCTGAACCATTCTTTGTATTGCTTGGCGCTAACGTGTCCCGCCGCCAGCCGTAATTGTTCTTCGGTCAGCGTGTCGGTGTCGTTGCTGCAGCGTTCGATGATCTGGTGGACCAGTTCGTCGCCGTCAGCCGGGATGTCCGTCACATGGTAACCGGCGCTTTTCAAGGCGTTCAGGACGTTGATCACCGAGGCCGGAGTGTCCAGGCCAACAGCGTTTCCAATCCGGGCGTCCTTGGTGGGATAGTTACTGAGGATGATTGCGATACGCTTTTCCGAGTTAGGTTTCAGACGCAGTGCCGCCCATTTCACCGACAGCCGGGCCAGGAAGTCGATGCGGTCCGGCCGGGGCAGGTTACGTTGCAGCCGGGCCTCCATCTTGCCGTTGCGCTCGGTGCTTCCAGATGCCACTTCTTCTTTGAATGAGATGGGAACGGCGATGATTCGGCCGTCAAACTCGGGCAGAGCCACACTCATGGCAGTGTCGATGGGGCCTAAGCCAAGGGAGCTTTCTTCCCACTCGGACTCTTTGCCAGTGCTGAAGATTCCTTGAATGATGGGGACGTTCAGTTGGTCCAGGTAATCGACCTGAGGCCCGGTGGCGAAGGTCGCCACGTCCTGCTGGATGTCGGTCATGGACATGCCCATGGTGTTGACGATGCAGTGGACTCGGGAGTTACCCTCGGCATCGCAGAGAATCTCGGTAAATGTCCGGTTAGCCTGTCCGTCACCCTCGGGGTTGTGTTTCAAACTGAAGGAGTAGATGGGAAGGACGTTTGCGCCCAGTTCCTCGAATCGCCGTATCAGGGCGTCGATGGTCTGCAGGTTGCCGCTCATCCAGTGGGCGCGGTAAAACAAAACAGCGATGTTGGGGCGGTCTGGTTGAAACCGGCGTTTGACGAAGTTTTCGGCATCCATGCCTTCCGCTTCGTCGGGATGATAGACCCCCTCCCAGGGCACTTCAGCGGGCGCTTCGTGGCCGTACTCAGACCCGAGGTATGAATCGCTGAGGAAGAGGAATAGGTTCTGAAAATTCGGCACTCCGCCCCGGATCAGGTAGGAGAAAACCGCGTCAAGTTCTGAGGGAGGTACGTTGCAGGCGGTGATCAATTCCTGGTCCCATTCTTGGTGGCCGGGACAAGCGATGATCGGCGTGCCTTTCTCGTGGCACAGGCGCACTAGAGGGTCGAAGATTTCTGGCATGGCCCGCTTTCCGCCCAGCAGCCGGAGCACAACAACGTCAGCCTCGGCGGCAGCGTCCAAGATGACCTGTTGCTCCCCGGAGCCGGGGAGGTTGGCCGGGTTGAATGCCTTAACCTCTTGGAAATCTACCGGCAGCCCTTCCAGAGCCCGGTCAGCGGTGAGCAGGTCGGTATCGGCCGTGGTGACAAAGAGGATCAATCTGGGAAGGTCCCTTCCGGTCTCTCCTTTGGTTATTCGGAGATTGGCCGGTGAAATATCATGATACTTAGGTCGCTGAAATCGGTGGTGATGGCGGCGCATTCACTGACGCTGCCGCTCCAACTTTGCTCGTCGTCGTGGGTCAGCCGTTGGTACACCGTCATTCGATGGTCTCCCGGAACCCCTTCCTCGATCACGCCGGCCGCGATGCCGGCGGGCATGAGGTCGTAGGGGCTGGGCAACAGAATTATGTTGCGGCGGCCGTCTTTCAGGTAATAGACCAGTTCTTCCAAAGCCGATTCTTTGCCGTCGCGCCGGTGCAGGGTGATGAAGACCACATCCTCCAGCGAGATACCGGTGCGGGACATGGCGATCTGCACCGAGCTGATTCCCGGCACCAGATCAACGTGGTCAACCCGCCGCCGGACCCGGTCCAAAAGTTCCTTGGCCGATACGTTCAGGTCGCCCCAAGCGCAGACCACCAAGCTTTTGCCCTCTTTCACCTGACCAACGGCGTAGTCTAAGACCTCTTCCTGGTCTCGGTAGGCCATCGGACAAATCTCTGCATTCTTGGCAAATGGAAGGACGACGTTCAAGACCGTTTGGAATCCGGCGACCAAATCAGCCTCTTCGAGCGCTTGTTTCCCTTTCAAGGTCAAGAAACCGTTGTCACCTGGACCCACTCCGATGATGGTTACCCTGATGCCGTCTTTGGCGGTGGTCATCGCGAGGCCTCATCTGAGTTCGCCCAGGAATAGATGATTGTTATATATGGAAGGTTGTCTTGAATCATGAAGGTGGTATTGATTATTGGTATCAAGAGGTAATAAAAAATCCCCCGGCATATCTGAAGCCGAGGGACCAGATCGGCAAACTGGAATCAAAAGTTACTTTATGATTGGCAGGTTGGGAAGTCAAGGATATTCAGGTGGTTGATTGCCGGCGACCGGTCACTCTTGTTTAGTGGGTAAATGTCTGACTCGTGGGGTAATGAAATCAAAGGCGAATCACTCGTAAAATCCATTGACATTCCAATAGGCGATTGATAGAGTTATATATCGTGCCCATTGTGGCGACAGGATTTCCTATGCCAACAGTAAACCAACTAGTCCGTAAGGGTCGAAAGCAGGTCCGTAAAAAGACCAAGTCTCCGGCTATGCATTGGGTCCAGAACTCGCTTACCAACAGGACCAAGTGGGGACCTGGCTGCCCGCAGCGGCGGGGTGTCTGCATCCAAGTGCGTACCATGACTCCGAAGAAGCCCAACTCGGCCCTTCGAAAGATTGCTAGAGTCCGCTTGACCAACGGAGTAGAAGTCACCGCCTACATCGGTGGTGAGGGCCATAATCTCCAGGAGCACTCGGTGGTGTTGATCAGAGGCGGTCGCGTCAAAGACCTGCCGGGTGTCCGATACCACGTAGTCCGCAGCGCACTCGACTGTGAGGGCGTGCCGGACCGCCGGCGTGGCCGCAGCAAGTACGGGGCAGTCAAGCCTCGGGACGGCGGTTAACCGGTTACTACCGCTTCCATCTCCTGATTTTTCCCTGGACCCCTGCTGGGAGTCCTTAAAAATGTTGGACTAAAACGCAGGTGTGAATACCTATGTCTAGAAGACGGCGTGCAGAAAAAAGAATAATTGCTCCTGACCCGCGTTTCAACGATGCGGAACTGGCCAGGTTCATCAATAGGTTGATGTTGAAGGGCAAGAAGAGTGTTGCCCAACGCATAACCTATAGCGCTTTCGATATCATTCAGGAAGAATCCAACAGAGAACCCCTTGAGATCTTCCAGCAGGCCTTAAGAAATGCCACCCCCGCAGTGGAGGTCCGCCCCAAACGTATAGGCGGTTCCACGATTCAGGTACCCACCGAACTCCGTGCGGTACGCAGCGAGGCGCTTGCCATGCGCTGGCTCATCAGAGGAGCCAGGTCCCGGAATGGGATGCCTATGCGGCGGGGACTGGCACAAGAATTAATGGATGCTTCCCGGGGCGAGGGGACGGCAGTCCGTAGAAGGGAGGAATTGCACCGGATGGCGGAAGCCAACCGGGCCTTTGTGCACTACCGTAGGTAA
>Ga0207966_1001381_pt1 | contig 13317 bp, 10 predicted proteins | sample Knorr_S23_td_NAD_FD_185611 | JGI IMG/M metagenome (GOLD analysis project Ga0207966, IMG submission 185611) | Marine microbial communities from Southern Atlantic Ocean transect - Knorr_S23_td_NADW_ad_2500m_LV_B (SPAdes) (version 2) | ecosystem: Environmental > Aquatic > Marine > Oceanic | place... | reverse complement strand
ATGCGGACCGTGACCATCGGCGCCCAAACCATCCAGTGTTGGAATACCAAGCGCTGCCGTAAAGTTGCCGTCGCTGCCACCACCCGTTGCCATGTCCTCGAGTTCAAAACCAATCTCGGCAGCAAGCGCTCTGGCGTGTTCATATAGCGCGGCAATACCCTCGTCTTTCTCATAGGGAGGCCGATTCATGCCCCCCTCGATGACCAGGGAGACGTCAGCATCGTAGGCCGGAAGACCTAGAATCTTGTCTGAATACTCCGCAGCCAATTCTAGCGTCGGCACGCGCAGATCAACCTCGGCCACACATTCACCGGGCACGACATTGACACCAGTGCCCCCATGAATTAATCCGACATTGGTTGTTACGCCAAGGTCATGGTCAGTCAGTGCTTCTATATCCAGAATCTGTCTTGCCATCTCATGTATAGCGCTGCGACCATCTTGCGGCCGAACGCCACTGTGCGCCTGTCGTCCATGCGCGGTCACCGTGAATCGCCCAGCACCCTTTCTACCGGTAACACACTTACCCCCTTCGCGGGCAGGCTCAGTCACCAACACATACTTGTGCTTTCGCGCTTCCGCTTCGATCGCTGCACGAGACGTGGGACTGCCCACCTCTTCTTCGGGCACATAGAAAAACGTCACCGGCAATCTTGACCGACCGCCACTACGTACTAGATGCTGATAAGCGTAATAAGCAATATAAGCCCCGGCTTTCATGTCATAGATGCCCGGGCCTTGCACATGATCTTCGTCACGACGCCACTGCAAGGTCGTCTGTCCGGTGCCAAGCGGGTGCACCGTATCCAGATGCGACAGCACCAGAATTCCCGCTGTATTCGGGGGATGATCCCACTGAGTCCTGGCAATAAGGATGTCACCAAAATCATCCTGTCCCGGCGTTCGTTCGATGGCCGCGCCCAACGCTTCCATTTGAGACTCGACTCGATCAACCAGTTTGTTGACCTCTTGCCCCAGGTGACTGGGAGTTTCTATACCCACCCAGGCCCGAATACCCTCAAGTATTTCTTCCGCATCAATGATGGGTTCGTTCGATGTCTCGATACTCATGATTGTCTTCTCACTTAATCGTCTTCTCGCACAGGGATCAGCATCTTCAGCTCACCATCCGCATCCACGTCCATATGAAACACGATCGGGCGACAGCAGACCGTGCAGTCTTCGACATAATCTGCGCTGCCAGCCGATGGATCAGCCAACGCGATCCAATCCTCACCACAATATGGACAGGTGATCCTTTTCTCAACAAGTTGCACGATCTTACCGGTGATTCATAAGGTTGGCAGCGTGACATTATCAACGTAATCTCTACTCGTTGATAAACATTCAGAGCGTAGGGTAATACCCGTCCGGACAATGACTGGGTGTCAGTTAAACTGAGTGGAACCCAAACACTGGGCATTGAAACATCCGACAACCTCGTCGACAATTCGGACCATACCAGTAAGGCTTCTTGTCTATGAAAATTTCCAGAATCCAAGCCTTTCAGATCGATCTGCCGATGAAGGAAGGCTCGTACAGCTGGTCGACACAGTCCCATTCATCGTTTGATAGCACGGTCGTCATCATTGAAACTGACGAGGGTATCAGCGGCGTTGGCGAAAGCTGCCCCCTGGGACCCACCTATCTCGCTGCATACGCGAACGGTGTCCGTGCGGGGATTGCGACACTGGCACCCGACTTAATTGGAGAAGATCCAACGCAACTGGATCGTATCAATCTCAAGATGGATAACCTGATGAAAGGTCATCCTTATGTTAAGTCGGCCATTGATATGGCCTGTTGGGACATTCTTGGAAAAACCGTGAACAAGCCTGTTTACCATCTTCTCGGTGGAAAACTTCAGGAACGGGTAAAGTTGTTCAAAGTCGTCACGCGTACTGATCCTGACCTTATGGCTGAAAGGATTGGCGAGTACCGAGCCGAGGGCTTTGGTCAGTTTCAAGTGAAAGTGGGGGAAAACCCACACACCGACATCATTCGATTTCAAAAAGTTGCGGCTGCTATGCAACCCGGCGAGGTCATGGACGCAGACGCGAATACCGGCTGGCGACAACATGATGCGCTCATGGTGGTTGATGCCGTGCGCAACCTGGTCAGTGAGCACGGAATCTCAATCTACATCGAACAGCCCTGCCCGACCTATGAAGAATGCTTGGCCGTGCGACAACACACTCATCTGCCGTTTATCCTGGACGAGTGTATCGATGGCCTGCCCATTCTGCTGCGGGGCTATCAGGATCGTGCGATGGACCTCATCAACCTCAAAATCAATCGAATGGGTGGCTTGACTCGAGCACGCCAAGTCCGAGACTTGTGCGTGTCATTGGGTATTGTTATGACCATTGAAGACAGCTGGGGCGGAGAAATCGCAACCGCAGCGATCGCTCACCTCGCCCAATCTACGCCCGAAGCATTTCATTTCCAGTCCTCCGCATTTCACGAATATGCCACCGTCGACATCGCCGAAGGGGCGCCCGCCGTTGCAGACGGCTATATGGTGGCACCCGCCTCGCCTGGACTTGGAGTCACCCCCATCATGGAGGTGCTAGGAGCACCTGTCATCGATGCGCGGTGACACCAACGGATCGACCAAACCTACGGCGCGCCACTCTCACCGTGGCCACGCGAAAGGCGCTATCTGGAAAAAGGACTTGGTGTACATGAAAAGAATTCAGTGCATCAACCCACGGGGAATCATGATGGCAACGCGGAATTCACGCTAATGGACTTCGGCATTGCAATGGCGACGGCCGCCGATTCCTGGAAAATTGTCGAACGCGCCGAGGCACTCGGCTTTTCTCATGCCTGGTTTTATGACACCCAGATGCTCAGCGCTGATTGCTTTGTTGCCATGGGGGCCGCTGCAGTAAAGACGTCACGGATTCGCCTTGGCACCGGTGTGCTGGTCCCAAGCAATCGAATCGCCCCGGTCACTGCCAACGCGCTGGCATCGCTCAACCAATTGGCACCGGGCCGTATCGACTTTGGTATTGGCACAGGCTTCACAGCACGTCGTGCCATGGGGCTGAATGCCATGCGTCTTGCGGACATGGCGCGTTATATCGAAGTGGTACTAGCCCTTCTTGCAAAAGAAACAGTGGAAGTCGACTTTGATGGGCAAACTCGAAAAATCCGCTTCCTCAATGCCGATGACGGGCTAATCAATACGCGTGATCCCATCGCGCTGCATATTTCTGCGTATGGACCACGCAGTCGTGCCCTGACTGCGGCCTTCGGCGCCGGCTGGCTCAATTTTGTAGGTGACGTTAGCTCAGCGGTCACTGCGCTGCAGGCGATGCACACGGCCTGGGAAGATGCCGGGCGAATCAAAGGGGCTCTCTCAGCGACAGCCTTTGCCCTTGGCTGTGTGCTCGAAGTTAACGAACCGTTTGATTCACCGCGCGCCATGGCCCAGGCTGGCCCACGCGCTGCAGTCACACTCCACCGGGCAGCTGATGAAGCACTCTCAGGATGGCAGAACACCAGCACAACGTTGCCCTCCTTTGCCGATACGGTCGCCGGTTATGTGGCGCTCGCGGAGCGTTTCGAACCCGCCGACGCGCGCTATCTCACTAACCACCAAGGGCACCTGATGTTTGTCAAACCCGAGGAACGGCCATTTGTAACCGCTGAACTGATCCGCGACACCAGCTTTACCGCGACCGAACCTGAATTAATTGCCCGCATTGGAGACCTGCGCGATGCAGGCTATACCCAATTCACGGTACAACTCACTCCTGGGCAGGAAGCGGCGATAGAGGATTGGGGCCGCATCCATCGCGCCCTTTCTTAACAACATGGACCCACTCACGCCACTGCTCTTAGACTCTCAAGTGGAGGAATACGAGCAACAAGGGTATTTACGAGTGTCCCAACTCCTGAGCGACCACCACCTGAATGCCATCGCCAACGAGCTAGACGCTTTCCAGCGCGGTGAAAAAGAAGTCGGTATCGTTCCCTACGCAAAATCACTCGATGCCGACCCAGGTTTTAAAAAGATGTCCTTACTGTGCTGGCTCGCCGAGGTATCGGAACCGCTCCGTGCGGTGCTTCATCACCCAACGATACTCGCCATGGTTACTCAACTCCTTGGACCCAGCGTGCGTTGGTGGTGGGATCAGGGCGTTGTTAAGCATCCGGTTAGCGGCTCGACATTTCCTTGGCACCAGGATGACGCCTACGAGTCAACCGACCCGCCACGCAGCTTAAATGCAATACTTTCAATCGACTCGACCACACAAGAAAATGGCTGCCTGTGGGTTATTCCCGGCAGTCATCATGGCCCACTTCATGAACACTGGACCGAACCTGGGGAGTGGCATCGCAGATGTTATAACGGTGACAATCCGGGTATCCCTCTGGAAAGCGCGCCCGGCGATATCATTTTTCTGCACTGCCGCACGATTCATTGTTCGCATGAGAATCGTTCTGAAAGCCGACGACGGACTTACCAGGCGGCGTACTGTGACGCCGATGCCCGCAGCCAGATCACTGGACAACCCTATAATGAAAAACCCCTACTACTAGAGGATGGCCAGCCAACAGATATCGTGCGAAATACCTGGACACACCTCGGCCACCATATAGAGCACTGATTAACCGCGCGTTTGCGCCTAACCGAAAACACACTACTGATGAACACATCAAAAACCCTCTTTCAGAAAATATTTGATCGCCACGTCGTCCTCGAGCGGGACTCGGGCGATGCCTTGCTCTACATTGACCGCCACCTTATTCACGATCTGCATCATCGTGCGTTCGCCACACTCAAAGCCAATGGCCAGACCATTCGCCGACCAGAATTGTTATTTGGCACACCAGATCATAGCGTGCCGACTACCGCCCGAACGCTGGTAGACATTCCACAAGGGGAAATGCGCGATACCGTCTCCGGGCTTGAATCCGCAGCTAAAGAGATGGGTTTCAATCACTTCGATTTAACTGACGATCGTCACGGCATTGTTCACGTAGTCGGACCGGAACAGGGAATCACTCTGCCTGGCCTGGTATTGGTGTGCGGCGACTCGCATACATCAACTCATGGGGCGCTTGGTTGCATCGCCTTCGGAATCGGGGCAACCGAGATACAACATGTACTTGCCACACAGACGCTGTGGCAACGTCGACCACGGAATATGCGCATCAACATCGATGGAGCACTCGGTCCCGGTGTCACCGCCAAAGATCTGGCATTGTTAACCATTGCTGAAATCAGCGCAGCGGGTGGCGCCGGATTCGCCATCGAGTACACGGGTTCCACTATTCGCGCACTCTCTGTCGAAGGGCGCATGACGCTATGCAACATGACCATCGAAGCCGGTGCCAAATCGGGAATTATTGCACCCGATGAAAAGACTATCGCTTACGTCAAAGATCGACCCTTCTCTCCGAAAGGACACCGCTGGAACGAGGCGCTCACCTATTGGAAGACACTGTCCTCAGATACCGATGCCTCGTTCGATCACGAAGTGTTGATTGATGCAACGGCGCTGGAACCGCGCGTCACGTGGGGAAACAGTCCACAATATTCCGGGAGTATTGGCGACACCCTTCCGAATCCCGCCAACGAACCCAACTCCATTAAACGATCAGAGATGGAGGCCGCGCTCACTTACATGGGGCTTCAGGCGGGTATGGCCATTTCTGATATTAAAGTAGATAAGGTTTTCATCGGTTCGTGCACCAATAGCCGAATCGAGGACCTGCGCGCTGCGGCGGCGATCGCCAAAGGCAGACAGGCCGTGGTGCCCACCCTGGTGGTCCCAGGATCGGGACTGGTTAAAAAACAGGCCGAAGCAGAAGGCCTTGATCAGATCTTTAAAACGGCTGGAATGGAGTGGCGCGAACCCGGTTGCTCCATGTGCGTGGCCATCAATGGGGATACCTTGGCACCGGAGGAACGATCGGCATCCACCAGCAATCGAAACTTTCGCGGTCGCCAGGGCAAAGGCAGTCGAACGCACCTGGTCAGCCCCGCCATGGCGGCCGGGGCCGCCATCATGGGTCACTTCACTGATATCCGCTCGTTGAACTAACGGAAAGTCACCATGCAGCCCTTTTCCTCAGTAACCGCTATCGGCGTGCCGATCGATATTCCCAACTGTGACACCGATCAAATCATTCCGGCTCGATTTCTACGGCGCGCGAAGGACGACCCCAAGTATGCGACGTTTCTACTTCACGACCTGCGTTTTAATTCAGACGGTAGCGAAACCGACTTCATTTACAATCGCGCGCCCTACTGTGATGGTCAAATTGTGGTCGCAGACATCAACTGGGGCTGCGGATCCTCCCGCGAAACGGCGGTCGACGCCCTGGTTGCAAACCATATCAGGGCCGTCGTAGCCCCCTCGTTCGGTGATATCCATTACAACAATTGCATTCGAAATGGCGTGCTGCCAGTGCGCTTACCCACAACATCATGTAATCAACTTCGCGAACAATTGCACGCCGCACCAGGCGCACAAATGACGATCGATCTGGAAACTCAATCTGTTACGGGACCTGACCAGGCCCTCTACCCTTTTGCTATCGATGTGTTCGACCGAATGCGTCTGCTCGAAGGCTTAGATGACATCAGTCTTACTCAGCAGCATGAGAAAACAATCGAATCGTTTGAGGCGATCTATCGCGATCAGAATGCCTGGGCATTTGACTCTTAACCCTACATTATTTCGACGCTCATCCTTGGCCAAATCTCCATCGGGAAAACAAACCTAATCCAGATCAACAAGACGTGTGCGATCACGCAACAAGTAGAAGAGCACGCTGGCGAGCAGCACCGCGGCGGTCAGATTAACAAAAACTGTAATGAGCGTTGTACCAACAATAAAACTCATGGCCCAATGGGTCACCGGATTTGACTGCGCAACACCACCAACCCCGGTGTCACCTGCCCGTCTGCGAAGATAAGACATGATGGGACTCCAATCAAAGACGTCGTAGCCCACCTTAAGCAGAACCCCACTGAAGACAGCCTGAGGTATGAGTCCGATCCAGTCCTGGAACAGCAACATTTCGATCAATACAAACACTCCAACCATGATGCCCGCGATACGCATGGTTGCACCCTCATTTAAGATCAACACCGAACGAATGGTTGCCTGCGCGCCCGGAATGCCGCCAAACAACGCAACGCTCGCATTGGCGACCCCCTGCGCGGCCAGTTCCTTATTCGGTCGGGTTGTCTCACTCGTCTGATGCATGAACTGGTATTTACGATCCACTACCAAAGAAGTCAGTAAAGTGTCGAGGTAAGCCAGCACCATGAGTTGCATGGCAAACGGCAGCGCCAACATCAACAGTGGCAGTGACCATTCAGTGGGCAAATGGTGCGCGACCATCGTCGTCAAGTCCTGCAATGAATTGATCGATGCACCCAGGGAAACCCGCTGTATTTCAATCTGACCAAAAGAACAAATCGCAGTGGCGATAACGATCGCCAGCAGTGTGGCTGGAAAGAACGAATTTAATCGGCGATCTACTCGTCCGAGTAAACCAGGCAAAACAACAATCAATATCAAGGTCATGGCGGCAACAGCCAGGTTGATCGTAATACCGCCAGCGTAATTATTCTTTCCCCACCAGCCGAAAAGTGACTGGATTTCTCCAACCCAGATCAGCACGGCGATACCGTTCATGAACCCACTGATCACGACCTTGGGTACCCAACGAACAAAACGTCCTAAACGTAAGACGGCCGCCGCCATCAGTAGCAGGCCCGTGAGCAACAACACCAGATTGATAAATCGATCCGGGTCTGCCGTGGGATGCTCCGCGAGCAACCCGCCGGTAACCGCGCTCACCAGCAGAATCGTGACCGCGGTCATGGGCGCTGTTGGCCCTGAACACTGGACTCGCGTGCCCCCCAGCGCTGCAGTAATCAGAGCAATTACGCCCGCAGACAGAATGCCAGCCAAAGCGCCTCGACCGCTCAAGACGCCAAACGCAGCACCGAGGCTGATGGCGACGAAGCTGACCGTCAACCCAGCCAACAGTTGGCGCGCGAGTTGCCGCGTCGATACCACTCCAGTGGAATGATTCGGTAATTTCAACTTCAGACTCGATTATTGCTACTGGTTTCACTCGCTATACTATGTCGAATAAGGACACAGCGTGCCCACACCCTGGCCAACCATTCGCCAGCAACTCAGCCAGATCGAGCACAACCTACTGGAGGCAACTGATCATGGAAACCAAAGCCGCGGTGCTCTACGAGCCGAATACACCCATGGTGATTGAAACGCTCGATCTACAGGAACCCCAGGAAGGTGAAGTGCTGGTTAAAATCGCCGCCGCCGGCGTGTGTCATTCGGATTTTCACATCATGAAAGGCGAATGGACTCACCCGCTGCCTGTTGTTCTGGGTCACGAAGGGGCCGGCGTGGTTGAACGTGTAGGGCCTGGCGTGACACGCATGCAAACGGGTCAATCAGTTATTCTGAACTTTCGGGCAAATTGCGGCACCTGCCACTACTGCATTATCGGACGCCCGGTACTGTGCAACGGCGTCGATGCACCGCGAAACACGATGTTTGACGGCACCAGTCGTCTGAGCAAGAACGGTCAGACGATTCATCACATGGCTCGCACCTCCTGCTTTTCGGAGTACACGGTGGTGCCAGAATCGGGTGCGGTACCCGTCCGTTCTGATATGCCACTCGACAAAGCCTGTCTGGTTGGTTGTGCAGTAATGACCGGCGTTGGCGCTGTAACGAACACCGCGCGGATAGAAGCCGGATCAACCGTTGCTGTCATCGGCTGTGGTGGCGTAGGACTCAATAGCGTACAAGGTGCCGCATTGGCCGGCGCCGTTCAGATTGTTGCGATCGATCTGCTGGATAACAAACTCGACTATGCTCGCCAATTCGGGGCCACCGACCTTGTCAACGCGGGCAATGGCGATGCAGTGGCCCGCGTGAAAGAGTTAACGGGCGGCGGTGTCGACTACGCGTTTGAAGCGATCGGCAATTCGCACACCATTCTGCAGGCGTACGAAATGCTGGCCCCCGGCGGAATGGCGGTTATTGTTGGAATGGCGCCAGAGCATGATGAGGTTTCAATCAATGCCCTTTCCCTACCGCGCACCGAATGCGGCATCATCGGCTCATGGTACGGTGGCGCACGCCCATGGGTGGATCTACCCAAGATGGCTGACCTTTATCTCAGCGGACGTCTGCAAATTGATCCGATGATCAGCCGGACCTACCCGCTCGAGGACATCAACGTTGCCTACGATGCTCTGGCGGCAGGCGAAGTTGCACGGAGCATTATTCTCTTTGAGTAGTAACTTTCCCTTAACAACATAACCAACCGATTCACGGGAGATTTACCTTGGCAGTTGTCTCTGCAACGCTCGGTCATCACTATGTCGTCAGTGCCGGCCACGAACTCGCCGCGCTGGCCGCATTCGAGGTGCTGGAAGGCGGAGGCAATGCCATTGATGCGGGCGTTGCCGCGATGCTGACCCTCGGCGTTGTCTACAGTGATCAGGTCAGCGTCGCGGGCGTTGCCCCGATGATGATCCGTCTAGGCGCAACTGGTGAGATTGTCACTATTGCCGGAGTCGGTGGTTGGCCTCGCGCTCTCAATGTGGATGACTACATCGCGCGACACGGGGGCGAGATTCCTTTGGGCGTTCGGCGCACCGTCATTCCCGCCGCGCCCGACGCTTTCGTGCTGGCATTATCGCGTTACGGCACCTTTACTTTTCGCGACGTCGCAGCCCGAGCCATTCGCTGTGCCTCACAGGGCTTTCCTCGCCACCAAGTCATGTTGGATTACATCGCACAACATGCCGACGATTACCGCCACTGGCCTGAAAATGTCGACATCTGGATGCCTGACGGCCAAGTACCCGACCTCGGCAGTCAATTTGTCCAGTCCAACCTCGGCGCTACGTTACAGTTTTTGTGTGATCAGGAACTGGCAGCCGGTGCCGATCGACTGGCCGGGCTCGCTGCGGTTCGCCATGCGTTTTACCAAGGTGATCTGGCACAACAAATCGTCACCCACCAGAGGCAACACGACGGACTGCTGAGTGCCGAAGATCTGGCGAACTTTCATTGCCAGGTACTGCCTTCACTGTCGCGGACCTTCCAACTTGGCGGTGACCCGGTTGAGGTGCATACCTGTGGCGCCTGGAGCCAGGGTCCTACCCTGCTGCAGGCGCTCGCCATACTAGAAGGCAGTAACGTGACCACACTAGAGCCGGGGTCCGCTGCGTACTATCACACCATGGCCGAAGCCATAAAACTGGCCCTCGCCGATCGCGAGGCTTATCTTGGTGACCCTGACTTTATTGATGTGCCGGTCGACACACTGATCAGCTGTGCCTACGGCGCCGAGCGCGCACAGCTGATCGATGCCAACCTCGCCGCGCCAGGCATGCCCTCGCCAGGATCAATTCCCGGCTACCAGCCCTATCACTCGCCCGTTATCCACGATCGGGGCTTACCCAAATTGCCTGCTGACACTTCGATTGTCTGTGTCATCGATCAACAAGGCAACGCCATTTGCGCCACCCCTTCGGACACCAGTTGGGACACCCCGGTTGTCCCTGGAACGGGGCTCGCCATTTCGTCGCGCGGTGACCAATCCCGGGCTGTTCGCGGACATCCGTCTGTCATGGCCCCGGGGAAACGTCCGCGATTGACCCCGAATCCGTGTTTTATCCAGCTTCCCGGCCAATGGATCATGCCTTTTGGAACGCCCGGGGGAGACGCACAGGTTCAAGCCAACCTGCAGGTGCTATACCATCACCTGCAGTTCAAGCTTCCCTTGCAAGAGGCGATTGAAGCACCCCGTTTTATGACCCACTCTCACCCCGACAGCTTTGCGCCGCACCGCTCTCGGCCTGGACTTTTAACGATAGAAGGCCGCGTTGACGAGGCGATTACCGCGGACCTTGCGCGTCGTGGCCATACGGTTGAACGACTGAATGACTGGACACACGCCGTGGCCGGCGTTTGCGCCGTCCGACAAGATCTAAGATCAGGAGAAATCCAAGGGGCTGCCGATCCAAGACGGACCAGTCGCGCCATGGGCTGGTGATGTCCTTTGCTTTAACGTCCCCGAAACTCGGGCTTTTGTTTCTCCACAAATGCCTTGGCTGCCGCCTTATGATCGTCGGTCTCAAAGGTTCGTATCATGTGAATCGCCTCTGAATCCAACACATCGCTCAACACACCGCGCACAGCAACATTGAGGTTGCGCTTCATATAACCCAACGCGATCGTAGGCAGAGCGCTGAGCTCGCTCGCATAGTCTTTCGCCGCCCCTGGCAATGCATCTGCCGTAACAACTCGATTGACCAAGCCGATCTCATGAGCTTCGCTCCCACTGAGCACTTTCCCGGTAAAGTAAAGTTCCCGGGCCATCGCAGCCCCTACAAGATAGGTCATAAAGTAACTCCCACCAAAATCGCCTGACAGTCCGATGCGCGAGAACGCGGTCGTCAATTTAGCGTTATCGACCGCGATGCGCAGATCGCACGCCAAAGCCAGCGACAGGCCAGCACCCGCTGCCGCACCAGGGATAACAGCCAGCGTCGGCTTGGGCATTTCGTGAAGCACTCGACTGACTTCCATCCTGCTACGAAGATCGTGCACCTTCTCGTCAAACGTCTTTGCTGAGGGATCTGAGTCCGAGGCTTCTGCGAATCGTTTGACATCCCCACCCGCACAAAACGCGTTGCCTGCACCGGTTAATACCACCACTCGCACGGTTGTATCGGCGGCGAGGCGCGGTAAGGCTTCTCTCAGACCGGCCATCATTTGCGGCGTCAACGCGTTGCGCGCTGCCGGTCGATTCAGGGTCAGTGTCGCTATTCCGCCGTCAATTGATTCCAGCAAATCATCATTCATCGCGCTATTCTCAAATGCTTTATAAAACACCGGTCGCCTTGACGGACAGTAGCTTCCCATCGTCGGATTGGCTAGAGTCTAAACCAATCCGAATAGGTGTCTGATCCTCGATGATTCCGTTATCCGTTCTTGACCTTGCCCCCGTGCCTGTCGGCCAGCATCCAGGTCAGGCATTGCGCAACACCGTAGCTCTGGCCCAACGCGCAGAAGCGCTAGGTTACCGCCGCTACTGGCTGGCAGAGCATCACAACATGGTTGGCATCGCCAGCGCCGCCACTGCCGTGGTCATCGGACTGGTCGCTGGAAACACTCAGTCGATGCGCGTTGGTTCCGGGGGCATCATGCTGCCGAATCACGCGCCGCTGGTAATCGCCGAACAATTCGGCACCTTGGAGTCACTTTACCCGGGACGAATCGATCTTGGATTAGGCCGGGCCCCCGGTACCGATCAGTTAACGGCTTACGCTCTGCGGCGCACCCTCGAAGGCAATGTGGATGACTTTCCGCGAGATGTTCAGGAACTCCAGGCCTACTTTGCCGAGACAACCGATGATCAACACGTTAAGGCGGTACCCGGCGCAGGACTCAACGTGCCAATCTGGATATTGGGCTCCAGCCTGTATGGGGCACAGCTGGCAGCAGCGCTGGGCCTGCCCTATGCCTTTGCCTCGCACTTTGCACCCGCCGCGCTGATGCAAGCGATCGAGCTGTATCGTGACCGCTTTCAACCCTCTGAACAGTTAGACCAACCGTACGTTATGCTCGGGTGCAACGTGTGTGCGGCCGACACGAACGAGGAAGGTCGTCGCCTGCGTAGTTCACATCAGCTTTCTACCCTCAACCTGCGACGCGGAAGACCCGGGCTCCTTCCACCACCGGTGGATGATCTTGAGCGGCAACTATCAGGCGCCGAACGGGCGGTACTGGAAGAGGTCGGCTCATGTGCGTTTGTTGGTGATGCGCAGACCGTGCGAGATGGCCTTGAGAAATTTGTCGCACAAACGGGTGCAAACGAACTCATTATCGCCTCACAAATTTATGATCCGGCCGCCCGTATTCGATCCTACGAAATCACCGCCAACATCGGCATTGAACAACCCTTATCGAGCCCGCACCACTCAGCGATACAACCCGCTTCGGCTCAAGTCTGACTGTTCTTGGACCACTGACTTGGTCGATTCACTCTGCCGCCGCGATGTTCTGGATAATCTCGACGACATCCCGAGTTCGCGTTACTCGATCCTCCCAGGTGAGATCAAATTCTTCGATAAGCGCTTTGATCGCCGTGGAATCGGCAATCGCATTAGCCGCCTGCAACGTTGGAAACTCATAAAATGCGAAGTGCACGCCGACTTCAACATCGCTCCACCCACGCGTCGCACCCAGTGCGTTAAACGCCACCACGGCATCAGGCAAGTGTTTCTCCTGA
>Ga0207966_1001373_pt1 | contig 13360 bp, 9 predicted proteins | sample Knorr_S23_td_NAD_FD_185611 | JGI IMG/M metagenome (GOLD analysis project Ga0207966, IMG submission 185611) | Marine microbial communities from Southern Atlantic Ocean transect - Knorr_S23_td_NADW_ad_2500m_LV_B (SPAdes) (version 2) | ecosystem: Environmental > Aquatic > Marine > Oceanic | place... | reverse complement strand
TCCTGCTCAAGGTGGTGGCCGCCGACTGGGAGGCCTATCAGCAATTCCTGACCACCAAGCTGACCGCGGCGCCCAACGTCAGCCACGTCAAGTCGGCGCTGTCCATCCGCGCCGCCAAGTCGGAGCCGGGCATGCCCATCGATACCGGGAATTCCGAAGACGCGGACGGCGGAACGGATTAACCGGATTTTCGAACGTCTAGCGCTTGCGTTTCACCAATCTGCATTTCTTGCGGATGATCCTGGCCTGCTTCAAGTCGTCGTGAAACCCGTCCTGGGCGGCGTTGTACTTTTTCCGGAAACGCTTGTAGAGGCCCTAGTCGAGCTCGCCGTTGAGGGCAGCGGCCACAGTATTGACGTAGGGTGCGCTTTTATCGGGGAATAGCCTAATGGCAATTTTTTTAATGTCGTTGGCTAGTTTCTTGAATTCCCGCTTGGCGACGGCGCTGTGGCGGCGTTCGTGTTCGAGGATGCTTTTGCGGGCGCATTTTTTCGTTTTCTTCTTGTAGATGCCCCGGAGCTGGATCACCGGGAACACCTTGACCGTGATGTTGAGGCTTTCAGGCAGCCGCCCTGGATTTGCATCGGGTAACTGACTTCGTCGGTGGCGTAGTACCAGCCCAGCGGCCACCCGGCGGAGCGGAAATTCGTCTGCTTTTCCAGGTCATAGCAGACCTTTTCGCGCCCGTAGACCATTTTCGATTTGACCTGGAGCTTTTGGCATTTGGCGTCCGGAGCCAGGGCGGCGGCGCGGACAACCGACTGCCCCCAAAACCCGGCCAGAACGAGGGCCGGGACGAGGGCCGCGACAAAGATCGGGAGCCTCAACCAGGCGGTCATGGAGGGATGCCCCTACTTAAACCGCACGTTGGCGATTTCGTAGAATTTGTTGCCCTTGGGCGTGGTGACCTCGACCGAATCGCCGATGGTCTTGCCGATCAGCGCCCTGGCCAGCGGCGAGGTGATGGAAAGTGAGCCGCTTTTCGCGTCGGCCTCGTGGCTGCCGATGATCTTATACGTGCTTTCCTCGTCGGTGTCCTCATCGATGACCATCACCGTCGCCCCGAATTTGACCGTGTCGCCCGACAGGGTCGATGGGTCGATGACCAGGGCGTGGCTGATGATGCCTTCGATATCCTTCAGCTGCGCCTCGACGAGCCCTTGGCGTTCCTTGGCGGCGTGGTATTCGGCGTTTTCCGACAAGTCGCCGTGTTCGCGGGCGACGCCGATGGCCTTGGAGATCAGCGGGCGCTCCTCTTTCAGCCGCTTGAGCTCTTCCTCCAGGACGGCCAGCCCCTGCGCCGTCATTGGTACTTTTTCCATCAACAAGCGTCCCTGGAAAACCGTGTCAATTTAGAACGATTTTTCAAAATAAGCCTGCAAAGGCGCCACTTCAAGGCTGCCCTGGGCCATCGCCTCGATGGCGCGCAGCGCCGCCTGGGCGCCGGCCATGGTGGTATAGTGCGGGATGTTGTGGATCAGCGCCGAGCGCCGGATGGAATATGAGTCGGCGATGGCCTGGGCGCCCTCGGTGGTGTTGATGACCAGCTGCACGCCGCCCTCGATGATGGCATCGACGCAGTGCGGCGTGCCTTCGAGCACCTTATTGACCCGTTTAACTTGCAGCCCTTTGCCGGCCAGGAAGGCCTGGGTGCCGCCGGTGGCCAGTAGGCCGAAGCCAAGCCCGGCAAGACTCTTGGCAAGCGCCACCGCCGCAACCTTGTCGCGGTCCTTTACCGAGATGAAGATCGTGCCCTCCATCGGCAACTCGTTGCCGGCGCTCAACTGAGACTTGGCGAAGGCACGCCCAAAATCGGCGTCGATGCCCATGACCTCGCCGGTGGACTTCATTTCCGGGCCGAGGAGGATATCGACGCCAGGGAAACGGGCGAACGGGAACACCGCCTCCTTGACCGCCACGTGGCCGCTCTCGGCCGCCGCCTTTGATGAAGACGCCGGGGTAAAAGACGGAGGAAGGCCGAAGGACTTCAGCGTCTCGCCCGCCATTACCCGGGCCGCAATCTTGGCCACCGGCACGCCGGTCGCCTTGGCGACAAAGGGGACGGTGCGGCTGGCCCGCGGGTTAACCTCGAGGATATAAATATCCTCGCCCTTGATCGCGTACTGCACGTTCATCAGCCCGACCACGTTCAGGGCGCCTGCCAGGATCGTCGTCTGGCGCTCCATCTCGGCGATCACCTCCGCCGCGAGGGAATAGGGCGGCAACGAACAGGCGGAATCGCCGGAATGGATGCCGGCTTCCTCGATGTGCTGCATGATGCCGGCGACGTAGACGTCCTTGCCGTCGGCGATGGCGTCGACGTCGACCTCGATGGCGTCTTGCAAATACGAATCCAGCAGGACGGGACTGTTCCCTGAAACCTGCACCGCCTCGGTCATGTAGCGCTTTAGGGCGCTTGAGTCGTGGACGATTTCCATGGCCCGGCCGCCGAGGACGTAGGACGGCCGGATGACCAGGGGATAGCCGATGGCGTCGGCGACCTTCTCCGCCTCGGCCTGGGAACGGGCGAGGCCGTTTTTCGGCTGCTTGAGGCCCAGGTCCTTGAGCAGCACCTGGAAGCGCTCCCGGTCCTCGGCCAGGTCGATGGCGTCCGGCGAGGTGCCGAGGATGGGGATGCCCACGGTTTCCAGCGCGTGAGAGAGCTTCAGCGGCGTTTGGCCGCCTAACTGCACGATGACGCCGTGGAAATCGCCGTTGGACTGTTCGACCCGGATCAGCTCGATCACGTCCTCGGCGGTCAGGGGCTCGAAATAAAGCCGGTCGGAGGTGTCGTAGTCGGTGGACACCGTTTCCGGGTTGCAGTTGACCATGATCGCCTCCAGCCCCATCTCCTTCAGGGCATAGGCGGCATGGCAGCAGCAGTAATCGAACTCGATGCCCTGGCCGATGCGGTTCGGGCCGCCGCCGAGGATCACCACCTTGGGCCTGTCAGACGGCTCGGCTTCGCATTCGGGCACGCCCAGGCCGTCGCCCTCGTAGGCCGAATACATGTAGGACGTCTGGGACGGAAACTCGGCGGCGCAGGTGTCGACGCGCTTGTACACCGGCTTGACGGACAATTCATGGCGCTTGGCAGCGACGGCCGACGCCGACACCCCGGCCAGTTCGCCGAGCCTGTCGTCGGAAAAGCCCAGCATCTTCAGCCCCAGTAGCCCGGCGGCGTCATCGGGAAGGCCGTTCTTTTTCACCCCGGCCTCGGCGGCGACGAGCATCTCGATCTGTTCAAGGAACCAGGGGTCGTAGCGGCTGGCTTGCTGGATCTCGGCCCGCGTTAGCCCGGCCCGGAACGCCTGGGCAATGACCAGCACCCGGTCGGGCCGGGGCTGGGAAAGCGCTTCAAGGATATCCCCTTCGATTTCGACCTCGTTGAGGCCCGTCAGCCCGGTTTCCATGGACCGCAAGCCTTTTTGCAGAGATTCCACGAAGGTGCGGCCGATGGCCATGGCCTCGCCGACGGATTTCATCGAGCTGGTCAGCAGCGCCTCGGTGCCGGGGAACTTCTCGAAGGTGAAGCGGGGAATCTTGGTGACTACGTAATCGATGGTCGGCTCGAAGGAGGCCGGCGTGACACCGGTGATGTCGTTGTCGAGCTCGTCAAGGGTGTAGCCGATGGCCAGCTTCGCCGCCACACGGGCAATGGGAAAGCCGGTGGCCTTAGACGCCAGGGCTGAGGACCGCGACACCCGGGGGTTCATCTCGATGATTAGCAATTTTCCATTTTCCGGGTTGACGGCGAACTGGACGTTGGAGCCGCCGGTATCAACGCCGATCTCGCGCAGCACCGCGATCGAGGCGTTGCGCATGATCTGGTATTCCTTGTCGGTCAGCGTCAGCGCCGGGGCGACGGTGATGGAATCGCCGGTGTGCACGCCCATGGGATCGATATTTTCGATGGAACACACGATGATGCAGTTATCGGCGTGGTCGCGGACCACCTCCATCTCGAACTCCTTCCACCCGAGCACCGATTCCTCGACCAGCACCTGGCCGACCGGCGACGCATCGAGGCCGGTCTCGATGATGGCGTTGAATTCCTCTTCCGTCGCCGCGATGCCACCACCGATGCCGCCGAGGGTAAACGACGGGCGGATGATCAGCGGCAGGCCGATGGCGACGAGCGCCTGCCTTGCTTCTTCCAATGATTCGGCGAGGCGGCTTTTCGGGCACTCCAGCCCGATCTTCTCCATCGCGTCGCGGAACTGAAGCCGGTCCTCGGCCTTGGCGATGACGTCGGCCCGGGCGCCGATCATCTCGACCCCGTATTTATCGAGGATTCCCTTCTCCGCCAGCTCGATGGCGGCGTTGAGCCCCGTCTGCCCGCCCATGGTCGGCAGCAGGGCGTCGGGCTTTTCCTTGGCGATGATGCGCTCCAGCATATCGAGCGTGATCGGCTCGATATAGGTGGCGTCGGCCATCGACGGGTCGGTCATTATGGTCGCCGGGTTGGAATTGACCAGCACCACGCGCAAGCCCTCCTCGCTGAGCGCCTTGCACGCCTGGGCGCCGGAATAGTCGAACTCGCACGCCTGGCCGATGACGATCGGCCCGGCGCCGATGATCATGACCGAGGATATGTCGGTGCGGCGGGGCATTTTAATTATTCACCACAGAGGACACAGAGATCACAGAGAAAGAATTGGATTTCACAAAACCATCCTTTTGATTCCATCTTTCAAAACCTTGGTGTTGAAGTTCAGAATCAATCCAGTACCGATTTCGGAAAGTTTCATGTAGGTCAACAGTTGCGCCTCGTGGATTGGTAAAATTCTTTCAATGGCCTTCAATTCGATCAATAGCTTGTTCTCAACAATCAGGTCGGCGCGAAAGCCGCAATTCAGTTTCGTCCCCTTATAGTCGATGTCGATGGATTTTTGCCTTTCAAAGCCCATATTCTAATTTGCGAACTCATGGCAAAGGCATTGTTCATAGGCGGATTCCAAAAGACCCGACCCCAACTGCCTGTGAACTTCTATTGCTAGTCCAATCACTTGGTCGGTCAAGGGGTCTTTATTCATCAATTCGCTTTTCTTCTCTGTGTTCTCTGTGTGCTCTGTAATTCATTTTATTTTCCCATCATCCCGACAAACCGCTCGAACAGGTAGTGCGAGTCCTGCGGCCCCGGCGAGGCCTCGGGGTGGTACTGGACCGAAAAGACCGGCTTGCCGTCTACGCGGATTCCTTCGAGGGAGCCGTCAAAAAGAGAAACATGCGTTTCGACGACGCCCTTCGGCAAAGAGTCCCTATCGACGACGAAGCCGTGGTTCTGCGACGTGATCTCAACCCTTCCCGTCTCAAGGTCTTTCACCGGCTGGTTGGCGCCACGGTGGCCCATGTGCATCTTGTGGGTCTTGCAGCCGAGCGCCAGGGCCAGAATCTGGTGGCCGAGGCAGATGCCGAACACCGGCAGCCCAGCCTCCAGCACGCCCTTAATCGCCGGCACCGCGTACTCGCCGGTCGCCGCCGGGTCACCCGGCCCGTTGGACAGGAACACGCCGTCGGGAGAATGGCCGAGGATGTCGTCGGCGGTCGCATGAGCCGGCACCACCGTCACCCGGCAGCCGGCCGAGGCGAGACAGCGCAGGATGTTGCGCTTGGCGCCGTAATCGACGGCGACGACGTGGAATTTGGGGTTTTCGAGTTTGCCGAAGCCATCGGCTAGCGCCCATTCCGTCTCGTCCCAGGCAAAGGTCTGGCGGCAGGTGACGTCACGGGCCAGGTCCATGCCTTCCAACCCCGGCCACGCCTTGGCCTCGGCCCTGAGCGCGTCGACGTCGATGGCGCCGTCTTTGCCCGGCGCATGGACGATGACCCCCGTCGGCGCGCCTGAATCCCGGATCAGGCGGGTCAGGCGCCGGGTATCGACGCCAGTCACGGCCACCAGGTTCATCGATTTCAGCCACCCGTCCAGATGCCCGCCCCGTTGGCCCGACGCGCGCCAGTTGGCCGGCTGGGTGATGTCGGAACGCAGCACGCAGCCCCTGACGGCGGGGGTTGTCGTTTCCAGGTCTTCGGCGTTGGTGCCGACGTTGCCGATATGGGGGAAGGTGAAGGTGATGATCTGTCCGGCATACGACGGATCGGTGAGGATCTCCTGATAACCGGTGATGGATGTATTAAAGCAGACCTCGCCCACGGCCTTACCGACCGCGCCGGCGCCCCGGCCCCAGAACACCTCGCCGCCAGCCAGCACCAAGGCGGCGTCGGTGGCGCGTGAAAATTCCTTCCCCCGGGAAGCGGTCCCGGCGGGAATGACGGGGTTTTCGGCGTCGGTCATGGGCGGTGCCTCGAAAGGCGTTGGATCGGTGGCCCTTCATAAGCAATGGGGGATGAGAGGTCAAGACCCCGCCAGTAGAAATTTGCTATAAATTTCAATGGGTTGTTTTAAATCCTATGGTTGCCTTTTGGGCCATTTTTAGGTACCTTCATCGTTGCCCATCAAGAGTTAAGTGATGATTGGCCATGCTCCGTACACGCCTCAGTGACGCCCTGAAATTCTCCATGAAGGAAAAGAACGAGCGCTCGGTCTCGACGTTGCGGCTGATCCTGGCGGCGCTCAAAGACCAGGACATCGCCGCCAGGGGCAAGGGCAACAAGGAGGGCCTGTCGGACGATCAGATACTTTCGCTGTTGCAGTCGATGATCAAGCAGCGCCGCGAATCGATCAAACTCTACGAACAGGGCGGGCGCATGGAGCTGGCCCAGCGTGAGGCCGAGGAAATCGGCGTCATCGAGGAATTCCTGCCCGAACAGATGAGCCACGACGAGATGGCCATCGTCATCACTCGCATCATCGGCGAGGTCGGGGCCGAGAGCCTCAAGGACATGGGCAAGGCGATGGGGGCGCTGAAGGAGCAGTACGCCGGCCAGATGGACTTCGCCAAGGCCAGCGCCATGGTCAAGGAACGGCTGGGTTAGGGCTTTTTGTTTCCCTGTCCGGGCTTCGTCCTCTTGTTTTTGTTTTTGGGAGACACCCCCGGCCCCACGGCCTCCCCCGGGGCCTCTTGTTATCCCCGTTTTTTTAGTTATCCACACCGAAAGCCGGCCCTTGTAGTTTGGTATAATAGGCCGATTCGGCCCGGCGAATAAAGGCGGTCGAAGTTCTGTCATTTTTTTTGCATTTTTTGGTACGCCGATGGCCTTCTCCGATCAGTTCCTGGAAGAACTTCGCGCCCGCACCGGGCTCGCCGACGTCATCAGCCGCCACGTCAAGCTGGTCAAAAAGGGCCGCGAGCATCTGGGCCTGTGCCCGTTCCACAAGGAAAAGACCCCGTCCTTCACCGTCAACGAAGACAAGGGCTTCTATCACTGCTTCGGCTGCGAAGCCCACGGCAGCGCCTTCGACTTCGTCATGAACACCGAGGGCCTGACCTTCCCCGAGGCGGTGGAGAAGCTGGCCCAGGAGGCGGGCATGGAGATCCCCCGCGACACGCCGGAGGACCGCGAGCGCCAGCAGCAGCGCCAAACCCTGTTCGACGTCACCGAAAAGGCGGCCACCTATTTCGAGCGCCAACTCCGCATGCCGGAAGGAAAAGGGGCGCTAGATTACCTGAAAAACCGGGGATTCGACGACGACGTGATCAAGCGCTTCCGCCTCGGCTTCGCGCCTGACGGCCGCAACGTGCTGAAGGCGGCGCTGGTCAAGGACGGGATCGAAGAAGACCTGATGGTCGCCGCCGGGCTGATTATCAAGCCTGATGATGATTCCCGGGAGTCTTACGACAGCTTCCGGGGCCGGGTGATGTTTCCGATCACCGACCAGCGCGACCGGGTCATCGCCTTCGGCGGGCGAATTTTAGGCGACGGCGAGCCCAAGTACCTCAATTCCCCGGAAACGCCGCTGTTCCACAAAGGCCGAGTGCTGTACGGCCTGAAACTAGCCTCCGGCCCGGCCCGCAGGGCCGGCACCATCATCGTCACCGAGGGCTATACGGACGTCATCGCCCTCAACCGGGCCAGGTTCGAAAACGCCGTCGCGCCGCTCGGCACGGCCCTGACCGAGGACCAGATCAAGCTGTTGTGGCGGGTCGTCCCGGAACCCGTGCTGTGCTTCGACGGCGACGCCGCCGGCCAGAAAGCCGCCGCCCGGGCCGCCGAACGGGCGCTGCCGATCCTGACTTCGGGTTTCGGGCTGCGGTTTGCTATGCTGCCGACGGACGAGGACCCGGACAGTTTGATCAGGTCCGGCGGACGGGACGCCATGGCCAGCATCATCGAAGGCGCCCTGCCGTTGTCGGAGGTGCTGTGGCGGATGGAAACCGGCGGGCGGCTGCCGAAAACGCCCGAGGAACGCGCGGCTTTGCAAAAACGGCTTAGGGATTACGTCCGCCAGATCAACGATTCCACCCTCAGGTCCCATTTCTCGTCGCTTTTCAACGACCGCATTTGGTCGGCATCGAGGGCGGGAAGGAAGGCGTCCGGCCGCGGAGGCGATTGGGCGCCGTCGATGCACCTGGAAGACGCGGCCGGGCCGAAAACCCCCGTCAGCGCGCTGGAGAGGGCACAAAAGGTGCTGTTGGCGATCATCATCAACCACCCGGAAATCTTTGACCGCGTTGAGGAAACGCTGGGCAAGTTCAGTTTCGGCAAAGGCCAGTTCGATGGGCTGCGCCAGGAGCTGATTTCGGTGTTGTTGAAGGACGCCGAAATGGAATCCGATGGCGTCAAGGACGTGCTTCGGGAACGGGGGTATGCGGAAAGCCTGGATGTCCTGTTCCGCGATCCGCTGATCAGCCAGAACCTGCACATCAATGCCGAGGCCACGGCGGATGATTACCAGCCGCTGTGGAACGAGAACGTCGAATTTCTGAAGCACCTGGAAAACGCGCCCGAGGTCGAAAAGGTCAAGAAGACCGGAGACGCCGGCATCGCCGAAGAGGATTGGGAACAGACCCGGGCGTTGATCGAACAATCCATGCCTGGCACCCGGGATTAGAAATGGGGCGGCGAAATTCCCCTGTTTCCGGAGACGACGGTTTTTTTATCCCGGCGCGGGCTATGTTGGCACCCCTTTTGCATGGGCAAAAGCATTGGAAATATTGAATTTTTTGACCTCTGACCGCTTGACAACAAACGCTAACAGGATTTAAAAACCCTGGCGGCACCATTGGGGCTTGTAACGGCAGCGTTGGAAAACCACCTAAACCGAAGTGGTCTTTTGATTGCGGCGGAAGAACGATCCAGCACTTGGCCTAGGCCGCCTCAATATTCCGGCCGGGAAAAAATTAACACCATGGGGCCGAAAAACCATCGGCTGAAACGGCCCCGCCCGGCGTTACGTCCAAAGGTTCGCGATTCACGCGCCACTGACGCCCCCCAGGGTAAAGGTATTACATTGGCCAAAGCAGCAGCACAAAAAGCGGAAGCACCGCAAACCCGGGCCGAAGGCGGCGATAGCCCCCTGCTCGACACCCTCAATGCGGCGGTCAAGAAGATGGTCGCCGAAGGCAAGGAACGCGGTTACGTCACCTACGACGACCTCAATACCGCGCTGCCGCCCGATCAGGTCTCTTCCGAGCAGATCGAAGACACCATGTCCATGCTTTCGGAAATGGGCATTAACGTCGTCGAGAGCGATGACAGCGAGGAAGCCACCGCCGCCCAGGCCGGCACCGAAAAAAAAGCCCCCGAAGGCAAGACCGGCAACGTCAATGAAGCCGAAATGGGGCGAACCGACGACCCGGTCCGCATGTACCTGCGGGAAATGGGCTCGGTCGAGCTTCTTTCCCGCGAGGGCGAAATCGCCATTGCCAAGCGCATCGAAGCCGGCCGCGAGATGATGATCGGCGGCATCTGCGAAAGCCCGCTGGCCATCCGTGCCATCGTCAAGTGGCATGACGCGCTGATTTCCGAGAAAATGTTTCTCCGCGACATCATTGATCTGGACGCCACCCACGGCAGCGGGCCGGGCCAAGTGATGAACCAGAATGTGAACATGAACCAACCGCAAGGCGAAGGCGGAACCGGCGCCGCGGCCAGCGAGACGAAAGCCGGGGAAGAAACCAAGGAGACCGGGGGAAAAGACGACCAAACGGCGAAAAAGACCAATGGCAGCGGAAAGAAAGGCCCGGGCCAAGTCAATAGAGGCCCCGGGGGAAACCAAGGCAGCGGCCAGAGGAGCGGCGAATCCAGCGACGACGAGGACGAAGAGCAGAACCTTTCCCTGGCGGCGCTGGAAGCGAAGCTGATGCCGGAAGTCGTCGACAACTTCGAAAAGATCAACAAGACCTACAAGAAGCTGCACAAGTTGCAAATCATCCGCCTGGAAGCCATGCAGAAAGGCTCCGAGATCAAGCCGTCGCAGGAAAAGCGATACGGCAAGCTGCGTCATGAGTTGGTCGTCTTGATGGATGACGTGCACCTCAACAACGCCCGCATCGAACAACTGGTCGAACAGCTTTACGATTTCAACCGCAAGCTCATCGGATACGAGGGTAAGCTTTTGCGCATGGCCACCAATTCCAAGATCAAGCGCGAGGACTTCCTTGAGCAATACCGCGATTGCGAGCTAAACCAGAACTGGATGAAGAAAGTTTCCAAGCTGTCGGGCAAGGGCTGGAAGCGGTTCGCCACCCGCTACGGCGTAGACATCAAGGAAACCCGCGCAGGCATCGCCGAAGTCTCGCAGCAGGCCGGCCTTCCCATCGGCGAATTCCGCCGCATTGTTTCGACCGTGCAAAAGGGCGAGCGCGAGGCGTCGAAGGCCAAGAAGGAAATGATCGAGGCCAACCTCAGGCTGGTTATCTCGATCGCCAAGAAATACACCAACCGCGGGTTGCAGTTCCTGGACCTGATCCAGGAAGGCAACATCGGCCTGATGAAGGCGGTGGACAAGTTCGAATACCGTAGGGGTTATAAGTTCTCCACCTACGCCACGTGGTGGATTCGCCAGGCCATTACGCGCTCCATCGCCGATCAGGCCCGCACCATCCGTATTCCGGTGCACATGATCGAGACCATCAACAAGCTGGTCCGCACGTCGCGCCAGATGTTGCACGAGATCGGCCGCGAGCCGACGCCCGAGGAACTGGCCGTCAAGCTTTCCATGCCGCTGGAAAAGGTGAGGAAGGTGCTCAAGATCGCCAAGGAGCCGATCTCGTTGGAAACCCCCATCGGCGACGAGGAAGATTCCCACCTGGGCGATTTCATCGAGGACAAGAACGCGGTGCAGCCCCTGGACGCCGCCATCCAGGCGAACCTCCGCGAGACCACGACCCGGGTGCTAGCGTCCCTCACGGCGCGCGAAGAGCGCGTGCTGCGCATGCGCTTCGGCATCGGCATGAATACCGACCATACGTTGGAAGAGGTCGGCCAGCAGTTCTCCGTCACCCGCGAACGAATACGTCAGATCGAAGCCAAGGCGCTGCGCAAGCTGAAGCACCCGTCCCGGTCCCGGAAACTAAGAAGCTTCCTGGATTATTGACAAGAGGCGAGGACAGCCGAAAGGCCAGACAGGGACAAAAAAAATTCAGATGCCGGAGGCGCCGAAAGGCTGCCTCCGGTTTTTTTGTGTTATAAATTTAAGACGAACCCCATTGGGGGCCCGTAGCTCAGTTGGTTAGAGCCGACCGCTCATAACGGTCTGGTCGCAGGTTCGAATCCTGCCGGGCCCACCAACCACCCGGGGCGTTTTCACACACCAATCCGCGGACGGAGACGAATGGCAAAGTTCCGCCGCTTTCGGACGGTATTTGGCGGTCGTTTGCTGCCAAGAGACGGTCTCTGGAGACCCCTGGGGCCGAAATTGCTGAAACGTCTCTGTTCGGCGTTTCGTGACACCAACCCATGGGTTAGAAAGGCAACGTTTCAGCCCAGGTTTTTCTTCAATGCGCGATAATGTCCGCTTTCGGGGGCAAAGCGGACATAAATCACTAGGTGGCTGAATATCTGCTAATAGCCATAAGCGGACATCAGGACGCAGCTTAGAAGTCCGAAACTTCCAGGTAATCAGCGGTCGTTTATGTTTTCTGCTTAGCACTTGAGAGTGGTCGTCGTTCCGGTGCGGTGATTAAATCCAGATAACGGAGCGCGGGTCCAGGTCATTGCCCGCCTCCTCAGAGGTTTCAACCGCACGATCCTGTCGTGAGGGTCTTTCGGGTTATGCAAGCGTAGAGACAGCTTTCTCAATTTCCTGGATTTTCTCAATGCCTTGCTTCATATCGGACATGATGAACTCAGCGAGCCGGGTGGGACCAACTGACTTCTCGGAGGGGAATAGCTGATCCCATGTGTTCATTTTAACGCTAAGAGAGCACAGCGCACCCCCGATGGTGGTGTGGTAGTTCGTAATCATTCGTTCCACTTCACGGAACCGCTCGGCAGTGAGATTGTCCCACATGTCCTTGGTGTAATGATCGAAGTGTTTGAAGCGGGCATTGAGGGCCATCACCAACCCTTTGATAGTGGAATGCATGGTGAAGCAAGTATGCATCAGGTTTTTGTCGGTCTTGAGCTGATAGTTGGATTGGATTTCCTCCAAACTCGTTAGAAAATTGTCGATGATAGGTTCGATTTCTTCCAGGCAACGCCTGTAATAGGCAAATGAAAGGAAGACGTCGCCACAATCCTCCAAGAAAACAGGCACCTGGTCGATCTCGATCCCCAGTTTGTCTGCCATGATCTTGAGCTTCTCAATGGCCGTCTTTAAGTCAGGGTTCTGGAAAAGGCTGATTACATCCTTGAACTCTTTGATGGACATGTCGTCGCTGCCGTAGATCTGAACGATTAGGGGATGGGTGAACTCCCTCATGTAGCTAGTGAGTTTCTGGTTTTTACTATTGGAGAGCTTGAGGTCGTCGTAGTTTTCGATCTCTATACCGTGGGCGCGAAGGAGGATCCGAAGGCTATAGACATCGTAACTATTCAGCCCAGCCAGCTTGTGCAGAACAACCATGTCGGGATGCGATTTCTCCCACCCAAATTCCTTGCCTACTGCCCTAATGTCCAGCTGCCCACTGCCAATGCTTGTGCCTGAAAAAATCTCGACCACGCTCTTCAGTCGGACGTTCTTGATCAATAGCGCTTGTTTCAGGGCGGATGTCTCGAAGGGAATGATTGACAAAGGCAGGATGTGAAGAGAATCCCTGTCGAAATCCTCGATCTCTCTTTTCTCGGACTCTGGCTCAGACATAGAGACTCCAAGGAGCGGAGTGGGAAACCGATCTCTCCACCCCTAGCCATTTCATTGTACAGCAATATCCCTCATAACATAATGAACACTGCCTCCCTAAAGGACTGATCTGCCCCCACGAACGATACCATTTTTTAAGTTAGACTCGATGTCGAGGGAAGGCCTGTTCCGGTCGTCAACGACGGCCGGGAATTTCCGATATCCTGATTTTTT
>Ga0207966_1001365_pt1 | contig 13422 bp, 24 predicted proteins | sample Knorr_S23_td_NAD_FD_185611 | JGI IMG/M metagenome (GOLD analysis project Ga0207966, IMG submission 185611) | Marine microbial communities from Southern Atlantic Ocean transect - Knorr_S23_td_NADW_ad_2500m_LV_B (SPAdes) (version 2) | ecosystem: Environmental > Aquatic > Marine > Oceanic | place... | reverse complement strand
TGCGGTGAAAAAACTGCCTCCCGACGGATTGTCGTTTCCCTGCGCCATCCGTGGACAGGAACCGGAACCTCCGGGCGAGGCGTCGGCCAGTGACGCCGCCGGCGACGAAGTGGCGGCAAAGGAAGCCGTAAGCGAGTCTGATTCCGAGGAAACGCCGGCCGGGGATGCGCCGCAGGATAAACCCAAAGAACAGGCAGCCGCCAAGGACGAGGCTGCCGATGAAGCGCCGACGGAAGAAAAGAAAAGCCAAGAGGCGCCCGAAGAATCAAAAGACCAGGGAAAAGAGGACTAACCGGCCATGCAGTGTGACGTCATCACCCTCGCCAACAAGAAAACCGGCACCATCGAACTCGACGATGCCGTGTTCGCCTTCGAGGTCCGCCGCGACATCCTGGCCCGGGCCGTCAATTGGCAATTGGCCAAGCGACGGGCCGGCACGGCCCATACCAAGGAACGGAGCGACGTCAAGGCGAGAAAGGGAAAACCGTTCCGGCAGAAAGGGACCGGCCGGGCCCGTCAGGGAACGTCCGTGGCCCCGCAGATGCGCGGCGGCGGCGTGGCCTTCGGGCCGAGAACTCGTTCCCACGCCCATAAGCTGCCGAAAAAAGTCCGGCGGCTGGCGCTCAAGTCGGCGCTCAGCGCCAAGCAGGCGGAAGGGAAGCTGGTGGTCCTGGACAAAGCCAAGCTGAAGGAGGCCAAGTCCGCCGTGCTGGCCAAGCATTTGACGAAACTGGACTGGGGCCGGGCCCTGGTCATCGACGGCGCCGAGGTGGACGCCAATTTTGCCTGTGCCGCGAGCAATATCAACGGCATTGACGTTCTGCCAAGCAGTGGCGCCAACGTTTACGACATCCTCAGGCGCGATACCCTTGTGCTGACCAAGGACGGGGTCGAGAAGCTGGTGGAGCGGTTGAAATGAAGAAATACACGCCGCCTAAGGCCAAACCCAGCCGCGAAAGGATATATGAACTGATCCGTTCGCCCGTGGTGACGGAAAAGGCGACCCTGATATCCGAGTACAACCAGGTCACCTTCTGGGTGCCCCTGGACGCGGATAAATTCGAGATCAAGGCGGCGGTCGAAGACCTGTTCAAGGTCAAGGTGACGGCGGTCAATACGCTGCGCCGAAAAGGCAAGGTCAAGCGTTTCCAGGGCCGCGTCGGGACACAGGCGACAACTAAAAAAGCTATCATCACCCTGGCCGAAGGCCAGTCCATCGATATCATGGGGGGGGTGTAAAAGATCATGGCACTAAAAACACACAACCCCACCACCCCCAGCCGCCGCGGCTTCGTGCTCGTCGATCGGGCCGAGCTTTGGAAGGGCAAACCTGAAAAATCCCTGACCGAAGGACTTCGCAACAAAGGCGGGCGCAATAATAATGGCCGCATCACCGCGCGGCGCCGGGGCGGCGGCCACAAACGCCGGTACCGGATCATCGATTTCAAACGCCTAAAGCACGATGTCGAGGCGACGGTGTTGCGCCTTGAATACGATCCCAACCGGACCGCCTTCATCGCCTTGATCAAGTACGCCGACGGCGAGCTCAGTTACATCCTGGCGCCGCAGCGGCTGCGCGAAGGCGACAAGATCATTTCCGGCGATACCGTGGACATCAAACCGGGCAATGCCATGCCTATGCAGAACATTCCCGTCGGTACCATCATCCACAACGTCGAGATGAAGGTCGGCAAGGGCGGACAGATCGCCCGCTCCGCCGGCACCTATGCACAGATCATCGGCAAGGACCAGGGCTATGCCCAGTTGCGCCTCAACTCCGGGGAGTTGCGCATGGTGCGGGCCGAATGCATGGCCACCGTCGGCGCGGTATCCAACCCCGACCAACAGAACATCAAGCTCGGTAAGGCCGGACGCAAGCGCTGGCTGGGCAAGCGGCCGTCCGTGCGCGGCGTCGCCATGAACCCCATCGACCACCCCCATGGCGGCGGCGAAGGACGGACCAGCGGCGGCCGCCACCCGGTGACCCCCTGGGGCAAGCCGACTAAGGGCAAAAGAACCCGTTCAAACAAAAAGACGGACCGCCTGATCATGCGCCGCCGTCACGCCAAGAAATAGGAGGACGCCGGAGGTGCCCCGTTCGATCTGGAAAGGACCTTTCGTTGACGGCTATCTGCTGAAAAAAGCGGAAAATGTCCGCGCCTTCGGGCGCAACGACATCATCAAGACCTGGTCCCGGCGCTCGACGGTCCTGCCGCAGTTTGTCGGCCTGACGTTCGGTGTCTACAACGGCCACAAGTTTATTCCCGTACTGGTGACCGAGGACATGATCGGCCATAAGCTGGGTGAATTTTCCCCGACCCGCATTTATTATGGCCATTCCGCCGACAAGAGGGCGAAAAGGGAGGCCGATTAGACCATGGGCAAGAAATCATTCGGACGCGGCCTCGCCGACAACGAAGCCATGGCCTACGCCAAGCATCTTCGGACCAGCCCGCAGAAGCTGAATCTGGTGGCCGAAACCATCCGCGGGAAGAAATGCGAGGCGGCGCTGTCGGAACTCGAATTCTCCCGCCGCCGTATCTCCGGCGAGGTCAAGAAACTACTGGAAAGCGCAATCGCCAACGCCGAAAACAACCATCAACTGGATGTCGACCGGCTTTACGTGGCCGAGGCGACGGTCGGAAAGACCATGGTCATTAAACGCTGGCGCGCCCGCGCCCGGGGCCGTGTTGGGCGTATCCAGAAGCCTTTCAGCAATCTGCGGCTAGTAGTTCGCGAACGCGAGGAGACAGCTTAATGGGTCAAAAGGTCAACCCTATCGGCCTGCGTCTAGGCATCAACCGTACCTGGGATTCACGCTGGTACGCCGATAGCAACTACGCCGATCTTCTGCACGAGGATTTGGAGATCCGGGCGTTTCTTTTCAAGCGCCTGGCCCAGGCCGGCGTGTCCAAGATCATCATCGAAAGGCCGGCGAAAAAGGCCCGCGTAACCATCCATACGGCGCGTCCGGGCGTGGTTATCGGCAAGAAGGGCGTCGATATCGAGAATCTTCGGCGCGAGATTTCGAATATGACCGGGTCGGAGGCGCACCTGAACATCGTCGAAATCCGCAAGCCCGAGATCGAAGCCCAACTGGTGGCCGAAAACGTCGCCCAACAGATGGAGCGCCGGGTTTCCATCCGCCGGGCCATGAAGCGCGTCGTTCAATCGGCCATGCGGCTTGGCGCCGAAGGCATCCGCATCAATTGCGCCGGACGCCTCGGCGGCGCCGAAATCGCCCGTACCCAATGGTATCGCGAGGGCCGGGTGCCCCTCCACACGCTCCGGGCCAACATCGATTACGGCGAATGCGTCGCCCACACCACTTACGGGACCTGCGGCGTCAAGGTCTGGATCTACAAGGGCGAAATCATGGCCCACGATCCCAAGGCGCTGGACAAACAGGCCCAGGAGCAGCAGCCCCAGCGCTAAGGCGCTGGATGGCCATCAGGATCAGGGAAAAGAAAAATGCTTAGCCCCAAAAGCATGAAATACCGGAAGGCCCACAAGGGCCGCATCCACGGCAAGGCGAAAAGAGGCTACAAGCTGAATTTCGGTTCTTTCGGCCTCAAGGCGGTGACCCCGGAACGCATTACCGCACGCCAGATCGAAGCCGCCCGCCGCGCCATGACCCGCCACATGAAACGGGCCGGGCGTGTATGGATCCGGATCTTCCCCGATGTTCCGGTGTCGCAAAAACCTGCCGAAGTCCGCCAGGGCAAAGGCAAGGGGACGCCGGAATACTGGATGTGCCGGGTCAAGCCGGGCCGGATTTTGTTCGAGGTCGACGGGGTATCGGCGGACGTCGCCCGCCAGGCATTCACCCTGGCCGCCGCCAAGCTGCCCCTCAAAACCCGGTTCGTCACCCGAATGGGTGAAGAAGGATAAGGTTATGAAAGTCGAGGACGTGCGCGCCAAAAGCGACGACGAACTGAAAGAACAGTTGCTGGACCTCCGCAAGGAAGCCTTCAACCTGCGTTTTCAGACCGCCAGCGGGCAGCTCGAAAACACCGCCCGGGTGCGCCAGGTGCGACGCGATATCGGCCGCATTAAGACGATTTTAAATGAACGCCGTCGGGCCCAGGCCCCGACGGCCTAAGGAGAACGAAGAAAATGCCAAGACGCGTCATGCAAGGGATTGTGGTGAGCGACAAGATGGACAAGACCGTGATTGTAGAGGTCGAACGGCTGGTCATGCATTCGCTTTACAAGAAGTTCATCCGGCGTTCCAAGAAATATTCCGCCCATGACGAAAACAACGCCCGCAAGGTCGGCGACGTGGTTTCCATTCGCGAATGCAAGCCGATCTCGAAAAACAAGCGTTGGGAGGTCCTGGCCGAGGACGCCTGAGAACGCCCTCCGGGAAATGAATAAGGACAAGGACCATGATTCAGGTCGAAACAAAACTCAATGTCGCTGATAATTCCGGGGCCCGGAAGATTCAGTGCATCAAGGTGCTGGGCGGTTCCAGGCGCAAGTACGCCTCCGTCGGTGATGTCATCGTCGTCACCATCAAGGAGGCAATACCGCGTGGCCGCGTCAAGAAGGGTGAGATCGTGAAAGCCGTCGTCGTCAGAACCGCTAAGGACATCCGCCGCCCGGACGGCTCCGCGATCCGGTTCGATTCCAATGCCGCGGTGTTGATCAGCACCCAGGGGGAACCTATCGGCACCCGCATCTTTGGTCCCGTGACCCGGGAATTGCGGGCCAAGAACTATATGAAGATCATTTCCCTGGCGCCCGAGGTGTTGTGATGACGGCGAAGCTTAAAATCAAGAAAGGCGACCGGGTCATTGTGACGACCGGCAAGGACAAAGGGAAAATCGGCGAGGTCTTGAAAATTTTGACCAAGAAGGGCCGCGCCTTCGTCCAGAACGTCAACATGATCAAGAGCCATAAACGGCCGACCCAGGCCACAGGCGGCGGCATCGTCGAAAAAGAGGCGGCCATTCATATTTCCAATTTGGCGCATATCGACCCCAAGGACGATAAGCCGACACGGATCGGGTACAAGACCCTCGAAGGGGGCCGCAAGGTGCGCTTCGCCAAACGGTCCGGCGAAGTGATTGATAAATAAAGCGGGCAGAACGAACATGACACGCTTACACGATCAATACAAAAACACGGTCAAGCCGGCCTTGATCAAGGAGTTCGGCTACGTGAACCCCATGCAGGCGCCGCGGCTGGACAAGATCGTCCTCAACATGGGCGTCGGCGAAGGCGTTACCGACCGCAAGAAAGTCGAGGCCGCAGCCAAGGAACTGACCCTGATTTCCGGACAAAAGGCCGTCATCACCAAAGCTAAGAAGTCGATTGCCACCTACAAGCTTCGCGATGGCATGACCATTGGCTGCAAGGTGACGCTGCGCCGTGATCGCATGTACGAATTTCTCGACCGTCTGATCACCATCGCCTTGCCGAGGGTCCGGGATTTCCGGGGCATTTCGCCCAGGAGTTTCGACGGCAACGGCAACTTTGCCCTCGGGCTTAAGGAACAGATCGTGTTCCCGGAAATCGACTACGACAAGGTCGATCAAATCCGCGGCATGGATGTCGTGATCTGCACCACTGCCAAGACCGACGATGAGGCGAGAGAGTTGCTTAAAGGGTTGGACATGCCGTTCAGCGGCCGGGACCCGGAAAAGGAAAAAGAAGAAGAAGCCGCCCGTCGGGCCGCCCTTGAGGCGGAAAAACAGGCCGCCAGGGATGCCATGAAGGAAGTTGAGGAAGCCGATCGGGCCGCGGCTCGTGAAGACGCCGGGGACGCGGGTGGCGATTCTGGTGCCGAGGCGGCTGAAAAGGCGGACTCCCGATCCGCCGATAAGGGAAGCGACGATTCCTCAAAATCCCGCAAGCCCGAAAAATCGAAGGGAGAAGACCCCAATGGCTAAGAAAAGCGCCATAGAAAAAGAGAAGAAACGAGTCCGTTTGGCTAATAAATTTGCCGCCAAACGAACGGCCCTGAAGGCTCAGGCGAAGGACCAAACTTTGTCGCCGGAAGAACGTTTCAATGCCCGCATAAAGCTGGCTAAGCTACCGCGGAATTCGGCTCCGGTGCGCCAACGCCTGCGCTGTAAGATTTCCGGCCGGCCACGCGGAAATTACCGAAAGTTCAAGCTCAGCCGCATTGCTTTGCGTGAATTGGCGTCGTCCGGGCAAATTCCCGGAATGGTCAAATCCAGTTGGTAAGGAGAGTCACCCGATGACGATGACCGACCCCTTGGGCGATATGTTGACCCGCATCCGCAACGGACAGTGGGCCCGGAAATCCTCCGTCCTGTCGCCGGCTTCCAGGCTGCGCGCCAATGTGCTCGATGTTCTCAAGCGCGAAGGTTTCATTCGCGATTTTTCCCAGCACGAGGTCCGTCCCGGCATCTCGGAGATCAAGATCGAGCTTAAGTATCACGAAGGGGATCCCGTGATCCGCGAAATCAGCCGCGTGTCAACGCCTGGTCGGCGCGTTTATTCGGCAATCAAGGACCTGCCAAGGGTTTATGATGGCTTAGGGATCTCTATTTTATCGACCCCGCAAGGGGTGCTTTCGGATTCGGAAGCCCGCGACAAGAACGTCGGCGGCGAAGTTCTTTGCCAGGTCTTTTAGGGCCTTATTAGGAAGCAACCGGAAAATCCCATGTCCAGAATTGGCAAAAACCCCGTGGATATCCCCGAAGGCGTCAACATCGACCTCGCCGGACAAGTCGTCACGGCCAAGGGAAAGTTGGGGGAACTCAGTGTCACTCTTTCCCACGAAGTGGAAGTGAGTCGTGAAGGCGAGCAAATCTGGGTCAAACCCCGGACAGATGAACTCTCGGCGCGGAAGATGTGGGGAACTTCCCGGACTTTGATTAACAACCTTGTTGCCGGCGTTTCCGAAGGCTTCTCGCGAAAATTGGAAATTCAGGGCGTCGGGTACCGGGCCCAGGTCCAGGGCAAGGAACTGATCATGCAACTCGGGCTGAGTCATGAAATCCGGTTCCCGGTTCCGGAAGGCATCACCATCGAGTGTTCGGACCAGACCCATATTTTCATCAGCGGCGCTGACAAACAGAAGGTCGGCCAAACGGCTTCCGAAATCAGAGGTTTTCGTCCGCCGGAACCCTACAAGGGCAAGGGAATCAGATACGAAGGCGAGTATGTCTTCCGCAAGGAAGGCAAGAAAAAGTAATGGCCAAAACAAAACATTTATTCAACCGGCGCAAGGGACGGACACGCCAGCAGCTTCAGAGCAAATTCGGGCAACGCCCGCGGCTGTCCGTTTTCCGGTCGGGAAAACATATCTACGCCCAGGTCATCGACGATCGCCAACAGGCCACCCTGGTGGAGGCCTCGACGCTGGATAAGGACCTGCGCGGAAAACTGAAGACCGGAGCCGACAAGGACGCCGCCGGTCAGGTCGGCAAGACCATCGCCGAGAGGGCGATCGCAAAGGGAATCAAGGAAGTCATCTTCGACCGTGGTGGATACAGATACCACGGCCGGGTCAAGGCCCTGGCCGATGCCGCCCGCGAGGGCGGACTGAGTTTTTAGGGGAGCACCTTAATGGCGGAAACAAGACCTCCATCATCACGACCCCGCGGCGGGCGAGGATCACCCCGTGGACGCGCCCGCAACCAGGACCGGGATGAGGGAGACGATCTTCTAGACAAGCTGGTCCACATCAACCGTGTAGCCAAGGTGGTCAAGGGTGGCCGTCGGTTTTCCTTCGGTGCCCTGGTGGTGGTCGGCGACGGACGGGGCCGGGTCGGTTACGGTACCGGTAAGGCCCGTGAGGTACCGGAAGCCATCCGCAAGGCCACCGATCAGGCGAAACGGAGCATGGTCCAAATACCGCTCCGCGAAGGCCGTACCCTTCATCATAATGTCAAGGGCCGTTACGGCGCCGGAAAAGTTATTCTCAGGGCGGCGCCGCCGGGGACCGGCATCATTGCCGGCGGACCCATGCGCGCGGTGTTCGAAACCATGGGAGTCCAGGACGTCGTCGCCAAATCCATCGGCAGCGCCAACCCCCACAACATGGTCAAGGCCACTTTTCAGGCCCTTCAGTCCTGCGCCTCGCCCCGAAGCGTCGCTTCCCGGCGCGGAAAGAAGGTTTCCGAGATCGTTTCGCGACGGGGTGGGCGGCCGGAAGCCGCCGCCAAGGAATAAGACGATGGCCGAAAGCAAAAAGAAACCGACCCTCAAGGTCACGCAAACCCGCAGCCCCATCGGCCGTCCGAATGACCAGCGCGCGACGCTGATCGGCTTGGGCCTTAACAAGATCAACCGGACCCGCGAGCTTGAGGACACGCCGTCCGTCCGCGGCATGATTGAAAAAGTCAGCCACCTTGTCCGCGTTGATGAAGGCGGCTGAACAAGAAAGTTAATGAGATGAGATTGAATGAACTTGGTGATCGCCAGTGCGCGCGCAAGCCCCGAAAGCGGGTCGGACGCGGCATCGGTTCCGGCAAGGGTAAGACGTCCGGGCGTGGCCATAAGGGCCAGAAATCCCGGAGTGGCGTTTCCCTGCTCGGCTTCGAAGGCGGTCAGATGCCCCTTTACCGGCGGCTGCCGAAGCGCGGGTTCAATAATCCCTTTACCAAGGATTATGCCGAACTGACGCTTGGCAACCTGGAAGCCGCCGTCGCCAAAGGCAAGATCGACGCCAACAAACCGGTGACCGAGGAAGTGCTCCGCGCCAGCGGCATGGTGAAAAAGGGCCGCCACGGCGTGCGCCTGCTTGCAAAGGGTGAATTGAAGGCAAAATTAACCATTGAGGTCACCGGGGCCTCGAAGGGGGCGATCGCGGCGGTCGAAAAAGCCGGCGGCGGCATTACCGTGACGCCTCCGAAACCGAAGCCCGAAGGCAAGGGCAAGGCGCGGCACCAAAAGTTCAAGGAAGGCGCCGGAAAAGAGGTCAAGGAAGGCAAGGCCGATAAGAAGGCCAAGAAGAATGAGGCCGAGCAGGCGGAACAACAAAAAGTTTCGGCTGGCGAACAGGCGCAGGACAAAGAAGAAGGGGAACAGCCCTCTGAACCTAAAGAGGGAACCAAAGGCGGCAAGGACGGTGACTCCGGCTCGGACGAAAGCTAGACAATAAAGCGCATTAATGGCATCAGCAGCCGAACAATTAGCTTCCGGTATGAACTTCGGGGCCTTCGCCAAGGCCGCCGAATTGAAGAAGCGTATTTGGTTCACTCTGGGTGCGCTGATCGTCTATCGCCTCGGCACCTATATCCCGCTCCCCGGTATCGACCCGGTGGTCCTTCAAGACATCTTCCGTCAAAACCAGGGCGGTGTGCTGGGCATGTTCGACATGTTCTCCGGCGGGGCGTTGAGGCGGATGACGATCTTCGCCCTCAATATCATGCCCTACATTTCGTCCTCCATTATCATGCAGTTGATGACGGCGGTATCGCCGCAGCTCGAGGCGTTGAAAAAGGAAGGCGAAACCGGCCGTAAGAAGATCAACCAATATACCCGCTACGGCACCGTGCTCATCGCGGCGTTTCAGGCCTACGGCATATCCGCCGGCCTCGAAGGCATGAGCTCTTCCGCCGGCCCGGCGGTGACCGATCCGGGAATGTTTTTCCGTTTTCAGGTGGTGGTGACCCTTATCGGCGGAACCATTTTCCTGATGTGGCTGGGCGAACAGATCACGGCGCGCGGGGTCGGCAACGGCATCTCGCTGATCATCTTCTCTGGCATCGTCGCCAACCTGCCGAGCGCCCTTGCCGGGACGCTGGAATTGGGACGAACGGGGGCGCTGTCGACCGCCTTCATCATTTTTTTGCTGATGATGTCGGTCGGCGTCATTTATTTCATCGTCTTTGTCGAACGCGCCCAGCGCCGGATCATCGTCCAATATCCGAAACGCCAACGCGGCACCAAGATGACCGGTGGCGAAAGCTCGCATCTGCCGTTGAAAATCAACACCGCCGGTGTGATTCCGCCGATTTTCGCCAGTTCCCTGCTGCTGATGCCGATTACGGTAATTGGATTTTCGGCCGGATCGGGCCCCGAATGGTTGACCAACATAGCCGCCTATCTGGGACGCGGGCAGCCGGTGTATCTATTGATTTATATTTCCATGGTCGTGTTTTTCGCTTTCTTTTATACGGCGGTGGTTTTCAATCCCACGGAAACGGCGGATAACCTGAAACGCTACGGCGGCTTCATTCCCGGTATCCGGCCGGGCAAAAACACGGCGGAATACCTGGATTGGGTTTTGACCCGCCTGACTGTTACCGGGGCCAGCTATTTGGCGGCCATCTGCCTGCTGCCGGAGCTGTTGATCTCGCGATATTCGGTGCCGTTCTATTTCGGCGGCACCAGCCTTCTGATCGTCGTTACCGTGACCATGGATACGGTGTCCCAAGTGCAGTCCCATCTTCTGGCGCACCAGTACGAGGGTTTGATCAAGAAATCAAAGCTGAAAGGCCGGCGGTAATGAATCTCATCCTTTTTGGACCCCCAGGCGCCGGTAAGGGAACCCAGGCAAGGCGCCTGCAGGAAACCCACGGCATCGTCCAGCTATCGACCGGGGATATGCTGCGCGCCGAAGTGGATTCAGGCAGCGAACTCGGCCTTCAGGCCAAGGAAATCATGGAAGCCGGCCAATTGGTGCCCGATGACCTGATTATCGCCATGATTTCGTCGCGCATCGACCAGGAAGACTGTAAAGACGGTTTCATTTTGGACGGTTTTCCACGCACCAAGCCTCAGGCGGTGGCTCTCGACTCGATGCTGACTGAAAAGGGATTGGATATCGACTATGTCATCGAAATCAAGGTCGACGACGATGCCATGGTCAAACGGATTACCGGCCGGTTTTCATGCTCCGTGTGCGGCGTCGGATACCATGATGAGTTTCAAAAACCTGAAAAAGACGGTATTTGCGACCAATGCGGGGGCACCGAATTTACCCACCGCACCGACGATAACGCGGAAACGGTTACCGCCCGGCTTCAGGCCTATCATGAGCAAACCTCTCCTATCTTTTCCTATTACAAGGAAAAAGGGCTAATGGTGGAAGTTGACGGCATGGCCAAAATCGATGCAGTGACGGAGCAAATGAATGCCCTTCTGGGATAATGAAAAAGGGCGGAATAGTGCGGCTGAGCGTGTTGACTTGGGGCTGTCAAGCCCTATAATCGCCCCTCTTCCGGCACCCAATGGACGAAAAAAGTTATTTATTTCCAAAGTTTAAGGAGAACGGGCTTTGGCGCGTATCGCTGGCGTTAATATTCCGACCGCGAAGAGGGTGGTAATCGCCCTCACGTATATTCACGGCATCGGCCGGGACTCGGCCGCGAAGATTTGCCAGAATATCGGCATTCCCGCGGAACAACGGGTCAACGACCTCACCGACGACGAATTGGTGCGGATCCGCGAGACCATCGACCAGGAATTTCAGGTCGAAGGCGACCTCCGCCGCGAAGTGGCCATGAACGTGAAGCGATTGATGGACCTGGGCTGTTACCGGGGTCGCCGCCACCGCCGCGGCCTGCCCGTGCGCGGCCAGCGCACCCATACCAATGCCCGTACCCGTAAGGGCCCGGCGAAAGCCATCGCGGGTAAGAAAAGAGTCCTCAAGGGGTAACTGAGCAACCGACATGGCGAAAGAAACCACTCACCGGCCACGGCGCCGCGAACGCAAGAACATCGCATCGGGCGTCGCCCATGTGAATGCCACGTTCAACAACACCATGATTACGATTACCGATGCCCAGGGCAACACCATCGCTTGGTCGTCGGCGGGGTCACAGGGGTTCAAGGGTTCACGGAAATCCACCCCCTATGCGGCCCAGGTTGCGGGCGGGGATGCCGGACGTAAAGCCATGGAGCACGGCATGAAAACCCTCGATGTGGAAGTCAAGGGTCCCGGGTCGGGCCGTGAATCCGCCTTGCGCGCCCTGCAGGCCGTCGGCTTCACCATCACCGCCATCCGTGATGTGACGCCGATCCCCCATAACGGCTGCCGACCCCGGAAGCGCCGCCGCGTGTAAGGCGGCGAAAGAAAGCCGCGCCCGTCGCGGCAGGGATGCAACGAAGTATCCCCATCATCGCCGGACCCGGGAGGGCTGGAGCTAGGAAAATCAAAAAGGCTCCCATGAGCCACAGATCAACGTCGCGAACGTGAGGTCACTAAATTGATTCAAAAAAACTGGCAAGAACTAATTAAACCGACAAAACTCGACGTGCAACCGGGCGCCGATGCGACGCGCACGGCCACCATCGTCGCCGAACCACTGGAACGAGGCTTTGGCCTGACCCTTGGCAATGCCTTAAGAAGGGTCTTGTTGTCGTCCCTGCAAGGGGCGGCGGTGACGTCGGTGCATATTGACGGCGTCCTGCACGAGTTTTCAGCCATCCCGGGCGTCCGCGAAGACGTCACGGACATTGTCCTCAACATCAAGTCTCTCAACATCCGTTTGTCCGCCGAGGGACCGAAGCGGATGACGCTGAAGGCTTCTGGCCCGGCCGAAGTCAAGGCCGCCGCCATCGAAGCTGGCCCCGACATCGAAATCATGAATTCGGACCTGGTGCTTTGTCACCTGGACAAGGGTGCAAAGCTGAACATGGAACTGACCGTTGAAAACGGCAAAGGCTATGTCGCGGCGATCCAGAACCGGCCCGAGGACAGCCCCATCGGCTTGATCCCGGTGGATGCGGTGTTTTCCCCGGTGCGCAAGGTCACCTACAAGGTCGACAATACCCGCGTCGGCCAGGTCACCGACCACGATAAGCTGAGCCTTGAAGTCACCACCAGCGGCGTCGTTTCTCCCGACGACGCGGTGGCGTTGGCGGCCCGCATCCTTCAGGACCAATTGAGCCTGTTTATCAACTTCGAGGAACCGCAAAAGGCCCTCTCCGAAGAGCAGCACGAAGAACTGCCGTTCAACAAGAACCTTTTGCGCAAGGTCGATGAATTGGAGCTTTCGGTTCGTTCGGCCAATTGCCTGAAGAACGACAACATTATCTACATCGGCGATCTGGTCCAGAAAACCGAAACCGATATGCTGCGGACTCCCAATTTCGGCCGCAAATCGTTAAATGAAATCAAGGAAGTCCTGGGGCAAATGGGCCTTCATCTGGGTATGGAAATCCCCGATTGGCCGCCCGAGAATATCGAGGAATTGGCGAAAAAGCTGGAAGACCCCTTCTAGGGAGTTCCCTCGGTCTGATAAGAAAGAACGAACATACGTGCGTGTAAAATGGCACGCGTACGGAAGCAAAAAGGAGCCTGAACCATGCGTCACCGTCACGGCGCCCGCAAGCTAAACCGCACCAGTTCACACCGCAAAGCCATGTTTTCCAACATGGCGGTGTCTTTGCTGACCCACGAACAGATCAAGACGACCTTGCCGAAGGCCAAGGAACTCAGGCGCGTTGCCGATAAAATGATCACCCTGGGCAAGCGCGGCACCCTTCATGCCCGCC
>Ga0207966_1001364_pt1 | contig 13425 bp, 10 predicted proteins | sample Knorr_S23_td_NAD_FD_185611 | JGI IMG/M metagenome (GOLD analysis project Ga0207966, IMG submission 185611) | Marine microbial communities from Southern Atlantic Ocean transect - Knorr_S23_td_NADW_ad_2500m_LV_B (SPAdes) (version 2) | ecosystem: Environmental > Aquatic > Marine > Oceanic | place... | reverse complement strand
CAGAGAGTTGATAGCCCAGGAATTGCTCTCCGATCACGGCCATCGTCACCTCTCGAAGCACGATCTCGATGCGCTGTCCTTTGCCGGTCCGCCTTCTCTGGCTAAGAGCCGCCACGATACCTGTGGATACGTGGAACGCCGAGTTGTGGTCGGCGTAGTAGTTTCCTGGCTTGTGGGGTGGCCCGTTCTCGTATCCTGTGACGTCCGATAGTCCTCCGAGAGCATCTGTCCCAGGGCCGAAGGAGATGTAACTGCTCCACGGGCCTGCGCCGCCCAGGGCAGGCATGGACACCATTATGAGATCGGGGCGTTCGGTCAACAGCGATTCATAAGAGAGTTCCAGGTTGCCCATGACGCGGGGGCTGTAATTCTCGATGACCACATCGCTGACACTTATGATCTCGCGGAGAAGGATTCTGCCCTCCTCCTGGGCAAGGTCTATGGCGATGCTCCTCTTGCCTCGGTTGACCTCGTTGAATGAGGCAACTTTGTTATAAGGCCGCAATTCACCCGGAACGTCAGTGTGCATGGCGATGTTTCCTATCGCCCGACCCCAAGGCACCTCGACCTTGATAACCTCGGCCCCAAGTTGCGCCAGAACCCGGGTGGATACCGGGCCCGCGATCACGTTGGTTAGGTCAACGATCCTGATCCCAGTTAACGGAAAATTGCGTTGGTTGTTATCGGACATCTAAATTGCGTTCGCTTCTTTCAAGCGTTGGAAATCGCCGTCAGAGTATCCTAACGCTCCGCAGATAATATCGCGATTGTGCTCACCCAGCAGCGGAGCGCGGACTGCGTGCCACGGACTCTCGGGCAGCCTATAAGGAGAGGTGAGGTACTTCAACGCTCCTGCCTCTGGATGCTCGATATCTACAAAAAAACCCCGCGCCGTATTCTGCGGGTCCTCTAACACTTCGGGGATCGACTGAACCATCGTGAAGGGCACTCGAATCTCCTGAGCCAGAGTTTGAATCTCCTCGCGGGTGTGATCTTTCAGCCACTCTGTCAAAGAAGCGTCGATCTCGTCGGCGTGGCCTCGCATCTCCGACAGCACATCGTCGGACTCCATCCGTTCATCACCCGTGAGCATCGCAATGCCTTGGGGATTGGAGGGCGAATAGTGGACATGCACCCACCCGTCTTTGCACGGCAGGAGCGTTGACGGATAGGCGCCGTGAGGCTCGCGCTGGACGAGCCGAGTCCCAGCGCGTTTCGGGACGACGCCGCGATTTTCGTACGCCGAATAATACCCCACTCCGTCGAAAGTAGCGTTAAGGGCCTCGATTGCCGAAACGTCGATGTGCTGGCCTTCGCCTGTGAAATCACGATGCGTCAACGCCGCCATGATAGACATGGCTCCGGCCATTCCCGCCTGATACTCCGACTGCGACCCTCCGGCCTTCAACGGCTCGCGGTCTTCGTCGCCCGTTAGGTACATGTAACCACTGACGGCGTAGGCTACCAGATCGGAGCCTTCGTAATCGCTGTACGGCCCTGTGGCTCCAAAGTACGATATAGAAGCCGTCACAAGCGCTGGATTCAGCTTTTCGAGTTCTGAGTATCCGAGGCCCAGAGCATCCATCATTCCTGGCTTGAAACTCTCCACCAACACATCAGAATTGCCAATGAGTCTTCTAAGGATTTTCCTGCCTTCATCCGACTCCAAATTCAGAGTGAGGCTCTGTTTGCCCGCGTTTAGGTAGAGGAACGTCGCGCTGGTTTCGATGTTAGGAACCCCGTTCAAGAATGGCCCCATCCCGCGAGTAGAATCGCCGGCACGGGGAGCCTCGATTTTGATGACGTCGGCGCCCAGGTCTCGAAGCACTTTGGAGCAGTATCCGCCGGACATTCCGTCGCTAAGGTCAAGCACGTAAACCCCAGAAAGCGCGGTGTCGGTCAAGTGATGGGACCCTCCAAAAGATATCAAGTCACCAGACCATAGGGGTTGGCGGTTCAGTCGTCAAGATGGAGGAGTGGACGCTGTCTATTACGGCTCAAGGTTCTCATGGAGGAATTCTTGCCCTAATCAGCGCGTTGGTTACCTAAATTCGTTAATTAACGCTCTCACTTTCTACTGCACTTCGTCCATGATGAGCGCCGTCGTTTCGCGGGTCATATGCGCAGGGTCGGTGATGTCCCAAACCTCCGTTTTTTCGCTCTGAGACAAAAAAACTTCTGGCGGAATCCGACCCAACATGAGTATTATTCGGTCAGCGGAGCCCACCATTTCGGGCGTGACCTGATTACGTGTGTTGCCTGACAGATCGAAGCCTTTTTCCTGCATCAAATCCAACACAATGCCCGGAGTGACCGGCGCGCCAGGGGTTTCAGAGTGGGCTTTGATCGTCTGGCGTTCGAACATCCAAATGCCGCACCGCCGTCCCTACGCTGGTGACCTGATGGCCTGACAAGTGATTGAACAATGTCTCTGCGATTTGGCTTCTGGCTACATTTCTGTTGAATACGAATAGCATGTTCATTTCGGCGCCCCGTCGTTTCAATGTTTATCGTGCGGTCTTAATCTATAAATTCGAACTCCTGGCGCCACTGCATGTACGACTTAAGCCCCGATGCGATGTCATATTCCGGCAAAAACCCGATGTCATCTTGAACACGAGAGGCGTCCATTACTCGACGGCTGGACGATATTTCCATTTCAACGTCTGATTGTTCTTGGAACGTGACCACAGGGTCGGCATCTCGCATAGCCGACACAATATCGTCCGTGGATACTGATGCTCCGCGGCCCAGGTTATACTCCCGATACGAAAGTTTGGGCGCGTCCAGAACAGTCTGGATTCCAGCGGCGATGTCCAGGACGTAAGTGAAATCCCAGCTGCCGATGGGCAAAGGCGGGATGGATTCGTTCCGAATTGCGTAACGCGTCACTTGTTGCAGCATGGACATCACGGCGCGATGCCCGGTCACTCGCTCCATAGGACCGAACGGGCTGCTGAGCCGTGTGGCAACCGTGTCGAAACCGTGAAGTTCTCCGTAGCGGTGCGTGATGTGTTCGCTGGCGAGTTTCGTCGAATTGTACAGCCCTCGCGGGTTCAACGGGAGGTCTTCCCGCAGGATTCCTGTGTCCTCCAAGCCTTCGTACACTGCGCCTGAACTCACGTAAAGAAATCGTTCGATAGAGAGTTTCGAGGCCAATTCCAGCATGTTGGCTGTACCGCTCACGTTGATGTCAATTATTCGGCGGCTGTCCTTGCGCTCGATGTCCTCTCTGATGCCGGTGAAGACCGCCGCGTGGACGATTTTGTCGACATCGTGGCTCGCGCCGATCACTTCCAGTGAGGCAGGCTCAAGAATGTCGGCTTGCGCCCAGGTCACGTGAGACGACCACGGCGCCACGTATCGGAGGACCATATCGTCAGGCTCAACCAGGTCTATCGAGACGACCTGATGCCCCTGTTCAGCGAGCCTCCTGACGATATTGGAACCCACAAATCCTGTGCCGCCGGTTACTATCGTTGCCACTAGATGCTCCTTTCAAGCGAATTATCTTTGCGAATTTGCTACTCGCCATCATCTCGGAACAGTTCATCGCCGCGATTCAGACGCTCGGCAATCTGGAAAGTCTGATCCACTGAACGAGTAGTCGGGTAATGAGCGGCCAGGAACCGTGACAGCGCGACTAGAACGTGCCGGCCAGCGTCCGTGCCTTTGCGTTCCTCGTACTGCTTGAACCCGGCGTCGACTATCTGGAACATATGAAACCCGGAGTCCTCTCGTAGCATTGCATGCCCTAGCGTCGCCAGAACTCCTTCTGGATTTTCTGCGCCGGTCAGATAGTCAGAGACAACTTGGGCCGATTGTTCAACCTGCTGTTGAACGTTCATCTTGGACAACAGTTGGGGGCCAAATGCTTCCGCGTCCACCTGATCGCCGTTGGGAGTTGGCATTCGCTGAGCCGGCACGTTCAGGAATCTATCGAGATACACACTCATGGCGGTATCCAGCACGGCTCTCGCCAATTCCACTGACGGCGCTCGCTTCAATGCTTGATGCAGGGCGTTGGCGGCTGTCAGGGTGTTGTGCACAGTGTCCCAATCGGCAAATTCGTTCGAGGTGTGGAACCGCGCCATCCTGAGGAACGCGGCGTAGGCAACTGTTGATCCCAACTGCTCCGGCGAAGCCCCGTACCTGACTGCTGATTTGATGGCGTCCAACGTCGCTCCGGGATCATCTTGAAGGATTATGTCGGCCAATTCCTGTTCGTCGTCCCATTCGCCCAGTTTGCTTTCACCTTGCTCGAAGAGTTCAGCAAGCTCCCGCCGTGCCTCCCAGACCATCGACGATATGTCGATGGGATTTCTCCATGCGTTCAGTTCCTCGCTTCTTCGCGCGGTCGCCATTCCAAGCGCCAGGCTGGTCAAAACTTGCGCCGAATGCTCCCAGCCGATGTGGTCGAGATGTTCGAAGGCTTTGTTTGCAAAGTCCACGATGTGACCAGCGTCAATGTAGATGCGGTCTGTTGCAGCGGCGAAGATCATGTCTGCAATGTCTGATTGAGACAATCCAACTTCAATCGCAGTCCTCAGGGCGCGCTCGGCCCCCTCGTCATTTCGGACCTCGATGAAATTTCTGAACCACTTTTTGAACACCTCTGGGCGGGTCTCCCCAGTGGGTAGGGGGTCAACGACGAATCTTGGAGGCCTGCCCTCGCACTCGGTTGCTACATGCCGTAGACCCTGATAGATGGCGCGAGGACGGTCTTCTTCGGCGAGATGCGGCAGAATGTTCGCGGCGCATGTCAGGATGCTCATGGCCTGACCCCATCCCTCGTCAGAATAGGTCATTCCGAAATCCGAGCCTATGCGGAGCGGGGTCTTGTAGTCGGCTCCAGCAGAATTCAATCCCAGCGCAGATTTCGCGATCACCAGTCGAATATTGTGCTCCATGCCGTCGTGCAATCTATCGGACCATCGCTCAACGGGATCGGATTCTGGCGGGGATGGGTTGACCCATACCTCGCCGTCCACGACTGTCACAGGGAAGGAGCGCACATCGTCGGCAAATGGGTCAAACGTCCCGCCGCTCGAAAGGTCGAATCTTGCGTGATGCCAGTGACAGGTGAGCAGGCCGTCTTTTACGGTGCCCCGGTCAAGTGGAAAGCCCATGTGAGGACAGCGATTGTCCAAAGCGTACACATCGTCGTCATGCGCGAACACTGCGATTGTGTGACCCCCTCCGGTGACCACGGAGCATCCTTTTGCAATCAGTTCATCCAACGTTCCGACTCGAATTTGTCCTTGGATTGCCGTTGCCATCGGGGCCTCCTTAGTTGAGGTTCATGAATTGAAAACTAACCAAACAGGGGCACGTCGTGACGTACCCCCATGTGAATCCAGTTCAGCGCGCTTCGTTAAATCCGTCTAGACGGTCTGGAGCGTCGGCGCTCGCAGAGGTGGCGACAACTGCTGTTCGGTGAGGTGTATGGCCTCTTTCTGATAAACCTGCACGCGATATGACCTGTAATCGGGAACGTACATGCGGCCCTCTGCGTCTACTCGGACCGACTTGGGACTGCGAAGGAGCTTTTCCTGCTCCAGATTTGCCATGTCACGCAACCGATTCGGGAAGGCGTTGGTGAGCATGTAGTTACGCGCCACGCGAGATAGAGTCGCGTCGCCCAGGAATTTCTGTAAATAGCGCCCGTGTTCGTTGAACATCTGAACGCGGTTGTTGCCGCAGTCAGCGACATAGATGTCGCCATCGGCGTCCACAGCCACGCCGGTGGGACGGTTAAACTGGCCGTCGCCATTCCCTGACGTCCCGATCTCGAAGACGAATTCTCCGTCAGAGTTGAACTTCTGGATTCGGTCGTTGCGCCAGTCCACCACGTAAACATCACCAAGTTCGTCAACATGAATGCCCCAGGGCATGTTGAACTGGCCTGGCTCAGAACCGAAGCTCCCCCACTTGGAAATGAATTTTCCTGCACTGGTGAATTTCTGGACTCTGTGATTGAGGGTGTCTACCACCAGAACGTTCCCATCGGCATCGAAGGCGATACCCGAAGGGCCATTCAATTGACCATCCTCCGATCCTTGTTCGCCCCAATTCGCCACAAACTCTCCGTCCATATTGAAGGACGTAATCCGATGCAACGCTTCATCGGAAACAAACAGGTTTTCGTCGGCGTCTGCGATAATTTGCACCGGCCAAGTCATCTTGCCGTCATCTTTGCCTAATCCGCCGATGCCGATCAGTTGGTCTGTCAGCGATTCAGCGTCATCGAAGTGCCACACCCTGATTTCCGCGTCAACCTCGGTCCTCAGCAGTATGTAAATACGCCCTTCGGCCCCGAAGGCGACATCGGCAGGAAAGTTGGTGATTCGCCGCATACCAAGCGTCTTCAGGAAAGGGAACCCCGCCCTCAGCAGTCCATGTGGTCTAACCATTATGCACCTCTCGCGCAGCTATCAACCGTCGATCAAATCCTGAAAGCTGATAGCTAATTAAATGGATGTATTTGCTCGAATTGGCCATCCACGATGGGCACGGAGTCCAGTCCCATCCACTGGTCAAGCATCGTTCCGTAAATGCCCCGGAAGTCGATCTTCCAGTCCAGGTCTTCGCCTTTGAGCCAGTCTGATGGATTTAGCGAAGGATACTCGGCGTACAGGCCCCCTTTGACATTTTCTCCGATGATGAACGCGCCTCCACCTGAGCCGTGATCCGTGCCGCTGCCATTGTCGCGCATTCGGCGGCCAAATTCGGTGAACACTAGCATCGACACCTCATCCGCCGCGTCGTGGTCGCGCAGGTCCTGGAAGAAATCCATAATCGCGCCAGAAAGGTCGCGGAGCAGTCCAGGGTGGGTCTTGAGTTCGTTGGCGTGGTGGTCATAGCCTGCATGGGCGGTGTAGAAAATTCTAGTGCCGAGTCCGGCCAGATGCACCCTCGCAACGTCTTTGAGGCTCTTGGCGATGGGATTGTCGGCGTATTCAACCTCGGAGGTGTAAGACTCAGGAGCCTTTTTGAGTATGTCCGCGCCGGTCAGGACGTCGGAGCCTGTCTGGGCCAGATACTCCATGACCGGGCCAGTTCCGACCGCCGGAGAGTACATTTTCTTGAACAAGTCCAGCGCCAGATTTCGTCGGGCCTCCTCTTCAATGCCCGTCATCAGCCCGACATTATCCAGGTCCCCAACAGAAGTGATCGGAGTCCCTGCCAATGCCATAGCCCTGGGCAGGCCGCGTCCGAAGTTTACGCCTGTCAGGACATTCTCTTTTTTCGGGTCCAGGTCCCGGATTGCGCGACCGACCCAGCCCTCTGTCCCGATCTTGTCAGGCTCGCAGGTGTGCCAAATGTCCATGCCCCGAAAGTGGGAACGGCTGGAGTTCTGATAACCGATGCCCTGAACAATCGCCACTTTGCCATCATCGAACATCTCTTTGAGCGGCGCGGCATTGGGGTTGAATGCCAGCGTGTCGTTGATCGGCAACACCGTGTCCTGCGGAATGACAACAGTGGGACGGGCATCGTAATACACCGGGTTATTGTATGGAACCAGCGTGTTCATGAAGTCGTTGCCGCCAGTCAATTGCAGGATGACCATTACCGGGGGTTTTCCGTTTGCTGCCATTATTTAAGCCTCCTGAGCTTTAAGCGAACTGAAATTCGCGTGTGGCCGCAATCATTTGCAGCATGTGAATTACCCTGGGTGTAGCCTCTTCTCGGGCCTCGTCGGAACTGAAATCCAGGCTGCCGACAGACTCCGCGTATTCCATCAAAGCAGCGTGAGTCTTATCGTCAACCGGCAGCGGTCCAACAAGATCAAGGGCTTTGTCGGTGAATTCCTCTGGTGACACAGAACCGCCGTGAGCGCCCAGACGGTTGATGATGTCCTGAATTCCGGGCTTGCCAGCATCGCCGATTTCGTTAACTGCGAAATTGATACGCTCGTTCAGCGTTCCGCCGTCTATCCACTCTTTGCCTGTGTGCCAGCCCTCCACGGTGGGAGGATTGAGCAGTGTTTGACCCATTAGCGTTGTGGCTGCGCCGAATGCTACCACACCGGGTTCCGGGAAACGGTAGGTTCCCACCAGCTTCAGGACGCCAGCGACAAGTTCGGTAGGATTCTTTACTTTCTTGAATTGCGCGTTTTTGAACGAGTCAGAGTTAAACATGGCCCTGAGCATGGCTACAATATCGCCATCGGTTTCCATGTACGCCTTCACGATAGTGTCAATTGTTTCCTGATCCTGGGGAGGCTCCACCGACCACGCGGGAACCTGCGGCTCGTCGGCAACGAAGAAGTTGTACATATGCCGAGCCAGGAAGTTCGCCGTGGCGGGCTGTTTGACGACTATGTCGACTATGTCGTCGCCGTTCAGATTCCCGGTGTGTCCGAGGAACGTCTTTTCGCCTTCATCGTGGTCGCCTTGACTGAATTGGAACTCAGATTTGAAGTGGCCTTGAGGGTATAGAGGAATCGGTTGAGTGATCGTCCATCCAGTGAAGGCCCGGGCGGCGTTCTTGATGTCGTCCTCAGTGTAATTGCCCACGCCCATGCTGAACAGTTCAAGAAGCTCGCGACCGTAATTCTCGTTGGGTTCGCCCTTGCGGTTCTCGTGATTGTCCAGCCAATAGATCATGGCAGGGTCTTTGGAAACCTCCAGCAACACTGTGCGGACGTCAGACATTCCGATGCGCTGAAACAACTCTATCTGCCCCCCGGAGGAAGGCAGATGTTCGGTTTTGTTGATGCCTGTCGCAAGGACGTGGTGCCAGAAAAGCGCCATCTTCTCGACCAGTGGACGCTTGGTTCCGATCATGCGATAGAACCACTTTCCCACCCAGATTGTGGGAGCTTCACCGCCATAGTACCGGTCGATGATATCCTCTTCGACTGGCGGTGAGTCCTCTGGATTCAGAAGCTCTTCCACCACGGCTTCATAGCCTTTGGCGGCGTACTCCTCCAGTTCGGACCGAGCAGCCCCGAACCCGGCGCGGCGCAACAAGTGAGCCATCAGAGCAAGGTCATTGTCAGCCATATTTCTACCTCAACTGTTCCAACTTATTGCCGCGTGGCGCGGTAATATCAATAGCTTGCCCACACCGGATGCTTCGATTGCCCAACTATACTCTCGGTTTGGCAGTGTTTCAACCTTTTCGTGCGCCGAGCCGAACCCCGCTGAACGCGTCGTTCACCGCCCTTCGAACGAAGGCCTACGGCGCTCGACGAGAGCTTCACGCGCCTCTTTGGCGTCAGCAGAGCTTGACAGGATGTCCGATCCGTTGGAGGTAAGCACCATCGTCGTCTCCAGGTTGCTGTCGACTGCGGCTCGCATGATGCGCTTACCGACCCACTGCACCAATGGCGGGTTAGCTATGATGTCCTCGCATAGCTTGCGTGTCGTCGTCTCCAAGTTATTTGAGGACACGAGATGATTCAGAACCCCCCAATCGTAGGCGCGTTGGGCGTCCAACCGGCCAGTGTAGAGGAACTCCAACGCCCTACCCATACCGGCGATCTTGGGCAGGTAATAGCTGCCGCCGTTTTCTGGAATCTGGCCTACCTGTTGATAACCGATGAACCGAGTGTTCTCGCAACCGATGCGGATGTCGCAGTGCAGGGCCATATCCATGCCAGACCCTGCGGCGGCTCCGTTGATCATAGCGATAGTGGGTTTGCGAATGAACGAAATATCTTTGTGAAGCTTGGTAAATCCATAGAAGAAATGCTGCCTGCTAGCATCTGGCCCTTCGCCGATCCCTCGATCGCCGACGAACCTTTGGCCTTTAACATCGTCGGGAACGCCGCCCTTGACATCCGCTCCGGCGCAAAAACCGCGCCCTACGCCTGTTAGAACGATGACGCGCACCTTAGGATCGTCGTCCGCGGCTCGCATGTACTCGCCCACCTTGGCGACAGTGCCATTTTCTTCCGCCGAACCGAGGATCGCGTTCATCCTCTCAGGACGATTGAATTTTATCCACAGTATGCCGTTATCCTCCCGCTCGTACAGCAGGTGGTCAACCAGTCTGGGTCCCATAGTTCCCCCTTAATTCGGTGCATATTGCCAAGCCATTCCCCTGAAGTAGGCTTTCGATCAACAGGAGCAAGGACTTGCAATTCTGAGGTCGCATGCGAAGAATCTCGTCGCTTCGGAGTAGCGCGTGTCACGCTGGCTACAAGATGCTTCGCTACCGATCAGCATGGCAACGAGAAATGTTTCGTTAGCCGCGTTCGGATTTTTGATTTCATTCGGCTCCGATAGGAAATGTTCCTATGACGCCTTTTTCCTCCAAATCGTATAGCTCCTGCGAGGTCATTCCCAACAGATCGGAAAGCACATATTCGTTGTGCTCCCCGAGATTCGGAGCGGGCGTCGTTTGGATGCGTCCCGATTTCGAGAACTCCCACGGCGTCGTGACCTGCTTGTAGAATCCGGCTTCCGGGTGATGGACTTCGTCCCAGAACCCACGTTCCTCAAGGTGAGGATCGTTGATAATCTCGCCACCTTTCAATACCGCCCCGGCTGGAACTCCGTTCTTTTGAAGAGTGTGCATCACATCGTAGTGGTCTTGTTCGCGGGTCCAGTTGGTCAGGAACCTCTCCACCTCATCGCGGTTGCGGCGTCGAGCCAATGCGGTCTCGAACCTGGGGTTGCGAGCCAGTTGGGGCATGCCAATTGCGTCGCAAAGGCCAATCCACTCCTCCTCAGAGCGTACAGAAATGGCGATCCACATATCATCCCCCTGGCAAGGATACACTCCTTGTGGCTCGAAGATAGGGTGTCGGTTGCCCATTGGTTCCGCGACTCGCGCATTGAACGAAAAGTCCAAAAACTCCTGGCCCAACATAGATGCGGTCATCTCCCTCTGGGAGAAGTCGATGAACGCGCCCTGGCCGGTTTTGTGCCTTCGACGCAGAGTGCCCAGCAGCACGCCCACGTTGAAAATGCCGCCAACCGGATCAGGGTAAGTCTCGTTGGTCATTGACGGCTTGCGGTCTTCGTATCCTGTGACCGAGGCGAGGCCTGCCGTCTGCTCCAACGTCGAGCCTAGAGAACCATAATCCTTTTCAGGCCCAGTCGCTCCCTGGCTACTGATCTTGAGATAAATCAGTTGAGGATTTATCTGTGATAACACCTCATATCCCAAACCTAATCTGTCCATAACAGAAGCCCTGAAGTTCTCGATGAGAACGTCACACAAGGTTGCCAGTTTTTTGAGCAGTTCTTTGCCTCGTTCAGTGGACAGGTCCAGCGTCAGACTCAGCTTGTTGGGATTGCGGTGAATGTGGTGACCCGCCCGATTCCACGGTCGCTCGCCCGGATCATTGTCAGGATAAACCCTGTAGCCTTGTGGCGTCGGACGCGCCTGCCCGCGGCTAATGTCCATACGCGACGTGCTTTCGATCTTGATGACTTCCGCACCCATGAAACCGAGCAGGAACGTAGTGTATGGGCCAACAGCCACCTGTGTCAGGTCGAGTATTCGCAGGTCTTTTAGCGCCAGATTGTTCATCCGAAGGTCATTCATATGATCAGACGATCCCCGTGCTTCGGAGCCTGCCCAACTCCTCTCCAGAGTAGCCAAGCCGGTCACGATAGATTTCCAGATTATGCTCTCCAAGCAGAGGGGCGCGGCTTTGAGTCATCGGGTTGTTGTCGATGGAGAAAGGAGCGCCGGGATACACCGCCTTTCCGGCCACCGGATGGTCTATGGTCTTGAAGAATTCCCGATACTGAAGCTGTTCCGAGTTTCTCAAATCTTTTACCGTAGCCACATATCCAGCGATTGTTCGAAGTCCTTGAAGCGTGTGGTAAATCTGCTCTTTGGGCTGGGAGGCCACCCAGTTCCCGATGATCGCTAGAAGGTCCTGCTGGTTCGTGCGGCGAGCCTCACGAGTGTTGAACGCTTGATCGTCGGCCAACTCCGGCAAACCTATCAGATCGCAGACTTTCTTCCATGTGTCTTCCTGAACGCCAATCTCAAGGCCTGGATTCACCCAGCCGTCTGCGGCCTCCACCAGCGTGCTTTCTCTGCGAGTCGGAATGCGGCCAAACTGGTGGTGTATGGAGGCGTGAATCTGTGTGACGGTCACTGTCTGCATCGCCGATACGTCAACATGCTGGCCATAGCCCTCGACGTCCCGAACGTACAGGGCCATCATCGTGCCAGAGAACGCACTCATGCCCACGGAGTGCAGCGCAGCGCTTCCTCCTACTTTGATAGGCTCTTTATTCGGCAATCCTATCGGGTGCATTAGAGCGCCGACAGCCTGGATAATCAGGTCTCCGCCCTTGTAATCGCGATATGGCCCAGTCTGCCCGAAGGGTGTTATGGAGGTGTAAACCAGGCCCGGATTGATCGGTTCGAGGTCCGAGTACCCCACCGCCCTACTCTCCATGACGCCTGGGGCGTGGCTCTCGATCAGGATATCGACGTCCCCAGCCAACCGTCTGAGGATCGATGATCCGGTGTCGGCCTCAATGTCCAGTGTGATGCCCTTCTTTCCCATGTTGAGAAAGAGGTAAGCTGCGCTGGCCTCCGGGTGCGGGTCGTCGTTCGGGAATGGCCCTGCGTTCCGGGACTCGTCGCCGACATGGGGACGCTCAACCTTGATGACCTCCGCGCCCATGCCAGCCAAAAGTTTGGCGCACAACGGACCGGAGACGCCTTCCGAGAGATCGAGAACCGTTATGTCGCTGAGTACGCCGTCTTGCTCGGTCATGCTGTCCTAGAAAATGGATTGGAGTTCCTGCGGAGTATTAAACATTGTCCGGCGCCCGCTGGCAAGGGCTTTGCCAGATGAATCGTTTTTGATGAGTGATGGCAGTTTCAAACGGATCACATTGGTAAAACGCGGCAAAAATCTGACTTCGGCGTTGTTGCTTTGGTGACACCAGGTTAACATTACTCACTACAAAACATTCCTAACCTTTAACCAAACGACAATGGGCGAAGATCACAATGAAAGAACTCAGATTAGGACTCGCAGGACTCGGCCACGGTGAAACCCTCATCCAGGCCAACCGTCCTGAACACGAGGACATTCCCATCAAAGTGACAGCACTGTGCGACACTGACCCGGAACGGTTGAGAGCGGCCGGCGACCAGCACGGGATTCAAAATCTCACGACCAGCTTCTCGGAGTTGATTGCCCGTGACGACATCGACATTGTGGGCATCTACACGCCCGGCCCGCTACACGCCGCTCAAGTCCTTCAAGCGCTGGACGCGGGCAAACACGTGATGATGACGAAAGCGATGGCCTACACGATGCAAGAGGCCGAAAGTCTGGTCGAGGCTGTTGACCGGACTGGTCTCGTGCTTTTGATCACCCAGACCTTGAGAGGTCGCTATGACTTGATGGACGCCAAACGTGTCTGCGACTCTGGAGCGTTAGGCGAGCTTTTCATGGCTGAGGCCGCCTACACCCACGACCTTCGCCCAGTC
>Ga0207966_1001363_pt1 | contig 13427 bp, 6 predicted proteins | sample Knorr_S23_td_NAD_FD_185611 | JGI IMG/M metagenome (GOLD analysis project Ga0207966, IMG submission 185611) | Marine microbial communities from Southern Atlantic Ocean transect - Knorr_S23_td_NADW_ad_2500m_LV_B (SPAdes) (version 2) | ecosystem: Environmental > Aquatic > Marine > Oceanic | place... | reverse complement strand
GTTCACCTCCGCATGCACCATCTCCATGTCGTTGCTGGCGTTGACAGCCTTGCGCACCATCTCGAGCGTGTTGTGATCGTGCTTGATCAGTTTGTTGATGGTGCGCTTGGAGACGCCTTTCTGGCGCGAGAAGAAGGGATGGTCCGCTCCGGTCGCCGCCAGTTCGACATCGCTGCGCAGTGCATCGACTTCTTCGAGTGCGAGGGCGCACTCCTGTGCTAGTTCGGTATCGCCCGCTCGATAGGCTGAGTCGTGCACGTTGTTCAGGTGGTTACGCACACGACCGGATGCTCTCGCTACCTCTTCACGCACCGCTACGTCCGCTTCGCGGCGTTGTTCGCGGCGGTGGACTCCGTAGCCACCGATGACCAAGCGTATAGCGCGCAGATAGGCTGCGGCATCTGTGGGATCAACTACTGGCAAGGTTCCACCGTAGTCAGTATACATCCTGTTGCATATTGATAGTGTCGGCGCAGTGAATCAACATCTCACGCTTCTCGAGAGTCAATTTCGCGCAGAACGCTGCTTCCAATCATGGTCACGAGCCCGGAACCGATGAGCGCGCTCAGGAACACACCGAGGTTCGCCAACCCGATATCGTTCGTTGGCGAGATGAGGTAGTGGATGCCGGCGGAGAGGTCTGCGGTCACCACGCCGTAGAGGACCACGGACAGCAGTCCGCAGATGGCGCCGGCGAGGGATGCGCGTCCGTCGATTCTATCGCTCAGTGTTAGCAGCACGGGCAGCACGGTGGCGGTGGCCAGCAGGTCGGCGAACAGGAAGATCTCGAAGATGCCGAGTCCATCGAGTTTGAGCCCGAGGATGGTCGGCTCGGTAGCGAGGTAGACGGCGATTGGAATAAGTCCGAGCGACACCAATCGTGCGGTCTTCAAGTCCATCTTGCCGTCGGACAGGTCGCGGCTGATCGATGCGACCACGGCGTTCTGCAGGGTGTCAGTGCTCGAACACACCAACGCGATCCCCAGGATGATGAACAGCGCGATGATGAACACGCCTGCATCTTCGATGAGCAGGAAGAATGCCATGGAAGGGTCCTCCACTGCGCCCTGGCCGGCGACCACCGTTCCGAGGAATCCCATGATGAACATCAACGGGAGAACCAGAACAGCTGCGAAGCAAGCGCCTTTCTTGAGGGCGTCTTCGTCCTCGGACGCATACGCCCGCTGCCAGTTGCCCTGCGAGAACATCTCCGCCGATGTGATCGCCACGATCAGGGCCAGTCCCGACAGGAACGACGCCTTGTTCATGTCCGAGATGCTGCCGTGCGCCCAATCCCATTCCAGGTCCTCCGGAGTGTGCGCCTTCGCCTGCTCCAGCATGGTGCCGATGTCAGCTCCGAACAGGATCAGCAGCAGAGCCACCAGCAGCCACAGCACCAACCAACCCTGCACGCGGTCGGTGCGCAGGGACGCGGGAAGTCCGCCATAGGCGGTGTAGGCGGCGGTGACGGCGGCAACCAGGAGTATGGGATAGAGCGGCTTCATCCCGGCGAGCAGTTCCATCGCCTTGCCGATGGCGAGGAACTCTGCGAACAGGAAGGTGAACATGTAGAGCACTGAGATGATGCCAACGTAGACCTGCATCCGCCTCCCGATCCTCATGCGCACGAAGTCGGCGAGGGTGACGCCGTCAGGCAGTTTCCTCCGAATCTTCGGTCCGACGTAGGCGAGCAGCAGGAAGGGTGTGGAAGCGGACAGTGCGTAGCCCAGGACATCCCAGAAGCCGCCGTAATACCCGACCTCTGCAGGAGAGAACAGCAGCCATATGCCCATGCCGGAGGCGAACAGGCTGAGTCCGATGCGCAGCCAGTTCTGGGTTCCGCGGGCGGAAAGATAGGCGTCACTGTCCAGTTCCTTCTCAGTCGCCGCCCGCCATCCGATGTATCCGAAGCCGGCGAGTGTGCCGAGCATCAGCAAGTATGCGACGTTCGTGTCCATGTTCACTCTTCCATGAAGGGATAGCCCCAGTCATGAGGCGGCTCTAAGGTGCGTTTCACGCTGCGCGGGATGATCCACCTGAGCAAGTTCAACGGTCCACCGGCCTTGTCGTTGGTTCCACTCGCCCGCGCTCCCCCGAAGGGTTGCTGGGCCACAGCGGCGCCGGTCGGCTTGTCGTTGATGTAGAAGTTGCCCGCAGTGAAGCGCAGCGCGTTGTAGGCGGTCTGGATGTCCGCCTCGTCATTGGCGAAGATCGAGCCGGTCAGCGCGTAGGGCGAAGACTCGTCACACAGTTGCAGAACGTCCTCGAAGTCGTGATCCTCGTAGACATAGACTGTCAGCACGGGCCCGAAGATCTCCTCGACCATCGAGGGTGCTTTGGGGTCGGAGGTCTGAATCACGGTCGGCTCGATGAACCAGCCCTTGCTGTCGTCGCACCCTCCGCCGACGATGACGTCGCACAGAGGGTCCTCTTCCGCCGCTCGGATGTAGCCGCTGATCTTGGCGAACGCCTTCTGGTCGATGACCGCGGTGACGAAGTTCGTGAAGTCTCTCGGGTCGCCCATGGTGATCTTTTGAATCTCCTCCACGAATTCGCCCTTGATGCCCTCCCACACGCTCTCGGGGATGTAGGCGCGGCTGGCCGCCGAGCACTTCTGTCCTTGATATTCGAACGAGCCGCGCAACAGCGCTATCAACAGCCCTCGCCGATCACAATCAGGATGGGCGACGATGAAGTCCTTGCCACCGGTCTCACCCACGATTCGCGGATAGGAGCGGAGTCGCGGGAGCGATTCAGCAATCTTACCCCACAGCCCTTGGAAGACGCGGGTGGAGCCCGTGAAGTGGACGCCGGCGAAGTCGGGGTTCTCCAGGCAGGTGTCGACGATCATGCGCGGATTACCAGGCACGAAGTTGACCACACCGGGTGGCATGCCAGCCTCCATCATCAGTTGCATCAACTGGTAATTCGAGTGGTATGAGTTGCGACTCGGCTTCCACACGGAGGTGCCTCCCATCAACGTGGGTGCGGTGGACAGGTTTCCCGAGATGCTGGTGAAGTTGAACGGTGTGATGGCGAGCACGAATCCTTCGAGCGGGCGAATCTCGGTCGTGTTGACGAATCCTTCTGGACTCACCAACGGCTGCAGCTGGTCGTGGAACTCAGAGGCGTAATGCACGTTGAAGCGCCAGAAGTCGATCAGTTCGCACGCCGCGTCGATCTCCGCTTGGAAGGCCGTCTTCGACTGGTTGAGCATGGTCGCGGCATTCACGCGCATCCGCCAGTCACCGGCGAGCAGGTCGGCGGCGCGGAGGAAGATCTGCGAGCGGGCTTCCAAACCCATGGCGATCCATGATTCCTGAGCAGCGACGGCTGCCTCACACGCTGCCCTGACCTCCGCCTCTCCCGCAAGGTGAACGGTTGCGAGCACATGGCCGTGGTCGTGCGGCATCACCTGGGTGGTGGTGTCACCGGTGAACACCAGCTCGCCATTGATGATGCAGGGAATCTCGACGACTTCTGAGGACTGCCGCGACAGTTCCTCCTGCAGGGCCTCTCTCTCTGGACTTCCGGGTCCATAATCGAGGATGGGTTCGTTCTCAGGGTGGGTCATCGACGCGAGCCTACCGCATCCCTGTCTTGATGATTGCGCGCGCAACCCTTCGCGCGTTTCGCCCGCGCGAGCTCGCCCGTCTTGCCTGGTTCAAGCGTTGCCAGTCGTCATGGAGTGGATATCGTCAACGACATGGGGAACATTGGCAGCGATGCCTTCCACCATCATCCAGCCGTGTGCCTTGATCCCATCACCCACGAGCCGGATCCCGTCGACCCCGATGTCCGCCGGTAGTTCCGCTCCCTGAGGTGAGCGGTTGCATGGCCAGTTCCTGTGATAGGCGTGCACGCACAATTCCTCGCCGTGGTCCGCCAGCCAGGGGATCTTCTCGTAGAGTTCCTCGCGACCCTTGGCGATCTCCGACTGTATGTCGGATGAGGGCACGTACTGGTGTGTGATCATCATGTGCTTGCCTTCGGGCGCGAGCGCGGGCTCGCTGAATGTCGGCAGCACGTATCCGCCGATGCGCTCGGTCTCGGTGAGCATGGTCACGCCGCTGTCGCGGTGCGGGATGTCATCGTCGAGCGCGAACACGAACCCGATGCCGCCGACAGCCTGTGTCTGTTCGATCTGCTGGAGCACTGACTTGTCGACCGCGAAATCGTCGGAGAGCGCCTTGATGAGGTTCGGGTGGCCGCCGTTGAACACGATCGCATCGGCGCCTATCCAGTCAGGGTCCTGTCGTCCACGGCGGCGCAGACTCACCGCGAAGCGGTGGTTCTTGGTCGTCTCCTCAGCATCACCGGGGAGAATCTCCGCCACCTCCTGCGACATCCTGACCTTGGCTCCGTTCTCCCTGAGGTCCTTGCGCAGGGCCACTATCGCACCCTTGCAGCCTCCTTTCGGGATGCTCGGCCGGTCGAGCCAGAAACAGTTCTGCAACATGCGCACAACCGTCGAGGCGGGCATCTGGGAGAAGCGCAAAGAGATGGCGAAGTTGGCGAACGCATCGAGGAAATCGACCATGTCGTCGCTGAAATAGCGCCGCATCCACTCGTCGCCATCGGGCTCCTCGCCCGCCTCGCCCGCCTCGCCTACCCACGGCTTGCGTGCGCGAGTGGACAAAAGTCGAGGAAGATTCAGTTTGTCCTTCATGGTGAACCAGCGCATCACGCCGAACGGACCGTTCGCAGCGCGGTGCTCACCGTCCCTGACCCAGCCTGCATAGCGGCCGGTCGGCAGGAACTCGAATCCGTGCCGCTTGAGGTCCAATCCACCTTTGGAAGGCTTGTTGAACAGCAGCTTCGCCATCGGTCCCTTGCGTCCGTGTGGAATCATGTGCACGGCACCTGTCGGAACCGCGAACCCATCGTGGTCGTGCTGGGTGAACCGGCCACCCGGGAAGGACATCCGTTCGACCACTTCGACATCGAGCCTGCCCTCCTGCGCCAACCTGGCAGCGGTCGCCAGTCCACCTATGCCGGAGCCGACAATCAGCGCCTTCGGCTTGTCACCCATGGAGCACACCTCACTCGTAGACGAGCGCGCCCGTGGGACACCAGAGCAGGCAGCGGAGACAGTCTGTGCATTTGTCCAGCAGAACCTCGCAGATTCCCTCTACGATGAGCGCATCATCCTGACACGACATCAGACAGTAGTTGCAGCCGACGCACAACTCGTCGATCACCTGCAACTTCACCCCCTCCTTCTGCGGCCGGTCGTGCTGCGGCCCGATGGAGAGCATCGGCACGACGCCGGGTGTGGCTCCTTCGCGGAACTTGACTGTCACAGTCCACTCTCAACCGCCTTCTGCTCTTAGCCTATCGCTCGCCGGCGCACGACAGAACACTCACATCGACGTGAGCAGGAACAGCGAAGAGAACCAATCCGCCATGCTCAAGCGCCACTCGGCGGTCGGCCGGGCATGGGCGGTGAAGGACTCGTGCGCACGGCGCTGTACGATGAGCATGAAGCCGCCGGGGCCAACCTCGTCGATTTCCACGGATTCGAACTGCCCATCTGGTACAGCAACATCTCGGAAGAACATCTCAACACCCGAGCCAACGCCGGCCTGTTCGACGTATCGCACATGGGGTTCTTCCGCTTCTCAGGTGAGGGTGTGCTCGAGTGGTTCGAGGGGCTTGCCACACAGAGAGTGAGCCACCTGAAACCGGGTCGCTGCGCCTACACTCACTTCCTGGATGAGGACGGGTTCATCATCGACGACATGATCTTCTCGGTAGCGAGTCGCCAAGACATCCTCGACACGGGTTGCACAGACTGGGAATCGCCCTCTGATGCCGCCATCCTCGGCGTCCCTAACGCCAGCATGATCGCCACCATGGCCGCTCACTTCGGCCAACACCTGCCCGCAGATGGTTCACTCACTTTGGAAGACCTGTCAGCGCAAACCTCCATCCTCGCTCTGCAGGGTCCCGCCTCGCCAGCAATCGCCGCCGCTGTGTTGGGTGATGAGAACGTCGTGCGCCGCTTCCACGGGCAGCCGATCAGGGAGAATGGTCTGGGCATCGGCGGCTGGATCCAGGGCACTGGATACACCGGCGAGCGCGGCTTCGAGATCATGGTCGCGAACGAGGCGGCACCGAGCCTGTGGCGCGCGTTGCTTGAAGGCGGTGCAGAACACGGCATCTGTCCCGTGGGGCTCGGCGCGCGCGACACACTGCGGTTGGAGAAGGGATTCCTGCTCTCCGGGCAGGACTTCCTCTGGCCGCCGCTGAGCGAGGGGCAGGATACTGATTCAGGTTCGGTCGATGCGACGCTTCTCGCACGCGACAGTTGGGAGACCAATGTCCCATTCGGTCTGCATCTCGAGCATGAGTTCCTCGGAAAGCAGAGGGTGGTGGCGTCGGCCGCTGCGGCTGAACAGGGCGAGGGAGCGCGCTGGTGGGGTGTGCGTCAACTCGAGAAGGGGCCTTTCCCACGTCCGGGTGCGCAGGTGCTCGATGTGGAGGGGGATCCGATCGGCACCATCACCTCGGGAGGCCCGTCACCGAGTCTGGGGCGGGTCGGCATCGGCATGGGCTACATCTCTGGAGTCACGGCAGGCGATGAGGTTCTAATCGCACCGAACCCGCGCAGGCAGGTGTCGGCGGTGGTTGTCCGTGCCCCGTTTCTGTAGTCAACATCGTGAGCAACCGGGAATATCGCACAAGACCAACGCACCACGACTTTCAAGAATCGGTCCCGCGAGGGACCGCTACATGAGTGCAAGCGCATCGCGTTCCAACACGACCGCCGCGGCGCTCATCCTCATCATGCTGCTCTCCTCTCTGATCGGGGCGTTCCAGCCTGAGATCGAGGTGGTGGGGGAGGACACATCATCGCTGTTCAACGAGGATGTCGTGCTCACCCTCGCCCAGCAGGGAGCGATCAATCTGGTCACCGGCAGGGCGAGCACCACCGACTTCGTGACCACCGCGGTTCCGACCAGCGGATCGTCGAACGACCCGGGCAACGAGAACAACGTCGCCATCAACTCGCTGGCGCTGCAACCGTCAGGCAACGTCGTCGTCGCAGGCTCATTGCGCGGAGCGGTGCACTTCGATTCGCTGGTGGCGGTCGATCAGGACTACCACAACGCGTTCGTGGCTGAACTCACGCCTTATGGCACCTGGCAGTGGCTCTCGCAGACCACCATTCCCCTGGGTGCGGCAGATTCCGGCGCATTCGGCTTGGACGTGACCGTATCCTCCTCCGGTGAGATCTTCCTCGTCGGCGTCTTATGGAATGCAATCGAGTTCGGTACCCACCTCGAGTTCTCCAACGGCATGAGCAAGGACGGATTCATCGCTAAACTCGACAGTTCGGGCGATTGGAAGTGGAGCTCCACCTTCGGCGGCACTGGCAATGACGATTCGATGAACGGAGTGGCGGTTGACTCGAACGGAGATGCGTACGTCGTGGGCGCGTTCCGCGACCATGCCTACTTCAACAACTCCAGTTACAACCACCAGAAGAATGAGGACGCGTTCGTGACCAAGGTGAACCGCAGCAGCGGGGATTACGAGTGGGTCTCGTTCGGCATGGGGAACTACGACGAGAACGGCACCGCGATCGTCATCGACGGCAACGATCGTATCTTCGCCACAGGCTACTACCACGGGGCGCCGGTGTTCGGTTCGACGACATTGGCCAACCCGGGAAGCACCGCAGCATGGATTGGAGAGATGGACCTCGACGGCACTTGGCAGTGGGTGAACGAGGCGGTCACCACCTTCGGGGCGATCATCCCCTTGGACATCACCTACAGCAGTGCGGGCATCTACATCTGTGGAGCCATGTCAGGCCTCATCCAGATCGACGGAGTCGCCCATTGGGCCAACAGCACAGGAAGCCCCGGATGGAACGCGTTCGTGGGACTACTGCATTACAACGGTAGTTGGAACTGGCTGATCAACAGTACCGGACACACGCAGATCGCACGCGGAATCGGTGTCAACCCGCTTGGGGGGGTGGTCATCACCGGCTGGTTCGACATCGAAGACCCGGCGTTTGCGAACGCCACCTTCGGTGCACACGCCATCATCAATGCTCCGTACAGTGTGTTCGTGGCGGGAGTCTCTCCCAGTGGCCAGTGGATGTGGGCGACTAGTGTCGGCGGACCGCTGTTCGACAGCGGGACGGACGTTATGTTCTCCAGCAACGGGAAGTTGCTGGTCGCAGGTCAGTTCTGCCTGAGTCACGATTCGGCTGGGTGTGCGATGAGAATCGACGGTACGTTATACTACTCTGATGCCTTCTTCAATGGCAGCGGTTTCGTCTGGGGGCTTTCCACCGACAGCGATCTCGACAACCGTTCCGATCTGCAGGACAACTGTCCGCTCGTGCCCAACTACAATCAGGACGATATGGACAGTGACCAGATCGGGGATGTCTGTGATGACGACATGGATGGCGACGGTCGGCTGAACGTGGATGATGACTGTCCAACAGGGGTGATCAACTGGAATGCCACCGACTGGGCTCTCGACGCTGATGGCGACGGCTGCCGCGACTCGGACGAGGACATGGATGATGACAACGACGGCGTGCTCGACTCGGTCGACGACTGCTTCGGGCCGGACACATACCGCAACTGGACCGCCAACGACGCCAACGACTACGACCGCGATGGCTGCCACGACACCTTCGAGGACGACGACGACGATGGCGACGGCGTGGATGATGTCGATGACGACTGTGCTTTCGCCCCCAGCACCAAAAACTGGACCTCCTCTGTGAGCACCGATCATGACACTGACGGCTGCCGTGACGCCGGCGAGGATCTCGATGACGACAACGATGGCGTGCTCGACGACGATGACAACTGTGCCAAGGGAGAACTTGGCTGGAACAGCACTCAAGCCAACGACATGGATGGCGACGGCTGTCGCGATGTTGATGAGGACTTCGACGATGACGGTGACCAGATCACTGACACCTGGGACGACTGTTTGTCTGGGGCGATCAACTGGAACTCGAGTGGCGCCCTCGACCTTGACAACGACGGCTGCCGGGATACCGACGAGGACTTCGACGATGACAACGACGGTGTCGCAGATGATGATGACGCCTGCCCCCGTGGTGTGCTCTGGTGGATTTCCAACTCAGTGACAGACAACGACGGTGATGGCTGCAAGGACAGCGGTTCGGAGAACGGCGGGCTCGGCGAGGACACTGATGACGACGGCGACGGACTCTACGATGACGAGGATGACTGTCCTCAGGGTGTGACCGGCTGGTTCTCGACGCCTGACCTGGATGGTGACCGGGACGGCTGCCACGACGAACTCGAGGATTGGGACGACGACGGTGACGGCATACGGGAGTTCGATTCCGAGGGCAATGTCGTCGACCGTTGCCCTGGGACACCGCTGAATGTGGAGGTCGATCCTTACGGCTGCAGCGCTGGCCAGGCTGACAGCGACGGCGACGGTGTTCAGAATCTCTACGACAATTGCCCTGATATCGCCGCAGTCGTAGGAATGGACGATGATCTGGACGGCTGTACCGACGACCTCGACCGCGACGGCATCATCGACGATGTCGACGACTGCCTCGACTCTCCGAACGCAGTTGTCGTCGGGCCCGACGGATGCACAGATGCCGAGCGAGACACCGACGGTGACGGTATCCAGGACGGAGACGAACTGCCTCGTTGCAGGAACACGCCCGCAGAACACATCGGAGAGGTGGACATCTTCGGTTGCTGGGACGGTGAGTTGGATGATGACAAGGACGGCGTGATGAATGCTGATGACACCTGCCCTGACACACCCACCGCTGAGTTGGAAGACGTCATCGATGGGTGCGGCGCCTCACAGCGTGACGAGGATGGCGATGGCGTCGTGGACTCCGCCGACCTGTGTCCTTGGACCGACTCCGGGGACTCGGTTCAGGAGGATGGCTGTTCAGATGCGCAGTTGTTCCTCGGCCGTGGCGGCGATGGCGCCCTGTCCGGGATGATGTTCGCTCTCATCGTTCTCGCGATCCTGCTTGTTGCAGGGGGCATCACAGCCGCGGTGGTCATCAGGCGACGGAGGGCAGAAGGAGCCGACTCCGAAGCCCCCTCTGCTGCCGTGGAAGCGACAGTGGAGGAATTCGTCGAGGATCTGGATGACCTGCAGGCGGAAGACGCTGTCGTGGATGATGATGTCACGACCGACGAACACGGCACCAGCTGGTGGGAGGACGAACTCGGGGCGTGGTGGTACAAGACGCCCGAGATGGACGACTGGTCGCTTTTCGATGAGGGATGAACACTCGGATGCACTTGGGATGCCCAAATGGTCCCTACGGACCATCCGGGCGAGGATTCAATAGCGTTGGTTTGTCCCTGCCGGCCCATGAGCACTGCTGATGTTGGCCGCAGTCCGCTTTCCTGCGGACTCATCCTGACTATGATTGCCTGTATGCTGACCGCCTCCTGGGCTGTCGCCGCAGTCCCCTATTCCAGCCCTGCTGAGCCGGTGCTGCTGGACGAAGATGACACCCCATCATTCGCGGGAGCGCGCGGGGCACAGACTTCCTGGCTATCTCAAGCTGGGAAGACCTCTGGTTCCAGCGGTCAGTTCGACATCGCCTGGGCAGAAGGAATGGCTTTGGGACCAGGTGGGTCGATTTACGTCTCAGGGATGCTGTTTGGTGACACCACCTTCGGTTCGGTCAACTTGAACACAGGCATGGATCAGGTGCCATTCGTAGCCAAGTTGGATTCCCAGGGCAACTGGCAGTGGGCGTCAGCCGCTTCAATCCCCGGTAGTGGCTGGGCATCTTCATTCGATGTCGCCGTAGATTCCAATGGGAACGCATTCGTCACGGGATATTTCCAGGATGCCATCGCCTTCGGTTCCAGCACATTGTCTACTGCCGGCGGTGCCGACATATTCGTGGCAAAGATCAATTCCAACGGTGTTTGGCAATGGGCGGTCAGTGCAGGAGGAGCCGGCGATGATGAGATCGCTGTCGGCATAGCAGCAACATCCGCCGGTGACGCCATTGTAGTCGGCCAGACCAACGACAGTTCCAACTTCGGTTCCAACAGCATATCCACCGCCGGCGGCATCGACGCCTTCGTCGCCAAGATTTCAGCCTCAGGAAGTTGGGCGTGGGCGACGGTCGGCGGCGGTCAAGGAAGCGACTTCGCCAACGACGTCTCGCTTGACTCGAGTGACAACGTGTTCGTGGTCGGGATGTTCCAGGGCGGCGTGACCGGTGCGCAGTTCGGCTCGACCCAGGTTGCCGCCACAGGCTCGATGGATGCCTTCATCTCTCGACTCACATCCGCTGGTTCATGGGACTGGACGAAGACCGCGGGGAGCGGTAACGGCGCCCTCGCCGGCTTTGCAATCGCCCACGGCAACGGCAGCAGCTACGTCGCGGGATACTTCAGCGGTACGGGGAACTGGGGCTCATTCCAGAAGACCGCTACCAGCGATTGTGCTGACGGCTATGTAGCCAACATCGACGATTCCGGGACCTGGCAGTGGGTGACGACCGCTGGCGCATCCGGTCCGACCTACACGATCGTGAAGGCCGTCGCCGCGGATTCTTCTGGGAACGCTGTGATCGGTGGCGAGGTGGCGCTCGTGGATTCACTGTGCCAGCAGTATGAGACCGGAACCACATCGGTCTCGTTCGGGCTGACTTCCGTCAGCACCAACGGTTTCAACGACGCCTTCTTCGCGGCGATCGACAGTGGCGGCAACTGGACCAACGCTGCCGGCATGGGTGGCTCACAGATGGACGACGCTCGCGGTGTGGGCATCACATCATCCGGAGAGGTCGTCGTGGCTGGACGGCACTGTTACAACAACCCGTCAGCTTCGTGCAGTTCCACCGATGGTGGAACGAACAGCATCAGTGAATCGAGTACGTATGGAGGCACTTTCGTCTGGAACCTCGTTGGGGATGCGGACGGAGACGGGGTACCGGATTCGACTGACAATTGCCCGATGACCGCCAACGCCAACCAACTTGACACCGACGGAGATGCGGTGCCAGGTGTCGGAGGAGGAGACGCCTGTGACGACGACATCGATGGCGATGGAATGCTCAACGTCGACGACGACTGCGACGGTCCGGCGGTCAACTGGGATTCGAGCATCTGGGCGAATGACATCGACATGGACGGCTGTCGCGACATCGACGAGGACGACGATGACGACAACGACGGAGTCGGCGATGTCGATGACGGCTGCAGCGGCACAGCGTACAAACTCAACTGGACAGCGGGAGTCGCCAATGACAACGACATGGACGGCTGCCACGATAACGAGGAGGACGACGATGACGACAACGACGGCATCGACGACGGATCGGGTGATGACTGCCCGCGCGGTTCAGCCAACTGGGGCACACGTGTCGGCCCGGGAGACTACACTCACAACACAGCGCGCGACCATGACAGCGACGGCTGTGAGGACGAACACGCCGAAGACACCGATGACGACAACGACGGAATCGACGATGTCGACGGCAACAACGACCAGCTAGATCGCTGCGCCAGAGGCCAACTGGGATGGACGAGCGACTTCACTCTCGACGCTGATGGTGACGGCTGCCGCGACTCGGATGAGGATGTGGACGACGACAACGATGAGGTATGGGATGTCGACGCGTTCGGAAACACTCTCGATCAGTGCAGCCCGGGCATGATGAACTGGATCTCGACCGACAGCACGGATCGGGACAGGGACGGCTGCCGAGACCTCGACGAAGACACCGACGACGACGGTGATGGAGTAGAGGACGATGTGGACGACTGCTTCCAGGTGGCGATGTGGACATCTGATCCGTCCACGGACCACGACGGCGATGGCTGCCGCGACATCGATGAGGACCTGAACGACGACAACGACCCGAAGTTCGACAACGAAGATGACTGCCCGCTCGGCGAGGTCGGCTGGACCGAGACCGACTGGGACGGAGACGGCTGCCGCGACGAGAGCGAGGACACGGATGATGACAATGACGGCATCTGCGACAACGACGGCTCGACCCCGGGCATCTGCAATTCCGGCCCCGACCTCTGCGCGGAGACCCCGCTCGGTGAGACTACCAACGCCGACGGTTGTGGCATGCTGACTCAACTCGATACTGATGGAGATGGCGTCTACGACGCCAATGACGCGTGCGTGAATGAAGCTGCTCTCTCTGGATACGACAACAACATGGACGGTTGCACCGACGACACTGACGGTGACGGGGTCACCGACGACCTCGACGTGTTCCCCGACGAGTCGACCCAGTGGTCCGACCGTGATGGTGATGGTTGGGGCGACAATCCGAGTGGAATCAACGCTGACCTGTGCCAGGACACTCCCAGCCAGTGGGTCGATGATGCCAAGCCCTACAATCGGGTTGGCTGTGCACCCCAGGAAGGAGACGATGATCAGGACGGCGTGATGAACGG
>Ga0207966_1001359_pt1 | contig 13457 bp, 9 predicted proteins | sample Knorr_S23_td_NAD_FD_185611 | JGI IMG/M metagenome (GOLD analysis project Ga0207966, IMG submission 185611) | Marine microbial communities from Southern Atlantic Ocean transect - Knorr_S23_td_NADW_ad_2500m_LV_B (SPAdes) (version 2) | ecosystem: Environmental > Aquatic > Marine > Oceanic | place... | reverse complement strand
TAATTGGCTAATAGTAGGCATAATTTTATACGTTCATAAATAAATAATTAATAAATCCAGTGTGGAGATAATATGTATTTAACTTATGTAATCAACTAAAAAAGACAAGAAAATTAATTTAATTTTATCTTGTTTTTTTTTCTCTAATTTTTGACTTTTTTAAGGAATCTTTCTCTACTAAGGCTAAAATTTCTTTATCTTTTTCTATAGCGGTTTTTTTATATTGTCTAACTTTACTTCCTGTACCAGCTGGTATTAATCTTCCAACAATAACATTTTCTTTTAAACCTTTTAATCTATCAATTTTGTTATTTACTGCAGCATCTGTTAAAACTCTTGTAGTTTCTTGAAAAGAAGCAGCAGAAATAAAAGATTTTGTCTGTAAAGCTGCTTTAGTAATTCCTTGTAAAAGAATTTTTCCTGTTGCTATTTTTTTTCCATCTTTTTGAAGTTTTTTATTAGTTTCTTCAAACTCATCTTTAAAAACTGTTTCTCCAGGAATAAAAGTTGAATCTCCGTTTTCTAAAATAGTTACCTTTTTTAGCATTTGTCTTAATATTACTTCTATGTGTTTATCGTTTAACATTACTCCTTGCAATCTATAGACATCTTGTATTTCATTTATCATGAAATTTGCAAATTCAACACTTCCTAAAACTTCTAAAATATCATGCGGTGTTGGTTGCCCATCAACAATTAAATCACCTTTATTAATTAAATCTCCTTCATTAACATTTACATGTCTTCCTTTAGGAACAAAATATATTTTTTCTTTCTGTTTTTTATCTATCGGCTCAACAATAATTGCTCTTTTTGCCTTGTAATCCTTGCCCCATTTTACAACTCCATCAATAGCATTTAAAATACCATGATCTTTTGGCTTACGTGCCTCAAATAAATCAGCAACTCTTGGTAAACCACCAGTAATATCCTTTGACTTAGATGTTTCCCTAGGAATTCTAGCTATTATAGTTCCTGCTGATATTTTTGTTCCTTTAGACACACTCAAAACTGCTTCTATAGGAAGATAATACCTAGCTTCTCTATTTTTTGTAGTTTTAATAATTTTTCCTTTTTGATCTACTAATTTAATTTGAGGTTTTAAATCTTTACTTTTTGGATTTAATTTCCAGTCAATTATTGACCTATGTGAAATACCAGTCGACGCATCAAGAGATTCTCTTGATGAGAATCCGTCTATTACATCTTCATATTTTACTATCCCATCTTTTTCTGAAACAATAGGTATTGTATATGGATCCCAAGAGGCAATTAAATCTTCTGGTTTTACTTTTTTTCCATCCTGAATTAATAACTTTGCTCCATATGGAATATGACTAGATGATTTTTCTTTATTTGTTTTAGTATCTAAAAAAAATACTTTACAATTTCTAGTCATTACTATCGATTGTCCTTTGCTATTTTTAACAGTAGAATTATTTTGTATTTTAATTTTTGCATTATAATTAGAAATTATATTTGATTGAACAATAGTTTGTGTTGCAGTACCACCAATATGAAATGTTCTCATTGTTAACTGTGTACCTGGTTCTCCTATTGATTGAGCAGCTTGAATACCAACAGCTTCTCCCATATTAACTAAAATTCCTCTTGCCAAATCTCTTCCATAACATGTTTGACATATTCCATCTATAGTTTCGCAAAATAATGGGGATCTAACTTTTACCGTTTCAATATTTGCTTCATAAATATCTTTTAGAGATTTTTCGTCAATTAAATCTCCTTTGGATAAAATCTTTTTTTTCTTTTTTTTCTCGATTAAAAATAGATCTTCAGCTACTGATCTTCCTAGTATTCTTTCACCAAGAGAGGCAATAACTGAGCCATCTCTAATAACTGCTAAAACTTCAATATAATTTTTAGTATTACAATCTTCTTCTCTAACAACAACATCTTGTGATGAATCTACAAGACGCCTGGTTAAATATCCTGAGTTAGCAGTTTTTAGTGCTGTGTCAGCAAGACCTTTTCTTGCACCATGAGTGGAATTAAAATATTCCAGAACTGTAAGACCTTCTTTAAAATTAGAAGTTATTGGGGTTTCTATAATTTCGCCAGTAGGTTTTGCCATTAAACCCCTCATTCCTGCAAGTTGTTTTAATTGAGCAGCGGAACCTCTTGCCCCAGAGTCGCTCATCATAAAAACGGAATTAATTTTATTTGTGTTTCTTGTTTTTTCAATTTCACCAGTCATTGCTGAGGCAACAGAATCTGTGCACTGAGACCATGTATCAATAGTTTTGTTATATTTTTCTTTTTTTGTAATAATTCCATTTAAATATTGTTGCTCATAATTTTTTATATCTTTTTTAGCTTCATCAACAAGTTGGTCTTTTTCTTTTGGTATAATAAGATCATCTTTTCCGAAAGAAATACCTGCTCTACATGCATGCTCAAAACCTAAAACCATAATTTTATCACAAAATTTAACAGTTTCTGTTTGTCCACAATGCCTATAAATCGCATCTATAACATTACTTACTTCTTTTTTTGTTAAAATTTTATTTATTAAATCTAATCCTATTTTTTGATGCTTTGGTAAAATTTCATAAATTAACATTCTTCCTGCTGTTGTTTCATTTATGGAACGTTCTTCTTGATTTTCATCATTTAAAAATTCATGTCTGCATTTAATTTTAGAATGTAGTGTAATTTTTTTTGCTAACAAAGCATGTTCAATTTCTGCAATATTAGTAAAAGCCATTCCAGTCCCTGGATCTTCATCAAACATTAAACTCATATAATAAATTCCTAAAACCATATCTTGGGAGGGGACAATTATTGGTTTTCCGCTAGATGGACTTAAAATATTATTTGTAGACATAATTAAAACGCGACACTCTATTTGTGCTTCCAATGAAAGTGGTACATGAACTGCCATTTGATCCCCATCAAAATCAGCATTAAAAGCTGTGCAAACTAATGGGTGCAATTGTATTGCTTTTCCTTCTATTAACATTGGCTCAAATGCTTGAACACCAAGCCTATGTAATGTTGGAGCGCGATTTAATAATACAGGATGTTCGGTTATAACTTCCTCTAAAACATCCCAAACTTCTGGTCTTTCTTTTTCTACTAATTTCTTTGCTGTTTTTATTGTATTAGAAAGTCCGTATTGTTCTAGTTTAGAATATATAAAAGGTTTAAATAGTTCTAATGCCATTTTTTTAGGAATACCACATTGATGTAATAATAGATGTGGGCCAGGAACTATTACAGATCTGCCTGAATAATCTACTCTTTTTCCCAATAAATTTTGTCTAAACCTACCTTGCTTACCTTTCAGCATCTCAGATAAGGATTTAAGTGGTCTTTTGTTTGAGCCTAAAATCGCTCTTCCTCTTCTTCCATTATCAAAAAGAGCATCGACAGATTCTTGAAGCATTCTTTTTTCATTTTTTATAATAATATCAGGAGCATTTAATTCTATTAATCTTCTTAATCTGTTATTTCTATTAAGAACTCTTCTATACAAATCGTTTAAATCTGAAGTAGCAAATCGTCCGCCATCTAAAGGGACAAGAGGCCTAAGATCTGGGGGAATAACGGGTAAAACTTCCAAGATCATCCAATCGGCTTTAATTTTAGATTTATGAAAAGCATTTAATAATTGTAATCTTTTTAAAAGCTTTAATTTTGTAATATCTGATTTTGTGCTTTCAATATTTACATGTACTGCCTTAATTTCTTTATCAATTTTTAATTCACTTAATAATTTTTTTATTATTTCAGCTCCTATACCTACTTCAAATTTTCCCTCTCCATATTTCTCAATTAATTCTTGATATCTTTCTTCAGTTATAAGCTCGTATTGTTTAAGATCAGTTAAACCAGGCTCTACAACTATATATTCTTCAAAATATAAAATCTTTTCCAAAGATTTTAAGGTAATATCAAGCAACGTTCCTATTCTGCTCGGAAGAGATTTGAAAAACCAAATGTGAGCAACTGGTGAAGCTAATTCAATATGCGCCATTCTTTCTCTTCTTACTTTTGACAATGTAACTTCAGTACCACATTTTTCGCATATGATACCTTTGTATTTCATTCCTTTATATTTTCCGCATATGCATTCATAATCCTTAGTTGGACCGAAAACTTTACCACAAAACAATCCGTCTTTCTCAGGTTTAAAAGTTCTATAATTTATAGTTTCTGGTTTTCTAATTTCTCCAAAAGACCAAGAGCGAATTTTGTCCGGGCTTGAGATAGAAATACCTATACTGTCAAAATCTTCTACTTCAGCAGATGATCTTTTCGTAGTTTCAAAAATTTTTTTTAATAATGTCATATATTTTATACTCTTGTACTCTTTAATTGCACATCTAGTGCTAAAGATTTTAATTCTTTTACTAAAACATTAAACGACTCTGGTACACCTGATTGAAAATCATGCTGCCCTCTTACAATAGCTTCATAAACTTTTGTTCTACCTGCAACATCGTCAGATTTTACTGTTAACATTTCTTGTAAAGTATATGAAGCTCCATATGCTTCTAAAGCCCAAACTTCCATTTCGCCAACTCTTTGACCTCCAAATTGAGCTTTGCCACCTAATGGTTGCTGAGTAACAAGACTATATGGCCCTATTGATCTTGCATGCAATTTCTCATCCGCTAAGTGATGTAGTTTAAGCATATAAATATATCCTACAGTTATTTTTCTATCAAAATAATCTCCTCTTCTTCCATCAATAAGTTTTACTTGGCCAGCACTATCTAAATTTGTTTTTTCAAAAAAAATATTAATATCGCTTTCTTTTGCTCCATCAAAAACTGGAGTAGAAATAGAAATACCTTTTTTTATTTCAGATTTATAATCAAGTAATTCTTTTTTATTATTAATAATTCGATCAACTATTTTTTTGTCGTATAAAAAATTTAAATTTTCTTCAAGTTCTTTCTTTTCATTATTTTTTAAGTAACCTTCAATAAGTTTGCTAATTTTTTTTCCAAATCCGGCACATCCCCAACCTAAATGAGTTTCAAGAATTTGCCCAACATTCATACGTGATGGAACTCCTAGAGGATTCAATAAAATATCTATTGGAGTACCGTCTTCTAAATGTGGCATGTCTTCAACTGGGACAATTTTTGAAATACATCCTTTATTACCATGACGACCAGCCATTTTATCACCAGCTTGTAATTTTCTTTTTACTGCTACAAAAACTTTTACCATTTTCATAACACCTGGCGGTAATTCATCACCCAATTGTAATTTTTCAACTTTAATTTGAAATCTATTTTCTAAATTTTTTAAATCATCATCAAAGTTTTTATTCAAACTTTGAATAACATCTTGTTTTTCTGTATCTTTTAAAATAATTTTTCTAAGTTCTTTAACGGAAAAATTATCAATATCGTTTAATACTATTTTTTGATTTCTCTTTAAATCTTGTATTCCTTTTGACACAATATTATCTAAAAGATTTTTTTTCAAAATTTGTGAAAAAGATTCTTCTAGAATTGTTCTCTCATCATCTCTATCTTTGGCTAAGATTTCTATTTCTGATCTTTCAATAGCTAAAGATCTTTCATCTTTTTCAATTCCTCTTCTATTAAAAACTCTTACTTCAACAACTGTTCCTGCATCTCCAGGTGGAACTTTTAAAGAAGTATCACTGACATCTGTTGATTTTTCACCGAAAATTGATCTTAAAAGTTTTTCTTCAGGAGAGACTGTGGAATGAGCTTTTGGAGTTATTTTACCTACTAGAATATCACCAGCTTTTATCTCAGCTCCTATATAAATAACTCCGGCTTCATCAAGATTTTTTAGTGCCTCATCACCTACATTCGGAATATCTCTCGTTATTTCTTCTTGTCCTAATTTAGTATCTCTGGACATTATTTCATACTCTTCGATATGAACAGAAGTGAATGTATCTTTTTTTACTACTCTTTCAGACATAATTATTGCATCTTCGAAGTTGTAGCCTAGCCATGGCATAAATGCTACTAAAATATTTTTTCCTAAAGCTAGTTCACCTTTAGATGTAGCAGGCCCATCAGCTATAATGTCATCTTCTCTTATCAAGTCTCCTTCTTCTACTAATGGAACTTGATTAATGCAAGTGCTTTGGTTTGATCTTTGAAACTTTTTTAAATTATATATATCAACTCCTGATTGATTTTGTAATGGATTCGTCGCGCTAATAACTATTCTACCAGAATCAACGCTATCAACTTTTCCTCCTCTTTTAGCTACAATTGTAACTCCTGAATCTTTTCCTACTGACTCTTCCATTCCAGTTCCAACAAATGGTGCTTCTGGTCTTAATAATGGTACAGCTTGTCTCATCATATTAGAGCCCATTAGTGCTCTATTTGCATCATCATTTTCTAGAAATGGAATCAATGCGCTTGCAACAGAAACTACTTGCTTTGGTGAAACGTCCATAAAGTCAACTCTAGAAGGATTTGCAATTAAAAAATCCCCACCTTTTCTTGCACTTATTAATTGATCGACAATTTTTCCATTAGAGTCAATTTTTGTATTTGCTTGTGCAATTGTAAATTTTTGTTCTTCATCAGCAGCTAAATATACTATCTCGTTAGTAACCTTTTCATTAATAACTTTTCTATAAGGACTTTCAATTAATCCATATTTATTTATTCTAGAATAAGTTGCTAATGAGTTAATTAAACCAATGTTTGGTCCTTCAGGTGTTTCTATTGGGCATATTCGTCCATAATGAGTTGGATGTACGTCTCTTACTTCAAAGCCAGCTCTTTCTCTTGTTAACCCGCCTGGCCCTAATGAAGAAACTCTCCTTTTGTGAGTAATTTCAGATAATGGGTTTGTTTGATCCATAAATTGTGATAACTGAGAAGTTCCAAAAAATTCCCTAAGAATTGAAACAGCAGGTTTTGAATTAATTAAATCTTGAGCCGTTGCAGTAAAAATATCAATTGAAGCCATTCTTTCTTTAATAGCTCTTTCCATCCTTACAAGACCTATTCTATATTGATTTTCAATCAATTCTCCAACCGACCTAACTCTTCTATTTCCTAAATGATCTATGTCATCTTTTTTTCCTTTCGTGTCATTTAAAAATAAAAGATGCCTTGCAACCTCTAAAATATCATTAGATGTAAGAACATTTAAAGTTTCATTAATATTTAATTCACTTCTACTATTTAATTTGTATCTTCCTACTTTAGATAAATCGTATCTTTCAGGATTAAAAAAAAGATTTTTAAAAAGATTTTCAGCTGCTTCTAAAGTTGGTGGCTCACCAGGTCTAAGATTTTTATATATATCTATTAATGCTTCTTCTCGATTTAAATTTAAATCGTTATGAACAGTGTTTCTTAATGCGGCTCCAATGTTAACATGATCAACGTTTAATAATTTAATATTTTTAATATTTTTCTTTTCTAAATTTTCTAAATCTTTATCAGTTATTTCATCTCCAGCTTCAAAAAAAATCTCTCCCGTTTTTTCATTTATAATATCTTCTGCCAAATATCTTCCTACAATTGTTTGATTACTTAAAAAGAGTTCTTTTAATCCTTCTTTCTTAAGTTTTTTTGCTTCATCTAAAGAAACTCTTGATCCAGATTTTTTTATAACTGAACGATTCTTTGCATCAACTAAATCAAATGTTATACGTATATTATTGAAATAATTTTCATCAAATAAAGTAACCCATCCTTTTTCAACAGCAGATAGTTCAAAACTTGAATAAAAATAATTTAGAACATCTTCAGGTTTTCTACTTTGTACTTTATCTTTTTTATCTTTAGCAATTGATTTTTTTTCTAAAGCCATAAAAAAAGTACTGGCTAACATTTTTTTTTTTCTATCAATTCGAACATACATAATATCTTTTACATCAAATTCAAAATCTATCCATGAACCTCTCATTGGGATAATACGTGCAGAATATAAAAGTTTACCAGATGGATGACCTTTGCCATTATCATGATCAAAAAAGGCACCAGGTGATCTATGCATTTGTGAAACAACTACTCTCTCAATTCCGTTGAATACAAAAGTACCCCTATCAGTCATTAGAGGTATATCTCCTAAATAAACTTCGTCATCAACAGAATCTCTAAAAGATTTTTCATCTGGATTATCTTCATCTATTTCATAACGTAGTATCCTTAAAGTTACTTTTAATGCTGATGCATAAGTAAATCCTCTTTGTTTACATTCATCTACATCGTATTTTGGGGGTTCTAAATTATATTTAATAAATTCTAGAGTTGCTTTACCCGAATAATCAGTTATTGGGAATATTTCTTTTAATACTTGTTGCAAACCAATATTTTCTCTTTTATTAGGTTCAACAAATTTTTGTAAAAATTCCTCGTAAGAATTTTTTTGAACTTCAATTAAATTTGGAATATCCAAAATTTCTGGAATATTTCCAAATCTTTTCCTGAGACGTTTACGAGCTAGTAAATTTATATCCATATATTTTGTGATATGGAGCTTATATTTTATAAGTAAAAACTATTTTAATTCTACTTTAGCTCCAACAGCTTCGAGCTTCTTTTTTATCTCTTCAGCTTCTTCTTTTTTTACACCTTCTTTTAAAGTCTTTGGTGCGCTCTCCACTAAATCTTTTGCTTCTTTTAAACCAAGTTCTGTGATAGCTCTAACTTCTTTAATAACATCTATTTTTTTGTCTCCAGCCGCGGTTAATTCAATATTAACAACACCGCCTCCAGTGTCTTCCTCAGCATCAGCTTCTCCTCCAGCTCCCGGTGCAGCGACTACAGCCACAGGCGCATTTGCTTCCACTCCCCATTTTTCTTCAAGTAATTTACTAAGTTTAGCGGCCTCTGAAACAGTTAGTTTAGATAGATCTTCAACAATTTTATTTAAAGCATCACTAGACATATTCTTATCACCATCAAATTAGCAATATTTTTTTATTTTTCAACATTATTTTTAATAATTTTATTTATCTTCTGTTCCCTTATTATTTTTATCATCTTCCTTAACTTCTGGTTTTTCCTCTGTTTTTACTTTAATTTCTGATTTTTCATCAGATTTCACTTCATTTTCTATCTTTTTCTCTGGAATATCGAGCTTTGAATATTCATTAAAAACTCTAGCAAGTTTATTAGCAGAAAATTTAAGTGCGTAAGCTATATTTCGAGCTGGAGTTTGTATTAAACAAATTAATTTAGAGCGTATTTCATCAAGAGTAGGTAATGTTGCAATCTCTAAAATATCTTTTTGTTCTAAATATTTTTTACCAATGATGCCACCAAGTATTAATAATTTGTCATTCTCTTTGGAAAAATTAACTGAAATTTTAGCGGCCGAAACTTCGTCTTCTGAATATGCTAATGCTACAGGACCATTAAATAAAGCTTTAAACTCTTTACTTTTATGTTCCTTTAAAATTATTTTCATAAGAGAATTTTTAACAATAATAAATTTTCCACCAACTTCTTTAATTTTTAGTCTAAGTTCATCGGTTTGAGTAGTTTTTAAACCGGAGTAATGAGTAACTACTAAAATGCCAACATTGTTTAAAATATCTTTAAAATTTTTTACGAACTGTTTTTTTTGATCTCTTTTCATTAAAAAATCCTCATGTAGGAAATTAAGTTTCTTTTTAAAACACCTACAATCTTTGAATAATTCTAAAAAGTAATTAAAAAAATGGATTAATCAAGAAAATTATTTAATATTTTCTATTCGCATACTTGGTCCCATTGAAGTACTAAGATAAATTTTGCTGATAAACTTACCTTTAACACTATCAGGTTTTGATTTTTTAACAGCATTGACAAACTCTTTAAAATTTGAAATAAGATTTTCTTCAGTAAAGCTTAACTTTCCAATACCGGCCTGAACAATAGCGTTTTTTTCTGATCTAAACTGAATCTGACCACCTTTAATATCCTTTATAGTTTTAGATAAATCTTCTGTAACAGTTCCTGTTTTTGGATTAGGCATTATACCTAGAGGGCCTAATTTTTCACCTATCACCGCTATGTCTTTCATCATGTCTGGCGTCGCAACAGCAACATCAAAATTAATTTTTCCATCTTTTATATCTTTAATTAAATCTTCGTTTCCTACAATATCCGCCCCTGCATCTTTAGCTTCTTTTGTTTTTTCTCCCGTTGCAAAAACTGCTACTTGTACTTTTTTTCCTGTTCCATTTGGCAATTTAGCAAAGCCTCTTGATAAACCTTCACCTTTATTCTTTTCTTTATTTAACATTATTGAAATATCTAAAGTTTCATCAAATTTCACTGTTTTATTAGATTTAAAAGTTTTAATTGCTTCATTTAAAGAAGAGGTTTTTATTTCAGAAATCTTTTTCTTATTTTCCAAATATCTTTTGCTTCTTTTTCTAGCCATTATCCTTTTATCCCTTTGATTTATCACTTGATTCAGTAGTTTTTTCTTCAGAACTTTTTTCATCTGTTTTATCTTCAGTAGGTGTTGGTTTAATTAAAGTTTCTTTTTTTATTTTTTCATCAACAGATAACTTTCCTTTTTCTACAACTTTATATCCCATTGATCTTGCAGTTCCAGCTATAATTTTTGCGGCTTGATTAATATCATGTGCATTAAGATCGTCCATCTTTTTTTCAGCTATTTCTTTTATAGTAGACATGGGAATTTGACAAATTATTTCTCTTCCTGGATTTCTACTAGCTTTTGTTAAATTCGCAGCTTCTTTTAAGAAATGAGATGCAGGAGATTTCTTAACTTTAATTTGAAAAGTTTTATCTTTATACACAGTAACAATGCAAGGTATTGGCATACCTGGTTTTTCTTTTTGTGTTTTAGCGTTAAAAGCTTTACAAAATTCCATAATATTTAAACCTCTTTGACCTATTGCAGGGCCAACTGGAGGCGCTGGGTTAGCTTGACCAGCGGGTATTTGTAACTTTATATATCCATCAATTTCTTTAGCCATATTTTTTTTATATAAATATATTAAATTTTTTCAACTTGTGTATATTCTAATTCAACTGGTGTTGATCTCCCAAATATAGAAACAGAAACTTTTAATCTGCCTCTTTCTTCATCAACTTCTTCAACCATTCCATTAAATGATGCAAAAGGCCCATCAATTATTTTTACTTGCTGGCCAACTTCATAAACATATTTGGGAGTTATGTATTCAATGCTATCATCCGCTTTTTTTAACATTTTTATAGCTTCGCTTTGCGATAGTGGGATTGGTTTGTGATCATTTCCAGTAAATCCAGAAACTTTATTTGAATTTTTAACTAACTGCCAGGTTTGGTTATTCATAATCATTTTTATTAACATATATCCTGGAAAAAAATTTTTTTCAGAATTAATTTTTTTACCTCTTCTTATTTCCACCACCTCTTGTTTTGGAATTTGAAAATCAAAAAAAAAATGACTTAAAGATGCTTTTCTTGCATTATCTTGAATTGTTTTTACAGCTCTTTCTTCAAAACCTGAGGCAGCTCCTACAACGTACCATTTTGCGTTTGGATCATCTTCTTCTTTTATATCTGTTACTTTATCTTCATTTTCTTGACCTTCTTGTATTTCTTTTTCTTTAGTTTCAGTTTCTGTTATTTCTTTTTCGTTATCTTCTGTTAATTCATTTTCTTTTTCTGAATCTAATTCAATATTTTTTGAATCTTTATTTTCATTTACTTGTTGTGTATCCATTTTTTTATCATCTTTGGATGTTTCTAATTCTTCTTTAGTATCATTATTTTTTTTGTCTTCAACCATTTTTTTAAAAAAGAAATTTTATTAGTGTTGAAAAAAGCCAATCAATAAATAAAAAAAAGAAAGCAGCTAAAATAACCATAAATAAAATTGCTGCGGAAGTCGTCATTGTTTCTTTCTTTTTTGGCCAAGTAACTTTAGAAACTTCAGATTTAGTTTCATTTATAAAATCATAAATCTTTTTTAACATAAAATCCTATCTAATGGCAGGAGTGGAGGGACTTGAACCCACAACCTCCGGTTTTGGAGACCGGCGCTCTACCAATTGAGCTACACTCCTAAAAATAGCTATATAAAATAACATAGTAATAAATTTAAAAATATGGAATAAAAAAAAAATCTAAATGAGTTTATTATAACTTACTATTTTGCTTTCTTCTCTTTAGGTTTTGCATCAGCTTTTGGTGGGGCTTGATCGCCACCTTTTTCTTTAGCTGGTTTTACATTTTTTGCAGGTTCTCTTTTTGGAGCTCCTTCAATAACCTCGGCAACTACTCCTGAACCAACAGTCCTTCCACCTTCTCTTATAGCAAAACGTTGTCCTTTATCCATTGCAATTGGTGATAATAAATCAACTTCCATAGTTACATTATCACCAGGCATAACCATTTCTATTTTTGCTGGCAAATAAGCTGTTCCAGTTACATCAGTTGTTCTAAAATAAAATTGAGGTCTATAATTTGTAAAAAAAGGCGTATGACGACCTCCTTCTTCTTTTTTTAATACATAAACTTCACATTTGAAACTTGTATGCGGTTTAATGGAGCCTGGTTTACATAAAACTTGTCCTCTTTCAACTTGATCTTTTTCTGTTCCTCTCAATAAAGCGCCAATATTGTCACCAGCTTCTCCTGAATCTAATAATTTTCTAAACATTTCAACCCCCGTTACAACAGTTTTTTGAGTTTCTTTCATACCAACAATTTCAACTTCGTCGTTAACATTAACAACGCCTTGTTCAACCCTACCAGTAACAACCGTACCTCTTCCTGAGATTGAAAAAACATCTTCGACTGGCATTAAAAAAGGTTTGTCTTTAGGTCTATCTGGTTGAGGTATATGTTCATCAATTGCTTTCATTAATTCAATAATAGAATTTTTTCCTACTTCATCATCTTTACCTTCAACAGCAGCTAGGGCAGAACCTTTTATTATTGGAATCTTGTCACCAGGAAAATCGTATGAAGATAATAATTCTCTGGTTTCCTCTTCAACAAGAGCCAGCATTTCTTTATCACTTACTTGATCTACTTTATTTAGATATACTACAATTGCAGGTACGCCTATTTGTCGTGCAAGCAATATGTGTTCACGAGTCTGTGGCATTGGGCCATCTGTTGCGCTAATTACTAAAATTGCACCGTCCATTTGTGCGGCGCCAGTAATCATATTTTTAACATAATCTGCATGACCTGGGCAATCAACGTGAGCATAATGTCTTTTTTCAGTGGTATATTCTACGTGAGCAGTTGCAATAGTAATTCCTCTTTCTTTTTCTTCAGGTGCTTTATCAATTTGGTCATATGCTGTAAATTCAGCACCTCCAGTTTCTGATAACACCTTTGTTATAGCAGCAGTAAGTGTTGTTTTACCATGATCAACATGACCTATGGTTCCAACATTACAATGAGGTTTTGATCTATCAAATCTTTCTTTTTCAGCCATATAGATATATTAATAATTTTTTTATTAAATTAAACAAATTTTATTTTAAATCAAATAAAAAAAAAAAAAAT
>Ga0207966_1001347_pt1 | contig 13511 bp, 9 predicted proteins | sample Knorr_S23_td_NAD_FD_185611 | JGI IMG/M metagenome (GOLD analysis project Ga0207966, IMG submission 185611) | Marine microbial communities from Southern Atlantic Ocean transect - Knorr_S23_td_NADW_ad_2500m_LV_B (SPAdes) (version 2) | ecosystem: Environmental > Aquatic > Marine > Oceanic | place... | reverse complement strand
GCATTAATGCAAGATGATATGAAAAAGTTAATAGCTTATTCTTCCGTGGCGCATATGGGTTTTGTCACAATTGGCATTTTTTCATTAACCAAGCAAGGACTAGACGGAAGTATCATTCAAATGATGAGTCACGGCTTAATATCTGCAGCACTCTTTTTATGTGTAGGTGTTGTCTATGATAGATATCATTCACGTATGATTTCCTCTTACGGCGGATTAGTAAATATTATGCCAAAATATGCTTTGGTATTTATGATTTTTGCTTTAGCTGCGCTAGGATTACCAGGAACAAGTGGTTTTGTAGGGGAGTTTTTAGTTTTAGTTGGAACTTTTCAGGTAAATATTTTTGTTGCAGTTCTAGCTAGTTTGGGAGTTGTTTTAGCAGCGGCATATATGCTTTGGCTGTATAAAAGAGTAATTTTTGGAAAAATGGCCAGTTCTGAAATAAAAGAAATGGCAGATTTAAATAAAACAGAAATATATGTTTTTGCATCCTTGGTATTTTTGACACTTTTTTTTGGTATTTATCCAGAACCATTGTTTAATACTATTGATATTTCCGTAAATAATTTGATTGATAATTATCAAACAGATTTGAATTTTCATTTAGCACAAGTAAATAATTAGATGCAAACAATTGTTTATATCTTGCCTGAATTATTTTTATCAATAGCAATAATGTTTCTTTTGATGCTGGGCGTTTTTATTAAAAAAAGTTTTAAATTAGTAAACTTGCTAACAATTTTAAGTTTGATATTTGCAATAGCCCTGGTTCTAAACCAACCAAACGAAATAATAAAAATTTTTAATGGAAGCTATATAATAGACAAGTTATCAATTTTTATGAAAGTACTTACTTTGTTATTTTGTGTATTTGTTTTGCTTTTATCCAAAGATTACATCAAAAATAATAGTATTGATAAAATAGAATATCCAATAATTATTCTAGCATCGACGCTCGGAATGATATTGATGATTAGTTCTTATGATCTAATTGTTTTTTATCTAGGTTTGGAGTTACAATCCTTATGTTTATACATATTAGCTTCTTTTAAGAGAGATGATGAACGATCCACCGAAGCTGGTTTGAAATATTTTGTATTAAGCGCTCTTGCATCAGGTCTTTTACTTTATGGTTGTTCCCTTATATACGGATTTACAGGATCTACGAACTTTGAAATTATTTCAGAAAATTTAAGTGAAGGAAATACAGGCGCAGTCTTTGGTATGGTTTTTATAATTGTTGGTTTAGCTTTTAAGGTATCTGCCGTACCATTTCATATGTGGACACCAGATGTTTATGAAGGATCACCAACTTCCGTCACTAGTTTTTTTGCTCTTGTTCCCAAAATAGCCGCTTTAACAGTTTTTATTAGATTTATGTATGTTCCATTCATAAATGTAATCAGCCACTGGCAAACAATAATTATTTTTTTATCAATAGCGTCAATGATACTAGGCGCTGTTGCAGCAATAGGACAATCTAATATTAAGAGACTGATGGCTTATAGCTCTATAGGCCATATGGGTTATGCTTTAGCAGGATTAGCTCCAGGAACTAACGCAGGAATTCAGAGCACAATAATTTATTTAACAATATATTTAGTTATGAATCTTGGTGCATTTGGCTGCATTTTTATGATGAAGAGAGAAAATGTTTTTTATGAAAAGATTAATGACTTATCTGGGTTATCAAAAAACCATCCTATGTTGGCCTTAGGTTTTTTAATAATACTTTTCTCATTAGCTGGCATGCCTCCTTTGGCCGGTTTTTTTGCAAAATTTTATATTTTTATGGCTGTCATTGAAGCTAAAATGTATACACTTGCAATCATCGGTCTTGTAACAACAGTTGTTTCGGCATTTTACTATTTAAGAATTATAAAAGTGATCTATTTTGATGAACCGATCGAACCTTTTGAGGAAAACTATGATTGGGGTCTTAAAGCATCACTAGTTTTATCTACTATATTAATTTTAATTTACTTTATTTATCCATCAATTCTAACAGAAGTAGTTTCTTCGATTGTAATTTTTTAATGAAATTTAAAATTTTTAAGTTCAAAAGCGTTACAAGCACTAATGATGTGGCTTTAAATTTAATCCAAAAAGAAAAAAAAACAATCGGGTGCGTTTATGCCGACATGCAAACAAAGGGGAGAGGTACACACGGAAGAAAATGGATTTCAGATAAAGGAAACTTATTTGGATCTCTTTTTTTCCCGTTAGAAAATAATTATCCAGCATTTAATGAATTTTCGATAATAAATCCTGTAATACTTTCTGGTGTTATTGAGAATTATTGTAAAAAAAAAAATGTATCCTTTAAATGGCCAAACGATGTACTTGTAAATAGAAAAAAAATTTGCGGAATTTTACAAGAACTAATAACTTCAAATAATAGAAAATTTTTAATTATAGGAATAGGAATAAATATTGTTTCTCATCCAAATATCAATAATGAATATCAAGCTACAAATATTTTTTTGGAAACCAAAATTAAACTTCCAATTAGAGAAATAATGGACAAAATAATTTTTTCATATGAAAATTTTTTTTTAAATTTAAATTCATATAATTACTCAAGTTTTAAAAAAAAGGCTGACTTAATGGCTGAGAATTAAAAATATAAAATGAATGTATTAATCGGAGATATTGGTAATACTCTTACAAAAATTTGTGTTATTGAAATTAATTCTTTTAAAATATTGAAAACAATTTATTTGAATACTAATAAAATTTTTTCAAAAAACTTTTTAAAAAAAGCCCTAAAGAAAATTTTTAAGAAAAAAACTATATATAGAGTTGCTTTATTTTCAAGTGTAGTACCGAAGTATCAAAAAATTTTAGAAAATTTTTTAAAAAAAGAATATGCAATTAAGTTGAGAGAAATTAAGGAAAAAAACATAAAAAAGATTGTTAAAATTAATATTAAAAATAAAAATCAAGTTGGTTCAGATAGAATTGCTAATGCGGTTGGTGTATACAAATGGTATAAATCTAATTGTATTGTTTTGGACTTCGGTACTGCAACTACATTTGATGTTGTGACCAAAAACGGAATTTATAATGGAGGAATAATTGCTCCTGGGGTTAATCTTTCATTAAAAAGTTTAGTAAGTGCAGCTGATCAAATACCTGTTTTTTCCATCACAAAACAAAAAAAAATAATTGGTAAAAATACACTCGAAGCTTTACGTTCAGGTTTTTATTGGGGTTATTCTGGGTTAATTAATAATATTATATTAAAAATTGAAAAAGAAACAAAAAAAAAATATAAAATTATTTTTACAGGAGGCTATGCTGATTTATTTAAAAAATCTATCAGAAGATCGTTTACCGTTGATAGAAATATAACAATTAAAGGTATAATTGAGATTTTTAAAGAAAATAAGGAACAGCTTAAATAAATGAAAAAAGAAGAATTTATTTTTTGTCCCTTAGGGGGTTCTGGAGAAATAGGAATGAATATGAATTTATTTGCCTATGGTAATCCAGAGAACAGAAAATGGATTATTGTCGATATAGGAGTTACTTTTGCTGATGAGACAATACCGGGTATAGATTTAATTTATCCGGATCCAGGTTTTATAGTGGACAAGAAGGATGATTTAATTGGTTTAGTCTTAACCCATGCTCACGAAGATCATATTGGAGCTATAGCACATATTTGGCCTAAACTACTCTGCGATATCTATGCTACTCCGTTTACAAGCGTTTTGATTAATGAAAAGTTCAAAGAAAAAAAAATTGATATAGGAAAAAAACTAAAAGTTGTTAAGCTTAACGGCAATATACAACTAGGTCCTTTTAAAATCGAATTTGTTACATTAACACATTCTATACTTGAACCTAATGGTCTAAGTATTGAAACTCCTGTTGGTACAGTTTTACATACCGGTGATTGGAAATGTGATCCTAATCCTTTAATTGGCGAAACAATTAATGAAAAAAAACTTAAACAAATTGGTGATAAAGGAGTTTTGGCGATGATTTGCGATTCAACAAATGTATTTAATGCTGGACGAGCAGGATCAGAGCTGGATGTGAGGAAAAGTTTATTAAAAATTATGGAGAATAAGCAAAAAAGAATAATTGTAACTTCTTTCGCATCAAATGTAGCAAGAATGGAAAGCATTTTTTATTGTGCTGAAAAAATAGGAAGACAAATATCTTTAGTAGGCAGATCTATGCATAGAATTTATAAAGCAGCAAAACAATGTGGCTATTTAAATAATTTAATCAAGCCTATTGATCCAAGAGAGGCCAAAAAAATTTCAAGAGAAAAAATAGTATATTTATGTACAGGTAGTCAAGGTGAACCAAATGGAGCAATGATGCGTATTTCTAACTATATTCATCCAGATGTGTTGATTGAATCTGGCGATACAGTAATTTTTTCATCAAAAATTATTCCTGGAAACGAAAAGAAGCTTTATAAATTACATAATCAGTTAGTTAAAAACGGTGTTGAAGTTATTTCTGAGGAAAATGAATTTGTTCATGTATCAGGACACCCAAATAGGGAAGATTTGAAGGATATGTATCATTGGGTTAAACCCAAATCAGTTATTCCTGTCCATGGAGAACATAGGCATATGTTTGAACATATTAATTTTGCAAAAGAAATGCAGGTTCCATATCCGGTTAAAGTTGAAAATGGAGATATAGTTCAATTATTTCCAGGAGAAAAACCAAAAGTAGTTGATAAAGCTCCAGTTGGCAGAATGTATGTAGATGGAAAAATAAGTGTTGGAGAAGAGTCTCAATCAATAAAAGATAGAAAAAATTTGTCCTATAATGGCTTTTTAGAAATAACCATAATTATTAATGATATTGGCTCAATAGTAAAAAAACCTATTATTTCTTTTAAAGGAATTCCAAGCAGTGGAGAAAATAGCAATTTTATTTTTGATTTAGAGGATCAAATTCAAAAAATATGTAAAACTTTTTCATTAAATAGCTCTCATCAAGAATATAATTTGATTGAGGCACTTAAGACTAATTGCAGAAAAACCGTTAAAGAGAAGACTGGAAAGAGACCTTACACGAACGTAAATTTGGTAAGAATTTAATAATTAGGAGTTTATTTATTTCATATGTATTTATCTAAGCTATTTATTCCACTATTAAAAGAGACACCATCAGAAGCAAAAATTAAGTCCCATCAGCTTATGCTTCGATCAGGTATGATTAAACAATCTTCTGCGGGAATATATTCATGGTTACCTTTGGGATTTAAGATTATGAAAAAAATAGAGCAAATTGTTAGAGAAGAGCAAAACGAAATTGGGGCCCAGGAATTGTTGATGCCGACAATACAGTCAGCTGAAATATGGAAAGAAAGTGGAAGATATGATGATTATGGCGAAGAAATGTTAAGAATAAAAGATCGTCAAGGTAAAGAAATGCTTTACGGCCCTACTAATGAAGAATTAATAACTGAAATTTTTAGGGCTAGTGTAAAATCTTACAAATCACTACCTCAACTTCTCTATCATATTCAGTGGAAATTTCGTGACGAATTAAGGCCAAGATTTGGTGTTATGAGATGTAAAGAATTTCTTATGAAAGATGCTTATTCCTTTGATTTGAGTGATGCTGAAGCAACCAGATCTTATAATAAAATGTTTTTCGCTTATTTGCAGACTTTTAAAAGATTAGGACTTACAGCAATACCGATGGCAGCTGACACAGGACCTATTGGAGGGGATCTTTCACACGAATTTGTTATTTTGGCTGAGACTGGTGAAAGTAAAATCTATTCAGATAGAAGAATTTTCGATGTAGATATTAGTAAACATAATAGTGAAGATAATTCAATTAAGGAATTAAGAAAAAAATATGACGCTTATTATGCGGTTACTGACGATAAATTTAAAAAAGAAGATTTTGAAAAAAAAGTAAAAAAAGAACATCAACTTGTCACCAGGGGAATAGAAGTTGGGCATATTTTTTATTTTGGTGATAAATATTCAAAACCTCTAAAATGTGCCGTTGATTTACAAGACGGAACAAAAGTGGATGTTAAGATGGGATCTTACGGGATAGGGGTTTCAAGATTGGTTGGTGCAATAATTGAGGCCAAGTTTACCAATAATGTTATGAGATGGCCGCAATCGGTGACACCGTTTGAAGTTGCAATAATTCCAAGTTTGCAGAAAAACGATAAATCAAATTATTCAAAGGCTGAGACAATATATAACTTATTAAAAAAAAATAACATTGATGTTTTGCTTGATGATACTGATGAACATTTATCAGCAAAATTTAAAAAATTCGATCTTATAGGCGTTCCGTACCAAATAATTTTAGGTTCTAAATCTACTGATAATAAATTTGAATTTAAAGAAGTTAACGGTAAAACTAAAACGATGTCCTTGGAAGAAATTAAAAATAAATTGCTCAACAAAAGAAATTTAAATTGATTTCAAAAATCGAACGAACCATAGCTTTTAGATATTTAAAACCTAAAAAAAAAGAAGGTTTTTTAAAGGTAATTTCCATTTTTTCTTTTACCGGTATAGCTCTTGGAGTGGCTATTTTAATTATAGTTATGTCTGTTATGAACGGATTCAGAACAGAGTTAATCAACAAAATTTTAGGTTTTAATCCTCATATTATTGTCAAGCCTTATGAAAATAAAATTAACAAAGAAGACCTCGATAAACTCAGTGAATTAAAAAATAATATTCTAAAAACTGCTTTTACTTTTAGTGGTCAAGGAATCATACTTAATAAGGAAAATACGGTTGGTATATTAGTACGTTCCTACCTTAAGAATGATATTCATAAAATTGAGTTAATTAAAAAAGGTATTATTGATGGTTCATTGGAATTATTTAATAAAAATACACTTTCTATAGGAAAAGAATTAGCAATATCATTGAATTTGGTAGTAGGAGATAAAATTACTATAATGTCTACATCAAATCTTCAAACGCCCTTTGGGAATTTGCCTCTCCAAGAAAAATTTATAATTTCTTCCGTCTTCAGTAGTGGACTTGCAGAATTTGATCAAAATGTTGTTTTTATGCCATTTGAAAATGCTAATTCTTTATTTGAGTTATCCGACACAGATATAGATCTCGAAATATTTTTAAAAAATCCTGATAAAGTTCAATTAGTTAAAGAGAAAGTACAAGGCATATTTAGCGAGCATTATGTTTATTCATGGGCGGATTTAAACAAATCCTTTTTCGGAGCATTGAAAGTTGAGAGAAATGTAATGTTTATTATTTTAACTTTAATAATAATTGTTGCGGCGTTCAACATTATTTCAGGATTAACAATTTTAGTAAAAAACAAAACAAAAGAAATTGCTATACTCAGAACTTTAGGTATTAGCAAAGCATCTATCTCAAAGATTTTTTTTCTTACAGGATTTACTATAGGTTTTCTTGCTACAATTACAGGAGTAATAATTGGTATATTATTTTCATACTATATTGAAGATATAAGAGTCTTACTAACTTCAATTTTTGATATACGATTGTTTCCTGAGGAAATTTATTTTTTAAGCCAAATGCCTTCAGAAATAAATTTGGGTTATATATTTATTATTTCGCTTTTCTCACTTTTAATTACTTTTTTGGCTACGATTTTTCCATCTTTATCAGCAGCAAAATTAGATCCAGTTAAGGCTTTAAAATATGAGTAAAGAAATAATTAAATTAGCGAAAATCTCTAAAAAATTTGTTGGAGCTAACAAAGATATTATTGTTCTTAAAAATATTAATTTAAAAATTAATAGTGGAGAACTAGTTTCATTAACGGGACCTTCTGGTTCTGGTAAATCCACTTTATTACATCTTATTGCCTTATTAGATCAACCCACATCAGGTGAAGTTTTTTTCAAAAAAAAAAGTTTTTCGAAATCAACAGAAGGTGAAAAAGATTTGGTAAGAAGACAAGGAATTTCAATAATCTATCAACAAAATAATTTACTTAGTGACTTCACTGCTTTAGAAAATGTTACAATTCCACTAGTTATTAATGGGTACAATTGGAAAGATGCAACCAAAAAAGCTAGTAAAATTTTATCTTTAGTTAATTTATCTAAAAGACTCAATCATTTTTCAACAGAGTTATCTGGTGGAGAGCAACAAAGAGTCGCTGTTGCACGAGCATTAATTACAGAACCAGATTTAATTTTAGCAGATGAACCTACCGGTAGTTTAGATAGAAAAACTGCTAATGAAATATTTTCTTTATTTTCAAAACTTAAATCTAAAAATAGAGCAATACTTTATGCAACTCATAATAGAGAACTAGCAAACAAAGCAGACTATAAGTTAAATATTTTAGATGGTAATATTACTAGGAAAAATGCATGAACTTACCAATAAGCAATTTACTCATCTAAAAATCCACACGCAATATTCCATTTGCGAAGGTGCATTAAAAACAGCAGATCTTGCAAAATATTGCAAAACAAATAAAATTCGCGCAGTAGGATTATGTGACTCAAATAACTTATGTGGTGCATTAGAATTTTCAGAATTCGTAGCAAAATCCAAAACACAGCCAATTATTGGGACACAAATTAATATTGAATATAAAGGCCTGAGTGGAAAAATCCCATTATTTGCGAAAGATTTAGAGGGTTATAAAAATTTAATTAAACTATCTTCAAAATCTTTTTTAGAAATAAAAGACAATGAAGAACCACATTGTAAGATTGATGATATAGAGTCGAACTGTAAAGGCTTGATTTTGTTAACAGGATCTTTTGATGGCTTAATAGGAAAGCTGTTTTTTAAGAATCTTACAGATGAAATAATTGCTTTGCTTAAAAAATTAAAAAAAACTTTTAATGACAATTTTTACCTTGAGATACAGCGACACAATGATGATGGTGAAAAATTATTCGAAAAATTTCTACTCAATGTTTCTAATAAATTAGAACTGCCTATAATCGCTACCCACGAGGTGTTTTATCTAGATAAAGATATGCACGAAGCTCACGATGCTTATCTTTGTGTTGGTGAAAAAACTTATGTAAATGTAAAGGATAGAAGAAAATATTCTGATGAACATTATCTAAAGACTGCTGAAGAAATGTATAAACTTTTCCATGACCTTCCCGATGCTGTAAAAAACAATGCAAATTTTCCATTTAGAATTTCTTATAGGCCAAAAAATTCTGTACCAGTTTTGCCTAATATACAAGGAAGTAAAGTTGAAAGTGTAGATAATGTATTAATTAAAGAGTCCACGGAAGGTTTGAAGGAAAAACTGAATGAGTATGTTTTTCCATATTGTAATAAAGAAGACTTAAAAAAAATCTCAAACACTTACAACGAAAGACTAAAGCATGAAATTAATATTATTTCTAAAATGAAATATGCTAGTTATTTTTTAATTGTTTCTGATTATATCAAGTGGGCAAAAAAAAATGATATTCCCGTTGGCCCTGGAAGAGGATCAGGAGCTGGCTCTTTGGTTGCTTGGGCACTTTCCATAACTGATATCGATCCGATTAAGTTTGATTTAATTTTTGAAAGATTTTTAAATCCTGACAGAATTTCAATGCCAGACTTTGATATAGATTTTTGTGAAGAAAAAAGAGATAGAGTTTTTAACTATTTAAAACATAAGTATGGAAAAGGTGTTGCTCACATTATTACCTTTGGAAAACTAAAAGCTAGAATGGCTTTCAGGGATATCGGTAGAGTTTTGGGTTTGCCCTACGGATATGTAGATACTTTATGCAAAATGATTCCATTTGATCCTTCCCGACCTCTTTCTTTAGAACAGGCTATAGCTCGAGAACCTAGAATAAAAAAAGAAGAGAATAAAGATCCAAGGGTTAAAAAACTAATAGAATTATCCCTTAAACTAGAAGGTCTATATAGAAACATGGCAACGCACGCAGCTGGAGTCGTTATTCCTGAAGAGAATTTAGCTGAATTTGTTCCATTATATAAGGACCCTTCATCCAGTTCACTTTTACCTTCAACTCAATTTGATATGTATGCCTCCGAAAACGCTGGTCTTGTAAAATTTGATTTGCTTGGTTTAAAAACTTTAACAGTAATAAATAAAACAATATCACTTCTTAAAGAAAAAAAAGTAAAATTAGATATAAAAAAAATTAAACTTGATGACTCAAAGATTTTTGAACTGTTAAGTTCAGGCCATACAGTAGGCTTATTTCAATTAGAAAGTGCCGGAATGAGAGACGCTTTAGTTAATATGAAACCAAACAAGTTTGAAGATATTATTGCTTTAGTTGCCTTATACAGACCAGGACCTATGAGCAATATAGCAATTTACAATCAGTGTAAGCATGGCAAAAAAGAGCCAGATTATTTACATCCAAAACTTAAAAAAATCTTAGAACCAACATATGGAGTTATTATTTATCAAGAGCAGGTTATGCAAATAGCTCAAATTTTATCGGGATTTTCTGCTGGTGAAGCAGATATTTTGAGACGAGCAATGGGAAAGAAGAAAAGAGCAGAATTAGAAAAACAAAAGGAGAGATTTGTAAACGGAGCTACCAAAAATGGTATACCAAAAGATACAGCAATTTTTATTTTTAAAAAAATCGAACCATTTGCAGAATATGGTTTTAACAAAAGTCATGCAACAGCATATGCTATGATCGCATACCAAACTGCTTATTTAAAAACTTATCATCCAAACGAGTTTATTGCGGCATCCATGTCAAATGAATTATCCAATACGGACAAATTAAGTGAATTGTTTGAAGAATTGAAAAGATTAGGAATTAAAGTTTGTCTTCCTTGTGTCAATGAAAGTTTTGCTGAGTTTGTGCCACAAGGTAGTTCATTGTTCTATGCTTTAGGAGCGATTAAAAACGTTGGTTTTGAAGCAATATCTCAAGTAGTTCAAGAAAGAGAAAAAAATGGAAAATTTAAATCTATTAGTGATTTTATAAACCGAGTTGATCCAAAAAATATAAATAAACTTCAATTAGAAGGATTAGTTAAAGCAGGAGCATTTGACTCAATTTTTAAAAATAGAAAAGTTCTTTATGATAATATTCCTAATATTATTCAGAATTCCAAAACTATGCATGAAAATAAAATTAATAATCAATCAAGTTTGTTTTTAGAAGATAATCATAAAATTTCTTATTTAATGACAGACAAAGATTCTTCTTGGTCAAGCGATGAAACTTTATCAAAAGAATTCGAGTCAGTTGGATTTTATTTATCCAACCATCCTTTAAAAGATTATGAAAGTATACTTGAGCAATATCAAGTTAAAACATTTAAAGAATTTGAAAATACTAATGAAAGCCAAAGTTTTCTAGCAGGCACTATTATGTCGGTAAAAGAAAAAAAAACTATAAAAGGAACTTCTTTTGTTATTATTAAATTTAGTGATTTAAGCAAAGTATTTGAACTTTTTATTTTTTCGGAAATTTTGGAAAAAAATAGAAAGCATTTAGTTGAGGGACAATCTTTTTTATTAACTGTTATAAAAGATAAAGAAAATCAGGAAAATCGATTTAGAAGAATAAGTGTAAGAAAGATTGTTAGTTTAAAAGAAATTACGAAAATGGGTTATAATGATGTTTATATAGAAATAAACGAGTCTGATAATTTGAAAAAGCTTTATGAGGCTATTAAAGAAAAAGGAAATGCTAAAATTAAAATTTCTATTAATGATAAACATAAAAATTATTTATTTGAATTAAAGGATAAGAGAAAATTTGATTATGAAACTTTAAAGCACTTAAATAAAGAGCGTTATATCAAGAAAATAAGAGTTTAAATTTGATATTGAATTTCTGCTTGTAAAAAGGTAGAACGTCTAGCTTAAATACGCACACAGTTGTTGGTTGTAAAACCTCCGGTCCTTAAATGGAAAAAATTGTGGTGGAATAACCGGGAAACAATGAAATTACCAAGTGTTACTATAAAACAATTACTAGACGCCGGCGTTCATTTAGGCCACAAAACTTTTAGGTGGAATCCAAAAATGAGTCAGTATATTTTTGGATCAAAGGATTCCATACATATTATTGATCTTGTACAAACTTTGGAAATGACAAATGTTGCATTACACGAAATACACAAGTGTATTGTTTCAGGAGGTAAAATATTGTTTGTATCAACAAAAAAACAGGCCACAGAAACAATTTCTGCTCTAGCTAAGGATACTTCACAATTTTATGTTAATCATAGATGGCTTGGTGGAATGCTTACTAACTGGAAGACTATATCCAATTCAATAAAGCGTTACAAAAAACTTTCCGAAGACTTAAAACAAGAAAGCACAGGTTTCACAAAAAAAGAAATTTTAAAAATGGGTAAACAAAGAGACAAACTAGAAAGATCATTGGGTGGTATAGCCGATATGAAAAAAACACCGAATATGATTTTTATAATTGATACTAATGTTGAAGATTTAGCAGTTAAAGAAGCTGTAAAATTGCGCATTCCTATAGTTGCAATAATTGATACCAACTCTGATCCCACAGAAATCAATTTTCCAATACCTGGAAACGATGATGCAAGAAGAGCCATAAATTTGTATTGTGAGCTAATAAAACAAACGATACTAGATGCTCAGAAAAATATATCCACAAAATATTCTGAAGAGATTGAATCTAAAGAAAAAAAGGAAGAACCTAAACAAAAAATAAAAGTAGAAGTGTCTAAACCCAAAATAAAAAGCGATGCAACAGAAAAAAAATCCACATCCATTTTCTCAAAAATTAAAACGTTAGCATCCAAAAAATAAGAATAAAAATATATAATTTTTATGTCTTCAGGTAATTTATTAGAAAAGGTTAAGCAATTAAGAAAAATTACTGGAGTGGGATACAAAGATTGTAAGAATGCAATCGATGAAACACAAGGAGATATTGAAAAGTCGGTAGAACTATTGAGAAAAAAAGGTATTGCAAAAGCCAGTAAAAGAATGTCACGAGTAGCGGCTGAAGGTCTGATTTGTATTTATGAGCAAGATAATCAATTTTCAATGATAGAAATAAACAGCGAAACAGATTTTGTTGCAAAAAACAATCAATTTGTAAATTTTGCTGAAGAAATCTCCCAATTAGCATTAATCAAATCTGGAAAAATGGAAGATATTTTAAATTCGACAATGACAAACAAAAAAAATGTTAAAGATAATTTAGTTGATTTAATATCTAAAATTGGAGAAAAAATTACTTTAAGAAGAAGCGCTTTCATTGGGAAAGATAAATCAATAAATTTTTCGTATACACACTCTTCACTTAAAAAAAATGTTGGAAAATTGGGAGTGTTATTAAGCATAGAAACTACAAAGCCAAAAAATGAAATATTGAATTTAGGAAAACAGTTGGCGATGCAAGTGGCTGCTTCCTCACCACTAGCAATAGACAAGGAGAGTTTAGATCAAAATATATTACAAAAAGAAAAGGAAATAATTAAAGAAGAATTGAAAAATAGCGGAAAGGATACTAAGATTGTAGAAAAAATAGCTATAGGAAAATTGAATAAATTTATTGCAGATAACACTCTATTAAACCAAGAGTGGATTATGGA
>Ga0207966_1001345_pt1 | contig 13521 bp, 16 predicted proteins | sample Knorr_S23_td_NAD_FD_185611 | JGI IMG/M metagenome (GOLD analysis project Ga0207966, IMG submission 185611) | Marine microbial communities from Southern Atlantic Ocean transect - Knorr_S23_td_NADW_ad_2500m_LV_B (SPAdes) (version 2) | ecosystem: Environmental > Aquatic > Marine > Oceanic | place... | reverse complement strand
TTTTTGGGAAGAGGTAGAACGCGCTGCAAAAGATAACCCTGAAATCGAGATTGAAGAGTATTATATCGATAATATGACACAGCAACTGGTTAAAAATCCAGAGAGATTCAACAATTCTGTTTTAATTAGCACAAACTTGTTTATGGATATTATTTCTGAATGTGCATCAGGCAACATAGGTTCGATTGGAAATGTGTACTCTGCAAACATGGGAGACAATTATGCAATGTTTGAGCCAGCACATGGCAGTGCACCAAAATACAAAGGAATGGACAAGGTAAACCCGACCGCAACTATACTTTCTGCTGGCTGGATGGCTGAATATTTAGGCGAGCCTGAGATAAGGGATGCAGTGTTTGCAGCAACAGACGATGTAATCAATGAGGGAAAATATGTCACATATGATATTGGCGGCAATGCAAAGACAAGTGAGATGGCTGATGCAATTGCAAAGATTGCAGCTGAAAAACTACGAAAGTAATTTTTTTGCTTCTATAATTATCAACTCTTCAAAAAATAACTTCTTTTTTGCAACAATACTTACTTTGAAACCTTGCAATTCAGTATAATCAATTAATTTTTTAAAGTTGGATAACGATGATGTTACATAGACCAATTTTCCACCTGGTATTAACCGTGATTTAACTGAATTAATGATTTTCATTGGAATCTCTAATCCTTCCTTTCCACCATCAGTACTCACATCTATTATCTCATCAGTGCTGAGATAAGGAAGGTTACAAATTACCAATTCAAACTTATAGTTTAGAGCATCTGCCCCATTACAACATACAGAATTTAATGTGGGATAACTTCGTTTTTTTAAAACATTAAAACTTAGATCTGTTGCGACCACAAAAGAAAATGATGTTGCTAAAATATTTGCTAAATAGCCAGAACCTGTACCTACATCTAATGCAGACTTGCCATTTACATTCTTAATATAATCAGCTAAAAAGAACGTATCCTCAGATGGAGGATATGGTTCAGCTTCTAACAATTTTTTGTGCAATCTTAATTATTTCATCTCCTGATAATTCATCTAGGCGTTTTTTTGAGGTAGATCTAATACCAAATTGTCTTAAAATATTTTGAATTGTTTTGCGCCTGTATGAAAAAATACAATTTACAGTGGAAATAAGCACCTTTGAAAGTACTTTCTTTTGTTTTAGCAAAATTATAACCGAATCTACTTTTGGCATTGGAAAAAAGTTTGATTTTTTAACATTCATCAGTAATTTTATTTCAAACCCATAATTTGCTAGAACTGATACAGCTTTATGGTCTTGGGTAGACATTAATTTCTCAGCAAATTCTTTTTGCACCATTATTACTGAACGTAAAAATTTTTTTTGAAGTAACCATTCTATGGCTAATCTGCTCTTTGAAAAAGGAAGATTAGAAACAAAAATAGAAAAACTATGATTTGAGGTAAACCCATTACCGTGTTCTAAAATCAGATTTTTCATATCAGAAAATTTTGATTTTGCAAAAAGATGCAGTTTTTTGTCAGTTTCAATTGAGATTACTTTTTTTGAATTTTTGCATAAATGTGGTATTAGTATTCCCTGGCCAGTTCCAATTTCAAGAATAACATCATTTTTTGTAATCTTTGCAAATGAGGCTATTGATTTTGCAATGTTAGTTGAATTTAGAAAGTGTTGCCCCAGATTTTTACGCTTTTTCATCGCTTAACAAAGAGATTCATTCTTGTTTCACCTGAAATCTCTTCTAGAATTCTTTTTGATATATGTCTCATTGGTTCTTTCAACCCAGTACGGTTTTCTATGTCAGAGAAACTTTCAAACGGTTTTTTTTCTCTTTCCTGAATTATAACATGCATGTATGTCTTTCCAATACCAGGAATTAATTCTAGTGCGTGGATTCTGGGAGTAAGAGACTGTGCATTGTTTAGATAATCTACAAATCTTTTTTCATTTTTTATAATAATAGATTCAACAACTCCTGGAATCTCACTTTGTGCAGAATCAGAAATTTTTGCGTAATCAATTTTGCCTAATACCGATTGTACTTTTGTTCTCCCCTCTTTTCCAATGTATATTCTCTCACCAACATCAAAAGTTGAATTTTCTAACCCAAGTATCTCTAATAGCGTAAGTCTATCTTTACCAATTGCGGTTACAATTATTCCCATCCTTCCTCGAACAGTAGATGAATGACCACGTGATTTAAAATCCAATACGTAAGCGTATTCCTCAAATTTTCGTAACTGGGTATGTACACCCTCCAAATAATATCACCGAAAAACTACGAATATTCCTTAATTATTTTAAGGATCTTTTCAAGAGTTTCAGCTAAAATTAGTTTTTTCCATCCAAAAGTGAACGAGCGTAGTTCGGGTAATGATGTAGGACAAATGTTGATAAGTTCAACTGCCTCCCCCTCAGTCAACCCACATTCTTTAACTAGTTTCTGTTTCATTTTTACTGCATCCTTAGGATCAATCTTTACAAATTTTGATACATAATCATACGTCCAACGTTGAATCTGATCTAGTGATTCAGGATCTTGTTTTTCTAAAATTTCCTTTACCTCAGCCAATGATACCATACGTTTCTTGATTACTTCTTCCATGAATTAAACACCAAACGGTTTGATATGGTCGAATCTAGTGATTAAGGTTTTTGGTTTATCACCTAATTTAATATCAAGAATTACACTTCGTCTTCCAACCCATCTTACAGTACCAACTTTACCATGATATCGCTTATGTGGTAACCCTTTATGCTGTCTTGGATCAATAATTACCAAAGCCTTATCACCCTCATGATATTCATAAAGTAAAAATGAAACACCTCTAGGAGCGTCTTTTGTCATAATTGACCTGGATTTCCACCTAAATCCATGAGAACGACCCCCTGGTTTTTTAGTAGTCATGCTAGGAATATGACTCTGAAACCCTTATTTTAATACTGACACTCCTGAAATTTTTAATTAAATCTACCTTACACGTAAAAGGCGTCACGAAAAATACTGCCATCATAGTACCCTATATTAACCCTCTAAGTCTGGTTCTGCTTTAATACTGCAAAAGACCTATTTTAATATGGTTTATGCGATCGGTAAAGACACTGCAGCTCATACAATTGGTAAAGACACTGCAACTCATACAGTAGAGTCTTTAATGTCAGATCATTTCACTAAGCTTGCATCTTTTTATTCACAGAATAGAACATTTGATCATGAAGCAATAAACTACATCACAAAAAAACTTGCTCCCATGTCCAATATTACTGCCGCTGACATCGGATGTGGTGATGGAAGATATTCAATAAAATTAATTGAAAAACTTAGAAATCGATTATCACTAACCTGTGTGGATAATAACTATGAAATGTTACAACAAATTTCTAATATATCATCCAACTTCAAAAATTTACAAACAAAGTATGCCTTTGCCGAAAAGCTGCCATTTGATGACAACTCGTTAGATTGTATTTTTTCATTTAACGCCATTCATCATTTCAAAATTAATAAATTCGCAAAAGAGTGTAATCGTATCCTAAAAAACAACGGTTTGTTGTTTATTTATACAAGATTAAAAGATCAAAACGAATCCAACATTTGGAGTAAATTCTTTCCAGATTTCTCTAAAAAGGAAAATAGGCTTTTTGATATTCAAGGCTTGACAAAATCCATTTCCAACCAGACTAGCCTAAATTTAAAATCTAGTGAATTTTTCGAGCATAAACGTTCATCAAACCTACAAACACTTGTCAAGAGAGCTGAAATGAAACATTATTCTACTTTTTCGCTATACTCTATTTCAGAGTTTGAGAAATCTCTTGGAAAATTCAAACAAAACATCTATCAAAACTTCAACAATCCTGAAAATATTCAATGGGTCGATGAAAACACAATGTTTGTCTTTAAAAAAAACACTTCCAAAATTAATGATACCAAAAAATAATACTTGAATAATATTTGTGCCTGATAAAACACGCTAATTATGGTTGTGTCTCTAGATAACAATCAATCTTGGTGTATTTTCTGCTACCACCATAGTATTCGTTCCAGTTTTCAGCCTTTTCCACCCATGTAGTTGCATATTGTCTACCTTTCTTGAATCCCAATATGTTAGGTTAAGCATCAGTTTCTGATAAATCTGATCAAAACTTAGCTAGTTCTAGTCACAAAATTAGGTATTGAAGTCCCTTACACGGGACAAAAGCGTCACGAGTAAATACTTACTCAGAATCTTCAGTTTTACTATCTACATCAACACTAGAATCGCTTTTTGGTGCTGTTACAGCGTCTGCTGCCAGTTTAGCTGTTGTTACATCAGTTTGAACCTCTGATTCTACTTTTGGTGATTTTGTAATTTTGGTAGATTTCTTCTTTGTATCCGAGTCAGGATCAGATACTCCTGCTTCAGTTAGAGTAAAGATAACTTCTTGTTCTGGATGATGTGGACTGTCTACCATTCGTGCTATTCTTTTTTTGCCCGATTTTTTAAAGTAAATTCTGTATGTGCTTGTGTGAGCAACTACATTGCCTCCTATTGGGCGTGTTGGATCTCCAAAGAATGTGTCAGGTGATGACATTACCTGGTTTGTCATAAGTGCAGCACAGTTGTATGTCTCTGCAATTCTAACTACCAAATGGACAAACTTGTTTAGTCTTTGTTGACGTTCTGAAAGTGTTCCTCTGCCTAGATATTCTGCCCTAAATAGACCCACTGCAGAATCAACCACAAGTAGTTTTATGTTATTTTCTTGAATCAGTTGGCTTGCCTCTTCCAGAATTAACATTTGGTGAGCACTGTTGTATGCTCTTGCTACAATGATCTTATCAAGAACTTTTCCTGGATCCATACCGTTTATTTTTGCAATAGACACAATTCTTTCTGGTCGGAAAGTGTTTTCAGTGTCAATGTATAGTACTGTTCCCTCTAAGCCACCTTCCTCTTTTGGTTTTTGAACATTTACACACATTGTGTGACAAAATTGTGTCTTCCCAGATCCAAATTCACCATAAACTTCAGTTAATGCTTGTGTTTCAAGGCCGCCATCAAGCAACAAGTCGAGACATTCCGTTCCTGTAGTGATTTTGCCAATTGCCTGTCGTCTTTTGTATATTTCTGTGGCAGTTACAAAGTCTTTAGAGAGCATTCCTCCCTCAACTAGTGCCTGTCTTGCCTTTTCTACAATATTTCCAGCTGCTTCTTTATCCATACCAGTAATTTCTGCTAGCTCTACTGGACCTCGTACTATCAAATCCATTATGTTGTGCATTCCAGCGTCACTCAGTTTTTTTGTCGTTACTGGACCTACACCGGCTAAACTATCTAATCTTAAATCTTCCATACCGTAATGTACGGTACCTGATTAATAAAAGTATCCGTTGATTTTATTGAGCCTAAAGTCAAAATCGCTAAAATTGATAATTAACGACGTCTTCGTCTTTGTCCAGGTTTGTTTTGGCCAGGAAATCTGGACAAAATAAATCGTTTCTTAAAATTACTTTTGTTTCTAAGGCTGGAAGAAGTGCCTACATGCTTACGCCCCTCTACTTTGGGTGTTTGACCCCTAACTTTTCCTGCTTTGGTAAGCGAACCGTGTGTTGCCATGATAATTGAATGAAATTCTTGAATTTATGTATTTGGAATATCAGTTACCAGTATTGTACCTTAATCTTGTCAATAACCCTTTCATACTCAGGACCTCTTCTTCTTGCGAATTTTTCCATGGCACTAAGTGGAAGGCCGCCTAAAGTTCTGGCAAGGCCGTTAAATGCAGTTCGTCTAAAAGATCCGCTCTGTCCAGTTTTGGTCATAAACTTCTTGATTCCATATTTGAAATTATGCTGCCAAGTCTTATACATCACACCAAGTTGTGTTGGGTCATTGCCACTGCCTATATCATAAAACTTTGATTTCTCAAGTAAGCCTATGGGAATGAATGTTAGTGGGGTAGCTGTAAACATAGAGTCAGGCTGCTCTTGTTCAAGCTCGCTAATGAGTCTGATTGTTTCCCAACCGTCTTCAGGCGTTTCGTCATTATCAAGACCCATGATTAATGTAAATGCAGGGATCCAATAATTCTCGTTTAAAGTTTTAACAGCCTCTTTGACAACCCAATGCCATTCCTCTGGCTTGTATGGGGCCAGTTTTCTATCAGCATATTTTTCAATTAATCTTATGCTTCCAGTTTCAAGTCCACATTGAATTCCTGTCAGGTTGCTTGGACCAGCGTTGGTTATCTTTGATAAGTTAGGAATCAATTTCTCATCGGCAATTGCACCTGCCAATGTTCCATGAGTTGGATTTGTATGTTTAACACCAGTAGACATGATTTCTGTGAACAGTTCCTCAAGAGCATCACGGTTTGGTTCCATATTTTTTGTGGTAGTAGGATCCATGCCATAAACGAAAATATCATCGCTATGAACCCATGCTCTATCCATACCACCTTTCTTAATGTTCACTTCGATTTCTTTTTTCACTTTTTCTGGAGAATAGTATCTTAATGATCTCAACGTGACATCACAAAACTTACAGCCTCTTCCACAACCACGCATCACCTCTATCATACCATGCATTGATGGTTCAACAATTTCCGGAATGTCGTCTAGATCTGGTCTATCCCAAAAGTTGACAAATCGTCCATGATGTATCTTGTCACCGCGTTTAAATTCTTTAATGTCAACTTTAAAGTCCTTTCTTTTTCTGAAAGGATCCATGTTTTCAAATTGACCATCAATCAGATACCTAAAGAAGTCGCCTGCATGTCCGTCTATTTCAGGGGCAATTCCACCAAGTTCTCCCTCTAAAATTGCATACAGACCATATTCTTCAATCTTTTCAGGTGCATAGTTGTACTGCCAAGTACCAGAAGCACCAGCAATAACTTTTGCATGGCTACCACTCTTTTTCTTTGCAGCGTTGATTCGTCTGTGCAGTTCACGACAATAAAACTCATCATAAGACATTTGCCTCCTACCATATGTGAACGTCATGGTTACTGGTCCCATTCCAAGTGGGTCCATTTCATGAGTTCCAACAACCTCAGTTTCAGGACCAATGAATTTTTCAATATGATCAGGGTGGGCAACTACAACATCCTCACGCTTGAAGCCGTCACGAAGTAACCCAGCTTCGACTTTACGCAAACCATATGGAGCAAATTTTGCTACACCATTAGTATGAGGAGCATAATTACAGATAAAATCAAACAAAATTTTGGGTGTTACCTGGTTTCCTAAAATTTTGTACAAAATACTACTTTTATCACGGTGTGGATTAATTGCAGGTGCACAGCCAAAAAACGTAGCTAGTGAGAGTCCACGATATTCAGACATTAGAGTTCGATCCGCTGTTAATACAATTTTTGGACTTACCATTACGCTAACGATGAGTTTGAATTATTTATTTTAAACCTTTTGAAGTTATGTATCATATTTTTTCTAATATTCCAGATTTTGTTCTATAAAATTGACCAAATTCTGTACTTTGCATTAAATGGTTTCCATCAAAAATAGTACCATCACGACATACTAAATCATCATTAATACAGCAACTCCCACAAATACCAATACCACATTTCATCATACGCTCAAGACTTGCTTGAACAAATATCTGGTTTGATGATGCCAACTTAACTGTCTTATACATCATTAACTCCGGTCCACAAGTATAGATCGCATCAAATCTATTCTTCTGAAGTAACTCCTCCAAAATATCTGTAACAAATCCTTTTTTTCCATATGTTCCGTCTTCGGTAACCGCTATTACTTGATGTTTATTTTTTTCAAGTAGTTTGTTTGCCAAACCTTCAAAAAACATCTCTTCCTTTGTCTGTGCACCCATTAACAGTGTAATGTCATGGGAAGGCTTACAGAAAGTTATCAAACGTAATAAAGGAACTAAACCAGTCCCCCCTCCAATTAACAATAGTTTTCCATCTTTGATATCAAAGCAGTTTCCGTATGGACCACGGACACCAATATAATCACCCACTGTAAGATTATACATTGCAGTTGATGGTTCACCACGTTTTCTAACTGTAAATGCAGCTTTATCCTTTTCTTGTGTGATCATTACACTCATAGGCAATTCATTGACACCTGGAATCCATACCATTGCGAATTGACCTGGAAGAACATTAGATAATACTTCATCAGCGAAGATCAGTGTTCGAACAGTTGGTGTCTCGTCAATAACTTTTTCAATTGTACATATATGATGACTGTTAGGATCTCTTTGCATTCCCAATCATTTCAACTATTTTCGAATATCCTTTTTGCTCCATGTAATTTTGAATCCCACTGTTTATCTCTGCAAAAACTTCTGTCCAATGTTCGCCTAATACACTTCCAAATTGAACAGCGCTTGCACCTGCAAGAATAAATTCTACAGCGTCCTCCCATGTAGAAATTCCACCACAACCAATTATTGGAACATCAAACTTGGATGAAATTTCATAAACACATCTTATAGCAATCGGTTTGATAGGTGTTCCAGATAGACCGCCAATCTTGTTACTAAGAATGGGTTTCTGAGTTTCAACATTTATGGCCATAGCACGAATTGTATTAATTGCTGTAATACCATCTGCGCCAGCCTCACAGGCTGCACCAACAGTGTCAAGATAGTTTTTAGTTCCTAGTCCTACTTTTGCTATTACGGGAACACTTGTATCTGATTTTACCTTTTTTACAATTTTTTTTACAAGTTCAACATCATCTCCTACCTCAAGACCAACTTTCGCAACATGTGGGCATGACAAATTCAATTCATATGCTGAAACCTTACAATTTTCAAACTGTTTTACCATAAAATCAAAATCATCTTCTGCTGAACCAACCAAACTTACAATTATTGGAACCTCATTGTTTGAGGAAATCATTTTAGCAAAATTTGTAGCGCCCGGATTTGCCAATCCCACCGCATTTAGCCACCCGCCACCTTTTACACTAAAAATTGTTGGGTTTGCATAACCATCCCAGGGCTCTTTGCTTAATGATTTTGTAACAACAGCACCCGCCCCAGCGTGGTATAGACGTTCAAAAACATCAAGTGATATTCCCAAAATGCCAGAAGCAAGAATTGTTGGTCTCTCTAGTGTTAGTGTTCCTATTGAGGTAGAGAGTGTAGGTTTCACCTTGAATATTTTCTCTCCATTCTCATATAATAGTTGATTATCAAATTCTTTTGCCAACTTTTTAATGTGGACAAAATGCCAGTTTTTATGATGTATTCAACTATACTTACAGAATTAGGAATAGTAGTTTTAGATAACCAAAAATGTGTGAAAACATTCCATTTTGAAAATCCAGCTGAAGAATATGTTTTAGTTAAAAAAGGTCAGGCAAAACTTACCGAGATTGGAAAATTTCTTACAAATGATGAGTTAGTAATTGTAAATGACCATGGACTGTTAGATATTTTGAAAAAAAAATCAATAGATGTGCAATTAATGAGTAACCAACAAACTGATACAATACAATCATCAAAGCCAAAAATTTTGGTTGATTCAGGGTTTGCAAAAGATGAAAATGAGGCAATGGAAAAACTTCGTGAATTTGCTATGCAACTTTCATCCTCAAAAATTACTGAAGTGTCACAAAGTCCAGACCTACATATTACACAGGCAATTAATACATTGGATGAAACTGATAGGATGATAAACAGTATGGGTTCTAGAATGCGAGAATGGTACGGTTTGCACTTTCCAGAACTTGATAATTTAATAGACAGCGTAAACGGATACTCACAAATAGTCTTAGCTGGTAAACGAGAAAATATTTCAAAAGAAAATTTTGAAAATGCAGGATTTCCTGAATCAAAAGTAGAAATGCTCTCATTAGTAAAAGAGAAAAGTAGAGGGGGTGATATAACAGAAAAAAACCTTGGTATAGTACAAACTTTGGCGAAACAAATTTTGGATCTTTTTGAGTTAAGGAAAACTATCGAAGAACATATTGAAGAACAGATGGCTGCAGAATTACCAAATATTACTGCAGTTCTTGGAGCTGCTGTAGGAGCTAGAATTTTGGCTCACGCAGGAAGTTTAAAGAGATTATCTAGCATGCCAGCAAGCACGATTCAAATTTTGGGTGCAGAAAAAGCACTGTTCCGATCTTTGAAAACTGGTGCAAATCCACCTAAGCATGGAATTCTTTTCCAACATGCAATCGTACATGCCGCCCCTAAATGGCAAAGAGGAAAGATTGCCAGAGCAGTTGCGGGAAAGGCAGCCATTGCTGCTAGAGTTGATGTCTATGGGGATGGACTAAACCAAACTCTGTTGGACAAACTAAACATAAGAGTGCAGGAGATTGGAAAAAAATACAGTCAACCAACAAAAAAAGAACCAAAACCAGAGCCACATGTAAAAAGAAAAAAATCTAAACGATTTATGAAACGAAAACGGAAGAATTTTGGAAGATAAACAAAATACTTTCTGGTTTCAAGTAGAAGGGGAAAAAAAATTAGCGACTAAAAACTTGATACCTGGAAATCAAGTTTACAACGAAAAATTACTAACAGTGAAGGAAGTAGAATATAGAATTTGGAATCCGTTCAGAAGTAAACTAGCAGCTGCGATAATCAATGATTTGAAAGATTTCCCTTTTAAACAAAAATCTGACGTATTATACCTTGGTGTATCAACTGGTACCACTATTAGTCATATTTCAGACATTGTTGGACAAAATGGAACCATATTTGGAATAGAACATGCTAGTAGAGTTGCTAGAGATTTTTTAGACAGAGTTGCATCATATAGAAAAAATATTGTACCAATTATTCAGGATGCAAGAAAACCGGAAGAATTTTTCTCAGTTTATAAGAAAGTCGATATTGTATATGTAGATATTGCGCAGCCTGATCAAACAAACATAGCGATTGAAAACTGTAAATTGTATCTAAAATCTGGAGGTTACATGTTTTTAGTGATAAAAACTAGAAGTATAGATGTCACAAAAGAGCCAAGGAAAGTTATTGAAAATGAGATAAAAAAGCTGGAACAGAATTTTCAAATTAAACAAATAATTGATTTGCAACCATACGATAAAGATCATGCGATGGTTGTAGCAACATTTTTAGGATGATTTTTTATTTTTCATCAAGATTTGTACTGGCTTCCAACTTTTTCGTATAAATGTAAGAGATTCGTTTCGTTTTATTGATTTTTTTACAAAAGCTTTAGTTTTTGGGTCTGATGGATATCCACTGCCAATATTGTATTTCTTCTTTAATTTGGTAATTGCTCTGTCACGCGAAACTTTTGCGAGTATAGATGCGGCAGAAACTACCACAAATTTACTATCAGCATGATGGTATGATTTTATCTTTGAACGGAAAGTGAGTTTTGAAATTTCCTTCCCAAATCTATGAGGGTTTACGTCACATGAATCAACAAAAGCAATAGAGGGAGATAATTTTGAAATTACCTTTGCCATATATCGTGCTTCCAGATGATTAAGTGAGTGATTAAAAACGCTTTTGTCGATTATTTTGGGAGAAATCCTTGTTACATAATAATCATCAACTATGTTGATAATTTTTTTATAAAGTCGTTCTCTTGCTAAAGGAGTTAGCTTCTTTGAATCACGAATACCTTGCTTTTTTAATTGATTAATTTTTGTTTGTTTTATAACAATTCCAGCAATAACTAACGGACCCAGAACGGAACCCCTTCCAGCATCATCAATCCCGCATACTAACATAAAATTTTTTAATTTTTATGAGTATTAACCATTATAGGTAAAAAGAATTCAAGAAATCTATTGCAAAGAATAGAAGAAAAACTGGTAGAAATAACAGAGGGTAGTACAAAAATTCTTGTCCCAGAAAAATCATTGAAAGATAAAGCACCTCCTAAAGTACCAGCATTTTTCAATCCCGTGGCAGAACTGAACCGAGATTTTTCAATTCTAGCTTATTCAGCATTTTGGGAAAATTTTGATAAACCATTGGTATTTCTAGATGGGTTGACAGGTCTAGGTGCAAGATCCCTTAGAGTTGCAAAAGAAATACCTAATGTTGAAAAAGTAATTGCTAACGATATTAATTCTGAAGCACTTAAAATTGCGCAAAACTCGGCAAATTTGAACAAAATATCAAATTTTGAAGTTTCTGAAAATGAGATATGCCATTTTTTTAGCACATATTCAAAGAAAGAAAAAAGGGGCTCAATTGTGGATGTAGACCCGTTTGGTTCTCCGGTAAAATATTTTGACTGTGCAATTAGAGCTACTATGCATAATGGATTACTATCCGTGACGGCAACAGATTTACAGGTGTTACACGGTTTAGCAAAAAACGCTTGTAAAAGGAAATATCATGGTACGCCTATAAAAACAGAATATTCTAATGAAATTGCAATTAGATTAATTCTTGGATGTTTAGACACTGTTGCCAGAAGGCTAGATGTTCAAATTATTCCACAGTTTGTTGAGAACAATATGCATTATTACAGAATATATGTTAAAATTTTAAACAGAATAGACCAAGATGAGCATCAGGGGTATATCACACATTGTAGATCTTGTGGTAATAGAAATTGTGTTACGAATCAAAAGAAAATTTGTGAAGCTTGTAATTCTCAGTTAGAGATAGCTGGCCCGTTGTGGGTAGATCATATGTTTAATAAAAAATTCATAATAGATATGATACACCAAATACCAAAATTTGTAGTTAGAAAAAAATGTATGTCAATATTAGAAAAATGTACATTAGAAGCAGAAATGCCTCCAACATATTACACACTTGATGAAATTGCGTCTAAAATGCAGAGTGCACCTCTTAAAATGAAAAATGCGATAAAAATTCTCCAAGATGAGGGTTTCCTAGCGAGTCCAACTTCACTAAATCCGACAGGGTTTAGAACAGATTGTAGAATCGATAAGATAATAAAATTATTCGAAAGTTAACCAGTATATCCAAGACATATACAGTATAATTCACTGCTTGGTTTTCTGCTAGATTTTGGTTTTGTTAACTTAATTTTCAAAAAATTTTTTTTTAGATACTCATAAAATTCATTTGAATATTCTCCATCAAAAATTTTGAAAATAGCATTTCCTTTTTTCGCTAGAACCTGCTCCATTATTTTTGCAGCATCATAATTTAACGAAATTTGAATAGAATGATCTACGGACCAATTACCAGTTACTTGTGGAGATAGATCGGATATAACAGCATTTATTTTCTTATTAAAAAATAAAAAAATCTCTTCGATGATATTATCACTAATATTAGCTTTTAACATATAAACGCCAGGAATTTCTTCCACAAAAGACGTATCAATTCCCATCACCTTTCCTTTATTACCAACAATTTTAGATGCAACTTGTGTCCAACCTCCTGGTCCACAACCCAAATCTAAAACAAAATGACCGGGACCAAGTATTCTATATGATTTATTGAGTTCTATTAGCTTGTAAGCAGATCTGCTTCTGTAACCTTCCTCATGAGCAAGTTTTCTGTAGTAATCTTTTCTTGCATCGATTAATTTCATTTTGATTTATTAGTTTTTAATTCTACAAAAACCCAGT
>Ga0207966_1001339_pt1 | contig 13550 bp, 11 predicted proteins | sample Knorr_S23_td_NAD_FD_185611 | JGI IMG/M metagenome (GOLD analysis project Ga0207966, IMG submission 185611) | Marine microbial communities from Southern Atlantic Ocean transect - Knorr_S23_td_NADW_ad_2500m_LV_B (SPAdes) (version 2) | ecosystem: Environmental > Aquatic > Marine > Oceanic | place... | reverse complement strand
TATAATTTCTGAAGAAGCCTCTGCATTAACTGGCAGTATTGGAAATGTTTATTCTGCAAATTTTGGTACTGATTACGCTATGTTTGAACCTGCTCATGGAAGTGCTCCTAAATATAAAGGAATGGATAAAGTTAATCCCACTGCAACTATATTGTCTGCTGCTTGGATGTTACGATATTTAGGCGATTCCATTTCTGCCGATGCTATATTTAATTCAACTGAGAAAGTAATTACTGATAACAAATATGTTACATATGATCTCGGTGGCACGGCAAAAACATCTGAAATGACTTCAGAAATAATTAAACATCTTTAATTATTTAATTAAAAATTATTCAGATAATGCTTATACGTTGCTTTTAATTTTATTATATTATATGAGTTATGATAATGATTTAAAGAAAACTGCTGATATGAAACAATGGCTAGAAAAAAAAATTTATGAAATTGAAATTGAATTATCTAATTTAAAAAATATGCTTGAAATTGTTGATAGTGTTTTAAAAACTTCTAGTTTCCAATCTGCAACATTCTTTAAACAACCTATATCTGATATAAAAAGCACCTCTTCTAGCAGCGCTTATAAAAAATTATGTAATAAATGCAACGTTGAAATTGAAATGCGTAAAATAAATGAAAAGTGGGGTGCGTATACTGTTAGCAGTGATCTTCACCATAAATGTGATGCTTATGAATAAAGAAAATGTTATTGTTTTAGATTTTGGCGGCCAATACTCACATTTAATCACAAGACGAATCCGAGACCTATCCGTTTATGCTGAATTATTGCCATATGATAAATCTGCTAAAGAAATTGAATCGTTAAATCCATTGGGCATCATTCTTACAGGTGGTCCTAGCAGTGTTTATGATGATAATTCTCCTAAACCTGATCCTAAAATATTTGATTTAAACATACCAATTCTTGGTATTTGTTATGGGCTGCAAATAATTGTTGATAATATGGGGGGTTCTATTACACGAACTGATAAAAGAGAATATGGTAAAGCAACCCTATCTATACCGTTTGAACAAAAATTATTCTATGGCATTGGTTCAAAAACTGATGTCTGGATGAGTCATGGAGATGCCACAAAAACACTTCCAGATAATTTCAAATCAATTGCCTCTACTGAAAATTCTCCTTATGCAGCTATCTGCTCAAATAATTTATATGGTGTACAATTTCATCCGGAAGTTACTCACACTTCCGACGGAACAAAAATTTTAAAGAATTTTCTTTATGAAATCTGTGTTTGTAAGGGTTTATGGACAATGGATTCATTTGTTGATTCTTCCATTAATCAAATAAAATCACAAGTTGAAAATGATTCTGTTCTTTGTGCATTAAGTGGTGGTGTAGATTCATCAACAGTTGCATTATTACTTCATAAAGCTATAGGAGACAGATTAACCTGTGTATTTATTGATCATGGATTATTGCGTAAAAATGAAGCTAGTGATGTTTTAGCTATGTTTGATAAATTAAATATTAAAATTATTTTTTATAATAAATCTGATAGATTTCTCAATTTAATTACAGATGCTATTGATCCTGAGATACGTCGAAAACTTATTGGTCAAGAATTTATTAAAGTATTTGAAGAAATTAGTAAACAGAATGGCCCTTTTAAATGGTTGGCACAGGGTACTTTGTACCCTGATGTTATTGAAAGCGCTACGACTAAGGGACCTGCTGCCACAATTAAGACTCACCATAATGTTGGTGGCCTTCCAGAAAATCTTAGTTTTAAATTAATTGAACCGCTTAGGGAGTTGTATAAAGATGAAGTACGTAATGTTGCTAAATTAATTGACTTACCCGTCGATATTCTCAAAAGGCATCCATTTCCAGGTCCTGGATTATCAGTTCGTATTATTGGTAAATTTACTAATGAAAAATTATCTATTTGTAGAGATGCTAGCCACATAGTCGAGGAAGAACTTAAAAAAGCAAACCTTTATGATAGTGTTTGGCAAGCATTTGCTTTTGTTGGTGACGATCAAGCTGTTGGTGTTCTTGGCGATGGCCGTAAAATGGGTCACATAGTGACTGTCAGAATTGTAGAATCGACTGATGCAATGACTGCTGATTGGGTGAAGCTTCCTTCTGATGTTTTAGATAATATTAGTACAAGAATAACCAATGAGGTTGATAATGTAAGTTGGGTTACTTATGCAATATCTAGTAAACCGCCATCTACAATTGAACCGCAGTAAATAATTAATCCTTCAATAATTCCTTTATTTTATCACTTACTATCTTACCATCAACTTTTCCACGTAATTGTTTCATTGCTTCTCCCATTAAGATGCTAAAAGAATTTTCTCCTTTTTCATTAATAATTTCTTTTTTTGCATTTATTATTTTTGATATTATTTTTTCAATATCTTTTTCATTTAATTTATTTGATTTCATTTCATTAATTATATCGTTAACGTCATTATCATTTTCACATATGTCTTTAATTATTTTTTCAAAGGATTCTTTAGCAATTATTCCTTTTTCTATTTCTTTAAATATTTTTTCTAATTCATTATTTGTAATTTTATTTATATTGATATTATTTCTGCTTAAATTGATTAATGTTTCTGTTAATTGTGCCGCAATAAAATTTGCAGGCAAATTTATATTTTTAATTAACTTTTCAAATAATGCTTTATATTTTGAATCAAATATTTGAATTGATAATTTATCATTTAATCCGATGTTGTTTTTGTAATTATTTATTTGCTCTTCATAGGTTTGTGGCAGTATTTTTTTAATTTTTAATTTCCTATCATCAGTTATTTTAATTGGAATTATGTCAGTTTCCGGATACATTCTTGCTGATCCGGGTCTTGGTCTCATATAGTTAGTTTTTCCATCCTCCGTAGGAGTTCTTGTTTCTGCTGGTATGCCTATTATGCATTGGCGTAATCTATTTTGAACGCTTTTTATCGCAATATCTATGTTGTCTTTATCACCGGTAAGAATTATGAATCCATCATTAGATTCATTTTTAATTCTAGTAGATATTTTGTTCATTTCATCTTTTGTTATTCCATAATCAGGTAATTCGTCTGAATGAAATATTCCCCCATATCCAAAAAATTTCACTAAAGTGGAGATATCACGACCCAATCTTGTTCCTTCATACTCTTCTTTTCCGATTAATTCTCTGAATTTCGGCGCTTTTATTACCATTACTTTGCCATTGTTGATTAGTACTTTTTTTATTAACTTACAATCAGTATTGTTAAAAATATCTGATATGTCGGCAGTTTCTGCTTTAAAATTATTCTCTTTTATTCCTCTCTCTGATAGTATTTTTTTAATTTTAAGTAAGTTTGTTTGTCTTTGATTCTCAAATTCTATAATATTTGTTAACATATCTAATTGTTGTACGCCTTTTACTTCAATTATATTATCTCCGTCAATTGATACGTTTACGTCTTGTCTAATTGTTCCTATGCCTCTTGCTACTCTTCCAGTTGTTCTCATTAATCTTCCTAAAGTCAACGCAATTTTTTCTGTTTCTCCTTTTTTGAATTTTACAGGTGCAAGTGTAATTTCTATTAATGGAATTGACAATCTGTCTAATGAATAAGTTGATTGATCTATATTCTTACTAATAATTCGTGCCGCATCCTCTTCAAGACTTATTGAAAGTACGGGTATCCTAAGATTATTTACTTGTAATTCTCCTCCTGTGGCTATAATTACTGTTCTCTGAAATCCTGTCGTATTTGAACCATCTATGACTAATTTCCTCATTATATGTATCTCATCTACAGGTTCAGATTTTAACAAATATGATATTGTTAGTGCTATGTCTAACGCCTCTTCACTTATTTCACGAGGTGGTTCTTCATCTGCTTCGACAAGACAACTTGTGTTTATATCTGCTTTATAGTTCATTAGTTTTGATTTTTTTGATTCAAATAATGCTGCTGGGTCAGTTTCACCTAATTCACTCTGAGTAGGACGTAAAATTCTTTTAAAATATATTTCATTTCCCTGTTCATGAAATCCATTACATTTACAAAATAATTTCGTCGAACTTGAAAGCTGTTGATGTATTTCTAATCCTACTTTTAGTTCATTTTTATCATTTTCCATTGTTATTTATCTACCCAGTATTGATCTTTCAGTATATTCGCCAGCAATATTTTTCAACATTATATTTTTAACTTCATTATTCGGATAATTTCCATATGCCCACATTAATTTCACTAAAGCAGTTTCTGGAAGCATATCTTCAAGTGGTGTGACTCCTATTTCTAATAAATTTCTTCCTGCTGAATAGACTGTCATCTTTACTCTTCCACGTAAACATTGTGAAGTCATTCCAACAAACATTCCATTGTCTATTGCTTTTTTAATTGATTTGTTACATCGTGAATTGATATGACCTAGTCCTGTACCTTCTAGTATTATGCCTTTTGAGCCTGAATCTATAATTGCATTTATGATTTCGGATTTAAATCCTGGATGAAATTTTAATAATGCAATATTTTCATCAAAATTAATTTTTGGTTCAAATTTTGTATTATTCTTTGCTGTTTCTGATCCAATTATTACTTTATCTTGGTTTACGATTGCTATTGGATCTATTCCTATTGATTCAAATGCATCGCGTTTTGACGTATGGTTCTTCCTTACTCTTGTACCTGAATGAATAGAAATTTCATTGTCTCCAATACTTGAATGCATAGCCAAATATATTCCATTTATGATTTTTTGTGAAGCTACAATAACTGATGAAATCATATTCAGTGACGCATCAGATGAAGGTCTATCTGTTGATCTTTGTGCCCCAGTCAGTATTACTGGTATTGGACAATTTGCTAATGCAAAACTCAATGCGGCGGAAGTATAAGCCATTGTATCTGTTCCATGACTAATAATTACCCCTTCATTCCCTTCCTTAATCTTCTCTATTACTTTGTTTGCAATGTTTTTCCAGTCTTCTGGATTCATTTGTTCACTTGCAATATTAGAAATTAATTGAGTGTTAATGTTTGCATAAGATGCTAATTCAGGTATTATTGAATATAATTCCTCAGCTGAAAATGCAGGATTAACTGCGCCTGTCTTGTAATCAATCCTTGAAGCTATTGTTCCTCCAGTTCCTAGTATTGCTATCTTTGGAAGTGAATCCTTTACATTGGGTTTTGACGGCGGTTTAAATTTTGGTTCTTCACCGCTTTTTATCTTACCTATATTTGTTATTCTTTTAGAATCTATTCCTATATTGTATCCATTGGTCAATTTTATCACAATATAGTTTTCATTTGAATATTCATATCTTGGAAGAAGATTTCCTAAGTATTCTGTTGTTTTTGTATTAATTTTAATAAAATCTCCGATTTTAATTCCTGCATTTGATAATAATTTTAATGATTTATCTTTATAACCGCTTAATTTCGACAATTTTATCAATAAAATTACTGTAATCGTATGAATTAACTTTTGAGTTTTCTTTAATTATTATATTATTGTCTTTTTCCTAAGGTTAATTCCACGGTGATTGCCTTTCCGTTTCTAAATACCTCTATTGGAATATTGTCTCCGGGGGAGAAGAAATGTTGAAGAATGTATGAAATATCATGTTGCGCCCTTAACGGATATCCTCCTAATGTAAGAATTACGTCTCCTGTTTGCAATTCTGATTTATCTGCAGCAGAATCTTGGATTATTTCTTGAATTATTCTTCCTCCGATTACTTGATTAGATAATTCTAGTTTTTCAATTTGAAATAAATCTAAAAATATTGTATATATACCTATATACGGATGTTCATGAAATCCTTTTTCGATTAAATCAGGAATAATTATTTTCGCAATACTCGCAGGTATTGCAAATCCCAATGCTTCATATTGTCTTCCATCTCTAAACCCCCTCGCATTAATTCCGATCACTTTACCATCAGAATTTATTAATGGTCCACCAGAATTTCCAGGATTTAGTGGCGCATCTGTTTGTATCATTGGTAATATTGTTAGACCTGTTCTATTTGTTTGACTAATTACTCCTGCTGTTATTGATCCAACAAGCCCTGCTGGACTGCCTAGTGCAAATACATGTTCTCCAACAGAAATCTTAGATTCTAATTCTAATTCTTTTACAGAATTTGGTAAATTGGCACGTAACACTGCTAAATCTCCCCATGAATCAATTCCTATAATTTCTGCTCTACTCATTGTTCCATCAAAGAAAACAATTATAAAATCACTTCCGCCTCGCACAACATGTTCATTAGTGACAATGTGGCCATTTTTATCATAAATGAATCCTGAGCCTACTGATAGTGTTTGTTCATCATTGCTATTTGTATAGACTTTAATGAAAACTACTCCTGATTTTGTTTTCTCATATACTTCTTGTGCATAATAGCTTGCTGGTCCTGGTTTACCTTCAACGCCTTGTGCCCCTGCCGGTCCTTGTTTACCTTCAACGCCTTGTGCCCCTGCCGGTCCTTGTTTACCTTCAACGCCTAGTGCCTCCGCTGGTCCTTGCAGATCTTCAACGCCTAGTGCCCCTGCTGTTTCTGAAGGTCTTTGAAATATAGTTGGATTGAAAAAAATTGTATATGATAATAAAATTAATGTTATAAAGCTAATTATTAGTGATAAATATGAAATTTGCGTTGTACGATTAGTCATACGAATCACTTTTTATATATTGATTCACTTATATAAATTTCAAAATAATTATTTATCAGTAAATAAATCTCTAATTATGGAAATTATAGTTGAACATTCGCCTGCAAAAGAAAAAATAAAAAAGTTAGGAGTTTATAATTGGCCAATTTGGATAAAGGACGTTTCTGAATTTCCATGGGAGTATGACGTGACAGAAACTTGTTATTTTCTTGAAGGTGAAGCTATTATTACTCCAAATGATGGTGACGCTGTTAAATTATTAAAATACGATTTAGTTACTTTTCCTAAAGGAATGACATGTACTTGGAAAATAACTAAGAATGTAAAAAAACATTATAAATTTGAATAAGATTATCTGCAATTTTTAGCTTATTTTTTATTCTTAGATGCTTTTCTCCTGCAAATTTTCAATTCCAATATTCCGTGCTGTTTGGATGCGGTAATTCCCAGATTAATCCAATATCCTCTAATTTCTCAATTTGTTCCGCAACTAATTTGCTAACTATTTTATTATTTTCATGGTTGTTTATGTTATAACCATTATACAATAACCAATTGCTATTACTGTACAAAGAATTCCTAATCCTATGAATATATATGCGGGTCTTTCTTCCTTTTCTTTGATCTCAGAATATTCTGAATTATATTTTCTAATAGAATAGAGATTTACCATTGTTCCTCCGAATATAACTAAATATGATATGGCTGAGCTTGTGTTAGTTTTTATTCTCACAGGTTCTAATATTTCTCCACCTGGAGCTAGCGGTTGTTCTATTTCTACATCGCCTAATGATTGACGATATGACTCTAAAGGTATTGAAAGTGAGATTAATATTAATCCAAAAATTAATTGTATGAAGTATTTACGCTCCATTCTGGCATGCTGTTCTTTAGGGCCTCTATATTTCATCATGATAGTTAGTATTAATAGAAAATTATTCATTAAAAAATATTTTTCAATAATCATGTTATTTATAGTAAATATAGATTGATTTCTAAAATTACAGAAGAACAAATAATTCGTATATTGCGCCAAACAACTTTGAAGAATAATTCAAATTTGATTAATGACGATGTATCTGTTATTGGAAAACATAATGGTAAAATTGCAATAAATTCAGATATGTTGGTTGAATCTACTGACGTTCCTTCGCAAATGACTATTCGTCAAACAGCACGAAAATCAATTATTATGGCTGCAAGTGATTTTGCTTGTAAAGGAATTTTGCCTAAATATTTCCTTTTATCGTTAGGCATTCCAAAAATATTCTCAAGAAATCAAATTAAAGCTCTATCTCGAGGAATTTATGACGCATCATCCGAATTGAATATTTCATTATTAGGAGGAGATACAAATTCAAGTTTAGAATTAATTATTAATTGTATTATAATTGGTTTTTATACTCATAAAATTCCCACACGTCAAAAAGCACGACCTGGTGATTTAATTTATGTAACTGGGCCTTTTGGTTTAACAGGTGCTGGTTTATTTTTATTGTTAAATAACTATAAACCTAAAACTTACTTTGAAAAATTTGCTATTAAATCTGTTCTTGAACCTCGTATTAATTTAAAAATATGTTCCGAGCTTACGAAAAATAATTTAATTCATTCTAGTATTGATTCAAGTGATGGATTAGCTTTATCATTGTATAGTTTAGCTGAAGAATCCAATGTTTCAATTTTATTAAATAAAATGCCTATTGCTAATGGATTAAATATTTTTGCAAGTAAATATAATAAATGTATTAACGATTTAATTTTATATTCTGGTGAGGAATATGAAACTATTTTCACTTGTTCCAAAAAGAAATCTAGCTTAGTTGAAAACATTTTAAATAAGCTTAATATTGATTATACAAATATTGGAATTGTTTCTTCTGGTAAGTCAAAAGTTTACTATAAAAATAAATTAATTAAGAGAAAAGGATGGGATTCTTTTACTCATAAACTAAAATCCGGTTAATGTTTTCAAAATTAAATATCTAGATTATTGCTGAGGGGTTTATATAACGTCCGTTATTAATTTCCATTATGGCAGATGTCTGGTTAATTTCATCTGGAATTGTGGCTCCTTTTCTTGTTGTTTTTCGAGAATCTATTGAAGCTGCTTTAATTATTGGAATAATATGGGCATATTTAGATAAAATCGAAAAACCAGAATATCAAAAATATCTTTTGTATGGTTCAGCCTTTGCTGTTATGTTTAGTATATTTTTGGGTGGAGTGATTGTGATCACTTTGGGTGAATTATCAGGATTTTGGAAAAAGGCATTTGAAGGTGTGGCATCTATAACCGCTACTTTTGTCTTGACTTATGTAATAATTTGGATGAGTCAGAATGCACAAACTATTAAAAATGAACTCGAAGGAAAAATTGCTTTTGGAATTGTTAAAGCATATCGGCACAAACAATTTATAAATACAATTTTAATTATTTCCTTTGTTACAGTTGCAAGAGAAGGACTCGAGACAATTCTATTCCTTACTCCGTTATTGTCAATTAGTTTGGAACAGACATTAATTGGCTCAATTTTTGGTATTATTATGGCCCTAATTTTATCATTGGCTGCAAAACGAGGAATATATAATTTCGATACGCGTAAATTTTTTTCATATACTAGTATAATTCTAGTAATCTTTGCAGCAGGGCTCTTTGGATATGGGATACATGAATCTATTGAAGCTGCAGAAATTGCAGGAATTGAACATCCATTATTCGCTCAAGCATGGGATATTAACCCTGAATCTCAGGGCCATCCTCTACATGAAAAGGGAATAATTGGCTCCTTTGCTAAAGCTTTGTTTGGTTATGATGGAAATCCAGAGATTTTAAGAGTTTTTGGATATGTTGGTTACTGGTTAGTTCTTGGACTTTATCTTCGACGAACATATAGTTCTAGAAATATTTGATAATATTTTTTTATCCTTGATTCTAGTGAATTATTCGATATAATTATAAGAACATTTACAAACATTTACTCCTCAAATAATAATATTGAATTTATTACTTCTAAAATCATCTGATATAAAGAATCTAATTTCTTATGCTGATGCTGCTAAAGTAATTAAAGATGCTTTTGATAAGAAAGATAAAAATTTACTTCAAATGCCTCCTAAACTTTATTTACATTTCAAAAAATTTAATGGAGATTTACGAATAATGCCTGCTTATTTTGAAGGATCTAATTTTGCCACTGTGAAACTTGTTAATTCTCATCCATTAAATCCTACGAAAGGCATTCCTTCTGTTATTGCTAACATATTGATCTTTGATGCTTCAACTGGTTCGCCTGTTTGTTTAATGGATGGAATTTTTATTACTTCACTAAGAACTGCAGTAACAACAGCAATTGCAACTGAAATTCTCAAACCTGACAATTCTAAAGTTTTAGGAATTGTTGGAGTTGGCGCACAGTGCATGCCGCATGTCCAAATACTAAATTCTTTACTAGATTTTAATCAAACATATGTTTCAAGCATCTCAATTGAAGAATCTCAAAATTTTTTACGAATGAATAAAAATTTATTACAAAATATTAATATTTCTGCATTATCAGTTGAAGAATGTGTTTCTTTTTCTGATGTATTAGTTACTTTAACACCGGTAAAAAATCCAATTATTCACAAAAAATGGCTAAATAAAGATATTCATATTAATGCAATTGGTGCAGATGCACCGGGTAAACAAGAACTTGATTCTGATATTATCTTAAATTCAAAAATTATCGTTGATGATATGCAACAATCTTTACATGGTGGTGAAATAAACGTTCCAATTAACACTGGTATTATTAAATCTGATTTTATTCATGGAGAGTTATCTGATCTTATTAATGGTAAAATTGAAGGCCGATCTAATTCTCAAATTACAATATTTGATTCTACAGGACTTGCATTACAAGATGCTGCAATTTCTGAATTGGTCTATAAAAAAGCACTTGGTCAAAATTATGATAATTTTATTCATTATTAGTTTCTGATATTTAAATTGCTTTTTTAAACCACTTCAAAATATAATTTTTAATTAAATTGCAATGAATTTTTACTATTTTCGATGATTTTTCCTATATATTTTTCTCCGGTTAAGAATATTTAATATATATTACTGAATTTGAATTGTTATGAAACTCGATTACAAAACAATGATAACGTTGTTATCAATAATTGCTGGTGGGCTATTATTATCATCCTCACTAGTAGTTAGTAATCCGTCATTTCAACAAGCTGAAGCACAAAGTCTTAGCAGAGCAGAGAGAAATTGGGAAATGATTAACCATAACGAACATGGTACAAATCATAATCCTCAAACAATTCTCAACAATGAAAATGTACAGCACGCAGAACTCAAATGGATCTTTCCGGTTCCATCTCCCGATGCAGTCGGTGGTGAAGGATTGGTTGGATTTACAGCAACACCAGGTACTATTGCACCTCCTCTTATTGTAGATGGTGTAGCAATCATGGTGATGAATTATCAAACTGTTTTTGCAGTTGATATGATAGATGGCTCAACAATTTGGACACGAGAAGCAGAATTTGATTTGGAAGCAGCAAATGTTTGTGGCTCGGCCTTCGTGGATAGCCGCGATAAATTGCCAGGAAATTGTCTTCCAATATACAACGCTAATTCACATACACACTCAGTGTATTATCAAGAATTACATGGCACCGGAATTATTTGGTTGAATGCCTTTGGTTGTACAGTTAAAGGTATTGATGCAAAGACCGGTGAAGACATATTTTCACTAGATAACTTCTGTCAAAACGTTCCAACAAATTCAGGAATCTATAATGGTCAAGGTTCACATGCACCTATAGTTGATGCAGCAGGCGATCAACTTATTGTTGCAATTGGTGGACAAAGTGAAGGAACATGGGGCGGACGAGCCTTTGTTGCTGCACATGATCTTAGTTCCTGTAGAAGTTTCCCATGTACAATTGACGGTTCTGATCAAAGTACTGTTAATTGGAGATTCTTCTATCAACCTCCAGCTGAAAAAGCATTCCCAGCTGAATACAAAGCATGGGGTGAATGGTTATTAGCAAATTGTGATAAAGGCATGCTAGAAGGATTTGATGCTTGTTCTGTTCCACAAGAATTTCTACTTAGGGATTGGGATGGTGCCGAAGGCGGTATGCCATACAATGCTGGAATCAGTAACATCTGGGGAGAAATTATAGTTGATGAAACAGGTAGAAGCGTTTACTTCGGAACTGCACAACCAGGTCCTGACTGGAATTCAACATATGCTAATGGACCACGACTATTTGGCTCAGCAGTTGTAGCCGTTAATGCTGATTCAGGCGACCTTGAATGGTATTTCCAAAGTACTACAAGAGACTTGTGGGACATGGACTGTTCATGGAATACTTTACTGGGAGATATTGATGGAAGGAAAACTCTCTTCAAGGGATGTAAAAATGGACACGTACACGCATTTGATGCAGTTTCCGGTGAACCATTATGGATTACTGAAGTTACAGGCATCAGATTCTCACAATATTGGTGTAATAATGAATGTACTAACGGATCAGGTCCAGGCGGTGGACTTAGAGGACGTGGTGTACTTCACTCACCAGCTCTAGGAATTAATGGACTCAATGAGAATAACGATTGGTTCTTCTTAGATCCAAGAGATGCAGAGGATATGGAGAAAGATTGGCAACATCAAGGACATACTAATATCGGCGGCGGCGGTTTCTGGCAGAATCCACCTGGCGCTGGTTGTATAGAAGCAGATATTTCATGGGATGGCAACAGGCTCTACATATCTTGTAAGAATGATCCATCATACTATGCTATTGGTCATGTAGAAGCACGAGGAAGATATGGTATGCTTCCAGGTAGCGAAAGACCTCCAGCTCCATTTACTCCTGATTTCAATCATACAATACACGCACTGAATGCAAAAACTGGTGCAATAGAATGGACTTTCTTTGTTGACGGAGTACCACACCGAAGTGGTGTTATTGCAAGTGGTGACGTAATCTATTGGAATGGTTACGATGGTAAACTACGTTCTGTTGACGCAAGAACTGGTGAAATACTTAAAATATTCAACCTTGGAACTGCATTGGATGTAATGCCAACAATTGGCGCAGATGCGAATGGTGAAATGAGACTCTTACAATCATACGGTGGCCGAAGTCTTACAGCTAATGGCTTAAGAAATCGTGTACCAGGTGCTCTCAATGCATTTGGATTACCTGATCAAATACCATTACCTGTAGTACAAGAAATTGTAGTAGAGAAAGTCGTTGAAGTCGAAGTAGAGAAAATCGTTGAAGTCGAAGTAGAGAAAATCGTTGAAGTAGAAGTCGAAGTAGAGAAGGAAGTTATTGTTACTGAGGAAATTGTAAGCCCAGTATCATACATTGCAATTGGATTGGGCGTAGTCCTGATCGTAATTAGCGGAGTTCTCTATCAACGGAGCAAAAGTAGCTAGATAGCTTAATATTTGAAAGAGGACGAGTAAAACTCGTTCTCTTTTATCTTTTTTTTATTATTTAGAAAAAAAACTAAACATTTATTCATATTTATTTATTATATTAGAAATTTGTTCATTATGATGTCGTTCAATTCAAATATAAGTATGACATATCATTATTATTATGAACCATAAAGATTACATCACGACACTAGTTATAGTGTTATCTATGTTGCTCTTGTCAATGGCGTTCACTTCTACTCCACCTAAGTTTTTACCAGAGGTTGAAGCACAACAAATGTCAAGAGACGAAAGAAATTGGGAATGGGTTAATCATGATTCATTTGGTGGAAGTTTTAATCCTCAGAGTCAAATTAATGAGGATAATGTTGAATTCTTAGAAATGAAGTGGCTTTTTCCTTATAGAGGACCTGATGAAATTGGTCCTTCTGGACGAGGTTATGGATCTGG
>Ga0207966_1001337_pt1 | contig 13555 bp, 18 predicted proteins | sample Knorr_S23_td_NAD_FD_185611 | JGI IMG/M metagenome (GOLD analysis project Ga0207966, IMG submission 185611) | Marine microbial communities from Southern Atlantic Ocean transect - Knorr_S23_td_NADW_ad_2500m_LV_B (SPAdes) (version 2) | ecosystem: Environmental > Aquatic > Marine > Oceanic | place... | reverse complement strand
TGTCATATTCAATTGATAAAGGATCGATATAAACGGCTGAAGCCTCTACCTGATTCATCAGATTCCAGCCCAAAAAAATGCCGGCCCCAAAGAGGCCGGCGATTACCATCGAGGAGGAGTTGAATTTCATCGATTACTCCTGAAAATGGACTAAATTCTTAATATCGGTGCTCGTACCCCCATTTCCTGATGCCCTTCACAGGATTTACAGACGCTGTTTACCCCTTTGATAACCATTCGCCGTCGGAACTCCCGGATATGTTTGGTTTGAAGACACTTGCAGCAGTCATAGAGTAGGCCATGCGGTGGATCGTCGGTGGCCATGCCGTCACCAAACAGGCCGGACATATGGACGCAAGCGATCTGATCAAAGCACTGCAAAATACCTTGCAAGCAGGCGGCCGTCCACATATGGGGAATGTCGGCTTAGTTAACGGGTAATTGCCCCAAAGGGTGTGACAAGGCGGGGTGCTGCGTATAATCTCACCCGCCTGGGGGACTTATCGAGAGCGGCTATGAATATTTACAACATTCAGTGGAATTCGCGGCTGCTCTCCTTCTTGAGGGCTGGCTTGGGGGCCAGTCGTTTTAGCCTTTTTGGCTTTGTTGTTGTTTTTCTTCTGTTGGGGCCAACCTTCGCACAGGCCCAGCAGGCCGAGCCCGCCCCGGCCGTTACCGTCCAGGAACTGGAAGACCTGGCTGCGGTCATGGAGGACGAAGCGGCCCGGGAACAACTGCTTTCGCGAATCCGTGCCCTGATCGCCACCAGGGAAACGACCCAGGTGAAGCCGCCGGTGAAAAACGCCGGCGCCCGGCTGATCGCCGCTCTTTCAGAACACGTGAGGGAAACCAGCCGCCAGTTGGTGACTGGCGCCGATGCGCTTCGGGATGTGCCGGTACTTTTTGCCTGGGTCCGGGATCAGGCGGCAAATCCGGAAACCCGGCAGCGGTGGTTTGGTGTGATTATTAAGGTGGCGTTGATTCTGTTTTCTGGTTGGATTGCCCAACGGCTGGTGCACCGTCTTCTCAGGCGACCCCGGCGGGCCCTGGAGGAACGTGACGCCGACACACTCTCGGTGCGCCTGCCCCTACTGGCCGGACGCACGGTGCTGGATTTGGTGCCCATCGCCGCCTTCGCCGCCGCCGCCTACGCCGTGGCGCCGATGGTGCAGCCCGCGCCCCAGGTACATGTCATGGCGCTGATCCTCATCAACGCCTATCTGATCGTCCGTGGCATACTGGCTGTGGCCCGCATACTGTTGGCGCCAGCGGTGAAAACCCTTCGCATACTGCCGCTGACGGACGTGAACGCCAATTACCTGTTCATCTGGATCCGGCGGCTGGTGGGATTTTCCGTTTTCGGCTTCTTCTTCGCCGAAGCGGCGCTGCTGCTGGGATTGCCGGCGGGCGGATATACGGGCCTGCGAGGCCTGCTGGGGCTGGTAATCACTGGCCTGGTAGTGGTTTTCATCCTGCAGAACCGGGCGCCGGTGGCGGCCTGGATTCGGGGCGAAGGAACGGCTAAACGGGCCGGACGGCTACGCGACCGGTTCGCCGACATCTGGCATGTTCTGGCGGTTATTTATGCGGTCGCCATCATCGGCGTTTGGGTGCTGGGCTTCGAAGGCGGCTTTCAGTACTTGGCCCGGGCGACCGCGGTTACCGCCGTGATCCTGGTCGCCGCCCGGCTGATCATGGCCGTAATGGATCGGCTGGTGGAACGGGGCTTCGCCATTCGTCAGGAAGTTCGCGACCGCTTCCCCACCTTGGAAGGAAGGGCCAACCGTTACCTCCCTGCCATGTGCCGGCTGTTGCGTTGGGCGGTGGGTCTGATCGCCGCTCTGGCCCTGCTGGAAACCTGGGGAGTAGATGCGCTGGGCTGGCTGGACACACCCCTGGGCAAGCGGTTGGCGGAAAGCGCCTTCAGCATCGTCATGGTGGTGGTACTGGCGCTGATATTCTGGGAAGCAGTCAACACCGGCGTCGAACGCTATCTGACCCAGACCGACGCGCAAGGAAATGTGGTCGAGCGTAGCGCCCGCATCCGCACCCTGCTGCCTCTGTTCCGCAAGGTGGTGTTCACCGTGCTGGCGGTGATGGTGTCGATGATCGTGCTTTCCGAACTGGGCATCAACATCGGCCCGCTACTGGCCGGCGCCGGGGTGATCGGCCTGGCCGTGGGCTTCGGTGCCCAGACCCTGGTCAAGGACGTGATCACCGGCCTGTTCATCCTCGTCGAGGACACGATCGCGGTCGGCGATTGGGTGACCGTGGGCGGTCACGAAGGCGAAGTAGAATCCCTTTCCATCCGTACCATCCTCCTGCGCGGCGTGCCCGGCACCGTGTACACGGTGCCCTTCAGCGAAGTCGGCGCGGTGATTAACTACACCAGGGATTTTTCCAACATGATGGTGTATGTCGGCATCTCCTACCGGGAAAACGTGGATGAGGTGATGAAGGTGATCGAGGACCTGGGCCGGGAAATGGCCGAGGACCAATCCCTGGGCGCCGACATCACCGGGCCGATGGAAGCGCAGGGCGTGCAAGAATTTGGCGATTCCGCCGTGGTCATCCGCGCCAAAATGGCGGTCAGGGCCGGAACACAGTGGGGCTTGAAGCGGGAATTCAACCGCCGCCTGAAGAACCGCTTTGACGAACTGGGAATCGAGATTCCTTTCCCCCAACGGACCATCACCTTCGGCGAAGACAAAGATGGCAACGCCGTTGCCGGCCGCATCGTGGTGGCGGACAAACGGGTAGCCACCCAACCGTCCGCCCAACCGGCAGCGGAGAGCAAGGCGCGGATGGTTCAAGACAAGGGCGACGTCTCTGATGGTGACGGCGGCAACTAAACCGACAATTCTCAGATAACCGTTAAATCCGCCACGACAGAGCCCAAATTTCACTATCTTTGGAAAAATTTCCCTCCGCAGCCATCCGTCTGATGGCGGAACTTAACCGCGCTCCACTATTGATAGCGGCCAAGTGTATATAGCAGATTGTGGTAGGAAGGGGCCTTAATGCTGCCTATACCCTACATACCCCCCAATTAGCCCTCCCCCGCAAGAATCGCTGAGATCCAGAAGCAACGTCAGCAACAGGAAGCCATTGATAAGATGGCAGAGGCTCGCATTAAGCCCAAGAAATCTCTACCCCGTCTGTCTAACCCTCTTCCCCGTAGACCCGCACCACGCTATGTCCAGCCTATGCGCGGATTGCTTGCACCTGATCCACAGCCTAGATCATCACCCTTTATGGGTCTATTGGCTGTATCTGGGAGTAAGCCTTAAATGAGTCCGGGTGGAGACAGCAAGTCTCTCTGTGTGAACTCACAGATTGTTCTTTATGGCCGTATAGACCCAAGCCTAGAACCTCACCACTATCGCCCAAAATGACATCGAATCAATGTCATTTTCAGAGTAATGGTGTTGAGGTAGGGAGTAGCCTATGACTCAAGCGGAGTTCGAAAAGAGCGGGTGGTTAAAGCACTTCCTGCAATACGATGAGGCAGAACTTGCAACCATTGTGATGTTGGTTTCGAACCTCTTGGAAACCAATTGTTGGGAACCGACAGTGAATTACTGTATGTACCAGATGGAACTTGCCAGAGAAGAAGAAAGTTCAGTTCCAGAAGATCAAATGGTGCATTGAGAGTATGGACTACTGATCCATCAGTATTGGTTTGTCATCAGGAGAATTGTTTTTGCTTAACAGTACTGCCAGCCGCTTTTGTTCAGCCAAAAGATAATCGAACTGCTCATCACATCCGGCAATCGGGGTTGGGTAGGTTCTGATCTGAAACTTGATGGATTCAAGCTCTTCGGTCAGTGTCTTAATAGAGACAGGCATAGCAATATTCTGCAAGTTTGTCAGTTACTCTTTACTCCCCTGTTGACCGCTGTTTTACAGTTTAGAAATTAACTTTAAGAGAGGTCTGCGGGTGTTACTTTGACCTGACACTGATCTGCCAAATGTGGGCAGTGGGAGTTCTAGGCATTTGACACAGATTTTGATTCAAGAGATTTCAAGACCTCTGCATTTTCTCTGATCTGTTTCTGTCGCTTAGCAGTATTGCGGCTGTTAACAGGTCGCACTTTGTTCATTATTTTCCCTTTTTGCTTTCTATGGCCCATAGGTTAATCCTCGCATTGGTAGCCTTCGGTATCTGAATTCTATAGTAATCACCACTCAACATCCCCAGCCATCTGAATCCGCAAAGTAAATGGGACATACGGATGTATTCCCTTCCCGCACACTCAACCCATTCGGGCCACTAAAGACTCTGGTTTGATGTGGGTATAGCGTTTCAGATGTTGGAGACATTTATGGCCGCTTACGGTGGCAACCTCCATCACATTAAATCCAGATTCAAACAGTCGAGATACGCTTTCATGGCGAAGATCATGGAATCTCATATTCTGAATTCCAGTATCTCGCCATAATCGTTCCATTTGTCGTTGCCATTCTGACAGGTGCATCTCAAACAACACAGGCTCACGAAGAGGTATTACACCGCCCAATTCTTTTTCCACCGCCCTGATTTGGTCTGTGAGAGCCTTTACGGCTCCATCGGACAAAGGGATTGTTCTTGGGGTATTCGTCTTGGTGTCGGGGATTAAAAGCGTCTGGTTGCCAAAGTTGATGTTGCTCTTCCTGATCTTCAGTATTTCGCCCCGACGCATAGCGGTTTCCAAAGCCAAGATGATGATGCGTTTTAACATGGGCTGAGCGTGTTTCAGCATCAGCCGCTCTTCCCCTGTTTCCAATCGCCTGTCTCGCCTGATATCGGCATTTCGCACACGGACTTTAGATACCGGATTACTCGCCAGTGGTATAGCCCACTCTACGATGGCCGTGTTGATAGCGGTTGATAAGGTAGTGAACTCACGACTGACAGTTGACGCTTTGACAGTCTTTAAACGTCTATCCCGGTGTGCGGCTAAAAATGCGGGTGATAAATCTCGCAGGTGTATGTGGCCCATCTGTTTGCGTAGGAAACTGGAGCGCCAGAACTCATGCCTTGCTCCCTTTTGCTTTGGAACTTCTTCTGCTTCGTATTGCAGCAGTAACTCATTTACGGTCATGGTAACTCGCGGTAAATACTCGCCGCGTTCCATATCCACCTCTACGTTCTTGATCCATTTACTTGCGGCTTCTCTGCTCGTAAATGACCGTGTAGCTTGTGGGTAACCTCGACGTCTTACTTGGACATGGTGTCTACCGTTGCGCTTTCTGATGCTCGCCATTTTGCTTCTCCTGTTGTGCCATAGTTGTGCCACTGGAGATGCGAGTGGAGGAAAACGCTACAAAACAAGGCTCCGGTGTTGGCACACAGCCGAAGAATGTTGCCTGTGTTGGGCGGTATCTGGGGATGAACCAGAGCGATGGTGAACGGCATTTCGTGTTGGTTTAACCCAATTCTTAAACGCTGACTCCTTTACAGCATACCTCTATCTGGTCAAGAAGCTGTGACTATATTGTGATGGGGATCATCTGTTACCCCATCAGATTAACCCCCTGCCCAACCGCCATTCAACTTGTACGATTTACGTTATGTCTTACCCGCACAGCGGAGGGTGATTCAGAACATTCCAAATTTTCGTGGGAGGTACTTCTATGCTTTGTGACTAGGTGGTAGCTACTTCGCTTCCTACGAACACAATATTCTTTGGAGTTTCTCCTTCCGCAGCGAGACATATATTTTCTGCAACAAACTTCCAGCGTCGTTCAACTTGTTCTGGCGCCGACGCACTTTCATGCGCACTGAGGATTACATTATCTAATCGTTCAAAAGGGAGATTAGACGGTGAAACTTCTTCTTTATTGTTACCAATGTAGTTGTACCAAACATCTAATACAGCTCCACCAATTTTCTTATTCTTAAGCGCGTTATAGAGCGCCTCTTCAGCAATAATTTGCCCACGGGCTACATTAATAATAATGCCGCCAGGTTTCATTTTGGCTATTTGTTGCGCGTCAATCATTCCGATTGTTCCTTCATTCATATCACAAGCCACAACGACAAAATCGCTTTCACTGAGTAGTTTATCCAATTGATCGGCTGTTCCAATCCAGTCCAGAGGCGCCGCAATTTCTTGTTTTGAACGGCGGATAGCGATTATTCTCATATCGAATGCCGCTGCTCGCTTAGCAATTTCCTTGCCGATATGCCCATATCCGATTATCCCTACGGTGCGATTACGGATTTCTTCGTGATGCAGAGATATACCTGGCTGTCGTCCACCCCAGCCTTCGGTTCTAAATCGTTTGTCCATTTCACGCAGGCCAATCTTTATCTCTAGCATTGCACAAAGTACGTACTCAGCAATAGTCGTTTCGTGTTCAAAGCAGTTGCATACCGGGATACCTAGTGGCATCGAATCCGGAGAACAGAAGTCATAGCCAGTCCAAGGTATTTGAAACAGTTTCAGTTTTGGTGTCTTCGGCCAAGTATCAGTCGGGATCTTTCCACCGATAATTGCATCTGCCTCATAAGCCATGGCTGGAAATTCCTCTGGGTCATGTTTCGCGGGATTCCAACAAAGTACTTTCCAATCTTCGTTCAGTTCTTTCCGCAGAAGATGTTCAAATTGAACTGCAATCCGACCTTGAATTAACGCTGTTGGCATAGGTGCTTTCCTCAAATGTTTTAGAGTGAATACTATTCTGCTAATTATTTTAAATTAAAGTTTAATTCCCGAAGAACAAATGACGCCTTAATCCCAGTTATCCTCTAGGCTCCTGTTGACCACTATTTTTTAGAGTGGATAATGGGTGAAATGCAAGTTTACAGGTATGAGTACAGCGCAGTTATTTGGGATTAAGATAGCGGAGTACATTTATATCTACCAATTAGGAGAGTGTTAATGGCTATTAAGCGCGTCTGGATTGAGGAAGGTTGTATAAGTTGTGGTATGTCGGAAATGAACTGCCCAGAGGTCTTCAAAGTCGACGATGAACAAGACTCGTCAACTGTTATCGAAGGTGTCGATTACTCACTCTACGAAGCAGATATTAAAGAAGCCGCTGAAGCTTGCCCCGTCGAAGTTATCAAGTATGAAGAGTCCTAAATTTAGGATTTACCCATATTTAGTTTAGAAGGCGGAGAGGGTTACTGTTCTAGCAGAGTTTAAGAAGTCTATTTATTGTTCGGTAGAGATAGATTAGGAGACTGTTATGCGACAAGCTGGAAATAGGTGATGGACGTTCAGGAGTACGAAATTAAATTTCAAGTTTGTTTGATTGAAGACGGAGTCGAAACTGTCGTTGTCGGCAGTGTTATTCGTTGGACATCGCACGAAAAGGAGGCTGGTGAATTGTTTCTCGCTCAGTGGAAGAGAACTTACCGTAAAAACAAAGACTGGTTTGCCGCTCTTGTTAACGACACCACTGGAATAGATCAGGCCAAAGTACATTCCTTAAAGAAGAGCGGGGTCAGCCCAGACATTACGATTGTCGAGATCAAACGTTCAAAGGCTTAACGGTTACTAAAAGTAGAGGCTAATTGAGTAATCTAAAGATCATTGTTTCTTTTCGTTTCTTTCCCCAAGCCCCAGAGACCGCGGACTACAGCAAGTAACACGAACCACATTAAGAACCAAATCGTTCCGGCGACGAATATTGATTCCCAACCCCAGATAAAAGCAGCCAGCACGATAGGGCAAATTAGGGTGCCCAAAATTACAAGCCGCTGGAGCTGTTTTTTCAGCATCTGTATTTTTCTATGACCTTCGAATTAAGTAACTGACTATTAAACCCCTAGCAGAAGAAGTTGTGTCTTAACGGTGGTAAGTGATTTCCGAATTTCTTTCCACGGCCGGTAATCAGGATCAGTTATAAATGCTTCATACGCTGTTCCTGACGGAATCTTCAACAGGACAATCCGATCTGGAAGCCAGTCACCCACATGAACGGCAGCCTTTCCCCCACGACAGCAGTATTCACCAGTGTGGCGCGCCACATACTGCGGCGCCTGTTCTTTGTATTTTTTAAATGTTTCAACATCATGGACTATGGCCTCAGTCAACAAGTAGATGGACATTAATTTTCTCGATATAGGTTGAGGCTAGAGGCAACATACTAGCCCTAAAAGCAGAAAAGTGGATTTAGAAGCGCGATCACAGCTGTGGGCAGTTGAAAATGGAGATGCACAGGGGTTAGTCGAAATGTAAACGAATTTCGCGGTGTACTGGAGGAAGAGGCAGGTACGGATGCGGCTCAGATAGTCATTGGAGTGGCGTATTTCTGGCCTGCGTTACTGTTTCTTGAAGGAAGACGCGGCCCGCAGGCTACAGAGTTCTCTAGACTAAAAGGAGAGTTCGAAGCCATGGAACAAGCTGCGATACAAAACAACTGCTCTACAAATATTCAAAATGGCTGAGAGCTTTACGGTTTTAGTGGGGTGTTGAGAATAAGGTTATGAAATATCAATGTGACGACTACTCATATTTCTCTTTAAATGCTTTGTCTTACCTTACAACATTGTTAATTGGTATAGCTTTTGGTCTATCAATTTCAATAGTGGTCCCTTATATGTCGGAAAACATCTATGAAAATATTCCTAACCTAATTTATTTAATTGTGTCATTGGTTGTGGTAGGTATTGTTTGTAGAGGTATCACTATCTATTGCTGGGCACGAAGAAAGGATACCTGTTGCTAACAAAATAGAACGTGTTGTTTAGTCAGAGTTATCCACCCCACACTGTACTTTTAGCCCGCTACCAAATCCTCCGTACTCGAATGTTTATAGCGCATCAACAAACGGGGCATACAGACGCATACCCCGCCGATCAACATAGATCAGAACGAATTACTTGCGTGCCGCTAGATCAACTCGCATTTACCATCAGAATAAAACATTTGCACGGTCAACGTACCCTCGTTGAGCAACTAAGGGCGAACGGTGTAGGATCGTGCACCGCTCGTGTGCATTGGATCCGATGCCGCGACTTGATGGGCCTCATCTAGAGATTGTGCGCGGATTATGACCATACCTTCTCCTTGCCAGTCGATTTCGTTGTCCGCGAAAAATGGACCCGCACCAAACATCGCACCTCTTTTTTCAAGATCAACCTGAAATTTCAGATGTTCCTCTATATTTGCCATAACTGGTCCCATTCCATTTACTGGCATCGTGAACACAACATAGAGTTGTTTTGCAGCATTTCTTGAGGTTATCTCTATGGATGAACCAGAACGATGTTGAACATCAACGGTAAGGGTTTTCAGTAGATAGAGCGTGCGGTCAGAAGGGCTTAAAAACGACCAGCAGGACAACAGCAATTAGGACCAGTACCGGGAACTCGTTGAACCAGCGATAAAATACATGGCTGTGGGTATTGCGATCAGCCTGGAATTCTTGGAGCATACGGCCGCACCACAGGTGATAGATCACCAGCACGATGACGAGCATCAGCTTGGCCGCGAGCCAGCCGCTACCGGCACCGATGCCGTAGCCGATCCACAACCACACCCCGAATAGAATCGTCAGGATACCGCCCGGTGTTGCAATACCAAAATAGAGTTTGCGTTCCATCGTTTTGAACTGAGCGGCCGTTGCCGTATCCTGCGCCATCGCGTGGTAGACGAAAAGGCGTGGCAGGTAAAAAAGTCCCGCGAACCAGATCACCATGAAGATAATATGAAAAGCTTTCACCCAGAGCATGAGGGACACCGTTATGGGCTTGAGAGATTGCCTAGATTGACCGGCCTGAGCGCGTTCTGACGATCGAGTGTGGTTGTTGTGGTGCGGGCATCATATCACGCAGTTGCCATCAATTCGTCTCGGGCAGAAAAAGCGCGATGACATCATCGAGAAAACGATAGCCCAGGTCCGTTGCCTTAACGCGGTTGTTGGTGATGCTCAACAGCCCCTGGTTTGCTGCGTCTTCTACGGTACCGAGAATGCACTCCGAGGACAGCCCCGTGCGCTGTAAAAAATCTACCAGCCTGAAACCGTTCTTAAGCCTTAATGCGTTCAGCACAAACTCAAAAGCGATTTCTTCGTCTCTTGCGAACTTCATGTTGCTACCTGACTGACTGGCTTTCACCATTGCCATGTAACGACGGGGGTGTTTCTCATGCGCGTAACGCCCGATCCCATTGGGACTGGTAACCTTGCCATGTGCACCAGCACCAATCCCCAGATAATCACCGAAGGACCAGTAGTTCAAGTTGTGTGAGCAATGACTGCCTGGGCGTGCAAACGCCGACACTTCATACTGTTCATAACCTGCAGAGACCGCTGTTTCCTCGAACAGACAGCGGATTTTCCAGCAGGTTCCCTCGTCAGGTAGCGTCGGTGGTTGGGCTGCGAACTGCGTGTTCGGTTCGAGCGTTAGCTGGTACAGAGACAGGTGGTTCGGCTCTAAGGCGATCGCGGTGTCGATGTCCTGGGCCGCAAGATCAACGTTCTGTTCCGGCAGACCATGCATGAGGTCGATGTTCACATGGACAAAGCCGGCCTCAGCTGCCATGTCTACAGCTTGCAGCGCCTGCAGGCTGTTGTGTATCCTGCCCAAGGCGAGGAGCTGTGTGTCGCTGAAACTCTGTACACCCAGCGAGAGTCGAGTCACACCGGCGCTGTGGTAATCACTGAAGCGGGCGACATCTGCTGAGCCCGGGTTGGCCTCCAGGGTGATCTCCACATCGGCTTGCAGGCCGATCTGTTTATCTGCGCAGTCCAGCACCTGCGCGATGACACCGGCTGAAAACAGACTGGGGGTGCCGCCACCAAAGAAAACAGAAGCCAACTGCCGGCCCTGCGCATAGGGCGAGACCGCCTCCAGGTCATGGAGCAATGCGTGGCAGTAATCTTCTTCAGGCAGGGCCTCGCGCAAAGCGTGTGAATTGAAATCACAGTAGGGACACTTGCTTTCGCACCAGGGGAAATGCACATAGAGTGATAGCGGTGGTAACGGCAGTGTTTTATCAAGGACGCTCATAAGGGATCATCCTTGTGAATCACGCAGCCGGTTCAGCTGGCGGCGTTCACGCTTGCCGGGACGACCCTTCGTCAGATGCGAGCCTGAGTGCTGGAGTTTGAGCTGTGTTCTGAGGGTGTCTCTGACCTCAATGCTCTGTTCACTCTCGTCATACAGGGTGAGGGCGATATCCGCACCCACACGCGTTTCGCTCAGGGCAGTGACCTGGAGGGCATAACGAAAAGCGGCCTTTCGGATTCTGACCTGATCACCGATGCGAACGGACTTGGCCGGTTTAGTGCGTTTGTCGTTCAACAAAACGCGACCCGAACGAACAGCGTCTGCCGCCATCTGCCGTGTCTTAAAAAAACGGGCAGACCACAGCCACCGGTCGAGTCGAACTCCATCCCTGTTGTCCATGCGTTAGAGCCTCGTCGACAGAGTTTGAGCGAGGTGCTTAAAACCAGGCGCAGGGTGCGGCAGTGCTAGAATGCATCGTGATGTCTCTGCCCGTGAAACCATGATCCGATCGACGTTAGTACTGCTATCTTTGCTCGGTGTGATCATATCAGCACCCAAGAGCCAGGCGCTCGATAATTTCGAAATCAAGGCAGGTGGTTTCTGATCGTTGCTCGAAACTGTAGACCTACTGGACCCACGCATCGAAACGAGTGCGCTCAGTGCTTATGGCGCCCTGTGGTGGAATCGAACGTGGGGCCTGCGCGGCGCATTGAATCGCTTCCCAGAGGATCAGGTAGATCAGGCGCCGAATGATCAACTCCAAGTGGATATTCAGCGCCGGCTCCAGTCGCCCGTGAGTGATTCATATCTGTCGGTAGGACCGGGTTGGGAGCAAAACTATTTCGGTTCACAGGGCAGCCTGTCGGGATTGCGCCTGTCAGCTGGTGGTAGGGTACATCTACCCGGTGTCGTATCAGTGTACGTCAATACCGGTTGGTCTCCGAATCTGAAGCATCTGGGTACGCGCCAGGATGTGTCAACGATCTCAGTTGAAACCGGTCTTGTGATAGAGCCAATGCCATTTATATCGTTACGTGCAGCCTACCGGTATCACCTGACAGACTACACTGAGTCAGTGACAGGCCATGACCGACGAGAAGTGACCGACGGGTTTCGTTTTGGGGGCGGGATTCACTGGTGATTTCCACGCAAACGATTACCCGTCAGTTGGCGCAACACCAACCTGAACTGTCCGATACGGGCGATAGCCACGCGGCTGTTGCATTGATACTGGATAGCGCGGCTTCCACCGACGATCCGGAAATTGTCTTCATCGAGCGTGCCCGAGTACCAGGTGATCCATGGTCAGGGCACATCGCATTTCCTGGTGGACGATGTGAACCGGGCGATCAGCAGCCATTGGACACAGCTGTACGGGAAACTGAAGAAGAAATCGGCGTCGATCTATCCTCAGCCCGGCTTCTCGGCCGGCTCGACGATCTGACGGGCCGTCGGTCACATCACCTGGTGGTGTCCTGTTTCGTCTTTATCACGAACAGTGTTGGGCCGTTCTGTCAGAACCACGAAGTTGCTGATGTATTCACCCTGCCGATATCTCGACTGCTAGAGACAAAACGCCAGACCGAGGTGCAATACGAAGCTTGGCAGGGGCAGGTGTTCCCCGCAATTCGTTTGACTAACCATGAGGAGCCGATCATCTGGGGTCTGACCTACCGTTTTTTGGAGAACTTTTTTGCCTTGCTTGGCCATCAGTTGCCGCCGTCTTAAGCTGATCAGAACGATATTTAAGTATTGATAGAGCTCCAAAGAATCGGCTACTGCCGGACGCTGGGCTGTTAACATCGGTTTTTATGAACGCGTTACCAAGTAAGATAAACCCATGAACAGATCAAACCAACGAGCAGCGGACCAGATGCGGCCAGTTTGTTTCGACCGCGGCTTCACCCGACATGCAGAGGGCTCTGTACTGATTGCATTTGGTGATACACGGGTGTTGTGTACTGCCAGCGTGGACAGCACCGTACCCCCGTTTTTGCGCGGCCGCGGCCGTGGCTGGGTGACAGCAGAATATGGCATGCTGCCCCGCTCGACTCACACTCGCACGCTGCGCGAAGCGACTCGTGGTCGACAGAGCGGCCGGACCCTTGAAATACAACGCCTGATCGGTCGAGCTCTGCGCCAGGCAGTGGACCTCGATGCGCTGGGTGAACGAACCATTACCGTCGACTGCGACGTGTTGCAGGCTGACGGGGGCACACGTACCGCGTCGATTACGGGCGGCTGGGTGGCACTGGTCGATGCCCTCGACGGGCTGGTAGGAGCTGGTGCCCTGCCAGAGACGCCGCTCGTTGCCCAAGTGGCCGCAGTGTCTACCGGTATCGTTGATGGGCAGGTGTTTCTGGACCTCGATTACAGCGAGGACAGTCGAGCAGACACTGATATGAATTTTGTTATGGATAACGAAGGTCGCTTTATTGAGATCCAGGGTACCGCCGAGGCAGCTCCCTTTACGGAAGACGAACTCCGGCAACTGACTGTAGTTGCGGCTAAAGGCATCAGCCAACTTACCGACCTGCAAAACGCAGCACGACGATCAGAGTAGATGTGAACAAGCAGATCGTGCTGGCATCGAACAATCGAGGCAAGCTC
>Ga0207966_1001336_pt1 | contig 13567 bp, 17 predicted proteins | sample Knorr_S23_td_NAD_FD_185611 | JGI IMG/M metagenome (GOLD analysis project Ga0207966, IMG submission 185611) | Marine microbial communities from Southern Atlantic Ocean transect - Knorr_S23_td_NADW_ad_2500m_LV_B (SPAdes) (version 2) | ecosystem: Environmental > Aquatic > Marine > Oceanic | place... | reverse complement strand
CCTAAGCTTTTTTTGTTTATTAATATTTTTCCTGAACCAGATTTGGTAAGCCAAACTTTTGCAATAGAATTTTTTCTTTTTCCAGTTGCATAAATTTTTCCTTCTTGCATTTTTACTTCTTTATTTGATACTTCTTCTTTTTTTAATTCGATCATTTAATTTAAACTTAATTCTATTGGTTTTTGACCTGCATGAGGATGTTCTTTATTTGAATAAATATATAAGTTTTTTAATTGTTCTTTGCCTAATGGACCTTTTTTTAACATATTCTTAACACAATTTCTTAAAAGAGATGTAGAATTCTTACTTTCTAGAATTTCTTTGATTGTTTTATTTTTTATACCTCCAGGATATCCAGTATGCCAATATTTTTTTTTATTTATTTTTTTTCCAGTCAAAACTACTTTTTTTGCGTTTATAACAACAATTTTATCTTCACAAAGATTATTGTCACTATATGAAGTTTTGTGTTTTCCCATTAATCTTATCGCTAAAAAAGACGACAATCTGCCTAATACAATATTTTCAGCATCTACAATAAACCATTTTTTTGGTAATTTATTATTATCTATAGTTTTATTCTTATTTATCATTTTTTTTTAAAGGAGTATTGCATAATAAATTAGAGTGTCAAATTATTTAGTTTCATTCAAAACCCATTCCATATATTTTTTATTTGTTTTTTTAATTTCATGAACAAGCACTGAAGGACATTCGTAAGGATGGTGTTTCTCAATATGTTTAATAAGTGTTTTGATTTTGCTATATCTAGTTTTGAAACTTAATTCAACTTCATTTTCATTTGATATTTTGTTTTTCCACCAAAAAAAAGATTGGATTTTATTATTTATATTAACACAAGCAGCTAATCTTTTTTCAAGTATTATTTTTGCAATTTGTTTTGCTTTATTCAATTGAGGTAGGAATGTTGTAACTACATAAATTTTCATTTTTTAAGTATATTTTTAATCTCTTGTAATCCTTTTGTTATTTTTCTAAAAATTTCTTTAACCTTTTTTTTATCTTTTGATTCTGACATAGTATCAATTTTAATTTGTTTTGAGCTAGATTGTTTTTGTAATAAAGGATTTGTACTTTTTAATAATTTATTAATTTTTTGATTCCCAAATATTTTTTGTACTCCTTTAATACTTATGCAGTCTTCATAAAGTAAAGATTTTATATATCTAATTAATTCGATATCAACTTTTCTATAATATCTATGATTTCCAGATAATTTTAATGGTGATAATTGAATGAATTTAGATTCCCAAAATCTCAAAACATGTTGAGGCAAATTAAACTCTTTGGAAACTTTTGATATACTTTTAAACTTAGGATTTGGTTTCAAAACATTAATATAAAATATTAAATATAATATATAAATATATGATATCAGTAAATAATTCTTTATTAAGTATTTATTTTATCTTTTAACAATTTAGAAGGAAGAAAAGATATAACATTTCTAGGTGAAATTTGAAATTCTTCATTTGTTTTAGGATTACGTCCAATTCTAGCTTTTTTAAATCTAATTTTAAGGGTACCAAATGATGATATTTTAATTAATTTTTTTGTCACTAAAGAATTAATAATTTGATCTACAATTTGATCGACAAAAATCACAGATTCAGATCTTGTTATGCCTAGCTCTTTATAAATTGTATCAGCGATTTCAACTCTTGTTAAATTTGATTTAGTATTATTCATTATTTATCTACATCTAGAATTTTAGAAGAGAACAACCCCATGTCAAGCCACCTCCTATTGCCTGAAGCAAAATTAATTGATTTCTCTTTATCATTTTTTTAGATAAAGCAAAATCTAATGTTAAAGGTATAGACGCTGAAGATGTATTAGCATGGTTTTCTATAGTCATTAAAATTTTTTTTGGTGGTATTTGTAACTTTTTTGCTGTTAAATCCATAATCCTTTTATTTGCTTGATGTGGAATTACCCAATCTATATCATTTACTTTTATATTATTTTTTTTCATATTGAATTTAATTATTTTAACTAATTTAGTAACAGCGTGTTTAAAAACTTCCTTACCATTCATTCTTAAATATCCAGCTTTTTGATTTAAAGCAACACCGCCATCAACATATAACAAATCATAAAATCTTCCATCTGAATATAATTCAGTAGAAATTATTTCAGACTTTATATTATTTTTCTGTTTTCCTAAAACTATAGCACCAGCACCATCGCCAAATAAAACACATGTTGATCTGTCTTTCCAATCTAATATTCTTGAAAAAATTTCTGAGCCAATAACTAGTGCGCAATTTGCTTGATTATTAGAAAGATAATTATCTGCTATAGATAAAGCATATATAAATCCTGTACATGCAGCCTGAATATCAAAGGCAAACCCTTTTTTTATTCCTAATTTTGCCTGTACCTTTGTAGCAGTAGATGGAAAAGTATTATCCGGTGTTGAAGTTGCAATGATCACTAAATCAATTTTTGATGCTCTAATTTTGGAGTTTTTTATAGCTCTTTTTGCTGCGTTGAATGCTAAATCTGAATTTAATTCTGTATCACTTGCTATATGACGTTTTTTTATACCGGTTCTTGATGTTATCCATTCATCACTTGTATTTAATTTTTTTGAAAGATCGTGATTAGTTAATATTTTTTTAGGTAAGTATGAGCCAGAACCTATAATATAATTTTTATTTTTCATTAAAAAATATTTATTTCTTATATTGTACCAAACTTCAAATTATTTTTAATATCAACATTTATTTTTTTATTAAAGTCGTTTATACAAAGATCATATGCGACTGAAATAGCATTTGCAAAACCCTCAGACGTAGATCTTCCATGGCTCTTTACAACTATACCATTTAAACCTAAAAACATAGCTCCGTTATATTTATTAGGATCAACTCTATCCCAAAGAGATTTAAGAATAGGTGAAGCAATAAGAAAAATAGTTTTAGAAAATAAATTATCTTTAAATGTAGATTTTAAATAATTAGTATACAGTTCTGCTGTACCTTCTGCAGTTTTTAAAGCAATATTTCCGGTAAAACCATCTGTTACTATAACGTCAACAAGGCCTTTTGTAATATCATTGCCTTCAACAAAACCATAGAAATCTATATCTTTGATATTTTTAGCTAACTTAACTGCTGCTGATTTTACTAATTCGTTACCCTTTAAAACTTCTGAACCAACATTTAAAATTCCTAGTTTTGGCTTTTCAACACCCAACACTGTTTTAGCAAAAGTTTTACCCAAAATCGCAAAATCTAAAATATTTTTAATTGAACAGTTAACGTTTGCACCCAAATCAAGCATTAGAGTCTCGGATTTAACTGTTGGAAACATACTAGCAATGGCAGGTCTGTCTATACCTTTTATAGTTTTCAGAATAACTGTTGAAATAACCATTAAGGCTCCAGTATTCCCACCACTAACAACTGCATGGCTTTTTCCTTTATTTACTGAATTGATAGCTTGAAACATACTCGACATTCTTTTTTGCTTTTTTAACGCATCAGTAGGTTTAGTGTTATTTGTAATTGTTTCTTTTGTATGAATTAAATTTACTAAACTTAAAATTTCCTTTTTTTTATTTAATATTGGTAATATTCTATTTTTGTTTCCGAAAATATTGAATTTAATATTTAATAATTTTTTTGATGCTATATAAGCTCCTTCAATAATAGAATCAGGAGCTTCATCTCCACCCATACCGTCTAAGGCTATTATGACTTCTTGGCTATTCAAAATATAAGTCTCATTTTTTTGTAAAAAGTTTAATCAGGATCAACAATTTTTCTTCCTTTATATTCGCCAGTTTTTTTATCAATATGATGTGGTCTTCTCAGTTCTCCTGAATTTTTATCTTCGACAAAATTAGTTTTTAACAGTTTTGCTTTTAAATGAGATCGACGCATTTTTCTTTTTGATTTTGAAACTTTTTTTTTTGGTACTGCCATTTTTTTATAACCTAATGATGTATTAATTTAATAGCATTAAATTCAAAAAAAACAAATTTTTTTTAAATTTTATTTAATTATTAAGGTGATTTGAAATAATTTTTAATAAAAATATTTTTTTTTGGACTTAATTGAAGTTTTTTATTCTCAGTAAGTATATATTTAACAAAATGATTAATTTCCAAAGATTTTGTATAAGAATTTTTGTAAATATACATTTTTATAGGTTTTTTTATATCATTTAAGTTATTTTCAAATGATTTGTCATAAACTTTAATTCTAAATGAAAATATTTTAGCTAATTCTATAACTTTTTTGCCAACAGATAGATCCCCAACACCAACTTCTCTTAATGAAGAATCTACATAATCAAACAAAAAGTCATAGATTTGTTGTAATTTAATTTCAGAGTTTTTGTCATTTTTAAATCGATTAAATATTAAAAAAATAAAAAGTATGATTATCTCAAATTTAGATGAAAAATTTCTTGGTATTTTATATTTTTTATAAAAAATTTCAGAATCTGAAATTTGTATTATATTTTCTACAATATTTTTAATTTGTTTTTGGTTAAAGTTTTCTTTGAAAAAAAATTTTTTTATTCTATTAATTAACATATATAGAAAATAATATGAAAATAAAAAAAATGAAAATTATTTTTAACTTAATTCTAGCTATTTTTTTTATTCTTTTAACATCTTGTGGTTTAAAAGTTGTAGATAATCATGGTCAAATCTTTGATAATAATTTATCCACTGATGTATTTAAAGAAGGGCAAACTACAAAAGACGAAATTGTAAGTATATTGGGATACCCTTCGATAAAAAGTTCTTTTGATAATGAAAAATCATGGTTTTATGTAAGCTCAGAATTTAAAAAATTTGTATTTTTAGATGGAAAAAATACTGATCAAAAAATTATTATTTTTGAATTTAGTGAAAACAATGTCTTAAGTAAAAAAATGATTTTATCTAAAGAAGATATAAATAGTATTGATCATGAAATTACAGTAACTGATAGTAGTGGAAAAAAACTAAGTTGGTATAAAGAATTCTTCAGAAACTTAAACCCAGATCCATTTGGAGCTGGACGGTAGTAACAAACAAAATCTTTAATGTGCTATAAATGTCAATAAGAGTAGAGCGACAATATTCGTTATTTTTATCATTGGATTGATAGCAGGCCCTGCCGTATCTTTATATGGATCACCGACAGTGTCTCCTGTAATAGCCGATTTATGAGCTTCTGAACCTTTGCCACCTAAATTGCCATCTTCAATATATTTTTTTGCATTATCCCATGCTCCTCCTCCTGCAGTCATAGAAATTGCAACAAATAATCCTGTAACAATAACTCCTAAAAGCATTGCACCTAGTGCTGCAAGTGCTGGCCCTTGGCCTGAAATCTCAGATATGACAAAGTATAGAATAATAGGTGAAAGTACAGGCAATAATGAAGGAATAATCATTTCTTTTATTGCAGCTTTGGTAAGTATATCAACGCATTTACCATATTCCGGCTTTTGTTTCCCAGACATAATACCTTTTATCTCAGAAAATTGTCTTCTTACTTCTATTACGACAGAACTTGCTGCTCTACCCACTGCAGTCATGCCTAAAGATGCGAAAAGATATGGTAAAAGTCCTCCAACAATAAGACCAACAACTACATATGGATTTGTTAAACTAAAATCAACATTTGAAGCATTTATCAAATTATTTTTTATAAAATAATCTAAATCTGCGGTATAAGCAGCGAAAAGAACTAAAGCTCCTAACCCTGCTGATCCAATCGCATAACCTTTAGTCACTGCTTTAGTTGTGTTACCAACTGCATCAAGTTGATCAGTTATTTTTCTAACACTTTTATCTAATTTTGACATTTCTGCAATCCCTCCAGCATTATCAGTCACTGGTCCATAAGCATCAAGGGCTACAACCATTCCTGCTAATGCAAGCATTGTAGAAACAGATATTGCAATACCAAACAAACCAGCAAACATGTAGGTGGATATTATTCCTATACATATTACAATTGCTGGTAATGCTGTTGCTTCCAAACTTATTGCTAAGCCTTGAATGACGTTTGTCCCATGACCAGTTTCCGAAGCTTTTGCAATACTTTGAACCGGTCTATAATTTGTGCCTGTATAATATTCTGTAATCAAAATTAATAAACTGGTAATAACTAATCCAATTAACCCACAATAAAACAAATCTTTTCCAAAAAAACTTTTTTGATTAACTATAAATTCTTGATTTAAACCAATAACCCAATCGGTTACAAACCATAGGCTAATTGAAGACAAAATAGCTGCGGCAAAAAAACCTTTGTATAAGGCCCCCATTACGTTTTGTGATTTACCAAGTCTAACGAAAAAAGTGCCTACAATGCTTGTTAAAATACATGCGCCTCCTATTGTAATGGGATAAATCATTATCTGATTTAAAAATGGATCATTTGCAAAAAAAATTGATGCCAATATCATTGTTGCAACAATAGTTACAACATAAGTCTCAAATAAATCAGCTGCCATTCCAGCACAATCTCCCACATTATCTCCTACATTATCTGCTATAACTGCTGGGTTTCTAGGATCATCTTCTGGGATACCTGCTTCAATTTTGCCAACTAAATCAGCTCCAACATCTGCACCTTTAGTAAAAATACCACCACCAAGTCTTGCAAAAATTGATATTAAAGATGCTCCAAAACCCAAAGCAATAAGTGGTTCTATCAGATCTCTGCCTTTAACTCCTAAATAGATTAAGATTGAATAATATATAACTATAGATAATAAAGCTAAACCAGCAACCAACATACCAGTCACAGCGCCAGATCTAAAAGCAACTTTTAATCCTTCACTTAAACTATGTTTTGCAGATTCTGCCGTTCTAACATTTGATCTAATTGATATTTGCATTCCAACAAAACCTGCCGTACCAGATAATATAGCTCCAATGAGATAGCCGATAGATACTTTGAAATTAAAAAAATAAAATAAAAAAAAAAAAATTATGAATCCAACAAAAGAAATTGTTAAGTATTGTCTAGTTAGATAAGCCTGTGCTCCTTCCTGGATTGCCCTTGAAATCTCTTGCATTTTACTATCTCCTGGAGGCATTGCTAATATAGTTTTTGAAATTATTACTCCATATAAAAGTGCAGAAAGTCCGCAAAATAAGGAAAAGTATATTGGATCCATTTTTTTTTTGTATTAAAAATTGATTACAAATCAGTTTTAATTATTTTTTTAATAAAAATCAAACTAAAAATGTTTAAATCCTAAAACTGAAAAAAATAATTCCTTTCCATGAACGTCTAAAACTTTTAATTTTCTATTTTTTATAATTTCTCCAACTTTTACAACCTTAACAAAATATTGTTTAGCTAATTTAAATATTTTTTTTGAAAACTGTTTGTTAGCAGTGAAAATCAGCTGATAATCTTCTCCGCAAGATAATAAATAATCAATTTTTATCTTTCGTTGATCCAATAATTTCTTAGTCTTGGGAAGGAAAGGTATTTTTTCAACCATAATCTCAGCACCACAGTTAGATGAAGTAATTAAATTGTTTAAATCTGCTAAAAAACCATCTGAAATATCAGTTGCTGCAGATGCATATCTGCTAATTTTTTTAGAAAAATTAACTGGAGGTTCAGGTAATTTATGTTTTTTTATATAAAAATTTCTTAAAGAATTATTGGTTATTTTAAATTTGTTTAATAAAATTCCATATCCAATACCACTATCGCCAATACTTCCTGTTACATAAATATCTTCATTAATTTTAGCTCCAGATCTTTTTAATATTTTTTTATTTGTAACCCCATAAGCAGTTAATGACATAATCAGATTTCCTTTTGTAGCTACTGTATCGCCTCCTAAAAGAACAATGTCATATTTTTTCTGATCATCTTTCAAACCTTTGGCAAAATTTTTTATCCAAATAATTAATTCCTTTTTTTTTAATTTTTTTGGGACAGCAAGATTAACAGTATACCCAAAAGGGTTGGCTCCCATTGATGCTATATCTGATAAATTAACTCTAAGTAATTTCTTGGCAATATTAGTTGGATTTTTTTCATTTTTTGGGAAATGATCTCCTTCTACTATAGTGTCAGTTGCTATGACAATAGATTTATTTTTTATTGAAATAATTGCTGCGTCATCATCTAGATTCAAGGAACTTTGTTTCTTTGTAGCCAATGGTTGAAAAATTTTTTTTATAACTTGGAATTCATCCATTATTATTTATATTTTTTGAAACTTTATCTAATATTCCGTTTATTAATCCTACTTCTTTATCATTTAAAAAAGAGCTTCCTACTTTAACATACTGAGATAGCGAAACATTTGTTGGGATATTTTTAAAATAAAAAAGTTCACAAGTTCCCAATTCAAGAATTACTTTTAAAAGAGTTTCCATTTTATTAAATTTTCTTTTATTGGATGCTAATATTATCTTATCTTCTAAAATCTTTTGTTTCTCTAATGTTTCTTTTACTAATTTTAAAAAAAAATTTTTATCAGCTTTATTTTTTGACTCTTTATTTTGAAGTAAACTTTTAATTACGATATTTTTATTTGCATCTCTATTTAAATATAACTGATATAACGCTTGTACAGCTAGAATCCTTGACCAAGATCTAGATCCTTTATTTTTTTTTTTCATTTTCTTTTTACAAATGTACGTATAACATGTACAGACTGTTCTGCGCATTTGCTACATTTTGCTAGTGCTTCATCAATATCATTCGCGTTAAATATTCCATTGGAAATAGGCATCAAGTTTTCAATGCTAATTCTTTGTAAATTTGTAAAAATTGAAGTTGAAATAGCTTGATGGTTAATAGTTTGTCCTTTAATAATACACCCTAATGCTAAATAACCAGAATAAATGCATTGATTATTAAGATTTAATTGACTTAATTTTGCTATTTGTACAATATTATCTCTAATTTTCGCTTTGTTTTTTCCTTTAAACGAAGCCATCTTTTTTAGATTATCAACCGTATCTTCTTTAATGCTCCTAGCTATCTCATATGGTATTTCAAATGAACCAGGTACAGCAATAGTATCATATTCAAGAAGACTTTTGTTTAATTCCTTTTTAACATAATCTCCATACCTACTCATTATGTCAGGATGATAATTTGAATATACTATTTTTATTTTTTTCATTTTAAAGGTATTGTCTCTTTTATTTTTAGTCCATAACCTTGAAGGCCAATAATGGTTTTCTTACTATTAGAAATTAAAATCATACTTTTTATTCCTAAATCAATTAAAATTTGCGCTCCTATTCCATAGTCTCTTAATTGTTTATTGCTTTTATTTTCAGAATTAGATTTAATTCTTTGAGATAAAGTCCAGGATCGTGGTTCACGAATAATAACTACAACACCATTCTTTTTTTTTGATATCATATACATAGCTTTTTCTATTTGATTATCACTAATAAAAGAAGAGCTACCAAGAATATCAGTTAAAAAATTTAATGCATGAACCCGAACCAAAACTGGTTTTTTAGAATTAATTTTTCCCTTAACTAAAGCAATGTGTTCTGCAGGAACTAATTTATTTTGATAAATAATTAATTTAAATTCTCCACCATATTTACTTTGAATTTTTTTTTCTAAAGTTTTTTTAATAATCTTTTCTTTTTTTCTTCTATATGCAATTAAATCAGCAATAGTTGCAATTTTTAATTTATGCTTTTGAGAAAATTTAAATAAATCATCTCTTCTAGCCATCGTCCCATCATCATTCATAATTTCACATATAACTCCAGAAGAATTAAGCCCTGCCAAAACTGCAATATCGACAGCTGCTTCAGTATGCCCTGCTCGAACTAAAACTCCTCCTTCTTGAGCTCTTAATGGAAAGATGTGACCAGGAGTTGCAATATCCTCTGGTCCATTTTGTTCATTAATTGCAGTCAAAATTGTTTTAGCTCTATCTTTAGCAGATATACCAGTTGAAATACCTTTTTTGGCTTCTATAGAAATTGTAAAAGCAGTTTTTCTTCTTGATACATTTTGTTGTGGCATTAAAGGAAGTTTTAATTCTTCTATTCTTTTTCCACTTAAAGCTAAACAGATTAGACCCCTACCATATTTTGCCATAAAATTAATTTTAGTAGCATCAATTTTTTGGGCTGGGACTACTAAATCTCCTTCATTTTCCCTGTTTTCATCATCAACAACAATAAAAGTTTTTCCTTTTTTAGCATCAGATATAACTTCTTCTATTTTTGAAAAAAATTTCATTTTCTTATATTAATTTATTTTGAACATATCGTGCAATCATATCAATTTCTATATTTAAAAAATCACCAACTTGAACTTTTTTAAAAGTTGTTGTTTTTTGTGTATGTTCGATAATATTTACACAAAATTTTTTTTTATTAACATCATTTATCGTCAATGATACTCCATCGATGCAAACAGATCCTTTAGAGACAATATACTTGCTCAAATTAAAAGGAAGTTTGAAATTAAATTTTAAACTACCCTTTTCTTTTTTTATAGATAATACTTTTATCGTTCCATCTATATGCCCAAAAACTAAATGGCCTGATAATGTATCGCCTACTTTTATAGCATTTTCTATATTAACTAGAGTACCTTTTTTCCAGTACCTGATACTAGACTTAGATAATGTTTCATTGGAAGCTGCAATTACAAAATAATTTTTTTTTCTCTTTTTTCCTTTATTTATAATTGTCAAACATATTCCAGAACAACATATTGAAGAACCTATTTTTAAATTTTTTAAATTTAAATTTGTATATATAAAAAACTTTGGATCATTATTTCTTTTTTCTATTTTAAAAACTTCACCTATATCTATAATTATTCCAGTAAACATTGTTATCTTTCATAAATTATTAATTTATCATCTATTAAATTTTTTGTAGAAATCATTCTAAACTTTAAATCATTAATCCGATTAATTTTTAATTTTTTAAATAAAGATAGGCCGCCAAATTTTATTATTTTTTGTGATTCAAAATAATAAATTTTATTTATTAAATTTTGAGAAAAAAAAGATGAATTTAATTTTGCTCCAGCCTCTAAAAGAATATTATTTAATCCTATTTTAGATAATTCCTCAAGAACTAAGTTGATGTTCATTGAATTTAAAATAGGTTTGATAAAAATGATCTTTAATCCATAATCTTTCAATTTCTTTATTTTCAATTTATTCATATTATTTAATGTAAATAAATAAGTTTTAATTTTTTTTGAAGTTTGAACAATTCGCAAATTTTCTTTTATTTTTAAATTTGAATCCAAAACTACCCTCACCGGGGAATATTTTTCCATACCAGGCAATCGACAAGTTAATAATGGATTATCTTTTAAAACTGTATTTATACCAGTCATAACTGCATCGTGTTTTGCTCTTATAAATTGTCCATATGATCTTGAATGTTCTGAAGTTATCCATTTAGTTGTTGGATCGGTTATCATTCCATTTTTACTTATTGCAATCTTGGTTGAGATTGATGGTCTGTTTATTTTTATTTTTTGAAAAAAACCTAAATTAATCTTCTTTGCTTCCTTTTCTAAAATACCTAATGTTACTTTAATTTTTTTTTTCTTTAATTTTTTTATTGCCTTACCATCGATATTAGGATTTATATCTTTTGTTGCTATGACAACTCTTTTGATTTTTGCATTAATAATCGCATCAACGCATGGAGATGTTTTACCAAAATGAGAACATGGTTCTAACGTTGTATATAAGGTAGCACCTCTAAATAATAATTTTTTGTTTTTATTTAGTGCTACAATTTCAGCATGTGGTCTGCCACTAGGTTTCGTCCATCCTCTACTTACAATTTTATTTTTTTTTACAATTACTGTGCCTACTGATGGATTTGGCCACGTGTTGCCCAACCCTCTTAAAGATAAATTTAAAGCCGTTTGCATATAATAGTGATCTTGGGAAACGTCACTGTCAGTCATTGTAGATAATAATTAAATTAATTTAGAATAAATTGGAAATTTTTTACATAAATCAAAAACTTTGTCATGAACTTTTTTTTCAACCTCTAAATTATCATGTAAATTCTTTTGAAGACCATCCAAAACATCGCCAATGAGATTTCCAATGAATTCAAATTCTTTTTCCTTAAAACCTCTAGTTGTGCCTGCGGGAGTTCCTAATCTTACACCAGATGTAATCCATGGTTTCTCTGGATCAAAAGGTACGCCATTTTTATTACAAGTTAATCCAGCTCTCTCCATACTTGCTTCGGCATCTTTACCTGTTAATTTTTTTGGTCTTAAATCAACTAAAACCAAGTGTGAATCTGTTCCTCCAGATACAATATCCACTCCTCTTTTAATTAAAGCTGATGCTAACATTTTTGCATTCTTTACTACATCACTAATATATTCTTTAAATTCTGGTTGAAGAGCTTCTCCATAAGCAACAGCTTTTGCAGCAATAACGTGCATTAACGGGCCTCCTTGCATACCTGGAAAAACCGCAGAATTAAATTTTTTACCTAATTCTTCATCATTGGATAATATCATTCCCCCTCTTGGACCACGTAAGGTTTTATGTGTTGTTGTTGTCACAACGTGTGCATGTGGAATTGGGCTTGGATATAAACCTCCAGCTACACAACCTGCAAAATGTGCCATATCTACTAAAAAAAACGCTCCTACTTTATCAGCAATTTCTCTTATCTTTTTAAAATCTATTATTCTTGGATATGCCGATCCTCCTGCGATAATAAGTTTTGCTTTATTTTCTACTGCAAGTTTTTCAATCTGATCATAATCTATTAATGAATCTTCTTTTCTTACTCCATATTGAATCGCGTTAAACCATTTTCCTGAAACATTAGGTGCTGCCCCATGTGTTAAATGTCCCCCCGCATCTAAAGACATGCCAACAACGACATCATGAGGTTGAATTAATGCTAGCATAACAGCTTGGTTTGCTTGCGATCCTGAATTTGGTTGAACATTTGCATATTTACAATTAAAAATTTTCTTTGCTCTATCAATAGCTAAATTTTCAACTACATCATAAAACTCACAACCTCCATAATATCTTTTACCAGGATATCCTTCAGCGTATTTATTAGTCATCAGTGAACCTTGTGCTTGCATAACCGCAAGTGATACAATGTTTTCTGAAGCAATTAATTCTATTTGATTGCTTTGTCTGGCATATTCATTTTGCAATGCTTTCGTTATTTCAGGATCAATTAGTCCAAGATTATCTTGAAAAAATTTTTTTTGATATTTAACGTCTGTTTGAATACTCATTTTATAAAAATATAAAAAATTAATCTATTTTTTCCACACGTTTTTGATGTCTTCCCCCGTCAAACGATGTGTTAATAAATATTTTAAAACAATTTTTAGCTTCGTCTACATCTATTTGTCTCCCTGGCAGTGCTAAAATATTTGCATTATTATGTTGTCTTGCAAGCTTGGCATCATTTGCATTTCTGCATAATGCGGCTCTTATGCCATTAAATCTATTGGCAGTAATAGACATGCCAATTCCTGAACCACATATTAAAACTGCAATGTCACTTTTCTTTTTTAAAATATTATCAACTGCTAGCTTCGCAAAATCTGGA
>Ga0207966_1001335_pt1 | contig 13568 bp, 12 predicted proteins | sample Knorr_S23_td_NAD_FD_185611 | JGI IMG/M metagenome (GOLD analysis project Ga0207966, IMG submission 185611) | Marine microbial communities from Southern Atlantic Ocean transect - Knorr_S23_td_NADW_ad_2500m_LV_B (SPAdes) (version 2) | ecosystem: Environmental > Aquatic > Marine > Oceanic | place... | reverse complement strand
AATGAGAGTGGTTGGGGAACTTCTAGATTTGCTTTAGAAGGTAATGCTCTATTTGGTCAATGGACATGGAGTAAAAAAGGCATTTCTCCAGCAGATAAAGATCCCGACAAAACTCATAAAATTTTGCAATTTCAAATTCTTAAGGCTTCAGTAAGAGCCTACAAAAATAATCTAAATACTCACAGTGCATATAAAGAATTTAGAGAAGTAAGAGCGCAGCTGAGGCAAGATGATAAACAGATTGTAGGTTTAGATTTAACTAAATACCTAAAAAATTATGCTGCCATAGGAGAAAAATACGTTTCGATTCTTGAAAATATTATAGAAAGAAATTCCTTGACGGATTTTGACAAAGCAAATTTACTACCTACTAGATTAAAAAAAGGTATTGCGCTATAAAAGTTTAGCTCTCAATATTCCGCAATAACATATTGAATTCCTAACCATCTCCATTTTCCACTTTTTTCCCAAAGTGAGCAATTTATTCTCCCTCTTTCGCTTTTAAATTTTTCTTTTAGTAAAATCATTATTTCATTTTTGCCTATAAATTGAATATCAGATTTTCTCCAAATATTACCTTCATTAGAGTAGCAATTGATGTTTTTAATATTAATTAAGTTTTCAAAAAATTTAATTTTAACTTCTGGTGGATTATCATCTTTTTTAAGATATCTATTTTCTGGTGTGATGCTTTCGTATGGAAAGGGTAAAGTTTGGAGAATAGAATTAAATCTTTTTAACTCTCCATATTTTTCGTTTATAGGAAATCTTGGCATTTCGAGAAAATCTTTAGTAGGATCGATTACCCCAGAATGTTGTCCAAAAGCAAATTCAAAATTTAGGTCAGAAACAATTTTTTTTAAATTGTTACTATATTCACCGAAAGGATAAGAAAAAATTTTAGGAGAATATCCGAGTTCATTTTTAAAAATTTTTATAGACATTTCTAGATCAAATTTTATTTTGTCATCTTCCCAATCAATCAAATAATCATGAGTGTGACTATGATTGCCTATTGTTACCAAATTACTTGCAGCAACTTCTTTAATCTGTTTCCAAGTCATATATCCGAATTTACCTATTTCTCTGGTGCTAACAAAAAGAACAAATGGAATTTTTTTACTTTTAAGTATTGGCCAGGCGTTTAGGTAAAAGGATTCAAATGCATCATCAATCGTTAGAAGTAAATAATTTTTGTCTATATTAGTTTTAACAATTTCTTCAAATTTTTTGAAAGTAATAAATTCAATTTTTAAGTTATTAATTGTCTTTAAATGTTCTAAAAAAATTTCATTTTTTATATTAGTTGAGGGATATTTGTTTTCATTAAATCTGTGATACATCAAAGTAATTACACCGTTCATGATGTTTAAATTATTCAAAGTTGCTCCATGGGATTTACTTATTGATAATAATAGTAGTATCAATACAGATATTATGAATTTTTTGTCAATTGATTGTAGCACTAACATAGGCTCATTATTTGTAAAAACTAAAAATAAAACATTTAGTCAAGTTTTGCAAAGTGATAAATCTAATAATGATTTATTAATGAAACAAATTTTAGATTTTTTTAAAGAAAATAATCTAAAATTTGATGATATATCTAAGATTTTTGTGAATCAAGGACCAGGAAACTTTTCTGGATTAAGAGGATCATTAGCGATAGCCAAGGGAGTAAGTTTAGCAAAGAATTTGAATTTATTTGGTTACAATACATTTATATGGTCTTGTGCAAAGTTTTTTAATAATAAAGATTCTATTTTTAGTCTCATTAAATTTAGAGAAAAATATTTTGTTAAAAAATTTTATAAAAATCTTACCAGCGCTTCAAAGATAGAAGAAGTTACAGTAGATGAAATAATTAAAAAGTATAATAATAAATTTAATGTAATACCCAGAAATGTGATCAAATACTTTGATAAAAAAATATTAAAACTTAATAATTTAAATATTGTAGATTTGGATCATAATAGGCTTGAATTCCTGCAATTAAAAGGCTTATTGGATAAAGAATTGATTAAACCATTATATTTAAGCTAAAATCTTTTTGAAAACATATGTTTTGGTTATAATATGAAATTATAAAGCATGAGTAGTGTTATAGAAAATAAATGCATTAAGAAGGGTGTAAGGCTTACTGATCAAAGAAAACTAATTGCTAAAGTTATGTCGGAATCAGAAGATCATCCAGATGTAGATGAATTACACAAGAGAGTTAACAAAGTTGATATTAAAATTAGTATTGCGACAGTTTATAGAACAGTAAAATTATTTGAAGAAGCTGGCATTGTAACAAAACATGATTTTAAAGGCACTAAAGCAAGATACGAGGAGATTCCACAAGAACACCACGATCATTTGATAGATGTTAATACAGGGGAAATAACGGAATTTGTTAATGAAGATATTGAAAAACTACAGCAAAAAGTTGCTGAAAAACTTGGTTATAAACTTGTTGACCATAGATTAGAATTGTATGGTACAAAAATTAAGAAGTAAAAAACTTGTCTAAAAAAATATTTATTAAAACTTTTGGATGCCAAATGAATGAATACGATTCAAATCGTATTTATGATTTAGCATCAACAATCGGTTTTAACAAAACTGATATAAAAAAAGAAGCTGATTGTTTTGTTTTAAATACTTGTCATATACGTGAAAAAGCAACAGAAAAAGTTTATGATGAAATTGGCAGAGTTAAAAAAGATTTTAAGAATTTGAAAAAACCCTTAGTAGTTGTGTCTGGATGCGTTGCTCAAGCTGAATCGAACGAAATGATAAAAAGAGAGCCATATATTGACATGGTAATTGGCCCCCAATCTTACCATAAAATTGGGGACTTAATTTTGGATTATGAAAGAAAAAAAGAAAAAATTAACGAAACTGAATTTGATGTAATAGGAAAATTTGATGAACTGCAAAAAATTTTTACTTCACAAAATAAGATTTCTTCTTATTTAACTATTCAAGAAGGATGTGATAAATTTTGTCATTTTTGTGTGGTACCATATACAAGGGGGCCTGAATACTCACGACCCTTTGAGCAAATCGTTGACGAGACACAAAATTTAGTTAGTAATGGAGCTAAAGAAATTATTTTACTTGGTCAAAATGTTAATGCCTATAATTATAACAAAAAATACAGGCTTTCCTCATTAATAAGAGCACTAAGTAATATTAAAAATTTAAAAAGAATCAGATTTACAACTTCACATCCGAAGGACATGACAGAAGATTTAATTGATTGTTACAGAGACTGTGAAAAACTGATGCCATTTTTGCATCTTCCTATTCAGAGTGGATCCAATAAAATTCTTCAATTAATGAACAGGAAACATGATCGAGAATATTATATGTCTATTGTCGAAAAACTAAAAAAAGTTAATAAAAATATTAAAATTTCAAGCGATTTTATTGTCGGATATCCCGGAGAGACCGAGAAGGATTTTCAAGATACAATGGAACTTGTTGAAAAAATAGGTTTTGTCAATTCTTATTCTTTTATTTTTAGCCCAAGACCTGGAACGCCAGCTGCGGCAAAAAAATCAAACAATTTATCAGAAAGTAAAATAAGACTTAAAAAATTACAAAATACACTAGAAAATTTTCAACACAAAAATAACAAAAAATATCTACAACAAAATTGTGAAGTCTTAATTGAAAATAAATTAGATAATCAAGAAAAATATTTTGGTAGAACAAAATATATGACCCCAGTGATATTTGAGGCTGACAATTGCAGGACCGGAGAACTAATAAATGTAAAAATTATATCTTTTAATCAAAAGAATTTATTTGGTATTTATGAAACTAATAAAGTGAAAGCAGCATAATTTTAGTGAAAATAAATAAACAAAATAAAAATAGTAAGGAAATTTTAATAACATATGGAGATGACAATTCAATAAATGTTGATATATTTAATAATAAAATATTAATGGGAATAGTTGGGGCTTTTGATAATAATCTTAAAGAATTGGAAAAAATCAGTGGTTCAACAATTTATTTCAGAGGTAATTCAATCGCAATAAAAGGTGATAAAAATGCAAATGAAAAAGTTAGAGATGCAATTGAATACTTAATTAACCGCTTTAGATCTGATAAAAAAATAGATAGAAATGATATAATTACATCATTAAATGAAGATATGATACAAGATACAAAAACTCAATCAACTGTACAGTCTTTAGGAGAGGTGATTAAAACGCCAAAAAGATCTGTAATACCTAAATCAAAACAACAAAAAGAATATGTCAGATCGCTTAAGACAAACCAAATAGTAATATCTTTAGGACCCGCTGGTACAGGAAAAACATATTTAGCTGTTGCAGTTGCCTTATCAATGTTGTTAGAAAAAAAAGTTGAAAGAATAATATTATCAAGACCAGCGGTTGAAGCAGGAGAGAGATTAGGTTTTTTACCAGGAGATATGAAGGAAAAAATAGATCCTTATTTAAGGCCCCTATATGATTCTCTTTATGATTTATTGGACTACGATAAAATTCAAAGAAAAATTGAATCTGGCGCTATTGAAATAGCACCGCTTGCTTTTATGAGAGGGCGTACTTTAAAAAATTCATTTGCTATTCTTGACGAAGCTCAAAACGCGACTGAAACACAAATTAAAATGTTTTTAACTAGAATAGGAGAAAATTCAAAGTTGGTTGTAAATGGAGATCCGTCGCAAGTTGATCTGTCAAATAAAAATCAATCTGGTTTAATAAAATCACAAGCCATATTAAAAGGTATTAAAGAAATATCAGTTATACGTTTTGACCATCAAGATGTGATGAGGCATCCATTGGTAACAAAAATTGTAGAAGCTTATCAAAAGAATACTGATGATAAAGGTTAATGTTGAGGTTAATAATAAATCTTGGCATAAAAAGATTAAAAATCCAAAAAGATATTTCAGTAAAAAATTAAAAAAAATTTCAAAAATTGTTAAATTTTTTGAAGGAAAAAATATAACTTTTACTATTTTATTAACAAGCTCTTTAAATATGAAAAAACTTAATAAAAAATTCAGAAATCGAAACAAATCAACTGATGTTTTATCATTTCCTTTTTTACCTTCAAATAATTTAAAATTTACTAAACAAAAAAAACTTTATATTGGAGATGTAGCTACATCTTATGAAAATATTAATTTTAGATCAAAAAAAAATAATTTTCTTTTGGAATTTGATAAAGCTTGGGTTCACGGACTTTTACATTTGATAGGCTATAATCACGTTAAAAATAAAGATTATTTTACAATGAATAAAATAGAAAAAAAAATTCTTAATTCAATTAACTAATAATAAGGATTTTAATTTGATTGTTTTACCTAATAATAAATTTTTTGTTATATTTTTTGCACCTTTTATACTTGGTGCAATGACAGTACTTGGTTTTGCTCCATATAATTTGACAATTATAAATTTTTTTTCGTTTTCAATTTTATTGTTTTTAATTTTAGAAGTTAAAAAAAGAACACAATCTAAATATAGAAAAAAAAAATATAACAGATATTTTTTCTATTTAGGGTGCGCTTTTGGTTTTGGTTTTTTTTTATTAGGCAACTATTGGATTTCTATATCTTTAACACACGATGAAATGTTCAAAGGTTTAATTCCTTTTGCTCTTATATTGATTCCCTTATTCTTATCTTTATTTTTTGGTTTAGCAATTTTATTTGTAGGTGCTTTTGCAGAGAAAAATATTTATTTTATTTTTTTTTTTTTTTTAGTTTTTTTTATTTTTTTTTTTTTTTTTTTTTCTTTAGTTTTTTCTATTTTTGAATTTTTAAGAGGAAATTTATTGACAGGATTTCCATGGAATTTAATTTCATACACTTGGTCATGGTCACTAGAAGTTTTACAAATACTATCTTTAATTGGTGCATATTCACTAAGTTTAATTTCAATCACTTTATTTTGTATTCCTTTTCTTTTTTTTCAAAAAAAAATTATTAAAAAAAATGTTTTTTTTGCTTTAATTTTCTTAATAATTTTTGTTGGTAATTATTTGTATGGAATGTTTAAACTTAATAATAACAATTATAAATTTGATAAAACAATCAGTGTTAAGGTAATTTCACCCAATTTTTCACTTAAAGATTACACTACTAAAAGTGAAGAATTTCAAATTGAACGACTTATAAAAATAAGCGATCCTAAAAAAGATAAAAAAACTTTGTTCATCTGGCCGGAGGGAATATTTTATCAATCATATTTACAAGATATAAAAAAATATCAAGATTTATTCAAAGATAAATTTTCTGAAAATCATTTAATTATTTTGGGAATAAATAATTTTACTAATCCTAATAATATAGATAATCAAAAATATTTTAATAGTTTGATAGTCTTAAATCATAATTTAGATATTTTATCATTATACAACAAAATTAATCTTGTTCCTTTTGGAGAATTTTTGCCTTTTGAAAAAACTTTATCTAAATTTGGACTGAAAAAAATAACCCCGGGATATAGTTCATTTTCTTCTGGAGACTTAAGAACGACAATAAATTTGGGTAATAAATTTAATGAAAAATCAATTCTTCCATTAATTTGTTATGAAATAATTTATTCAGGAAAAATTAAAAAGAAAAATCAACTTCCTGACCTAGTAGTAAATATTTCAGAAGATGCTTGGTTTGGTCGGTCAATAGGTCCACATCAGCACTTTAGTAAAGCAATTTATCGATCAATCGAAGAAGGAGTTTTTATTGCGAGATCTGCCAATAAAGGAATTTCTGCCTTTATCAATCCAAATGGTAGAGTTCTTAAGTCGCTTAATCCGGAAGAGTCCGGTAATATTGAGCTAAATTTTCCGAACTTTAATCAACCTACTTTATTTTCAAATTATGGAAATAAAATATTTTTTTTAATAGTTTTGTTGTATATATTTCTAACTTTAATTTTTAAAAAACTTAAAATATAATGAGTAAAAAATCATATTTATTTACAAGCGAGTCAGTTTCAGAAGGTCACCCAGATAAAGTTTGTGATCGTATATCAGATATGGTGGTAGATACTTATTTGGCTAAGGAACCTTTTTCAAGAGTAGCATGTGAAACCCTTGTAACGACAAACAAAGTGGTCTTAGCAGGCGAAATAAGAGGGCCGGAAATAAAAAAAGATGTTCTAATCAATAAGGTCCGTAATTGTATTAAAGATATAGGATATGAACAAAAGGGATTTCACTGGAAAAATTGTAGTATTGATGTTCATTTACATTCTCAATCTACAGATATTGCCATGGGGGTTGATTCAAAGGGCAATAAAGATGAAGGAGCTGGTGATCAGGGTATAATGTTTGGTTATGCATGCAGTGAAACAGAAGTTTTAATGCCAGCGCCAATTTATTACTCACATAAAATTTTAGAATTAATGGCCATAGATAGAAAAAATGGTAAAGCAAATAAGTTAGAACCAGATTCAAAAAGTCAAATCACAATGATGTATGAAAATGGAATGCCAACAAAAGTAACTTCTGTTGTAATTTCTACTCAACACTCACCTGAAGTTAATCAATCTGAAGTAAAAGAAATTATTCGTCCATATTTAGAAAAGGCAATTCCGAAAGAATTGCTGTTAGGATTAAAGGAAGAGGAGTTTTATGTGAATCCAACAGGTCAGTTTATAATTGGAGGACCCGATGGGGACTCAGGCCTAACGGGAAGAAAGATTATTGTTGATACTTACGGTGGAGCCGCGCCGCATGGAGGAGGAGCCTTTTCTGGTAAGGATCCAAGTAAAGTTGATAGATCGGCTGCTTATGCCGCAAGATATATTGCAAAAAATGTAGTTGACTCAAAAATTGCAAATAAATGCTTAATTCAACTTGCCTATGCTATTGGTGTTTCTAAACCTCTGTCAATCTACGTTAATCTTTTTGATGATGATAAAAAGTCAAAACATGTAGAAAAAATAATTAAAGATAATTTTGACTTAAGTCCTAGAGGAATTAGAGAAATGTTATCTTTAAATAAACCTATATATGAATGCACGGCTGCATATGGTCATTTTGGAAGAAAACCAGGAACAAATGGTTCTTTTTCTTGGGAAAAAACTGATAAAACTGGAGTTTTCAAAAAGTAGAACTTGAAAAAAGTTAAAATATAAACTAGATAATCATTAAATTACCTGGATAATGCAAAATGGGCTTTTGCCCATTTTTTTTTAGGAGGAAGACTAAAATTATGTTGAATCAGAGATCTGATAAGGTGGAACTTTTGAGAATAGCCGAGGCTGTTGCAACAGAAAAATCTATTGATAAAGAAATTATTTTAAGTTCTATGGAATCAGCAATACAAAAAGCAGCAAAAACTAAGTTTGGTTCTGAAAACGATATAAGAGCTAAAATTGATAGAGAAAGTGGAGATATAAGTCTTCACAAGGTATTAACTATTGTTGAAAAACAAGAAAATTTCAATAATGAAATTTCATTAAAAAATGCTAAAAAAATGAAAAATAAAGAAGATGTTAAAGTTGGTGATGAAATATACGAACAATTACCACCTGTAGATTTTGGAAGAATTGCAGCACAAACAGCTAGACAAGTAATAATTCAAAACGTTCGAGCTGCGGAAAGAGAAAGACAATATAATGACTTTATTAATAAAAAAGATGAAATTTTAAGTGGTATTGTAAAAAGATTAGAATACGGGAATGCAATCATAGATCTAAATAGATCCGAAGCTATTATTAGAAAAGAAGAACTTATACCAAGGGAAGTTCTAAAAAATGGAGATAGAATTAAAGCATATTGTTATGATGTAATTAGAGAAAATAAAGGACAACAAATTTTTTTATCAAGAGCTCATCCAAAATTTATGGAAAAATTGTTTTTTCAAGAGGTGCCAGAAATTTATGATGGCATTATTGAAATTAAGTCATCCGCTAGAGACCCTGGAAGCAGAGCAAAAATTTGTGTTTCTTCAAAAGATTCTTCCATTGATCCAGTTGGAGCATGTGTTGGAATGAGAGGAAGTAGAGTCCAATCGGTAGTTAATGAACTAAATGGTGAAAAAATAGACATAGTTCATTGGTCGGAAGATGTTGCGGCTCTTACTGTGAGCGCTCTAGCTCCTGCTGAAATTCACAAAGTAATAATCGATGATCAAAATAAAAGAATTGAAGTTATCTTAACTGAAGAAAATTTAAGTAAAGCAATTGGAAGAAGAGGACAAAATGTTAGATTAGCATCAAAATTAATTAATTTTGAAATAGATATATTAACCGAAAAAGAAGAGTCTGAAAAAAGACAATCAGAATTTAACGATAAAACTGAAATTTTTGTAAGTGGTTTAGAAGTGGACGAAACTTTAGGGCAGCTTTTAGTTGCGGAGGGTTTTTCTACAATTGAAGAAATTAATCAATCGACCCAAGATGAGATTTTAAAAATTGAAGGAATAGATAAAGACACAGCTAAAGAACTAAAAGAAAGGGCAAAAGAATATTTAGTTAAGGAAAAGGAAACTATTGGAAAAAAATTAAAAGATCTTGGCATCGATGATGATTTAATAAAACATAAGGGACTTACGCCGGGCATGTTGCTGACATTAGGGGAAAAAAAAATTAAAACTTTAAAAGATTTTGCAGAACTTTCTACAGATGAGTTAATAGGAGGTTATGATGAAAAAAAAGGTGTTAAATTTAAAATTGAAGGATATCTTGAAGAGTTTGCTTTAACTAATAATGAGGCAGGTGATTTAATTATAAATGCTAGAAATGTTGTATTTAAATAAAGGATATATTTTTTATGGAAAACAAGAAAATAAAAAAAAAACTTACTTTAAGCATTTCAGGAAAAAAGACTCATAGTGTTTCACATTATGCACAAAGTAGAGGAAAAACATCTGTTGTTATAGAAAAAAAAACAGCGAGAAAATGGAGCGGGAAAAAATTCCAACCACGCGATAATGTTTTTAATAAATCTAAACCAACTAGTAATTTTTTTCCAAAAAAAACACCAATAAATACGAATTTTGATATTAGAAAAATGGCTGAAGAAAGAGCCACAGAAAGATTTAAAGGTTTAGATCAAGATAAATTACAGCAAAAAAAAAGCAGTTTAAGTAAAGACAAAAGTTTTACTTCAAAAAGAGAGAGTAAACTTACATTATCTAAGGCATTAGATGATGAAGCCTTAGAAGGAAGAGAAAGAAGTTTAGCATCTGTAAGACGTGCGAGGCTTAAGGAAAAGAAAAATCAAGATTCTGAAAAAATAAAAATTGAAACAAAAAAAATAGTTCACGAAGTGAACATTCCAGGCAAAATTACTATACAGGAATTGTCAAACAGGATGGCTATACAGGCCAGTGGAATAATTAAACATCTTTTAGGAATGGGTGTTATAGCAACTATAAACCATACCATTGATGCTGATACAGCTGAGTATCTTGTAAAAGAATTTGGAAATATTCCTATTAGGGAAAAAAAACCAGATTTGAACATTCTAAAGGCTGAAAAAAAAGATAATAAAAATTTAAAATTAAGATCACCAATTGTAACAGTTATGGGTCATGTAGATCATGGAAAAACTTCATTATTAGATGCCTTACGAAATACAAATGTTATTGCTGGCGAACATGGTGGGATAACTCAACATATTGGAGCTTACAAAGTAAAAACAGAAAAAGGCAAAAATATTACTTTTATTGATACTCCTGGCCATGCAGCTTTTACTGAAATGCGAGCAAGAGGATCGAAAGTGACCGACATTGTTGTTCTTGTTGTGGCTGCTGATGATGGAGTTAAGTCTCAAACAGTAGAAGCAATAAAACATGCTAAAGCGGCAAAAGTTCCAATTATTGTTGCCATTAATAAATGTGATTTACCTGGAGCAGACCCACAAAAAATAAAAAATGAGCTTTTACAATATGAGCTAATTGCAGAAGAATTAAGTGGAGATACATTATTTACGGAGGTTTCAGCAACTACAAAAAAGAATTTAGATAAACTCAAAGAAAACATTGCTCTACAATCTGAGCTTCTTAATCTAAAGACAAATTTTGAAGGATCAGCAAAGGGAGTAATATTAGAATCTAGAATTGATCAAGGAAAAGGACCAGTATCAACAGTATTGGTGTTAAATGGAAATTTAGAAAAAGGGAATTTTTTTGTTAGTGGAAACACATGGGGTAAAATAAGAGCAATGATAAATGACCAGGGTCAGAATATTGATTCGGCCTTGCCATCAACTCCTGTAGAGATTTTAGGTATGAATAATTTTGCATTTGCTGGAGATGATTTTGTTGTAGTAGAATCAGAAGAAAAAGCTAAAGAGATAAACGAATATAGAATTAAAGACATTAAGTCAAAACAAGCGCCGCTAATTTCAGCAAACAAAGAGTCTGCGTTTAGTAATAACGCTGTACCAAAAGAACTAACCATAATCGTTAAATCCGACGTTCATGGTTCTAGCGAAGCACTCAAAAATGCAATTGAAAAAATTAAACACGCGGAAGTTACACCAAAAATAATCTTATCAAATATAGGTGTAATTACCGAAACCGACGTAACCCTCGCAAGAACTTCTAATGCTATTGTTATAGGTTTTAATGTGAGGCCAAATAAAGAAGCTAAGAAATTAGCTGAAATTCACAAAATAACAATTAAATTTTTTAACATAATTTATGAGGTATTAGATTTTGTAAATGATGCGTTATCTGGTTTATTAAAACCAGATATAAAGGAGCAAGTTGTAGGTTCAGCGGAAGTTCAGGCAATTTTTAAAGTATCAAAAATTGGCAAGGTGGCTGGATCTAAAGTTATAGATGGAGAGATAATAAATAATTTAAATGCTAGGTTGATAAGAGATGGAAATGTACTATATACAGGTTCAATAGGTAGTATTTTTAGGGACAAAAATGCTGCAAAACAAGTCGGTGCAGGCCAGGAGTGTGGTATAACCCTGAAAGATTTTGCTGATTTTAAAGAAAAAGATGTAATCGAGGTTTATACGATTACAGAAACAGAAAGAAGAATTTAATGATACGGCAAAATGATAATGCTCCTTTTTCCCAGAGGCAATTAAGAGTAGGAGAAATGATAAAACAGTCTTTAGGACAAATTTTTTTAAGAGATGAAGCAAAAGTACCAACTTTGACAACAAAGAGTATTACTGTAACAGAAGTGAGGATGAGCCCAGACCTCAAAAATGCCAGAGCATACGTTATACCTCTGGGTGGGAAAGACACGGACAATATTGTTAATGTGTTAACTGAATTTTCTCACCTTATTAGAAAAGCTTTGTCAAAAAAAGTTGATATGAAATTTTTGCCAAAAGTTTCTTTTATTGGCGATAAATCATTTGATTATGCTGAAAAAATAGAAAAGTTAATACAGAAAAATAAATAAGTATGCAAAACAAAAGAAAAGAAATAATTGATTCATTAAAAATTAATTCAAAAGATGTTGGATCATCTGCTGTTCAAATTGGTTTATTAAGTGAAAAAATACATGATTTAACTGATCATTTTAAGAAAAATAAAAATGATAAGCATTCGACAAGAGGATTAATGAAAGCGGTGAATCAAAGAAAACGCTTATTGAAATATCTTAAAGGCAATAATTCTGAGTTATATAAAAAAGTATTAATAAAATTAAAATTAAGAAAGTAAATGTTTAAAATATTTAGGGAAGAAGTAAAATTAGACGGAAAAAAGCTAATCCTAGAAACTGGAAAAATAGCTCGTCAAGCAGATGGAGCCGTAATTGCTACTTGTGGAGAAACAGTCGTTATTTCAACAGTAGTTGGTGTAAAAAAAGTTGATTCTGATAAAGATTATTTTCCGCTACAAGTAAATTACCAAGAAAAATATTATGCTGCTGGGAAAATACCGGGAGGTTATTTTAAAAGAGAGGCGCGACCAACTGAATCTGAAACTTTGATTTCAAGATTAATTGATCGACCTATCCGTCCACTATTTCCAGAAGATTTTAGAAATGAAGTACAAATTTTGCCGACAGTACTTTCGTACGATAATGAAAATGAGGCAGATATATTGTCGATTATTGCATCATCAGCTGCTTTAGCAATTTCAGGTTTGCCTTTTCAGAAACCTATAGCCGCTTCAAGAGTAGGCTATATAAACAGTAATTATGTATTAAATCCATCTAAAGAACAGCTAAAGGAGTCTAAATTAGATTTAGTCGTTGCTGGTACAAAAGAAGCTGTATTAATGGTTGAATCAGAAGCTTCAGGCTTAACCGAAAAACAGATGTTAGATGCGGTTAAATTTGGTCACGAAAAATTTGCTCCAGTAATAAAAGCGATAGAATCTCTTGCTCAAAAATGCTCAAAAGAAGCGTGGAAGATAGAAAAAAAAGATTATAGTAAATTAAAAGAGAAAATTTCAAAAGAACTAACCAAAGATTTAGAAAAAGCATTCTCTGAAAAAGACAAAAAGAAAAGATCAGAATTAGTTAATTTAGCGTCCGAAAAATGTAAATCCTTATTCGAAGGAGATGATGCTTATTCGGAGCTTGAAATATCCTTACAATTAAAAAATTTAGAAAAAGATATAGTAAGAACAAAGATACTTAAAAGTAAAAAAAGAATTGATGGAAGAG
>Ga0207966_1001333_pt1 | contig 13579 bp, 14 predicted proteins | sample Knorr_S23_td_NAD_FD_185611 | JGI IMG/M metagenome (GOLD analysis project Ga0207966, IMG submission 185611) | Marine microbial communities from Southern Atlantic Ocean transect - Knorr_S23_td_NADW_ad_2500m_LV_B (SPAdes) (version 2) | ecosystem: Environmental > Aquatic > Marine > Oceanic | place... | reverse complement strand
AAGTTTTATCCAACATTTTATATTTATTGAAATAATTTAGCTAATTATAAACTAAATGTACAAATCTTTTAAAGATAATTCGCCGATATCTGCTTTTAGCTGAAGAGCAGAAATTATGTAATTTTTTGTTGCAGTAATTTTATTAAACTCTGCATCAATTAACTCTTCTTTTGATTGCAGAAGATCTATATAAGATTTTATCCCTAGTTTTGCTTCTTGCTCTATACCTTCTAAAATTAATTTTCTAGCCTCAATATTTATATTGGCTGCCTTAAGCAAAGTTTCTGAAGTTTGAAAATCTGTCCATGATTTTGTAACGGTTTGTGTAATTTCATTTCTTTTATTCTCTAGTTCATATCTAACTTTTTTAGCAATAATTTTAGCTTGTTTAATTTTAGAAATATTTTTTCCTCCTTTAAATATAGGAACTGTAATTTTAGCAGTAATTTTTGCAGTATCAGAGTGACTGCCTTTTTGTGTAGTATCATCTTTTGATTGATATTCTCCATCTAAAGTTATATTGGGCATTGATTCAGCAAATTGAGATTTAATATCAAATTTAGCTATATTTTCTTCTAGTTGAGCAATTTTTATTTTTGGGTTATTTTTGAAAGCTATATCAATGGCGTTATCAAAATTATTAGGAAAATTTATTTTATTTATTTTTGGTTCTTCTAAATTTCCATTAGGCAAAAATTCACCAACAATTTTTTTATAATTTGCTTTAGTTACATTAAATTCATTAATTGATACAATTTTTTCAGCTGCAGTTTGAACTAATTTTGATTGAGCAAATACTAAATCAGATTGAGATGCGCTACCAACCTTTACAAGTAGTTCTATAGATTTAAAAACATTCTTAAACTTTTCTTCTTTCAAATTATTTAATTCAATTAATTTTTTTTTTTCTAAAACATTTAAATAAGCAAGAGCTGACTCTAAAATTATTTCATAACGTATTAATCTTAAATTTTCTTCCTCTATTAATAATTGACTTTTAGCTTTTTTTGCCTCAGCAGTAAATTTTCCACCTGTATATAAATTTTGTTCAAGATTTATTGAAAAATCTTGAGGGCTTACACTTTCATTAATTTTTGTGTCAGATGTTGAAGAATCTGTATCTTTATAACCTTTACTTAAATTCATTTCAATTGATGGAAAAATAGCGGAATAAACTTGTTTTATATTCTCTTTTGATGATTCATACGAAAATTTTTGAGCTTTAATTTTTGGATTATAATTTATAGCCTTGTTGATAGTTTCCAATATATTTAAACCCACGAATGGTTCTTTATTACTATCTTCTAAATTATTCGCTATTTGCTTAAAATTTTTTGAAGAATAAATGTTTTCATTTTTTTCCAATAACGGTCTGTTATCAAAAATAACATCATTTACATCTTTTAAAAGGGGCAAGTGTGCTAAAACTAGTTTTTCTTTAGTTTTTATATTATCTATTTTCGAATCAGTATAAGTAGAGGCAAATTTATTAGAAATCTTTGTTTTTTGTTTAAAATTAAACTTAGTAATATCAAATTTTTTTATAATCAGATTATTTCTATGCGGAATTTTATCAATATTTAGCCTTATATCATTAGAAAATAAAATATTATCTATTTTCAAATTATAGAAATCATTAAAAACATCTAAAAATAAAGTATTAAAATAAAAAAATAAGGAAAATAAAAAAAACCTCATAATTATTATTATATCTCTTATAAAGAAATATAAAAAAAACAAAAAAAATCTAGAAAATAAATTCTTTTGTTGTTTTACAAAACTCTTTTAAAATAGGTGTTTTTGCAGAAATATAATTTATTCTGGAAATTATTCCGTTTAATTTTTTTACAATATGAATTTTTCCAACATCATTATTGTTGAATAATACTGTAATCAATGAGCCACCATCATTTTTTAAAGAGTCAAATAAATTAACGGGAATATATTGAACTCCTCCAAATATAAAAATTATATCGAATTTTTTTTTTAATCCACTAAGAGGATTTTTATTTAAAAAAACAATATTATGAATATTCAGTTTTTTAATATTTATATTCGCGTATTCAATTAGTTTCTTTTTATTATCAATTGCATAAACTTTTTTTGAAAGTTTTGACAAAATTGCAGAAGAATATCCGGTGGAACATGCTAAATCCATTACTATATGATTTTTTTTAATTTTAGACAATTTTATAATATTTCCTATTATTCTAGGTTCCATTAAATACCTATTGTTGATTATTTCTATATCTTCATCTAAATAAGCTTTAGATCTTTTTTCAAATGGAAGAAAAATTTCTCTTGGTACAACTTTAAAAGCTTTTAGAATATAATCTTCTATAACATTATTAGTCATTAATTGATTATGAATCATATTTTTTCTTGCGATATTAAAATCTGACATAATTTATATTATTTGTATTTATTAAAAATAATTTTAAAAAAAATAAATTAAATTATTATTATTAAGAAAGATAAAAAAAAGGCCCGGTGGCAGATTGGCTATGCAGAGGACTGCAAATCCTTTTAGATCGGTTCGATTCCGGTCCGGGCCTCCATTTAATTTATATTAATAACTTTAAAATTTAATTTACCCAAAGGGGCTGAAATTGTAATTATATCACCCACCTTCTTATTTATTATACCTTTGCCAATTGGCGAATTAAATGAAATTTTATTTTTTGTTATATCTGCCTCATCTTCTCCAACTATTTGATATTTTATTTTAGAATTATCTTTAATATTTAAAAGTTCTACAATAGAACCAAAAATAATTTGGTTTTCATTCTCTCTAGATTTACTATCAATTATTTCTGAATTGCCTAATTTAAATTCAATATCTTTAATTCTAGCTTCTGTTAAGCCTTGTTGTTCTCTTGCAGCGTGGTACTCTGCATTTTCTTTTAAATCACCATGCTCTCTTGCCTCAGCAATAGCCTTTGATATTTTTGGACGTTCAAGTTTTAAAATTTTTAATTCTTCTTGAAGTTTTTTTTCACCATCTTTTGTTAAAGGTGTTTTATCCATATTTTTAAATTAAATTAAAAATTTTATATTTCTTTTATAAACAAAATTAGAAAATTTTCTTCTCTTTTCTATATTATACATAATATTTCTTACAGAATTTTCATTATTTAGAAAATTTGTAAAAATTAAATCGATAGTTTGTTTGTGATATTTTTTTTTAGCAAAATAGAAGTTTTTAAGTAATTCTAAATCTTTATTACTGTTTTTTTTTAAAATGTAAATATTCTTTTTATTAAAAAAATATAATATAAAAACAATAGAAACAATAAGTTTCTTTAAGAAAAATCTTCTATTTAAATTCATTTTCATAGTTTTATTTAATAATATATAAGTATTACTATAAATTCTTAAAAAAATTGTTTAAAATTTAAAAAAATATTTTTTAAGATTTATTTAACTTATTTTATATGATCCCGGGTAGCTCAGTTGGTAGAGCGGCTGACTGTTAATCAGCTTGTCGGGGGTTCGAGTCCCTCCCCGGGAGCCAGTTTTAAAATGAAAATTGAAAATAGTTTTACTAAATTAATTGGAAATACACCGCTTGTAAAGTTAGAAAAAGCGTCCAAAATTACTAAATGTAATATTTTAGGAAAAGCAGAGTTTTTAAACCCAGGCCAATCAGTAAAAGATAGGGCAGCACTATATATTATTAAAAATGCTATAAAAAAAAAGAAATTAAAAAAAAATGGAATTATTGTTGAAGGTACAGCTGGTAATACTGGAATAGGATTAACATTAGTTGGAAATTCTTTTGGTTTTAAGTCAGTTATTGTAATGCCTAAAACACAAAGTGAAGAAAAAAAAAACGAATTAAGAACATATGGCGCAGAATTAATATTGGTACCTGCAGTACCTTACTCTAACCCAAAAAATTATATCAGATATTCTGAAACTTTATCAAATAAGATTAAGAAAAAAAACAAAGGCAAAAGTGTTTTATGGGCAAACCAATTCGATAATTTAGCAAATTTTCAAGCTCATTATGAAACAACAGGACCTGAAATATGGAATGATACAAAAGGAAAGATTGATGGTTTTATTTGTTCAGTTGGAACGGGCGGTACAATTGCTGGTACTGGTTGTTTTTTAAAAAAAAAAAATAAAAGAATAAAAATAGGATTAGTTGATCCAATGGGTTCTGCTTTACATAATTACTATTCAAATGGAGAGCTCAAATCTAGTGGCAATTCTATAACTGAAGGTATTGGTCAAAGTAGAATAACCGAAAATTTAAAAAAAGCAGAAATTGATGAAAGTTTTCAAGCTAATGATACTGATGCTCTAAAAATTGTTTTTGATTTATTAAAAGAAGAAGGTCTTATTATGGGTGGATCAACTGGAATTAATATTATGGGTGCAATTGAACTTGCAAGAAAGTTGGGGCCTGGGTCAACTATTGTTACAATATTATGTGACTATGGTACTAGGTATTTTAGTAAAATTTATAATAAAAAATTTTTAAAAAGTAAAAAATTACCTATTCCAAATTGGATAAAATGAATCAATTGATTGAAATAGAATGGCTAAAAAAAAATTTAAATAATCCAAATGTAAGAATTATTGATGGAACATTGCATATGCCTACAAGTGGTTTAAATGCATTTGAAGTATTTAAAGAAAAACATATACCTAATGCAATATTTGTAGATTTAGAAGAAACTTCTGATCAAAAATCAAACTTACCTCATATGATGCCTGATAATGTTTACTTTTCAAAAAAAATTTCATTGTTAGGAATAAATAATAATGATCATTTAGTAATTTACGATATGTATGGAATGTTTTCTGCAGCAAGAATTTGGTTTATGTTTAAAGCATTCGGTCATGAGAAAGTAAGTATACTAAATGGAGGTTTTCCAGCATGGATTGATTCAAACGGAGAAATTTCAAATCAAATTAATAATTTAGAACCTACTAATTATAAAGCAAATTTGAATAAATCGTTAATCGTAAACTATAAAGAAGTTTTGGATAATCTATTAAATAATAAATATCAAATAATAGACGCAAGATCACCTGATCGTTTTTCAGGAAATAGCGAAGAACCTCGACCTGGTATGAAATCTGGTCATATACCTAAGAGTAAAAATTTGTACTTTAATGATTTAATTGATCCTAGTACAAAAAAATTTATTAAAAAAAAAGAAATTGAGAATTTAATTAAAAAACTAGGTATAGATATAAAAAAAGATATAATTTGCTCATGTGGCTCTGGTGTAACTGCATGTATATTAAAATTTGCTTTAGAATTATTAAACGAAAATAAAAATATTAAAATATATGATGGTTCCTGGTCTGAATGGGGAACTAAAGAGGATAGCCCTTGTGAAAAAAATTAAAAAAGATACAAAGCTCGTATTAGTTGGAAGAAAACCTTTTGAAAATTTTGGAATAGTAAATCCTCCAATTTATCGAACTTCTACAGTTTTATTTAAAAATACAAAAGAATTAAGTAAAGCAATAACAAATAGATTTAATCAAACTTACTATGGTAGATATGGAACACCTACTACTTTTTCGTTAGAAGAAGGAATAAAAGAAATAGAAAATGGTTATAGAACAATTGCAACATCCTCAGGAATGTCATCTATATCTATCTCTTTATTATCTTTTTTATCAAAAGATGCCCACTGTTTAATTTCCGATTGTATTTATTACCCAACGAAAAAATTTGCTACTAAAATTCTTACAAAATTTGGAGTTCGGGTAGATTTTTATGATCCTACAAATCTTAATAGTTTAAAAAAAAAAATTAATAAAAAAACTAAAGTAATTTTTATGGAGTCTCCAGCATCACTTACATTTGAGATTGAAGATATCAATGAAATAATAAAAATAGCGAAAAAGAAAAAAATAATTTCGATGCTTGATAACAGCTGGGCAACACCTTTTTATTTTTCACCTATTGAAATTGGAGTAGATATATCAATTATTGCAGCAACAAAATATATAAGTGGACATGCTGATGTAATGCTTGGTCTTATTACGACAAAAAATGAAAAATTATTTTTAAAAATTAAAGATACTGCAGTAAATTTAGGTGATTGTCCTGGGCCCCAAGAATGTTATCTTAGCTTGCGTGGTTTAAGAACTCTATCCACAAGATTAGAACGTCATAGATCTAGTGCGTTAAAGATTGCAAGACTTCTAGAAAATAATAATAAAGTTTCTAAAGTGCTTCATCCAGCGCTTCCAAAAAATGATAGTTATGAGCTTTGGAGTAAATATTTTACTGGATCAACAGGTTTGTTTTCTTTTATTCTTAAAGAGCAATCTAAAAGCAAAGTTTATAAAATGATAGATAAGCTGGAATTATTTAAACTTGGTTTTAGTTGGGGCGGATATGAAAGTTTAATACTCCCTGTATTTCCAAAGAGTGAGAGAAAAATAGCAAAATGGAATGAAAAAGGTATTCTTTTAAGAATTCATGTAGGTTTAGAAAATGTGGATGATTTAATACGGGACCTTTTTAAATCATTTAAATTGTAATAAATTAAGTGCCACAAAATGTTTTATATTCTTTACCGTTTTGTGGTGGAGTTATATGATATTCTTCTTTTTTATACGGACGTTCGTAAGGTTTTTTTAAAACTTTAAGCAAATTATGAAGTGGGACTAAATTATTATTATTAGCTGCATCTAAAGCTTCTTCGACTTTGTGATTACGTGGGATAACTAGAGGGTTAGAAGAACGCATTAAATTTAAAGTTGAAGAATCTAAAGATAAATTATCAGTTTTTTTATTTTGTTTTATACGAGCTATCCATTCATTATGCCATTTCTTAAAGGATGATTTTTGAAATAATTTATCTTTTACAAAACCCTCTTTCATTAAATAACAAAAAGTATTTGTGTAATCGGCTTTATTTTTGCTCATCCATAACAATAGTTTGTTAATTAAATTTTCGTCTTGATTTTTTTCTCCAAACAAACCTAATTTTTTTCGCATCATATTAAGCCAAGATTCTTTATAAACTTTATTAAATTTATTAAATGTATCTTTTATAATCTCAACTGCTCTATCTTCTTTTTTGTTAATTAATAGAATTAATGTCTCTGCAAAACGTGATAAATTCCAATTTGTAATATCAGGTTGATTGCCATATGCGTAACGTCCATGGTGATCAATTGAACTAAATACAGTTCTAGGATCATAAGTATCCATAAATGCACAAGGACCATAATCAATTGTTTCTCCAGAAATTGTCATGTTATCTGTATTCATAACACCATGGATAAAACCAACACGCATCCAATTCATAACTAATTCCACTTGTTTTTTCATGACAACTTTTAATAAAGCAAGAACTGGATTTCTTTTATCTTTTAATTCTGGGTAATGACGTTTAATTGTATAAGATGCAAGTTTTTTTAAAGTTTTTTGATCATTTCGCATAGCAACATATTGAAAAGTTCCGACGCGTAAATGGCTAGTCGCTACACGTGTTAATATAGCTCCAGGTAACGAGGTTTCACGCATTACATTTTCACCTGTTTTAATAACTGCTAGGCTACGCGTTGTGGGTATATTTAAAGCGTGCATAGCTTCGCTAATAATATATTCACGTAGCATAGGTCCTAACGCAGCTCTTCCATCGGCATTTCTTGAGTATGGTGTTACACCAGATCCTTTAAACTGAATATCAACACGTCTATCATTTTTCGTAAGGTGTTCACCAATTATAATTGCTCGTCCATCACCAAGCATAGTAAAATATCCAAATTGATGTCCGGCATATGCCTGTGCAATAGGTTGTGATCCTTCAGGTAAAAGATTTCCTGCAAACATTGAAGCTAAATGTTCATTACTAATAGTAGAAAAGTTCAAACCAAGTTCTTTGGATAATGAATCATTTAGGATGATTAGTTTTGGAGACTTAACCGGGACAGGAGGAAGTTTCGATAACATCATCTCTGGTAAACGTCCATAGGTGTTATCGAATCGCCAACCAATTTTAGAAATTTCTGATGTCATTTTACTCACAAATTATGGCGCGCCCTAGAGGATTCGAACCTCTGACCCTCGGTTTAGAAAACCGATGCTCTATCCAACTGAGCTAAGGGCGCTCAGAATAAAAAAAATAAAAATTATTTTAATTTATTATATTTAAAATTATCAGAATAACTTTTTATTTTAAATTTTTTTTTTTTCTCTTTAATTAAAGTATAATCAAGTTTGTTTTTTTCAACATATAGCAAAGCTTGCTCTAAACTATCGAATTTTAATTGTATCTGTTTATAGGTATTATCAGACTTTTGCCAGCCCATTAAAGGATCTAAACCTAAATTATTATCTTTTGGAAATTCCACAATCCAATACTTAAATTTTGAAAAACCAGATTGTGTTGCGGTATTAAATGGTTTGTAAATTTTTACTTTCATAATTACTGGTCGGGGCGAGAGGATTTGAACCTCCGACATCTTGCTCCCAAAGCAAGCGCGCTACCAGGCTGCGCTACGCCCCGTTAATATCTAAAGTAAGATTAATAAGAATAAATATCAATATTAAAAGAAAAAAATTTAGCTAATTTTTTTTAATCTTAAATTAATTGATAAAATATAAATTAGTAAAAAAAAAGAGATATATAATTCTAATATTTCACTTGTTCGAAAATATAACAAGTTAGGTATATATTTACACTTAATATCAATGCCCGGTGTTCCATAGCACAAAAATTTATAAGAATTATCCAAAAGATAATAAAATAAACATATCAATGATGTAGGAAAACAATAAATTGTAGGATAAATCCATGTTGTAAGTTTTTTTGAATTTAAAAAATTTTTTTTATTAAAAAAAGGACAGAAAATACCTCCAAATATGACAAAAAAAGTCAATAAAAATCTAGGTTTTTGATCAAACCAACTACTTATGTTATGGAAGTTAGTTTCATGTTGATCATTAATTTTTTTAAAAAAATTATTTGTTTCCCAATTAAACCATTGCTGGCCCCAACTAATTTCCTCACCAGTAAAATAAATTAAACCAATTAAAAAGAAAATAATAAAAAAAAATAAAGTTTTTAAATTTATTTTTTTTTTTAGTTTATTTAAAACAGAAAAAGCCGTAATTATTGCAAAAAATAAAAATAAAAAAGTTCCGTTTTCAATAATTCCTTTTTCTCCTATAAAGTATGCAATAAAAAGATTTATATTTAAAAATTTAACAATAAAAAAAATTAACGTTATTAATATTGGAAAAATAAACCAAAAAAATGGATTTAAATCATTCTTTCTTAAAATTTTATTAATTTGAAACATATTTAATTATCAATAATATTGGTATTAATTTAAAGAAAAAAAAATGTTTAAAAATAAAAAAATTTATGTTGCACCTATGATGCAGTATACAGATAAACATGATAGGTTTTTTTTAAGACTTATATCAAAAAATGCCGTTCTTTTCACCGAAATGATCCCAACAAATGCTATAATTTATGGAGATCAAAAAAAATTACTAGAATACAATTCTAAAGAACATCCAATAATTCTCCAGGTCGGAGGCAGTAAACCTAAGGAAATAGCAAAATGTGCAAAAATTGCTAAAACATTATTTAATTATGATGAAATAAATATAAATGTAGGGTGCCCAAGTAAGAAAGTAGAAAATGGAATGTTTGGCGTGTGTTTAATGAATAAACCTTTTTTAGTAGGAAAATGCATTAAAGAAATAAAAAAAAATTCTAAAATACCTGTGTCTGTTAAATGTAGAATTGGTTTGGGTGAAAAACAAAATTATTTATTTTTAAAAAAATTTATATCTTATGTTTCAAAAGATGGATGTAATAAATTTTTTATACATGCAAGAAATGCCATTCTTTCAAAATTCAATCCAAAAAAAAATCGTACCATCCCGTCTTTAAATTACAAATTTGTTTATAAAATAAAAAAAGATTTTCCTCATTTAGAAATTATAATTAATGGAGGTATTGATAGCATTCCATCTATACAAAATCATCTTAAATTCGTTGATGGAGTTATGATTGGAAGAGAAATTTATAAAAATCCTTTTTTCTTAAAAGAAATAGAAGAAAAAATATTTAATAACAAAGTTATAACTACAAGAAAAGAAATTTTAGAAAAATTAGTTTCCTATATTGAAAATGAAATTGAAGAAAATCAAACAAGTATTCAGAGTATAACTAGACATACCTTCGGTTTATATATGGGAATGAAGGGATCAAAAAATTGGAAAAGATATTTGAATAAAATAAAATTTATGAAAGGTAATGTTAAGGATATTGTTTTAAATGGTATTGCTAATATAAATGAATAAATCATATAAAATAACTATTTACACATCTGATAATTGTGCTTTTTGTCACGCAGCTAAAGAAATATTTAAAGAAAAAAAATTACAATTTGAAGAAATAAATATATCAAAAGATGATAAATTAAAAAATGAAATGATAAAAAAATCTAATGGAATGATTACTGTCCCACAAATTTTTGTAAATTCTAAACATATTGGTGGTTACGAAGATTTAATTAATTTAGAAGGTTCAAAAAAAGAAAATTTGGATGGATTAGATGCAATTATCAATAAATAATTATTTTTTTTCTTTAAAAAAATTTATCATAAAAAATGAACTAAAACTTCTTTATTTTTTTTTAGTATTAGCTGCATTTAACAATCTATCTCATTTTGTAAAAAAAAATTTATTAGGTGATAGAATAGATTTTTGGGATTTCCATGTTTACTGGTGTTCTGCAAATAAATTTATTAATGGCATAAATCCGTATGGTGGTGAAACGATAAAAAATTGTTTATCTCAATTTAATTTTGACTTATATTTTTCATACCCACCAATAATTCTAAACTTTTTATCTTTTCTTGGTTATTTGCAATTAAATACAGCAAAAATAATTTGGATTATAATTATAGGAATTTCTTTTTTTACAATTATTTTTTTTTTAAAAAAAACTTTTCAAATACCTAAAATTATTATTTTTTCTTTTTTATTAATTTTTACAGGTGGCGGTTTAGTTTGGAGTGCTTTATTAGCGGGAAATATATCTGTTATTCTTTACGCTATTTTGTCAATTGGGATTTATTACCTTATTAAAAAAAAGAAAGATATTTATTATTTATCAGTTTTTTTTATTTCGTTGGCTAAGTTTCCTTTTTTAATTTTTCTACTTATGCCTACTTTCCTTTATGGATATAAGGAACTTAAAAAAAGTTTTTTTTATTTATTTTTAACTTTATTTATTTACTATCTGCAATTTTATTTTGATAAAGAAATTTTTATAAGTTTTCTTAATTCTACAAAAACTTATAGAAGTGAAGGTTTCTTATTAATTCATGGAACCGGTATAGGTATTCATGGAATAATAGATTTATATCAAAATATATTATACGAAAAAACAAATATAAAATTATTTAACCCTTCAGGTTCAGTTACATTTTTTATACATATTTTAGTATCTGGCATATTTTTTTTATCAGCATTTTTTTTATTCCAAAAAAAAAATATTAATTTAAATCAAACAAAGTTATTAATTTCCTTTTTTATTATTATTTTTTTATGTTGTTTTCCAAGGATTTCCTCTTATGATTTTTTTCTAATAGTTTCTTCTTTTTTTTACATTGTAAGAAATTCTAGAATAAAACTAATAAGTTATAATTGGAATCTTATTATTTGTTTATTAACAATATCTGTTTTGGCAATATACGACTCAAAGTATCCTGCTTTTGTTATATCATTTTTCTTATTATTGTGTTTTTATTTACAAATAAAAAATAAGGATCCTTTTTATTTAAAAAAAAATTAATAAAAAAGTTTTACTTTTAAAATTACTAACAACGCTCTAAAACCATCTAACCATGATATTTTTTTTCCTTCTTTAAAAGTCCTACCTTTATAAGAAATATCAACTTCTGATATTTTCCAAATATTTTTTTTAAGTACTTTAGAAACAAACTCAAAATCAAACATAAAATCTTTTGAATTAATAGTGGTTTGTTCAATCACATTTTTTTTAAACATTTTATAACAAACTGCAGCATCGGATATTTTAAATGAATATAAGATTGAAATAAATTTTGAAATAAAGAAATTTGCTAAAGCAAATGTTTTATAGTGATAATGGCTTATTTTGTGAAATCTATTTCCAAATACTATATCGTCTCCATTTTTAATTTTTTCAAATAATTTATTAATATCTTTTGGAAAATATTCTAAATCACCATCTTGTATTAAAATAATATCGTTTAATTTTGTATATTTTATCCCTTCCATTACTGCTGAACCCTTGCCTTCATTCTTTTTTTTTAAAATAATATTTATATTATTTTTTTTCTTTTTACTCATTAACCATTCTCTTGTTCCATCATTCGAAAAATCATCAACAATTATAATTTTTTTCTTTATTTTAGGAGTATCATCAAAAATTTTTTTTAAAATCACAGGTAATGAATTTATTTCATTATACACAGGTATGATAATTGAAAGTTTCATATAATAAAAATGGTGACCCCAACGGGACTCGAACCCGTGTTGCAAGAATGAAAATCTTGAGTCCTAACCGCTAGACGATGGGGTCAATATATTAAAAATACCTTTTTTTTAAGCTATTTTTTAAATTTTATCAACTATATAATAATTTTTTCTAGAACTCCATCTTCAATAATTATTTCAAAATATGTTTTATTTTTCCATATAGATCTTTTTATAAATCCAATAAAAGAAAATAAATTTTTTTTATAACAACTTATAATTGTTTTCCCTAACTCGTTATCTAAACCATTAAAAATAATAGCTTTTATAGCTTTATTTGTTTCATCTATAACAAAAAAAGACAAATGTTTTTTTGTTTCTCCGATTAATTTAGGCTTGATAATTTTAACGTTATAAAATAAAAATTTTGGTTTCGGGTTGCCTAAGCCATAAGGTGCGATTTTGTTTAAATTATCAATTAAATCATCATTTATAGCTCCTAAAGTTAATACTTCATCAATATTCAAATTTTTTGTATTCATATTAATATTTTTATTATTTTTCACAAAATCTTCAAAAAAAACTTCTAATAACTTTAATTGATTTTCTCTAATTGATAAACCTGCGGCCATTTGATGTCCGCCTCCATTCATTATCATTTCTTTTTGTTTTGCTTGAAGTATAAATAAACCAATATCTATACCTAAAATTGATCTCCCTGACCCTTTATAAAAATTTTTATTTTTTGTAAGAATTATTACAGGTTTTTTATATTTTTCTTTTATTCTACTTGCAACAATTCCAAGCACGCCTTCGTGCCAATTAGTACTAAAAATAAATAACGAATGATTTTTAAATTTTTTATTTTTGATAATTTGTTTAATAGATTCATCATAAACTTTTTCTTCTATTAATTTTCTCTGATAATTTAATGTGTTTAACTGCTTAGCTAATAATTCAGCTTCATTTTCATCTTCGGAAATCAATAATTTTTCACCAATATTTGCTTTACCTACCCTACCTCCAGCATTAATTCTTGGGCCAAAAAAAAAACCTAAATCTTCTTCATCAGGTTTTTTATTAAGTTGGCTTTCATCGGATAATATTTTTAG
>Ga0207966_1001330_pt1 | contig 13588 bp, 8 predicted proteins | sample Knorr_S23_td_NAD_FD_185611 | JGI IMG/M metagenome (GOLD analysis project Ga0207966, IMG submission 185611) | Marine microbial communities from Southern Atlantic Ocean transect - Knorr_S23_td_NADW_ad_2500m_LV_B (SPAdes) (version 2) | ecosystem: Environmental > Aquatic > Marine > Oceanic | place... | reverse complement strand
TGGCCATGAATGAACATCGTCCAGCTGGTTATTACACCTTTATCTGGAATGGAACCAATGCCATGGGCAGTAAAGTCTCCACGGGCGTATACTTTTACCATGCCATGATCCGGGATGCACAGGGAAAAGTGGTTCTGAACAAAACCCGAAAGATGATTTTCTTGAAATAAGGAATATTTTATAAGGGGCTGGAAACAGCCCCTTCTTTATTTATATACAGCTTGTTGCCTTTATCGCAGGTTTTAGTTTACCTTTTCCCTAAGTTTGTTGGTAAACAGGAGTCATTCATGAAGCGTTTAAACAGATTATTGCCCATATTGTGTGTTTCCTTTATTATAGCCCAAGTGGACGATGGTTCACAAGCAAAACCCACTGCTGCCGTTCTGGACTTTGAAGGTTCAGGAATTACTACTCAGGAAGCACAGGTACTCACCCAAAGACTCGGTTCAGAATTGGTGCAAACCAATGCACTCATTATGGTAGAACGGAACCAGATGAGTGAAATCATGGATGAACAGGGATTTCAGCAAGCCGGTTGTACGTCGGCAGAATGTGCAGCAGAAATTGGTGCCTTACTCGGTGTGCAGAAAATGATCACCGGTTCTTTCGGGAAAATTGGGAACTCCTATACCATCGAAGCGCGAATGTTTACTGTTGAGTCGGGGAAAACAGAAAAGACCGTCAGTAAAACCTATAAAGGTGAAGTGGATGGCCTCTTGGCAGAAATCCAGGTTGTGGCCTGGGAACTGGTGGGTCTTCAGCCTCCAGCGGATTTATTGGCAGCAGCGGGCATTGCCCCTCCCGAAGAAGTGGCTGAGGAAAAGCCAAAGAAAAAAGGCGGCAGCAAGTGGCTGCGGAATACCCTCATTCTCCTCTTACTTGCGGGCGGCGGCGCTTATGCTGCCATGCAAGCAGGCGGTGACGCTGATCTTCCCGAACCTCCTGATCCACCCACCAGCGGTATGTTCATGATAGGAGGCGAATGATGAGACGTCTACTATTCATTACAACAATATTTTCAGTTTTATTTTCACAAACCTACCAAAGTGAAATCCAGCCCATTTGGGATAACAACTGTACTTCTTCATGTCATATTAGTAGCAGTATTAATGGAGGTTTAAACCTATCATCATCAACCAGTTACTCTGAATTGGTGAATGTTGCATCCCAGGGCTATTCAGGTTTTATGAGGGTTAAGCCGGGCGATTCCGGGAATTCTGTTCTCCATCAGAAAATTGTGGGAAATTCACAGTTTGGTGAGCGTATGCCCAAAGGAGGGGGTAACCTGGCCCAGGCTGATGAAGAAAAGATAAAAAAGTGGATTGACGAAGGGGCACTCCAAAATTGGAGCGGTGGCGCATCTTCAAGCTATTCGTTTGATTTTGGTCCCGGGGGTAAAATTGAAGTGGATTCGCCAATTAATAATCAACCAAATTGGAGTATTGAGTCCTGGGTAAAATTTCACCAAACTCCATCAGCCGGGTCATGGTATAGTTTATTTATAATTAATGATGGGACTACGAACTATTTTGAACTTTCCTGTGATGGAAATTCTACAAATTTCAATGTTGTTATAAATGGCAGTCAAAATATTAGCAACATCGCTGCCAGTGGAGTATTTGATAACCAGTTCCACCATTTCTTTGTAGAAGGGGACGGAAGCAAGGTCTCTTTCTATATTGATGGAGAAAAAAAAGGAGAAATAGCATATACAGCTAACTTCCCATCAGCATCTGTAAAAATGGAAATCGGTAATGGACTGGATGGTTCCATGGATGAAATCCGCATACGAAACATATCAGGTTTCGACGGTGTTCCAACTCAAAGGTATGTTGCCCAGAATGGTGTAGAATTATTGTACCAATTCGATGATCAGAATACGACTACGATTACTGATAATAGTGGAAAAGGTCACAATGGGAATATTGTAGGTCAAGCCGCCTATGAAGGAGATGTCTATACTGGCGGCGGAGGTGGTGGTACAACCGAAGGAATTGATGTTAGTTTCAAAAGTAGTGACACTTTTGTAGGTAAAGTTCGCATTGGATATGTTCCTCAAGGAAATGATCCAAACTACTGGACAAGTGTAACTCATAAATGGCCATTGGCCGATCATTCTTTTCCTGGAGACTATACGGCAAAAGTCTGGAATAGTAATATCAATGATGGCGAAGCCCACCTTATAGTTTTTGTTGATTCAGACAATAATGACCAATGGGATAATGCCAATGAGTACGGAGCCATATCCCAAGTATTTCAGGTGACCAATAAACAGGGTAATGCAGGTGCCCTAACCTTGATGAAAGGCGGCGGCGGCGGCGGTGGTACATCGAATACAATTGAGATTGTGGTTCGAATTAACCAGGATATTGGCAGCGGTGATGTCCATGTCGGTGTTTGGTATCCAGGATCTAATAGTGCGCCAGACTTGGTTGATAATTTGGATAATCAAGCTACCCCCTCTCCAGCCCAAGGCTGGAATTTTCAACTGAATGGTACTGGTATTATGCCCAGCAACGGTCCCTATAAGGTAGAGGCTTTCTTCGATCAGAACAATAATGATATGCCCGATGGGGGTGAATTTATAGTGAACCTTGATGATATATATACTGATAGCCAGGGATATGCTTATACGGATATTGATTTAGGTGGCGGTGGTGGTACAGGCTCAAATCTTTCAGTATCACTCACGGTTGACGGTGTTGCTGATGGCATCAATGGGCAACTTTATATCGATCTACTCCGCAATAGTGATGACTTCTTACTTCATAGTTCCCAGCGGGGTGAAATGACGCCTATTACTGATCGTCATTTTGATTTTAATATACAAGGTGTTAATGATGGTGAAACCGTTTACCTGGAAGGATTGTATGTTAATGCATCACAGGAACTCCTTGCAGAGGGGAAATCAAATCCATTCAACTGGCCCCCCTCAGGAGACATAGATCTTGTTCTTGAAAAAGGAACTTATTCAGGACCTATCAAGGCAACGATCACGGTAAATGGAACCGATGAAAGCGGGAGTCTTTCATTCAGAATATTTCCTGAAGGCACAGTAATAACTGATGAAATGCCTGATTTATTTGGAGCGATATATGGCTATGATGATTCAGAAGTATATTCTTCGCCGCCCAGCAATGAAGAGATAGAGATTAACGATTTACTAAATGATGTAGACTTCGGTATCTATCCAATTGTGGTGTGGTATGATGTAGCTTTAGATACAGGATGGGATCCTGCCGAAGATCCTTTTGCCCCTGGTCAATTAACCTTGAGCAGCGGACAGGATGCGCAAGTATCCATTGGGCCACTTAATATATTACCTGGGCCCAACATTCAATCAGCAAATCTTATTGGGCTTACGCCCAATGAAGGTGACGATCTTACAATTTCAGTTAATGTTACTGCCCATTCCGGCCCATTGGCTGGGGAAGTGGGAAGCGTTGATTTAATATATTATACAGGGTCAGGCAGTTTTGGTGGTATTGGATGCAATAGCTCAACTCCAGGAACATACGATTGCAATATACCTGGTAATAATATCACTAACGCTGGTTTAGCAATAGGAATCGATGCGTTTGATCAATACGGCGCTGTAGCTTCAGTCGGGCCATATGATGTGGCTGTTCAATTTGACTCAATGTATGTTTCTTCCGTACCAGCAGAACGTTATATCATGGTTTCTGTCCCGGCTAATCTATCCAACGCTTCTATAAATGGTGTGGTTGGAGACGAATTAGGTGAAGCAGACCCGACAGTTTGGCGTAGTTTTAAATGGATTAATGGTGCATACCAGGAAAATGCTGGTAATCTCGCTTTAGGTTCAGCTGTATGGCTCATAAGTAAGGAAGGTGCTTCAATTAATACTAGCAATGGTTATTCGACCGCCCTGCTTACCGGGAAAACTATTAATCTGGCAAACGGATGGAACCAAGTGGGTAATCCTTATAATTTTCCAATTCAGTTAACGGATGATTCCCAAGTCCAGCTATCGACCACAGTAGAACAAAAACTCTACCAATATTCTGGTGGCGAAAACTATACGGAGTCTACAATTATGCAGCCTGGTAGCGGCTACTGGATTTTTTCCTCCGGTAGTGGTACCATTAAAATCAATCCGATATTTGGATTTAATTCTAGCAGTAAACAACTTGCTAGTAAAACAACTATTGGTTGGAAGGCAACTATAGAAGTCGTAGCTGGGTTGCAAAGAGATAAAGTAACAGCCTTTGGACTTCATCCTGAAGCTTCTAATGGTTATGATAGGCGAGACTTTCATGAACCGCCTGTTATCGGGGAATATATTTCAGCATACTTCAAGCACCCTGAAGCAGGAAGCCTTAATGAGGATATTCGTCTAGAAGGAGAGGACTTATATACTTGGCCACTAGCCATTGAAACTAACCAGCGTGGTATTGCCGAAATATCTATCCCGGATATTTATGGAATCCCAAATTATCTTGAAGTAAAACTGTATGATCCTGTATCTCGGATTGTTTACAATATGCGGGATGAGGCATCAATACGTATTACGTCCCAAGGATCAGAAAACCCTTATTATTTAGAACTGCTGGTGGGCTCTTCTGAACAAATTGAAGATCAATTAGACGCGATGGGTGTAGTCCCAAGTACATTCGAATTGGCGCAGAATATACCGAACCCATTTAACCCGGTGACGAATATTCGTGTATCATTGGTAGAAGAAGCCAATGTTACGCTCAAGGTGTATAACCTTCTTGGTGAAGAAATGAATACATTGGCGTTAAACAGATCTCTGGGTAAAGGCAATCACCGATTCATCTGGGCAGGCAAAGATGATAATGGGAATCAACTGCCTTCCGGAGTATATCTATATCGGATGGAAGTGAATTCTCCTCATGGTCATCAACTATATCAAAGCACCAAGAAAATGATATTAATGAAATAATGAAAAGAATATTATTCATTGCCTTTTGTATCAGTGCCTTTGCTTTTGGGCAAAAGGAATTTGGTAAAATAACCTTACCCCTTGGACGTGTTCAGGTGCAAAAGGGCGGAACTGGTGATTTTAAACGTGCCATGCCGCGCATGGCTATTCATGAGAAAGATGTGGTAAAGACCTTGGCCAAGTCCCGCTGCGAGATCACCCTTGTGGGTGGCGGGAAACTCCGCATTGGTGAAAATTCAGAATTGGAAATCACCGAAGCCAATGTAAAACCCATGGAAAAGAACTTTGGCGCTACGCTGAAAAAAGGTAATGTATGGGTGGCGGCCAAAGCGGCCTTTGGCGAAAAGAAAAATGTATCTGTTCGGACCCCCACCGCTGTGGCGGCTATCCGTGGAACGAAGTACAGGGCCAAAGCCGGTCAGGATGAAAGTTCTGTATTGGTTTATGAAGGTAAAGTGGATGTAAATGCAGCTAAGAATGTGACGGAAGCCCGTAAAAGTCAGTTGAAACAAGGATTTCAACCTCCAGGCGGTGCACCCAAATTCAAGTTAGGTCCAGTAGAAGAAATTCAGGCGCCCACACAGGTGGCTGGCCCCTATGAAGTATCTTTAGAAGATTGGGTGAGTCTGGTAGAAGGCATGCAGATCAACGTTCGCAAAGATGGAAAATATTCCATGTTCAAATTTGACCAGGATGCGGACACGGGGCTTGATTTTGTTAAGTGGAATAAGGAACAGGATGCCAAGGATGGGAATTAAGTGAAACGTAAAATAAATACCAAATGAGAGGGGTTAATGATTAACGCCTCTTTTTTTTATATACCATGTCTGATTTAGTCAAACGCCTCGGCATTGGTGCGGGCATCGGAATTATTGTGGCCCTCCTCGTGGGCTGGGGTACCTATGAAATAGGTTTCATGAAATCCCTCTTAGATGGATATGAATTTCTATCTTACGATGGTCGAATGCGCGCCAGAACGGCCGGTGTGGAACAGATGTCCATCGATGATGTTGTTATTGTTGATATTGATAATACTTCCGTTGCGCCTGTGGAAGAAGGAGGGCTCGGCCATTTTTTTGATTGGCCTCAGGCTTACCACGGGCGCCTGATTAATACAGTTACTTCCGGTAACCCTGCGGCCCTTATCTTTGATATTATCTTTGACAAAGAAAATTCTTTTAATTATGACCTTGTGAATGCACTTACTTCAGAGAATGCCCCTCAGAATGAAGCATTGGCAGATGTTACCGGACAATTTTTAGTCAGCAATGATCCGGCCATATTTTTAGAAGCCACTTACAACTCTGAAAAAGCTTACCATGCCTTGGTATTTGAAGAGGAGGATACACTCAACTTTTTAGATAAAATGGAGACAGAACCGGAAGGTTATTATTACGAGAGCCATATCATTCATGGCATATCCGCAGAAGCCAAATCCAATCTCCCCCAGGCAGATCGTTTGGGGAATACCTTTGTAGACTTACTCTCAGCTTCTGTGGGTGCCGGTTCGGCCAATTTTCCCCAGGATGAAGATGGTGTTATCCGCCGATCTCCAACGGCTATTTATTTTGAAGGGCCAGATCATGTATATCCAAGTTTAGTCATGTCCGCCGCCATTGATATTCTCGGCATCAAAAAGGATGGTGGTTTTGATTATGATTTTGAAAATCAGGTGTTACGGCTTATTGATACAACCAATACTGTTGTCCGTGAAATTCCTATTGATAAACATGGAAGAATGTATGTGAATTACTACGGCCCATTTCAGACTTTCTATTATTTGCCCTATATGTATTGTTTCGATCCGGAGATGCTTCCACCGGAATATTGGGAAGGGAAAGTAGCGTTTGTCGGCGCATCCTTGCCCGGTTTAATGGATTTACGTAATACACCGGTCCAGGAAACATTTGCAGGAGTAGAGATCCATGCCAATGTGATGCAAAGTCTGCTTAAAAACGAATTTGTTCAACCCAAACATCGTTCTGAAACCTTCGTCATGATTATTATAATCTGTGTGGTTTTGGGTATGGTTGTGAGCCTCCCGGAGAAACCATTATATACATTGCCGGTACCACTGGTGGGTATTGTAGCATGGATTTTATTCACATACAGCCAGTTTTTCTCATCATTAATCATGTGGGAAATTGTACGTCCTTCTTTGGCCATGATGGGGACTTATGGGAGTATATTCCTCTATAATTTTCTTATAGTGGAAAAAGATAAGCGATTTTTAAAAGATACTTTTGGTGCATATATATCACCAGAACTTATTGATCAAATGTTTGACGCCAAGGAAGAACCATCTTTGGGTGGTAATGAAGGATATCACACGGCATTTTTCACGGATATACAAAGTTTTTCTGCCTTTTCAGAAAAACTGACAGCAAGCGATTTGGTTGAATTGCTGAATGATTATTTGACCGAAATGACAGATATACTACTGGATAATAAGGGAACATTAGATAAATATATTGGTGATGCCATTGTGGCATTTTATGGTGCACCGGCACCTGTGGACGATCATGAATACTGGGCTTGTATCACTGCCATCAAAATGCAGGAAAGTTTGGATGAATTGCGGAAAAAATGGCAGGAACAGGGAGACCGCTGGCCGGAGATTGTTCACCATATGCAAAATAGAATTGGTATCAATAGCGGACAAATGGTTACGGGAAATATGGGTTCAACCATGCGCATGAATTATACCATGATGGGCGATACGGTGAATTTGGCTGCACGGTTAGAAGCGTCCGCGAAACAATATGGCATTTATATTCAAGTGGCCGATGAAACATATAAAGCATGTAAAGATAAATTCATTTGGCGTGATCTGGATTATGTAATTGTCATGGGAAAATCCGAACCGGCACAGGTGTTTGAACTGATTGCAGAAAAAGGAAAAATGCCAAAGGGATATGATAAACTTTTGGATGCATATCACGAAGCATTGGTGCTATACCGGAATCAGGAGTGGAAAAAAGCCATTGAAGCGTTTAAAGCATCGGACAAGCTCGAAGATATGTTTCCAGGGAGAAAAACAAATCCAAGCCGCGTTTATATTCCACGCTGTGAACATTACAGAGATAATCCGCCCGGTGATGATTGGGATGGCTCATGGGCGCTCACGAAAAAATAATCGGAATTTGATAATTCCTGTTTTAAGTTTCCTAAAAAGGTAAGAATTTCTGTTATGGATATTTCTACAACGGCCGTCCTTTTGTTAAAGGGCGGCCGTTTTTTTTTAGCTTTTAAAAGATTTACGCTATATGGCTAATCAGAAATCAGCCATTTTATTATTAGCCGATGGTCGCTCATTTACCGGCCGTGCATTTGGCTTTGTGGGCGAAACAACTGGTGAAGTATGTTTTAATACGGGTATGACTGGATATCAGGAAATATTAACAGACCCATCTTATTGCAAACAAATCGTAACCATGACAGCCCCTCACATTGGAAATTATGGTGTCAATCCGGATGATGTAGAATCGGATCTAATACAGGTTGCGGGGTTCGTCATTAAAGAAGCAACGGAAATTCCCTCTAACTGGCGCTCAAAACAGTCTCTTGGTCAATATTTGAATGATCAAAAAATTGTGGGGATCCAACAGGTAGATACCCGAGCCATTACGCGTCACATCCGTGATCATGGGGCTATGAATGGCATTATTTCTTCAGTGGATTTGGATATAGATAGTCTGAAAGAAAAGCTATTGAAGGTACCATCTATGGCTGGGTTGGATTTGGCAAAAGAAGTCACATGCCCAACTCAATATGTATGGAACGATACAAAGCCACCATCTAACCATTACAAAATCGCTGCTATTGATTATGGAATCAAAACGAATATTCTCCGGCTTTTGGAAAGCCACGGTTGTGATGTAACCGTTTTCCCAGCCAGCGTATCTTCAAAAGAAATATTGAACTTTAATCCAGATGGTGTGTTTTTAAGTAATGGTCCAGGCGATCCTGAAGCCGTGACGTACGGAATAAAAACAGTAAAAGAACTCCTCGGTAAGAAACCCATTTTCGGCATTTGTCTGGGGCATCAGATTTTAGCATTGGCATTAGGTGCGAAAACATTCAAACTAAAATTTGGGCATCGCGGATGCAATCACCCCGTTAAAAATATAGATTCAGGAAAAGTTGAAATCACCAGCCAGAATCATGGGTTCGCTGTGGATTTGGATTCACTTCCGTCCAATGTAGAAGCAACCCATGTGAATCTAAATGACGACACTTCGGAGGGGATTCGATGCACAGACATACCTGCATTTTCGGTGCAGTATCATCCAGAATCCAGTCCCGGTCCTCATGATAGCCGTTACCTATTTCAACAATTTATAGAATTAATGGAAAGCCACAGAGAATGATTAAAGATTTATTCATTATTAAAATCTCTGTGGCCATAAACAATGATACTTGAAACTAAGAACCTGACAAAATCATTTGGCCTCCGCAAAGCAGTGGATGGCCTGAATTTGGAAATCCCAGATGGGTCGGTCTATGGGTTTTTGGGTCCGAATGGGAGCGGAAAATCCACAACGATTCGCATGATGACCGCTTTGATTTCTCCGGATGAAGGCGAAGTTTTTATACAAGGGAAATCCGTTCAAAAGTTAGAAAATAAGGCCCTTTCCAGCGTTGGCGCCTTAATTGAAAGAGCAGATTTCCATAAACATCTTTCCGGGGAAACCAATTTAGAAATGTTGGCTCGAATGGATGGAACGGATATGTCTCGGGTTCAAACGGTGTTGGATCGTACCGGTTTGGGGAACCGCGGCAAAGATAAGGTAAAGACTTATTCACAGGGAATGAAACAGCGGTTAGGCATCGCACAGGCGCTGTTATCTAATCCAAGATTATTAATATTAGATGAACCAACGAATGGGCTTGATCCCCAAGGAATGAAAGAGGTGAGAGACTTGGTTCGGGAATTAGCCTCGGAAGGGATCACCATTTTTATCTCGTCCCACTTGCTGGATGAAGTTCAAAAAATATGTTCTCATGTTGCCATGATTAGCAAAGGGGAATTAAAAACAGCGGGACCCATAGAAGATTTACTAAAAGACTCCGATTTGCTGATGACAGAAATTCATGTGAATCCATTAGCGCCAGCAATCGAATTATTATCAAACCAAGACTGGATTCATCGATGTGAAGAAAATAATGGCATTTTAAGTGTAGGTATAAGTCATGATAAAATGTCGGATTTAGTCCAGTTGTTGGTTCAAAATGATCTTCAGGTTTCTGCTGTTATTCCTCGGACCAGTTTAGAGGATGTATTTCTATCGAAAGTAGGAAAGGAAAATCAAATCTGATGCTGGGATTAATCCATAACGAATTGTTGGTGATTGCAGGACGGTGGAGAAGTTATATAGGATTTATTGGAATTTCAATTTTGATGCCACTCATATTATGGGGGTTTTCTGTGGGCGGTGAAGAACTTCACCGAGATTATGCCAGAGAATTGGGGGGTACTTTTATGATCGTGGGCTCCATTCTCAATTCATTCCTGGCAACTTACATTATTATGAACACATTATGGATTCATATTCCATTCTTGGTTACGCTGGCTGCAGGGGATTCCGTTGCAGCAGATGGCGCCAATGGTATTTTTAGAATTACACTTACGCGGTCAGTGAGCAGGTTTAAAATATTGGTATCCAAATTAATGGCCAGTTATATCTACACCGCATTGCTTCTTATCTTTTGTGCATTTTGGAGTCTCGGTATTGGGAGTATCGTATTGGGAACAGGTGATTTAATTGTAATTGATAATGGTATTCTTATCTTAGATGAATCGCAAGCTTGGGTTCGAATGGCGTTTTCATTTTTGCTGGCTATTTTGGTCATGTGTATGGTTGCGACACTTTGTTTTATGTTTTCAACCATGACCAATAATGCAGTTGGCCCAATTATTGGAACCATATTTCTAATTATTATAGGCTATATGATTATGAGTATTCCATTAGAAATATTTGAAAAAATTGAGCCATATGTTTTTGTGAAGTATTTCAATGTTTGGTGGGATGCCTTCAAAGATCCTATTCCATGGGGCGAAATCGGAAAGAAACTAGGAGTTCTGGGTGCTTATTCGGTCGCTTGTTTTGGTGTTGCTACATATGTGTTTTTAAAGAAGGATATTAAAACATGAGGCGCTTGATCCTTGTAGCCTTCCTTATTATGTCCCCACTATTGGCGGCCCAAACACCATCCATTGAACATATTCGGGACAATGTTATTTCCCAATTTGCTCAGATTAATGATTATCAAGTAGATATAAAAATATCAGTAAAGATGACGGGTTTTCGAATGCCAAAAAAGAAAATTCGGATGTATTATAAAAAACCGGATAAAATTAAAGTGGAAACACGAGGGTTTGCCATCTTACCAAAAATAGGCGCGGGTGGAAATCCCAGTGTATTCTTGGATATGCTGAAGCATGTTACAGAAATCAAACGGACCATTCGGGATAATAAACCATTTTATCGAATTATAGGTAAAGTGCATCGGGATTCTTTGAAAATTCCAGTTTCAGTAAAAAAGGATGAAATCCCAGATATCACCATGGATGTATTTGTGGATGCAAAAGAATGGGTCGTTACTGAAGTAGGTGTTTACTTGGATTCAGAAAGTGTATTTACTTTTAAGACAGATTATATTGAAGTAAGTGACGTGATGGTTCCCGCACAATCCGTGTTCAAGATTGGTGTAAAGGGGATCAGTCGGTGGACAACCCAAAACCCTTTTGATTTTGGTGGCCCAGGATCAGATAGAGAAGAATTTGAAAAAATCGCTAAGAATGCCGGGTTTGACGCAGAAAAAGATGAATTCGTAGGTGAAATGATTATGATTTTTTCAAATTATAAAGTGAACCAGGGAATTGATGATGCACTATTTATTGAAAAGAAATAAATGCCAAAACGAACAGATATTGAATCCATATTAATCATCGGTGCGGGCCCCATTGTAATTGGGCAAGCATGTGAGTTCGATTATTCAGGGACACAAGCAACTCGCGCTTTAAAAGAAGAAGGATACCGGGTTATTCTGGTAAATTCAAATCCAGCCACGATTATGACCGACCCCAATCTCGCGGATGCCACCTACATAGAACCCATCACTCCTGAATATGTAGAAGCGATTATCCAAAAGGAAAAGCCGGATGCCATTTTGCCAACAGTGGGCGGCCAAACAGCCTTGAATCTGGTCATGGATTTAGATAAACAGGGTATCCTTGAAAAATATAATATTCAACTTATTGGCGCCCAAGTAGATGCCATTGATAAGGCAGAAGATCGAGAAAGATTTAAGGAAGCCATGGATGCAGTAGGAATCGAAACTGCCCAAGGTGGTTTTGTACATTCATGGCAAGAGGCAAAAGCTTCTTTAGACAAGATGCAATTCCCTATTATTATTCGCCCTTCATTTACCATGGGAGGTACGGGTGGATCTGTGGCTTATAATTATGAAGAATTCCAGGAATTAATTGAAAACGGATTGAATGCAAGTCCAATTACGGAAGTGTTGGTTGAAGAATCGCTGTTGGGGTGGAAGGAGTTTGAGTTAGAGGTTATTCGAGATACAGCTGATAATACCATTATTATTTGTTCTATCGAAAATATTGATCCCATGGGTGTGCATACGGGGGATTCCATTACGGTGGCGCCCGCCATGACACTGACGGATAAGGAATTCCAGAAAATGCGTAACTGGGCTATTTTATGTTTACGAACCATTGGCGTGGAAACGGGTGGATCCAATGTACAATTTGCAGTCAATCCTGAGAATGGGCGAATGATTGTTATTGAAATGAATCCACGCGTAAGCCGGTCATCAGCGTTGGCATCGAAAGCCACGGGTTTTCCCATTGCAAAGGTGGCGGCAAAACTGGCTGTGGGGTACACTTTAGATGAGTTACCCAATGATATTACGGGCAAAACATTAGCCGCCTTCGAACCCACAATCGATTATATTGTGACCAAAGTACCGAGATTTGATTTTGAAAAATTTCCATCGGCATCCGGGCATTTAGGGGTCCAGATGCAAAGTGTTGGGGAAGCCATGTCCATTGGCCGAACATTTCGAGAATCCCTTCAAAAAGCATTTCGATCATTAGAAGTGGGTTTGGATGGATTAGAGCCAAAATCAGCGGCAGGCGGCGACCCGGATGTAAGCCGCGCCCGAAATTTAGATATGTCCACTTTACGGTTTGCAACGGCCTTTAGATTATTGAAAGTTCGTCAGGCATTTCTCGAAGGTCAATCCGTTGAAGATATTTTTAAAGTGACAAAAATAGACCCCTGGTTTTTACAACAAATAAAAATATTATCCACATACCATATTGATTCGTCTCTACGAGAATTAAAACAAAATGGTTTTTCTGATAAGCAAATCGGGCGAATGGTTGGAAAAACGGAAATGAAAATCCGAGATCAAAGAAAAGATGAATCGGTTCATCCTTCGTTTAAAGTGGTCGATACCTGTGCAGCAGAATTTGTAGCACAGACCCCCTATTGCTATTCGACTTATGATGAAGAAAATGAGATTGAACCTATTAATGGGAAAAAAGTCATCATTTTAGGTGGTGGGCCTAACCGAATTGGGCAAGGGATCGAATTTGATTATTGCTGTGTTCAAGCAGTATTCGGATTGCAGGAT
>Ga0207966_1001320_pt1 | contig 13638 bp, 13 predicted proteins | sample Knorr_S23_td_NAD_FD_185611 | JGI IMG/M metagenome (GOLD analysis project Ga0207966, IMG submission 185611) | Marine microbial communities from Southern Atlantic Ocean transect - Knorr_S23_td_NADW_ad_2500m_LV_B (SPAdes) (version 2) | ecosystem: Environmental > Aquatic > Marine > Oceanic | place... | reverse complement strand
ACGTGTTCAACACCGACGGCGATCCAAACGTCCTATACCGCCGGTTCGACGAACTGAACCACCAACTCGGCGAAGAGTTGCTGGTGCCCCACCGCAGTTACTATCCGCTGCTGGAGCCGGTCCTGGGACTGGTCAACGGCCTAGCCCATATCACCGGAGGAGGGCTTCCCGGAAAGCTTCCGGCCATATTGCCCGACGACCTGGCGGCTGAGATCAACTCTGGTTCTTGGCCGGTCCTGCCCATCTTCAAGATCATCCAAGCAGAGGGCGGAATAAGCGACGACGAGATGTACCGGGTATTCAATATGGGTCTTGGCATGGTGGCTGTCTGCCCCGAAGCCAATGCCGCCAAAGTCCTGGAATTCCTGCCAGACGCCGTCGTCATCGGCAAGATGGTTCCACGGGGCGATGGCGAACAGGTAGTCTTTAGCGGCTAAATCACCACGGCTAAATCAACAATATAAGACGGAGAGGAAGTTGAAAGCACTGCTCAGCGTCTATGACAAGACCGGAATCGTGGAGTTCTCCAAGCAGGCCGTGGCGGCCGGTTACGAACTGATCAGCACCGGCGGCACCCACCGCACCCTATCCGAGGAAGGCGGCCTTGCGGTGCAGCAGGTTGCGGACTACACCGGCTCTCCGGAGATCTTGGAAGGCCGCGTAAAGACCCTCCACCCTACGATCTATGCCGGTCTGCTGGCACGGCGGGACTCATCCGACCACATGGCCGAACTGAAGAGCCAGAATATCGATTCCATCGACCTGGTAGTGGTCAACCTTTATCCCTTCGTCGAGACCATCACCAAGCCAGACGTGACCCTGGCCGACGCCCTGGAAAACATCGACATCGGCGGACCGACCATGCTGCGGGCCGCCTCCAAGAACTTTCCGTCAGTGGCCGTGGTGGTAGACCCTGCCGACTATACCTGGGTGGGCGAGAAACTGGCCAACGGCGGACTGACCGTCGAAGACCGCCGGGGGCTGGCGGCCAAGGCGTTCCACCACGTTTCCACCTACGACGCCGCAGTTACCGGATATCTGTTGGGCACCGAAGCCCAGGGTGAAGAATTACCCGATTCGCTGACCATCTCGCTGACTAAGGTGGCCGGTCTGAGATACGGCGAGAACCCCCACCAGAGCGGGGCCCTTTACTCCCAGGCAAGCGACCCGGTGGGAATGGCCGGCGCGCGCCAATTGCACGGCAGAGAGCTCTCTTACAACAACTTGATGGACGCCGACGCCGCCTGGCGTACCGCGTCCGACTTCGCCGACGCCACGGTGTCGGTGGTGAAGCACGCCAACTCCTGCGGGCTGGCCAGCCGGGATGACATCGCCGAAGCTTATCTTCAGGCGTACGAAGGCGACACCGTGAGCGCCTTCGGCGGCATAGTGGCCTTCAACCGCACCGTGACCGCCGCTGCCGCCGAGGCCATGGAGCCGGTCTTCTACGAGGTCGTCATCGCGCCGGACTACGAACCGGCGGCGCTGGAGATTCTACAGAAGAAGCGAAACCTGCGTATCTTGGTCATCGACAAGCAACCTGCGACTGCCGCCTACGACCTTCGGCCCATCACCGGCGGGATCTTGGTGCAGACGGCGGACAACATCGGGGAAGACCCCGCCTCGTGGACCATCGCCACGAAACGGCCACCGACCGACGCCGAGATGAAAGACCTGGCCTTCGCCTGGAAGGCCGCCAAACACATAAAGTCCAATGCCATCGTCTTCGCCAAGGACCTGGCGTTGGTGGGCATGGGGGCTGGGCAGCCCAACCGGGTGGTCAGCGTACACCTCTCCCAGAGGTCCTCCGGGGACAAAGCCAAGGGCTCGGTGCTGGCGTCGGATGCTTTCTTCCCCTTCGCCGACAATATCGAGCTGGCCGCCGAAGCCGGTATCACCGCCATCGTGCAGCCGGGCGGGTCGATACGCGACGACGAAGTGATCGCAGCCGCCGACAAGGCCGGGCTGGCCATGGTGTTCACCGGCGTGCGCCACTTCAGGCATTAGGCCCACAGGGCTGTCTCGATGAGAATGCAATGAGCGCAACGGTTGACATAACCATCCCCGTTTATAACGAGGAAGAGGTCCTTCCGAGCACCATTGCCAGCTTGACCGAGTTCTTGGAGAACAACCTGCCCAACCCGTGGCAGGTGACCATCGCCGACAACGCATCCACCGACAGCACCCAAGCGGTCTCGGAGATGCTCGCCCGGCGGCATCCTGGCGTGAACTACCTCCGCATCCCCCAGAAAGGCCGGGGCCGAGCCCTGCGGACAGCCTGGCTGGACAGTCATGCCGACATCGTAAGCTACATGGACGCCGACCTCTCCACCGATCTTTCCCACTTTCCCCAGTTGATTGCGGCCCTTGAGGCGGGGAGCCATATCGCCGTGGGCAGCAGGCTGAGCAAGGAATCGCAGGTGGTCCGGGGTTTCAAACGAGAGTTCATCTCCCGGGGATACAACCTGCTGATCAACTCGATGTTCTTCATCGGCCTGCCCGACGCCCAGTGCGGCTTCAAGGCTCTTACCAGAGCCACCGCCGAGGCAATCGTGCCTAACATCAAGAACAACAACTGGTTCTTCGACACTGAATTGCTAGTCATTGCCGCCAAGCGCGGGTTCAAGATCGCGTCGGTGCCCGTTAAGTGGACCGACGACCCAACCAGCACGGTCAACGTGGTCGGCACCGCCAAGGAAGACGTCAAAGGCCTGTTGCGGCTCCGCTTCGGAGGCGTTCCCCGGGTCGAGCGTCCGGCGCCCCTCTCTCTGGATATTTAAGCGTCGGTCCCGTTCGGCGGGACCGAATAACCAAAAGGAGACTCCCATGAAATTGGGCCTAAAGGGTAAACACGTCATCGTCACCGGCGGCGGGACCAACATCGGCCGCGCCATCGTCCACGGCTTCGCGGCGGAAGGGTCACGCATATCGATCGCCGAGTTGGTGCCCAGCCAGGGCGAGATCGTCGCCGCAGAGGTGGCGGCAATGGACACGGGCGCGGAAGTGAACGTCATCGCCACCGACGTCACCGACCCGGAGAAAGTGGCCACCATGATCGAGGCGGCCATCGCCGAATATGGACCGGTGGACGTCTTGGTCAACAACGTGGGTTGGACCGTGGACCGGCTGTTCATGGAGAAGCCCAGGAGCGAGTGGGAGCGGGAGGTGCAGGTCAACCTCTGGGGCGCCATCAACTGTATCCACGCCGTGCTGCCGGGCATGATTGAGAAAGAGGCCGGGGCCATCGTCTGCATCAGCTCTGACGCAGGCCGGATGGGCGAGTACCGGGAGGCGGTCTATTCCGCCTGCAAGGCTGGGATCATCGCCCTGAGCAAGTCTGTCGCCAGGGAAACGGGACGCTACGGGCTACGGCTGAACGTGGTGTGTCCGGGCCTGGTGGTGCCGCCGGCCGAGGAATCCATCAGCGAAGAGAGCATGTGGAACCAGATGCGCGACATCTTCACCGACGAAGTGCGCGAGCGGGTGGAGCGAAGCTACCCCCTCCGCCGCATGGCCAAAGCGTCAGAGATCGCCAATGCGGTGGTCTTCCTTTCATCTGACGCCGCCAGCTTCATCACCGGCCAGACGCTGAGTGTGAGCGGCGGGTATACGATGATGTGATTCGGGGCGAAACCGAACCTAAAAAATTAAAGAGGCCCCGTCCTTCCCGTATGGGAAGGACGGGGCCTCTTTTGCGTTTCTAGCTCGCCTGGCTGAGCTTACTTGTTGTTCAGCGCTACCAAATCCCAGGACCGTTTCTCGATCTTGGGCATGACGGCTTGAATCAAGTTTTCGTCCAACTCGGAGGCGATGCTGGGGTAGCCGGCCCGCTCGATCATGGACTTGAGCTTGCCGCTCTTGAACTGGTCCAGAGTCCACTTCAAAGTCTCGCCGGAGGTGGTCGTGTCCCAATAGATCCGGACGTCTTGGTTGCGGGGGCCGTAGTGGTAGTGAGGGGCGACCTGGAAGCAATCGAAGGCCAGAACCTCAACTTCTTGACCCGCGATGTCGGAGAGGACGTGGATGGCCATTCCTTCGTCGTTGATCTGAGGCAGGTGGCGGTATTCCAGACCGAAGCGGATGTTTCCAGCTTGGATCTTATCGCCGCCTACCAGCTCGGGCATCATGTGGTGAACGGTGCGGCGTTCTTCCCGGACCATCTCACGGGCCTTGTTTTCAACTTTGTTCAACACGGCCTTCTTGACCGGGGTCTTCTTCAGAGAATCGGCCAGGTCTTCGTAGCCGGCCCGGCGCACCATGGTCTCCAGGTTATTGCGCAGGTTGTTGATGGTCCATCCCAGCGGGTTGCCCGCGGTGGTCTTGTCCATGAACAGCCGGATGTTGTGGTTCTCGGGTCCGTAGTGGTAGTGGGGGGCCTGGTCGAAGCAGTCGAAGCGCAAGATCTCAGTGTCCTTGCCGTCGATCTCGGAATAGACCTGGACGCAAAGGCCCTGGTCGTCCATTATCTCTGTGCGATAGCTCATCGCAATCTCTACCGAACCGGCATCAAAAGTCGTTCCACCTTTCTCCATGGTTGACCTCCTAAATTTCCCTATGGGTGTTTAATCGTTGGCTGGTCTGGAATCCCAGGTCCCTCAGCCATAATTTGAAATGATTATAGCATGCGCATTGCGCTCCGCAAATCGGTAAGATAGCAATGGCGCAGTTAAAAATTTTCGAGAACCTTAGTCACGGGAGTAAATTGTTGAAGGCCAATCGGTCCTTACCAACGGCGATGGCGGTCTTGTCGCTGATGGCGCTGGCTTTCGGGTGCGGAGGTCCAGAGCCCACCCGCACCGTGATCATCACAGCTGCACCTTCACCCACGGCGCGGGCAACGGCGGCGTCCGTTTCGCCAACCGCCACCACCACCGCACCACCGTCCACCGCAGTCCCAGCGCCCGGCGTTACTCCCACTCAGGCGGTGGTGATTGACGGGACGGCAGCAGCGCCGGCAGTCGATGCAGGCCATCAAACCGAGCCCACGGCGGGCCCGGTTGCAGATGCGCAGGTGGTTAGGGCAACGATAACTCCGGCGGCGACGGAGTCACATCAGCCGACCCCGACCCTTGCCCCCCACTCCTACTCCCACGTCTACTCCTGCGCCCACTCCTACATCTGCCCTTGACCCTACCCCTACGTCTATTCCTACGTCTACCCCTGCCCCGACGTCTACTCCCGCTCCTACGCCTACCCTTGTCCCTACGTCTACTCCTATTCCTACGCCTACCCTCCAGACACCCCCAGCCGCGGCAGATTTAATCATCGAATGCGTATTTTTCGACGGGCTCGTCAAGACCACCGAAGCCGACGAGTATGTCCAAGTGCTGAACCAAGGACAGAGCGCCGTTGACCTGTTGGGATGGAGGCTGATCGACCAGTCCGATGGCTCACCGGAATTCACGTTCCCGGCATATGTGATGCAGCCCCAAACCACTGTGCGCGTCTACACCAACGAAGACCATCCGGAATCGGGAGGGTTCTCCTACCAGCGGGGGTCTTCGATCTGGAACAACTCGGACCCGGACACCGCCGCCTTGATCGACCCCAGCGGTGCTGTTGTTTCCACCCGGTCCTACCCGCCCAGCTGCTAACGATTCCTTCGGACATCTTTGCCCGGTGAGGAGCACTGGGCTTATACTCCCTTGCGGCCTCGGGTCTAACAAGCAGAAATCATTTAGCATCCACAGGAGGCGCCAGACTTGGAAATCGGACTATCCATCCCTCGGATACCGGACGTACCGGGGCTGAAACGTTTCGTGGAGACCGCGGAAGAACTTGGCTTTGAGTCGGTCTTGGCCGGCGACCATATCGTCTTGCCCACGGAGGGCACCAACCAGTACCCCTACACCAGCGACGGGTCATTCTCCCGGCCGTCGGACGAACCGTTCCTGGAGACCATGACCCTGCTGGGGTTCCTGGCCGCCTGCACCAGCCGCATCAAGCTGGGCAGCACGGTAATCATCCTGCCCTACCGGAACCCGGTGGTCCAAGCCAAGATGTTCGCCTCGCTGGACGTCTTGACCGGCGGCCGCATGATCTGCGGCGTAGGTGTGGGATGGCTGGAGAAAGAGTTCCAGATATTGGGGTTGGATTACCACCAACGGGGGGCGATGACCGACGAGTTCCTGGGGATCATGCAGGCGCTCTGGAGCCAGCCAAACCCGGAGTATCACGGCAAGTTTTACGACATCGACGGCATCCAGTTTGAGCCGAAACCGGTCCAGCAGCCCGGCATACCCGTCTGGGTGGGCGGCCACACCAAAGCGGCCCTACGGCGAACGGCCAAGTACGGCGCTTGCTGGCACACGACCCGCCAGACGCCGGAGTTTGTGGCTGAGAACCTGCCGTATCTCAGGGAGCGCATCAAGAAAGAGGGCCGCGACGTATCTGAAGTCACGGTCTCGTTGAAGCGCAGCCTGCATTTCACGGACATAGGCCTGGGCGAGGGCGGCCACGTGCGCAGCGGCGGCACGCTGGTCGCAACTACTCAGGAAGTGATCGACGACCTCCAAGTCTGCCAGGAGATCGGCATCGACCAGCTGACCTACGACTTCCGGGTGGAAAGCCTGTCCGATTGCATCAAAGTGATGGAACACCTGGCCGACAAGGTGCTGCCGGTGGCACGGCGGTTGGGGTAGGTGGAAGTTGTTTCAGGTGCCTGGCTAACTTGGTCTCAGAGAAGCAACGGCCCTCTCCCGTTGTGACGGGAGAGGGGATTTCGCGATCACGCTATAGTCCGCTGTCTTTGAAGGATCTGGCCCGTTTTACCAGCTCTTCGTTGGTGTGGGCCATCTGGGCGACCTGCTGATCAGTCACCTGGCGTTTCACCTGGCCCGGCGCTCCGGTCATGAAGGAGCGGGCTGGAACCTGGGTGCCGCCCAACACCACGGTGTTGGCAGCGATAAGACAATTCTCGCCCAGCGTCACCCGGTTCAACACGGTGCAGTTATTGCCCAGCAGTGACCCACGGCCCACCAGGTCGCAATGGACCACCACGGAATGGCCGATCGATACGTGGTCCTCGATGGTGAGGCCGTCGCCGTGGACCACCGACCCTTCCTGAATATTCACGTAGTCCCCAACTACGATGGCGTTGGGACTGTCGCCACGGATGGTCACACCGGGCCAGATACTGGCGTATTCGCCTATCTCAACGTTGCCGACAACGTAAGCAAACTCACTGACCCACGCGGTGCCGGCCACCTTTGGGGTCAAGCCTTCAAGGGTGCGAATCAATTCATTCCTCCAGATGGCGCCTTGGGGGCCAGCCGTTGATTATAGCGGACGCACCGGGGTCGGGGGCAGGGGGCGATGGCCAGACAGGAATTTCGATCAGATCCAAGGAATCTAAACACCATTCGTCCTGTCCTTCCGGGGAAGGACTCGAAGGGAGCGCACCAGCCAAGTTTATGCTTAAGAAAGACATGGCCCACCCCAAGAGGTGGTTCGACGGGCTCACCACGAACGGACATCATGCCCACGGTCTACAGGGATTGAAGAAAAGCAGGCTAATCCCTGGAGGCGCCCATGGAGCGGCGCGCCTCCCGGTCCATGTCCCGGTCGATGATGGCACGGCGTTTGTCGTATTGACGTTTGCCCCGGGCCATGCCCAACTCGACCTTGGCCACGTGGTGTTTGATGTAGACGCTCAGGGCGATGATAGTCAGACCCTTCTCGGCGGCCGCGGCGGTCATCTCTGTTATCTCGGCCTTGTGAAGCAGCAACTTGCGGTTGCGCTTGGGGTCATGATTATTGAGGCTGGCCGGGTCGTACGGTGCGATGTAGGCGTTGTGCAGCCACATCTCGCCGCCGCTGGCGCGGGCGTAAGAATCGCGGAGGTCGATCTTCCCGGCCCTGATGGATTTGATCTCGGTGCCCGTCAGTGAGATTCCGGCTTCGTACCGCTCCAGGATCTCGTAGTCGAAGTGGGCCTTGCGGTTGGATGCAACAGGGCGAAAGTCTTTGGCGGCGGGTTTCTGCTTGCCCGCCTTTTTAGACGCCGGTACGGTTGGAGTCGCTGACTTTTTCTTCGCCACTTCTTGTCACTATCTATTCTTTGCTTGGCTGTTTGCGTTGAGCTCTTCCTTCAATATCTCGATGGCCCGGTCCAGGTACAGGTCTTCATCCTCGTCCTCGGCCAGGGGTTCCAACACTATGTCGGGGGTGAGCCCTTGACCCTCGATCAATGACCCATTGGGCGTGAACCAACGGGCAGTTGTGAAATTCACGCCTGACCCGTCTCTAAGCGGCCAAAGATTGGTGACGCTGCCCTTGCCGAAGGTTGTCGTCCCGATGACCGTCGCCCGGTCGTTGTCGATGATTGCGCCGGTGAAAACCTCGCTGGCGCTGGCGCTAAATTCGTTCACCAGCACAACCATCGGGATGTCCAGGGCTTTGCCGCCGGATTTAACGCCCCAATTGTGGCGGTTTCCCTTTGCGTCTATCTGATAGAGCACCAATCCATCTTCAATGAACTGGCTGGTCACATCAACAACGGAGGACACGAGTCCCCCCGGGTTATTGCGCAGGTCCAGCACTATTCCCAAGCCTTGGGAGCGTTCGAACCGCTCCAATGCTTCTTTCAATTCATCGTTGGTAGTTCCAGTAAAACCAGACAGGCGGAGATGTCCGATGCGGCCAACCTGCATCAAAAGGGTGACGCTCTGCAGCTTGATGATGTCCCTTTCTATCTCGATCAAGACTGTCTCGGAGTTGTTCAGATGCCGCACCAACAGCGTCACCGTCGTGCCCTTGTCGCCGCGGATCAACCGGACGACTTCCAGGAGGCTCATTCCCCGGATGCTCACACCGTCCACTTCCAGTATCATGTCGCCGGCCTTAACACCCGCTGCTTCAGCTGGAGTATCAGGCATCGGCGCCAGTATCGTGATCACGCCGTCGCGGATGCCGACCTCGGCGCCGATGCCGCCGAAGAATCCCTGGATGTCCTCGTTCTCCAGAGAGAATTGTTCGCGGTCTAGAAACCCGGCATACGGGTCGCCTAGAGCGGCCAACATGCCGCGAATTGCGCCGTCGCTGATAACCATGGGGTCCAGGTCTCCGCCGTCGATCTGCTCCCGATTCAGCAGTTCCCACACATCGCTCAGGCGCTGAAACTCAGGTGGCAGTCCTTCGATGCTGGGATTTTCATCGCCGCCACCGTCACCGCCAAAACAAGCTGCGGCGGCCAGCAGAACAACCGCCAAGACTGAGACAATAATGAAGCGAAACGAAAATCGAGACTTGGTCACGGGTGTTCACTTCCACTGCAAAGCGGAGGCCAGCCTTCCAATATGGGAGGATTCAGGCTCCGAGGCATTCACATCGTAGGCATCGATTGTAACATAGGGTATACGTGGCTTAGCCTCCAGCCGCCTGGCCTGTAATAGGGCCTCTGCCCGGATAGGCAGTCGCGTTGACACTGTTTTCCGTAAGCTGCTAGCATGGCGAAATCCAGGCTAGACCAGCCTTATTACAGAAGGTGAAATTTGGCAGGAATCACTGCATACGGGGCCTACGTCCCGAGGTACCGGTTGGGCGCGGAGACTGACGGCTGGGACTCACCCGGCCAGCGCTCCATTGCCAACTTCGACGAAGACAGCGTCAGCATGGCGGTGGCGGCCGGCATAGATTGCCTGAAGGGACGCGACCGGGACGCGATCGACGGGCTGCTCTTCGCCAGCACCACTCCGCCCTACGCCGAGAAACAGTGCGCGTCCATCATCGCCATGGCGTTGGACCTCCGCCGGGACATCTTCACCGCCGATATCACAGATGTCCTCCGGGCCGGCACAACCGCCCTGAAATCTGCCCTGGACTCGGTCGCCGCAGGGTCGGCCAAGCAAGTGCTGGTGGTCGCCAGCGACAACCGCCAAGGAGCTCCCAAAGGGGAGGCAGAGCGGAATTCCGGAGACGGCGCCGTGGCTTTCATCGTCTCGGATGAAGAGATCATCGCGGAGCAGGCGGGCGCATACACCATCACCGAGAACATGATGGACACCTGGCGCAGCGCCGGCGACCGGTTCGTCCGTTCCTGGGAAGACCGGTTCACCGTCGAAGAGGGCCTGGAGCGGATAATGGGCGACGCGGTCTCGGGGTTCTTGGAAAAAGAAGGGCTGTCGGTCAAAGATGTCAGCAAGCTGGCCCTCTATTCCCCCGACGCCCGCCGCCACGGCCAGTTGGCGCGGCACCTGGGTTTCCAACCGGAGCAGGTGCAAGACCCGTTGTTCGGCCGCATTGGCAATACCGGCGCGGCTTTTCCTTTAATGCTATTGGCGGCCGCATTGGAAGAAGGGTCGCCGGACCAGTTGCTGCTCACCGTGTCCTACGGCGACGGCAGCGATGTACTGGGCTTCCGAACAACCGCTAATATCGGCCAAGGCGCGTCAGGCCTGGGTGTGTCGGGATATCTGGACTCGGGCCAGGTGCTGGACAGCTACGAGACCTACGCCAAGTGGCGGGATGTCTGGCTCACCGATTCCTCATCGAGGCGGCCCCAGGCCCAGTCGCCGTCGGTCACCGCCCTGTGGCGGGAGAGCGACCAGAATATCAAGTTCCACGGGGCGGTCTGCAACCAGTGCGGCTACGTGCAGTACCCGCCTCAGCAAGTTTGCGTCGAGTGTCAGGCCAGGGACGATTCAACGCCCATCAGGCTCAGCGACAAGCTGGGCACGATCTTTACCTACTCGCTGGACTACCTGGCCGGCACGGTGGACACGCCCTTGGCCGTCGTGGTGGTGGATTTCGAGCCGGGAGGCCGGGTGCTCTGCATGATGACCGACCGTGAGACCTCGGAGGTCAAAATCGGGCTCCAGGTGGAGATGAGCTTCCGGAAGCTGCGAGTGGTGAACGGGATACACAATTATTACTGGAAAGCGGTGCCTTTGCGGGGTGGAGGATAGTGCCTTCTCCCGCCTTCGGGAGGAGGTTAGGATGGGGGCGTTGGCGTTATAATCGCATTCAGGCGATGGCAAATAGGAGAATATCATGAGCGGAATCAAGGACCGGGTTGCCATTATCGGTATGGGCTGCAGCAAGTTTGGCGAGCGCTGGGACTCCAGTTCGTCGGACCTGCTCATCGAAGCCTCCTATGAGGCCTTCGAAGACGCGGGCATCGAGAGCAAGGATGTCCAGGCCGCCTGGCTGGGCACCGTGGGGTCTTTCCGGACCGGCCAGCCCCTGGCCGCCGCCCTCAAGCTGGATTACATCCCCATCACCCGGGTCGAGAACGCCTGCGCCACCGCCACCGACGCCTTCCGCAACGCTTGCTACGCCGTGGCCGCCGGCATCTATGACATCGTTCTGGCCGTGGGCGTGGAAAAGCTCAAGGACTCCGGTTTCTCCGGCCTGGCCGTGGCCGAGCCGGCCGGCGCGGACGTCAACCCGCCGGTGCCACCGCCCTCCCAGTTCGCCTTGGCCGCCACCCGCTATTTCCACCAGTACGACATCCCCTACGAAGAGGGGAAGATGACTCTGGCCAAGATCGCGTCCAAGAACCACCACAACGGGACCATGAGCCCCAAGGCCCATTTCCAACGTGAGGTTAGCGCGGAGCAGGTGGCCAACGCGCCCATGGTCGCCTGGCCTTTGGGTCTATTCGACTGCTGCGGCGTCTCCGACGGCGCGGCGGCGGCCATCATCACCACGCCAGAAATAGCCAAGACTTTCCGGGACGACTACATCTTGGTCAAAGGAATCGGGCTCTCGGTGGGCGCCTTCGGAGTCCTCCGTAACGACTGGGATTTCACCCACTTCCCGGAGTCGGTCCGCGCCAGCCAGGCCGCCTACCAGGAAGCGGGCATCTCCGACCCGCGCCAGGAGATCGACCTGGCCATGGTCCACGACTGCTTCACGATCACCGAGTTGATCATCTACGAGGACCTGGGGTTCAGTCCCCGGGGCCGCGCCAGCGAAGACGTTGCGGCGGGGACTTTCAGCCTGGAGGGGGAGCTGCCGGTGAACACCGACGGCGGCCTCAAATGCTTCGGACACCCTATCGGGGCCAGCGGGATCCGAATGATCTATGAGGTCTACAAACAGCTCCAAGGCAAGGCTGAAGGACGCCAGCTCAAAGACCCCACCCTAGGTCTTACCCACAACCTGGGGGGCCGCCCCGGCTCGTTCACCTGCTCGGTGGCGCTGTTCGGGACCCGCGACTAGGCGGTACAACCGCGTTCATACCTCCGGCGCGATGGTTTGCTTGCCTGGGCGCAGTCTTCATCCCAGGATGTTCCCGTGCCTATAATTGGACAAGACCAGATTTCCGGTTCGAAGGACTCTTTCGCATGTCACCCTGAGCGAAGAGAAGGGTCTGCCAAGGCGATGCTTGGCAGATTCACCTCGCTATCCAAGTTCCTCGCCTCGTTTTACTCCTAAACTCAGATTGTAGCCAAGTGTCGTAGCCTCAGTATTCGACATAATCTTAAATTTTGTTTAAAATGTGACCAATAAACCGTTGTGCCGAGGCCGTTCCGGCTGAAATAATCGTGGTGACATAAAGTGAGAGTGGGAGTGGATGTGATGTCATCTGGTAAACACTTCAAGGTCACGAGGGTTCCTTGCTGAAGACCGGCGTAGTGCAGGTCGTGGCGAGAGGCGCCGACGTGGCCTTTGTTATCGATGAAAACGCTCCCTTTGACGTGGTGGCGGCGGAGCTGAAGGACTACCTGGCAAAAAAGAGCGGCCTGTGGTCCAAGGGCGACATCACCATGAACGTCGGCCAACGGATGCTGGACCGAAAAGAGCTGGCCCAGCTTAAGTCGATCATAGAGTCCAACTCGGGACTGCGGGTGACCCGCTTCTGGTTCGCCCCCGATTCGCTGGACAGCGGCGAACTTAAGATCGAAGCCAAGCCGTCCGCGGCGTCTGCGCCCACTAAACCCACGGCACAACTACCGGCACACAATGAAATAGTGCTTCCCGATGCCCAGCCTGAGACTTCCGCTGCATCGTTCAGCGCCGTCGAATCGATCATCGAGAGCCTGAAGGGCCGCCAGAATAAGAACGGGGCCCGCAACCGGAACATCACCGATGCCCTCTTCGTCAAGTCCACCTTCCGGTCCGGGGAATCACTGCATCATCACGGCGACGTGGTCGTGTTGGCGGACGTTAACCCCGGCGCGGAGATCCGGGCCGACGGCGACATCGTGGTGATCGGTTCCCTCAAGGGATGGGTCCATGCCGGGGCCTCCGGCGACAACAAAGCCGTGATCATCGCCCTGGAGCTCCCCTCGTCCCGGTTCCAAATCGGAAAGTACACGGGCGTCCCGCCGGTAAACGCGCGCCGCCAGCCCAAATCGTCTGCCTCCGGACCCCGGATCGCCTACGTACGGAGCCGTTCCATCCACGTGGCGCCCTTCGCGGGCCGGTTTGCGAGATATAACAAAGGAGTACCTTATGACGGGTAGGACCATCGTATTAACGTCGGGCAAAGGCGGGGTGGGCAAGACCACCGCGACCGCCAACATCGGCACCGGCCTGGCCATGCGCGGCCACAGGGTGGTGGTGGTCGATACCGACATTGGCCTCCGCAACCTGGACGTCATCATGGGCCTGGAGAACCGCATCGTCTACGACCTGGTGAACGTCATCGAAGGGACATGCAAGCTGAACCAGGCCATGATCAGCGACAAACAC